>Ga0247727_10007828_pt1 | contig 20154 bp, 16 predicted proteins | sample WisWelCaveWW1625_FD_202498 | JGI IMG/M metagenome (GOLD analysis project Ga0247727, IMG submission 202498) | Biofilm microbial communities from Wishing Well Cave, Virginia, United States - WW16-25 | ecosystem: Environmental > Aquatic > Deep subsurface > Groundwater > Cave microbial mat | place... | reverse complement strand
GCTGCAGCAGCGCCTGCGAGAGCTCGCCGACCTCAACAAGCAGCGCATTCTGCAGGAAGCGCGCGAAAGCCGTAGCCGTTGAGCCTGGGGTCGCGACGCCAAACGGTTTCTGCAACAGCCTTTAGCTGGTACGCCCGATAGGGCTCGAACCTATAACCTTCGGCTCCGGAGGCCGACGCTCTATCCAGTTGAGCTACGGGCGCAGCGAACGAACAAGAAAGTCTAGCACGGCGCAATTGAACTCGGTCCGGACGGAGCTCGCGCTCAGATCACTCGTAGCGGAGCGCCGTCATCGGGTCGACGCGGGCGGCGCGGAGGGCCGGGATGAGGCCGGCGACGAACGCGGTCGTGACGAGCGCCAGGGTGGCGACGCCGAACGTGAGCGGGTCGCGGGCGTTCAAGCCAAAGAGCTGCGATTCGATCAGCTTGCCGAGGCCGTAGCCGCCCGGAAGGCCAATCGCGACGCCGAGCGCGGCGAGGATCGCCACCTCGCGTAGGACGAGCAGCAGCACGGAGCGGCTGTCGGCACCGAGCGCGACGCGCAGCCCGATCTCGCGCGTGCGCTGCGCGACCGCGTAGCTCATCACGCCGTAGAGGCCGATCGCGGCGAGCACCGTGGCGAGCAGGCCGAAGGCCGCCGAGAGCGCCGCCACCATGCGATCCACGAACAGCGATTCGCCGATCTGCGTCTTCATCGTCTTGAGGTCGGTGACCGGCAGCGTCGGCTCGACGCGTGCGACCGCCGCGCGCAGCCGCGCGCCGAACGCGTCGGACTCGACACTCGAGCGGACGTAGAAGGTCAGGCCGCCGATGGCCTCTTCCTGCATGTAGGGCGCATAGACGAAACGCCGCGGCTCCTCACGCATTGAGGCGGCCTTGCCGTCGCGCACGACGCCGACGATCTCGATCGGGTTGCCCTCGCCGCGCCGGCCGATCCCGAAGCGCCGGCCGACCGGGTTCTCCTTCTTGAAGTAGTGCTGAGCGAAGACCTCGTTGACGACCGCTACCTGAGGCGCCCCGAGCCGGTCGCTGTCGGCCAGGTCGCGCCCCGCGACGAGCGGAAGGCCGAGCGTCTCGAAGAAGCCCGGCGCCACGTAGTTGAAGTTGGGGTTCATGTCCTCCCCCTCCTTCGACTGGTAGCCGTCCACGCGCACGGTGCTCGACGAGTTGCTGTCGTCCATCAGCGTCACGGCCGCGGCCGAGGCCGATGAGACCCCGGGCTCGGCCGCGAGCTCCTCCTGGATGCGCCGCAGCGTGGAAACGCGCGCGGTGAAGTCCTGGCCGCTCCTCGCCGGGTCGACGTCGAACGCGAACAAGCGGTCGGGATTGAAGCCGGGGTGGAGCCCGCGCAGGTTCATCAGGCTGCGCATGAAGAGCCCGGCCCCGATCAGCAGCAGCAGCGACAGCGCCACCTGCGCGACGACGAGCCCCTTGCGCAGTCGGAAGGTCCCGCCGACCACGGCCGTGGCTTCGCTCTTGAGCGCCGGCGCGAGGTCGCCCTGGCTCGCGCGGAGCGCCGGCACGAGTCCGAAGCCCACGCCCGTGATCACCGAGAGTGCGAGCGTGAACAGGCCGACCCGCAAGTCCGGCGCGGCCGACAGCGTGCGCGTCGCGTCGCTGAACGGCAGGGCGCGGATCAGCGCCTCCCCCACCCAGTACGCGAGCTGCAGGCCCACGAGCCCGCCCGCCAGCGAGAGCGTCACGCTCTCCACGAGGTGCAGCCGCGCCAGGCGCAGGCGGCCCGCGCCGAGCGCGAGCCGCACCGCGGTCTCCTTCTGCCGCGACGATGCGCGCGTCAGCAGCAGGCTCGCTACGTTGGCGCACGCGATCAGCAGCACCAGGCCGACCATGCCCATCAGCACCAGCAGCGGCGTGCCCGACTGGTCGCGCAGCCCCGACGTGCCGCGCCCGCCGGGCAAGAGCGAGAGCGTCTTCTTGAAGAAGCGCCCCTTGAAGCTGTCCGATCCGCCCTTGATGTGCGCCCAGTCCTCCTGCAGCAGCTGGGAGTAGACGAGGTTCGCCGCTGCCGACGCCTCCGCCTGTGACACGCCGTCCTTGAGGCGGGCCATCGGCGTGAGCCAGCGCGAGCGCCAGTCGGCGAGGCGCTTGCCCCAGGTGGGCTGCAGCTCTTGCTGCATGGCGAGCGGAACATAGATGTCGACGGCCGAGCCGACCTCCACGCCGTTGAAGCCCAAGGGCGCGACGCCGACGATCGTCATCGGGTGGTTGTTGATGTTGACGGTGCGGCCAACGGCCGATGGATCGCCGCCGAAGCTGCGCTCGAAGAGGCCGTGCCCCAGCACGACGACGGGGTGACCGGACGGCACGCGGTCGTCGTCGGGCGTGAAGAGCCGGCCGTGCGCCGGGCGCAGGCCGAGCACTTGGAAGAAGCCGCCCGAGACCATGTCTCCGTTCACCCTCTCGGTCCCGCCCTTCACCGTCAGGTGGATCGAGGCCGGCGCGTGCGCCAGGACGCCGACGAACGCCGACGTGCGATCGCGCAACCCTTCGAACATGGGGTGCGACATCGGGATCACCGTGTCGCTGTTCACCTCCGACCAGCCCGAGAATGGACCCGGAGCGTGCAGCACGACCAGCCGCTCGGGTCGCTCGACCGGCAGAGCGCGCAGCATCACCTGGTCGAGTAGCGTGAAGATGGCCGTGTTGGCGCCGCTGCCCAGGGCGAGCGTGAGGATCACGATCGCCGCGAAGGCCGGGTTCTTCCAGAAGACGCGCAGCGCCAGCTTCAGGTCCAGAGCGATTCCGCTCATCTCGAGTCTCCTCCGCGCCGCTCGACGCGACACGCCGTGGCGGGGGACTTAGCCAGACGCGTGCCAGGCCGCGCCGCGCCCGGGATCACGCAGGCTCAAGGACTTGCGGGGCGAGTCCCGTCTGGCCGCGTTCGAATGCGAACGCGCTCGTCCCGCGATCGGAACACCCTGCAGCCAGGAACGGTTACCGGCAAACGGTGTGGAGTCTCGGCGGGTGGCTGCAGGGCTTCATGCCGCACTTGCCAGCTACGGCCGGAGCTTGTCGGAGGACGCGATGCCCCACCGGTGCAGCAGGAACCGCGCGGCCGTCCACAAGGTGCCGAGGCCGTAGACGACGCCCTGGCTGAAGCCCACCGAGGAGGCGTCCTCGAAGTAGCAGCTCGCAACGGGCACCTCGACGATCGGCAGGCCGAAGTGGACGGCCTGGAAGATGACCTCGGTGTCGAAGACGAAGCCGTTCGAGTTGCGGAGGAAGGGCACGGTCTCGAGGAAGCGGCGGCTGTACGCGCGGTAGCCGGTGTGGCACTCGGTGAAGCGCCGGCCCATCGCCAGGTTTTCGGCCGTCGTCAGGAAGCGGTTGGCGATGCGCTTCCAGAGCGGCATGCCGCCGCGCTTGGCGCCGCCCGGGACCATCATGCGCGAGCCCAGCACCATGTCGGCGCGCCCCTCGCGGATCGGCCGGATCATCTCGGGGATGATCGCCGGGTCGTACTGGCCGTCGGGGTGGAGCATCACGACGATCGTGGCCCCGTCGCGCAGCGCCTCCATGTAACAGGTCTTCTGGTTGCCGCCGTAGCCGACGTTGTGCGGGTGGCGGATCGCTTTCAGGTGGAGCGCGCGCGCCCGCGCCACGGTGTCGTCGCGGCTGTGGTCGTCGACCACCACGATCTCGTCGTAGTAGCCCTCCGGGATCGCGCGAAACGTCTCCTCGATCGTGCGCGCGGCGTTGTAAGCCGGCATCACGATGACGATCTTCTCCGTCCGGGTGCCCGCGACGGGGGCCTCCGCTGTGGCCAAAGGCTCTGCCATGATCCAGGGTGATTCTACCCGCTCGGCACCCGTGTGCTAGGCTCGCCGCGCATGCTGCTCGACTCGTTGTTCGCGCGGCGGCTCGTCGTGCTGACCGGCAAGGGCGGCGTCGGCAAGAGCGTCGTCGGGGCCGCTCTGGCGCTCGCCGCTCGCGGACGCGGCAAGCGCGTGCTGCTCGTCGAGGTGGGCACCCGACTCGAGGCGGCCCGCAGGCTCGGCGGCGCGCCCTCGCGAGGCCGCGAGACCGAGGCGTTGCCCGGCCTCTTCACGCTCAACCTCGACCCGCAGGCGGTGATGGACGAATACGTCCGCCACGTGGTCAAGCTCGACCTCGTGGCCCGGCGCGTCCTCGCGAGCCCCATCTACCACCGCTTCTTCGCCGCCGCGCCCGGGCTCAAGGAACTGATGGTGCTCGGCAAGATCATGGTGCTCGAGCAAGCGCATCGGCGGCTCTCGCGCGAGCCGCTGTGGGATCTGATCCTGGTGGACGCGCCGGCCACGGGCCACGGCCTCGCGTACCTCAAGGTCCCGCTCGCCGCGTCTCTGGCCGTCCCGGTCGGCCCGATCGGCCACAACGCGCGCCGCATCCTGGCCCTGCTGCGGGAGCCGAAGCGGACGGCACTTGTGGTCGTCGCGGCGCCCGAGGAGATGGCGGTCGTCGAGGCGGTCGAGCTCTACCGCGCAGCGAAGGGCGAGGTGGGGATCGAGCCGCGGGCCGTAGTGCTCAACGGCTGTCACGAGCGGCGCTTCAGCGACCAGGACGAAGCGGAGGTGCTGCGCCTGGCCACGTCGGGCGCGGGCGGCGACCTCGAGCCCGGCGTTCCCCTCCAGGCCGCCGTGCGTGCCGCGCGCCGGCAGATCCGCCGCCGAAAGCTCACTCGCTTCTACCGTGATCGGCTCAAGCGCTCGCTCGACAGCCCGCTCGTCTCGCTGCCGTTTCTCTTCCGCGAGACGCTGGGTATAGGCGAGCTGCGCACGCTAGCGGACGCGCTCGAGGCCGCCTGATGGCGCCCCGCCGCTCCCCCGCCGCCGCGCTCGAGGCGGCCCTCGCCACACGGCGGGTGCTCGTGACCTGCGGCTCGGGCGGCGTGGGCAAGACCACGACGGCCGCCGCGCTCGCGCTGCGAGCCGCGCGCAGCGGCCGGCGCGTGCTCGTCTGCACCATCGATCCCTCGCGGCGGCTGGCCACGAGCCTCGGCAAGGGACAGCTCTCGGGCCGCCCGCGCGCAATCGACCTGAAGGCGTTCTCGCCCTCACCCGTTGGGGCGCTCTTCGCCATGGTGCTCGACGTGAAAGGAACCTTCGACGCGCTCGTCGCGCGCCACACGAGAGACGCCGCGGCCCGCGACCGGATCCTGAAGAACCGCTTCTACCAGCACGTCTCCGCCGCACTCGCGGGCAGCCACGAGTACATGGCGATGGAGAAGCTCTTCGAGCTGGCGCAGGACGAGCGCTTCGACCTCGTGGTGCTCGACACGCCGCCCACGCGCCACGCGCTCGATTTCCTGGAGGCGCCCGAGCGGCTGCTCGGCTTCCTCGACGTGGGCATCCTGCGCTTCTTCCTGCGCCCCTACTTCGTCGCCGGCCGGCTGACGGTTCAGGTGGCGACGCGCACCGGCGCCGCCGTGCTGAAGATCCTCGACCGCTTCATGGGCCTGCAGTTCTTGCAGGAGCTCAGCGAGTTCTTCCTGGCGTTCGAGGGCATGTACGATGGCTTCCGGGCGCGCGCGGCCGAGGTGCACGCGCTGCTGCGGGCCGAGAGCACCGGCTTCGTGCTGGTGGCGGGGCCGCAGCCCCAGGCGCTCGAGGAAGCGCTCTTCTTCCACCGGCGCCTCGCGGAGAAACGGATGGCGTTCGTCGCTTTTCTCGTGAACCGCGTGCACACCGATCCTGCCCGCGAGGGCGGCGCGCGCCGTGGGGCAAGGGCCATCCTCGAGCCGGGCCTGGCCGCGCGGCTGATCGAGACGCTCCGCGAGCAGCAAGTGCTAGCGCGGGTGGAGCGGCGGGCCATTGCGCGGCTCGAGGTGGACACCCGCGAGCGACCGGTGCTGGTGCCCGAGCTGGAGCAGGACGTCCACGACCTGCGCGGCCTCGTCAGCTTCTCCGAGCTCGTCTTCTCCGGCACGAAAGAGCGGGCGCGCGCCGTCGGAGCATCCCGATGAAGACGCGTCTCATCCTCTATTCAGGCAAGGGCGGCGTCGGCAAGACGAGCCTGTCGGCCGCGACGGCGATCCGAGCAGCGCAGCTCGGCCAGCGCACGCTCGTGGTGTCGACCGACTCGGCGCACAGCCTGCGCGACGCGCTCGACCGCGACGTCGGCGCCGAGCCGACGGAAATCCTGCCTCGCCTCGATGCGGTCGAGGTGGACGTGAACGTGGAGCTCGAGAGCCATTGGGGCACCATTCACGAGTTTCTGACCCGTTTCATGACGTTCCGCGGAGTCGACGAGACGGTCGCCGAAGAGATCGCGATCCTGCCCGGGATGGAGGAACTCTTCAGCTTGGTGCGGGTCGCGGCCTGGGCCGAAAGCGACGCCTGGGACACGATCGTGATCGATTGCGCCCCCACCGGCGACACCGTGCGCATGCTCGCGGTGCCCGAGGTGCTGGGCTTCTACTTCTCGCGGATCTTCCCGATCCAGCGCACGGTCGTGCGCACGGTGCGCCCGGTGGCGCAGCGCATGACGGACATGCCGATACCGACCGACGACGTGTTCGCCGCGGTCAAGCGCGTCTACCAGCAGATGGAGGGGATCGGGCCGCTGCTGCAGGACCCGGCGCGGAGCTCGATCCGCATCGTGCTCAATCCCGAGCGCATGGTCATCAACGAATCGCAGCGGCTCTACACGTACCTGAGCCTCTTCGGCTTTCCCGTGGACGCGATCGTGGCGAACCGCGTGCTGCCCGAGGCGGCGCGCTCTCCGTACTTCGACAGGTGGTTCGCGCTCCAGGCCGGGCATCTCGCGACCGCGCGCCAGGCCTTCGACCCACTGCCGTTCTTCGAGGCGCCGCTCTTCGACCGCGAGATGGTCGGCACAGCGATGCTCGAGGAGTTCGGCCGCACGGTCTTCGGCGACACGAACCCGGCGGCAGTGCTTCACCGCGGCCGGCCGCTGGAGGTGAAGAAGGAGGGCCGCTCCTGGGCGCTCTACCTGCGGCTGCCGTTCGCGGAGAAGGACCGGATCCAGGTGTTCGCAAAGGGTGACGAGCTGGTCGTGCAGGTGGACAATCAGCGCAGGCACCTCGTGCTGCCGCGTACACTGGCCGGCCGGCAGGTGAATAGCGCCGTCTTCGCCGACCAGCGGCTGCGCGTCGGCTTCGGGGCCAAGGAGGTGTCGTGAGCGGCGGCAAGAGCGCGTCCGGCGGAAACAAGAAGCCGTGCTGCATGGTGTCGGAGATCCTCGAGGAGGCCGGCATCGACCGAAAGCGGGCACGCCAGATCCGGCGCCAGGTGCTCGAAGGCGTGATGCTGATGTGCCAGTGGCAGCTTCAGCGGATGCGGGAGGAGCGTCCTGCGGAGCCGGAAGCGCCGCCCCGCCGGCGCGGCCGCAAGATTGCGGTCGAGTGATCCTGCCGGAGTGATCCTGCTACGATGAGCGCATGCTGAAGATCGCCGCGTCGCGAGTCGCCGTGACCGCCCTGCTGCTCGCGGGGATCGCCCTCGTCCCCGCCCCGGCCGCGCGCGGTGCCGAGATCTCGGTGCTGGTCGGCAGCGGCAGCCCCGACGCGGCCTGGGGGACGTGCTGGGGCGGGATGCTGACGATCACGCTCTTCAACATCGTCCACGGCGAGGTGGAAGGGGTGCGCCAGGGAGGAGCCTTCGAGGGCACGAGCCTTTACACCGCCTCGGCCAAGGCCTACCTCGGGCCGACCTTCGGTCGCCTCGTCCCGTATGGCGGCCTCGGCGCCGGTGTTTACCACCAGTCGCTGCCGATCGACAACGACCAGGGGACGAGCGGCCTCGTGTTCGCCGGCGTCAAGCTCAAGTTCCCGTTCGGCCTCGTGCTGCGCGGCGAATACCAGTGGGTCGACCTACCGGACGCCGCCCCGGTGCAGCTCGACAACCGCTACTTCTTCGCGGTCGGACTCTCCTTCTAGCGAGGATCAACGTCGCGCCAGCGGGGCCTAGAGTCGCAGCCGATGAGCGGCTCAGGATATCGGGATCGCCGACGGGTGCGCGCGACGCGGTGCTACACTCTCCCGCGGCCATGGTGTTCCTCAACTACACCGCGATGCAGATGACGGCCAAGATCGTGTACTATGGCCCGGGTCTGTGCGGCAAGACGACGAATCTCCAGCGCATCCACGGCAAGACGGCCCCGCGCTCGCGCGGCGAGATGGTGAGCCTCGAGACCGAAGCCGACCGCACGCTCTTCTTCGACCTGCTTCCACTCGACGTCGGCATCATCGGCGGGATGAAGGTGCGACTGCAGCTCTACACGGTCCCCGGCCAGGTGTTTTACAACGCGACGCGCCGGCTCGTGCTGAAGGGCGTCGACGGCGTCGTGTTCGTCGCCGACAGCCAGGTGCCCGCCGCCGAGCCCAATGAGGAGTCGCTCTCCAACCTGCGGCAGAACCTCGAGGAGCTCGGGATCGAGCCGAAGAGCGTCCCGATCGTGTTCCAGTACAACAAACGCGACCTGCGGAACATCCTGCCGGTCGACAAGCTCCAGCAGTCGCTCAACCCCGGCGGGGCGCCCGCCTACGAGGCGGCTGCCGTCCACGGCGTGGGCGTCTTCGAGACGCTCAAGGAGATCTCACGCCTGTCGCTGGCCGCGATCCGCTCGAAGATCGCTGAGCAGAAGAAGGCGGGCGTCGCGGGCGTGGAGCGCAGGGCGCCTCCGACTCCCGCCCCGGCTCCCCCGCTCGGCGCGCCGGCTGCGGCGGCCAAGCCCGGAACCGATCCCTCGCTGATGGAGCCGCTGCAGGTGGAGTTCGCCGAGGAGGACACCGACAAGCTCCGGGTGCGCGCGGTCAAGACGCGGGGCACGCTCGACCTGGGCCACGAGCTCGAGAAGCTGCGTGCGATCGCCACGGACGCCAAGCTCAAGGCCCCGACCGCGGTCAAGGACCGCGAGGTCGACAAGCTGTTCAAGGACCTCGTGCCCGGCGCGCGCGAGGCCGATCAAGAAATCTCGCGCAAGGTGTCGCTCGACGTCCCGGAGCACCTGCTGAAGGGCCTCACGGACCTGCGCATCCACCTCGGCTTCGACCGTGACGGCCGCGAAGAGATCCAGCGCGACGCCGTCCGCGTCACGCTGGTCCGCACCCGCAAGCTCCAGCGCCTGCGCCTGCAGCTGGACCTGGAGCTCAAGAGCCGGGAATAGCCGTCAGGCCGTCCTGGCGAGCAGGCTTTCCAGCTTCGCGTCGATCGTTTCCCAGGAGTACTCGCGGTCGACGTAGGCGCGGCCCTGGCGGCCCAGCGACCGGGCGAGCTCGTCCTGCTCGAGCAGCAGCCGTAGGCCTTCGGCGAATTCCGCGTAGCCGTGGTAGAAGAGCCCGCCGTTCGAGCGCAGGCACTGGCCCGCGAGCACCTTGCAGCGTGCGTTCGCGAGCACCGGCACGCCGAGCTTCCACGCCTCGAGCACGATCACGGACAGGCTCTCGAACGGTGACGGCATCACCAGCAGCCGGCACTGCCGGAGCGCCGCCACCTTCTCTTCCTCGCTGATAAAGCCGACGTGGCGGATGCGCGGGTGGTCGGGAATGGGAACCACAGCCTTCCCCGCCAGCACCAGGTCCACGTCCACCGACGTCTCTTCCAGGAACTTCGTGAAATAGGCGAAGAGCGTGAGCGCGCCCTTGTTGCGGTCCACCCGGCCGACGTAGAGCACGAACGGCCGCTCGAGCTTGTGCCGGGCGCGAAAGACGAGCGCCGGATCGACCTCGGGCAGGTTGATCCCGCTGCCGATCACGACGCTCGGGACCGAGGAGTTGCCGCTCACGTCCTCGACGAGTGCCTGCTCCTCCGGTGTGAGGTAGACGATCCCGCGAGGGGCACGCAAGAGCGGCTTCATGATCTCGAGGTGGATCGCCGGGTCCTCCTCGGCGGTCGGCACCAGGATCGCGCAGTCGCGCACCGGCGGCAGGCCGTGGTAGCTGTGGTAGTAGCGGTAGCAATAAAAGAAGATGCGGTCGAAGCGCGAGCGGGCGGCCGTCACCGCACCGACGAGCTCGGGCGAGTACGGCCCGTTCTCGCGCACCCAGGCCTCCTCCTCCTCACGGGTGTGGGCCTCGTGGAAGCACAGGTTCGAAAGCGACGCGAACATGCGCGCATTCCGGGTGCGGCGCACCGTCGAGCGGTGGACCGGGATGCCGTTCACGACCTCGGTGCCCTTCGGGTAGTGGTTCCGCCACTCGAGGTAGTCGAGCGCGCGCGTGGCGAATACCTCCACCTGGTGCCGCTGCGCCAGCCGCTCCGCAAGCCATCGGCAGTGCAGCTCCGCGCCCCCGTTCACCTCCAGCCCGTAGCGCTGGATCACGAAGGCGAGCTTCAACGCGTCGCCTGCCCCGAGGCGGCCCGCGCCAGCAGCCGCTCGTACTTCTCCATCACGCGCGGCCACGCGTAGTGGGCCTCGAAGTACGACTGGCCCTGGCGCCCCAGCCGGTTCGCGAGCGCCGGCTCCTGCAGCAGCAAGTCCATCGCGGCCGCGAACTCCTCGTAACGCCGGTAGTAGAGCCCGCCGTCGGCGCGCAGCACCTGCCCGCGCAGCACCTCGCAGTCGCCGTTGACCAGCACCGGCCGCTGCATCATCCAGGCCTCGAGCACCACCATCGACAGGCTCTCGTGTCGCGACGGCATCACGAGCGCGCGCGAGCGGGCGATCGCCGCGAGCTTCTCGCCGTCCGGCACGACGCCCATCAGGCGCACGTGCGCGTTCTCGGAGAAGCTCATCGTGCTGCGCCCGAAGAGCGCGAGCGTCGCGGTCGCGCGCGTTTCGCGCTGCCAGCGCAGGAAATGGTCGATCATCACGGCGCAGCCCTTCTCGGGCTCGATCCGGCCGACGTAGACGAAGTAGTCGCCGAGCAGATCGAGCCGCGGCGCCACCTCGTCCATTGGCACCTCGGCCGGACGCTCGATCCCGGTCCCGACGACCTCACCAGGCAGGCCGGGGTTGCCCGTGACGCGCTCGATCAGTTCGCGCTCCTCCGGGGTGTTGAACACGATCCCCGCGGGCCGCTTGAAGAAGGGCTGAAAGAGCCGCAGGTATAGAACACGGTCGTGCTCGGCGGTCGGGACCAGCAGGCTCTTGTGCGGGGCCACCTGCATCCCGAAGTAGGTCGTCCAGTAGCGATACGAGAAGAACACGATCGCGTCGTAGTCCTGCTCGTGCCGCCGCAGGTGCTCGACGAGCGCGGGTGTCACGGGCCCGTGTTCCTCGAGCCACTGTCGCTCTTCGTCGTCGCTGTGCTCGAAGAAGCAGACCTTGTTCGCCACGGGGTCGAAGCTCGTGATGTCGCGCCGGCGCGCCACCGGGAAGCGGCGCACGCTCACGCCGTTCACCCGCGTGAGCCCCTCAGGCAGCACGTTCTGCCAGCTCAGGTAGTCGGTCGCGGTGGTGGTGAGCACCTCGACCTCGTGCCGCTCGGCCACGTGCTCGGCGATCCAGCGGCAGTGCAGCTCGGCCCCGCCCACCACCTCGGTCCCGTAGCGCTGGACGACGAAGGCGACCCTCACTCGCGACCGGTCTCCCGTTCCTTCTGGAGCGCCTCGAGCCGGTTCTTGAGCGCCGCGTGCTCGACCTGCAGCCGCACGAGCTCACGCACCAGGTTGTGGCCGAGGTAGTGGAGGTAGAGGTTGATCTGGGCCTGGCGGCTGAGCGGCTGATCCGTGTAGAGCCTCACGAACGGCCGCACCAGTTTCTTCAGCGCCACGATGACGCGCGCGCCGAAACCCTGGCGGTGCGTCTCGATCCGGTAGTCGGTCGAGATGTTCCAGTTGTGGTTGTCGGCCATGAGGCGCGCGAGCAGCTCCGGGTCGATGCCGGCGTCGTCCGCGAACGCCTGGAGCTTGAGGGCGGTCAGCTCCTCGACCTCCTCATCGGTGTAGAGGCCGCGGTCGCGGCGGCCGCGGATCTTCTCGCGGATCCTGGCCATCACCCCCGCCACGTCCACGCGCCCGTCGCTCGTCGTCCACTCTTCCATTCGGCTCTCCGCGCTCGCCCGCGTCATTCTAGCCCCCCGCGCCGCCACGCCCCGAGCGCAGCAGGTGCTCGACGAGGGCGGCCACGGCTTCGTTGCCCGCTGCGCCAAAGTGGCCCTCGTCCGGGAGGCGCAGCGCGGGCGGGACGTCGAAGAGATGCGCCTCGATCCCCTGCTCGCGGCAGAAGCGGAGCGCCTGCAGCGACTCGGGCCGTTTGGACAGCACCAGCACCGTCAGGCGCGCGCCGCGCGCGGCGAGGAAGTCACGGTACTCCAGAAGCGCGGTGAAGGTTGGGTGTCGCCCGGGCGGCGCTGGAAGCGCCGCCGGTTCTGGTATCAATAGCGATCGCGGATCCACGGCCTCCGTCTCGACGGCCGTCGGCGCTGGCCCCGCCTGGAAGTGCAGCCGGTAGCGAAGCGCGAAGGGAATCCCGGCCAGGTAGCTCGCGCGGCGAAGCCCGTCGACTGCCTCGTACGCTGCGTGCGCGAGCCGGCCGCGGCGGGCCACAGCGGCGGCGCGCTCGTCGTCGACGAGGTCGTTGGGGCAGAAGAGGTAGACCGCCTGCGCGGGAGGATAGCGTTCGGCAAGGGCTCGCGACTTGGCCGAGGCACCGATCGCGCCAAAGCCGTCGACCCCGAGGTTCAGCACGTGAAGCTCCGGCTCGAGCCGCCGTGCGAGCCGTGCGGGATAGGACGAGGCCGCGTCCACGCCCCAGCCCATGGTGTAGGAATCGCCGATAGCGTGGAGGAAACGCGCGCCTGGCGACGGCGCGACGCCCGACCTCTCGTCGATGCGGAACGCCTCGGGCCCCGTGCTCAGGCGGAAGTCGAAGAGCGGCAGGCCGTCCGAGCGAAGGATCCGCAGGCGGGCCGACTGCGACGGCCACAGCTCGACACGCGCGGTTCGCGAGTAGCGGTGCACGCGGCGCATCTCGTGGGCGAAGCGCAGGGGCGCCGGTGCGGCCACGCGCAGCGCCAGCTCGAGCAAGACGAGCGCACCGGCGAGGAGTCCCGCGGCGGTGAGCCGGGGGTGGCGCTCGAAGCGCCCCCCGGGCCTGCCGTGCGTCAACGCTTCGCGGCCGCGGCCTTCGCTTGGAGCGGCGCCGGCTCGAGCGCCACCGCGTCGGTGACGCCCTCGACGGGGCCCGCCTGCCCGGCGTCCGCCACGTAGAGGTGGTAGACGTTGAAGCCGAGCTCGCGGTCGTCGTTGTTGAGCGGCGGCTCGAGGTTCTTGGGCACGAACGACTCGCTCATCGACAGCCGGAGGTCGACCCACTCGCCGTCGCCGAGATCGGCCGCCTTGACGCGGATCTTGCGCAGGTGCACCTGCGGGCCGTCGATCGGAATGCGCAGCCCGGCGCTCTCGCCCACCGCCAGCGTCAACTCCGGCGGCGCCTTGAAGCACTTCACGCAGGTGTCGCCCTCGAGGTAGACGATCACGTCCTGCCTGGGGTTCTTGAAGGAGACGAGCGCGTTCTTCTTGGTCCAGGTGCGCTCGACGCTCGGGTTCTCGGGGTGCGTCTCCGGGTTGTGCCAGCCTTCCTTGTAGACCAGGAAGACGTTCTCGGTCTGCGGCAGCAGCTCGAGGCTCGCCACCTTGTACTCGCGGAAGCCCTTGTCCTCGCCCTTCAGCGCGGGGCGCTCGCCTCGGCCCGGATACGGATAGAGGCCCATCCGCACCTCGACCTCGCCCACGTACGGGTAGACCGGCACGAAGCGCGTGCGCGTGTAACTGTAGGTCTTGCCGGGCTCCCAGGTGGAGGGCGGCGGCTCCGGCTGGTGGTCGTCCGAGAAGAGCATCACCTCCTGGTTGTCGAGGAAGTGCACGAGCGCCCAGTAGTTCTGGTCGAGCTTCTTGGCGCCGGCCTCGACGGTCCAGGTGTAGGTGACCTCGAGAGCGCTCCCGAGCGGCGCCTTGCTGCGGTTGACATTGACCGTTGGGACGATGGGGTTCACCTCGGCGGGCCGGCGCCGGTTGCAGGCGGTGCCGGCGGCGAGGAAGAAGGGCCCAACCAGAGCGATGGCGAGAAACGACTCCCAGGTGCGACGGACTGTCATGCGCGGTCTCCTTGCGCGGTTGCGTGTGATAGAGATGAGCGACGGAGCGGAGCGGAACCCCAAGGATAAGGGATCGGACACCGGGCGTGCAAATTGCATCTGTCGTCCGGGATGGAAGGGCTTGGCCGAACTCTGGTCGAACGACGAGCTGGGGGCTCGGACGTCGGGTCGCACGGCGGGGCATGCTATCCTGCCGTGACCCGCGCCGCGGGAGGAGGGGTATTGGAGGGAAGGCTCTGGGTGGCCAGGCTTTGCAGTGTCGTCCTGGCCAGCCTGCCTCTCGCCTGCGCCAGCGGCCGCGCGGCCCACGTCGCCACAACGCCCCCGGCCCCGAGTCCGGTGCGGGCGCAGCTGTCCGTGGCCGATCCGGTTCCCGCGCTGATTGCCGAGGCCGAGGCCCACCTCAAGGCGGGGCTGGCCGCGGCGGACCAGGGTGACCTCGACGCGGCGCGGAGCGAATTCGATCGCGCGGTCGACGTGCTGGCCTCGTTCCCGGGCGGGGCGCTCGCCGACCCACGCTTGGCCGAGGCGTACCGCCGCACGCTCGACACCGTGCAGGTGAATGAGCTGGAGCTGCTCGCGGCCCTGGACGACGACGCTGCGGCCGGAGCCGAGCCCGCCGCGATCGACGGCGTCGGCGCGCTGCCGGTGAGCGACGCGCCCGCGAGCCCCGAGACGATGTCGCGCGCGGTCGCCGCGGTCGAGTCCGAGACGCTCGACCTACCGGTCGAGCTCAACGACGCGGTGCTGTCCTGCATCGATCTCTACCAGGGACGACTGCGCGACTGGTTCGAGGAGGCGCTCTCGCGCGGCCAGAAGTACCTGCCCCGGATCCGCCAGGTCTTCGCCGAAGAAGGCATCCCGCAGGACCTCGCCTACGTCGCCCTAGTCGAGAGTGCCTTCAAGCCGAACGCCTACTCGCGCGCGAAGGCGAAGGGCGTCTTCCAGTTCGTGAGCGCGACGGGCCGGCGCTACGGCCTCGCGGTCGACTGGTGGATCGACGAACGCAGCGACCCCGACAAAGCGACGCGCGCCGCGGCGCGCTACCTGAAGGACCTCTACGCGCTCTTCGGCGACTGGAACCTCGCGCTCGCCGGCTACAACGCAGGCGAGGGCAAGGTGTTGCGCGGCATGGCGCGCTACCGCAAGCAGGACTACTGGGAGCTGCGGCGCACCCGGGCGTTCCGCCCCGAGACCAAGAACTACGTGCCGCTGATCCACGCCGCGATCGTGCTCGCGAAGGCCCCGCAGCGCTACGGTTTCGTGGTCACGCTTGAGACGCTGCCCGACTGGGAGCAGGTGCCGGTCGACGGAGCCTACGACCTGCGCGTGGTCGCCGAGTGCGCCTCTACGCCCGTCGAGACGCTCCGCGAGCTCAACCCCGAGCTGCGGCGGCTCGCGACTCCGGCCGACCGCCGCTACGACCTGCGCGTCCCGCCCGGGCGCGGCCCGGCGCTCGCCGTGTGCCTGGCGGGCCTGCCGGCGGAGAAGCGCCTCCACTACCGCAAGCACCTGGTGCGGCGCGGCCAGACGCTCGCGTCGATCGCGCGCGCGAACGGCGTCTCGGCCCAGGCGATCGCCGAGGCCAACCTGCTCGTGCCACAGCGGCGCCTGCGCCCGGGCACCGAGCTCGTGATCCCCGTCCCGGCCCACAAGACGCGTGTGGTGGCCGCGCGCCGCGAGGCGTCGCGGGCCTCCAAGGGTCGCGACCCCGTGCGCTATCGCATTCAGCCGGGCGACACGCTCGGCTCGATCGCGGCTGAGCACGGCACCACGGTGCGAAAGCTCCAGGCCTGGAACGGCCTCAAGGGCACGCGCATCGCGGCCGGCTCGACTCTCAGGATCTACACCGACACCTCACGCGACTAGCCGGCGGACCTCCTGGGGACCCGCTGCGTTGTAGGCTGCTCCCGTCGCGTCGGCCCTCTCCCGCCGTACGTGCGAGGAGGGAGCCATGCTCGCCACGTCGCTCACTGCCGCCCTGCTGGGAGTCGAAGCGCACCTCGTCAGCGTCGAGGCCGACTCGGCGCCCGGCTTCCCACGCTTCACGATGGTCGGGCTCGCGGACTCGGCGGTGCGTGAGAGCGAGTCCCGGATCCGGGCGGCGCTTCGCAACTGCGGCATCCCGTTCAAGTGGGACCGCCGCATCACCGTCAACCTGGCGCCCGCCGGCCTGCGCAAGGGCGGGTCGTCGTTCGACCTGGCCACCGCCGCCGCGCTGCTCGCGGCCGACGCCACGCTCGTCCTGCCCCAGCTCGGCCGCGTCATGCTCGTGGGCGAGCTGGGGCTCGACGGAAGCGTGAGGCCCGTGTCGGGCGTGCTGCCGATGCTGCTGCTCGCCCGCCGTCACGGGCTCGCCGCCGCGCTCGTGCCTTCGGCCTGCCATCGCGAGGCGGCGCTCGCCTCGGGGCTCCCCGTCTTCCCCGTCGCATCGGTGCCCGAGGCGATCGCGCTCCTCTCGAGCGAACTGCCGGAAGCACCCGCCCCGCCCACGAGCGACTCTGCGCCCGGCCCGGGCGACGTGGACCTCGCCGACGTACGCGGCCAGGCGCTCGCGCGTCGCGCGCTCGAGATCGCGGCGGCGGGCGGCCACAACCTCCTGCTCGCCGGCCCCCCTGGCTCCGGCAAGACGATGCTGGCGCGGCGGCTGCCCGGCATCCTGCCGCCACTCGGCGACACGGAAGCCGTCGAGACGGCGGTGATCCACTCGGCCGCAGGCCTGTCGGCGGAAGAGGCCATCGTGCGCCGGCCGTTTCGCAGCCCTCATCACTCGGCCACGGAAGCCGCTCTCGTCGGCGGAGGCCAGCGCCCCCGTCCTGGCGAGGTCAGTCTGGCCCACAACGGGGTGCTGTTCCTCGACGAGCTCGCGGAGTTTCGCAGGGCGAGCCTCGAGGCGCTGCGCCAGCCGCTCGAGGATGGCCACGTCACGGTGGCGCGGCACCGGGGGGTGTGCCGGATGCCGGCGCGCTTCCAACTGGTGGGTGCCCTCAACCCGTGCCCCTGCGGCCGAAGCGGACAACCGCGCGTGGCCTGCCGCTGCACGGTCGGGGAGGTCCGCGCCTACCTGGGCCGGCTCTCCGGGCCGCTCCTCGATCGGATCGACCTCCATGTGGCGGTCCCCGCCCTGGCGTTCGACGAAGTGGCCGGTCCCGCGGGTGAGCCGACCGCTGCCGTCCGGGACCGCGTCGTCGCCGCGAGGGCCCGACAGGCCGAACGCTCGGGCTCGGCCAACTCGCTATCCTTCAATGCCTTTCTTCCCAACGCCCGGCTTCGCGAGGTGGTCCGTCCCGGGACCGACGGCCGGCGCCTGCTCCGTTACGCCGTCGACCGGCTCGGGCTCTCCGCGCGAGGCCTCGACCGCATTCTGCGTGTGGCACGCACGATCTCGGATCTTTCTGATTCAGAGGATGTTGCGTCCGAACACCTGGCTGAGGCCCTGCAGTTTCGACGAAGCCTGGGCGAGGCCTTGACGCCCCCATGACTGCGTGTTAGCCTCGACCGTTTTGTGTCGGTCGGAGCGGGCGGCCCCCGCCGGCGGCCGGTTCGGGGGTGCCGCCAAGAGCATCCAGCAGGGATGCCGATGGCTCGGGAGTGGTTGATGGCCAACGAGTTCTACACGCTGATCGTCGTCCCGCACGCGAAGGCCCGGTTCCGGAAGTTCCAGGTTTCCGTGCGGCTCACCAAGTGGGTCCTGGCGGCGTTCGGCGTGATGGGACTGATCCTGGCAGGGATCCTGGCCCACTACAGCTGGATCGCCGTGGAGGTGGCGGAGGTCCGGAGACTGCGGGTCGAGAACCTAGCCCTGGCGGCCAAGGCCCGTGCTTACGAGGACAACGCCGGACAGCTTCAGGCCAAGGTGCTGCAGCTCCAGACGGTCGTGACCAAACTCGGGCTCATGGCCGGGGTCGAGGAGCGCGTCCCGGACGCGGCCCTCGGCGGGATCGGGGGCCTCTCGCGCGACGAGACCCTGCCGCCCTCCGTCGACATCGCGTCGACGCTCGAGAACCTCGACAGCACGGTCAGCGAGCTCTCCGACAAGTCGAATCGGCTCGAGACTTACTTCCGCGACCAGAAGGAACTGCTGGCATCGACTCCCTCGATCTGGCCGCTGCGCGGCTACCTCTCGGCGGGATTCGGCAACCGGCCCGATCCGTTCACCGGTCGGCGCGACTTCCATCCGGGCATCGACATCTCCGTCCCGCGCGGGACGAAGGTGCAGACGCCGGCCGACGGTGTCGTCGTCTTCGTCGGTCCGCGCGCGGGCTACGGCAACGCGATCATGATCGACCACGGCTTCGGCGTGGTGACCCGCTACGGCCACCTCGACGGCTTGAACGTCCGGCCCGGCCAGCGCGTGAAGCGCGGCGACGTGATCGCTTTCTCGGGCAATACGGGCCGCTCGACGGCGCCGCACCTCCACTACGAGGTGTGGGTCAACGACCAGATGCGCAACCCGATCGAGTTCATCATCGACGAGTACAGGAGTTTCGGGTAGGACTACAGAAGCTCCGACCCCGTGCACTGGGGGTGGGATGGCCTCCACACCCCGGGGGGTCAGGGGGGCCGGGATGGCCCCCCTTCAGCACAGTCCAGGCCGTCTGGCTGTTGTCGTTTCCAGTTGTCCGTTTCCCACTGTCCGTCGGCGGTCCTCCCCTTACTTTCGCCCTTGAGCATCCCGCCGGTCTAGGGCAAACGTCGCCAGGGTCAGCGCAAGCCTGGAAACGAACGCAACAACAGCAACGCGGGCTCTCTAGACCGGCTCAAGGGGGGCTGATCGCCCCCCTTGCCCCCCATAGCGGGCCCCCCTAGCCCCCACAGCAGGTGTTATCCTCTTCGGATCACATGTTGAACACCCTTCTCACCCGTATTGTCGGGACGAGGAACGAGCGCGAGCTCAAGCGCATCCGGCCAGCCGTCGCCGAGATCGCGGCCTTCGAGCCCGGGCTGCGACAGCTCGGAGACGCGGCGCTTCGGGCCAAGACTGCTGAGTTCCGGGAGCGCCTGGCCGCCGGCCAGACGCCCGACGATCTCCTGCCCGAGGCCTTCGCCGTGGTGCGCGAGGCAGGCCGGCGCGTGCTCAACATGCGCCACTTCGACGTCCAGCTCATCGGCGGGATGGTGCTCCACCGCGGCATGATCGCGGAGATGAAGACCGGCGAGGGCAAGACCCTCGTCGCGACGCTGGCCGGCTACCTGAACGCGCTCTCCGGCAAGGGCGTCCACGTGGTCACGGTCAACGACTACCTGGCCAAGCGCGACTCCGAGTGGATGGGACGGCTCTACCGATTCCTGGGTCTCTCGGTCGGCGTGATCCAGCACAGCATGGACGACCGCGAACGGCAGCTGGCCTACGGGGCGGACATCACGTACGGAACGAACAACGAGTTCGGCTTCGACTACCTGCGTGACAACATGAAGTTCGACCTCGGGATGTACGTGCAGCGCGGCCATCACTTCGCCGTCGTGGACGAGGTGGACTCGATCCTGGTCGACGAGGCGCGTACCCCGCTCATCATCAGCGGCCCGGCCGAGGAGTCGACCGACAAGTACTACAAGGTCGACCAGATCATCCCGAAGCTGAAGCCGGGGGCCCGCATCACCGGCGACAAGAAGGCCGAGGAGCGCGCCGAGCTCGAGAAGACCGGCGACTACATCGTCGACGAGAAGGCCAAGACCGTCACGCTGACCGAGATGGGGATGGCCCACGCGGAGCGGCTCTTGGGGGTGAAGAACCTCTGGGAGCCGACGAACATGGACGTGCTGCACCACGTCAACCAGGGGCTGCGCGCGCACACGCTCTTCGACCGCGACGTGGACTACGTGGTGAAGGACGGGCAGGTCACGATCGTCGACGAGTTCACGGGCCGCCTTATGCCCGGCCGGCGCTGGTCGGACGGCCTGCACCAGGCGGTCGAGGCCAAGGAGAAGGTCAAGATCGAGCGCGAGAACCAGACGCTCGCGACGATCACCTTCCAGAACTACTTCCGCATGTACGGCAAGCTCTCGGGCATGACCGGCACCGCGGAGACCGAGGCGCCCGAGTTCGACAAGATCTACAAGCTCGAGGTGCTGGTGATCCCCACCAACCGGCCCCTGATCCGCGTCGAGAACCCCGACGTCGTCTTCCGCACCGAGCCCGAGAAGAACGACGCGGT
>Ga0247727_10007827_pt1 | contig 20156 bp, 17 predicted proteins | sample WisWelCaveWW1625_FD_202498 | JGI IMG/M metagenome (GOLD analysis project Ga0247727, IMG submission 202498) | Biofilm microbial communities from Wishing Well Cave, Virginia, United States - WW16-25 | ecosystem: Environmental > Aquatic > Deep subsurface > Groundwater > Cave microbial mat | place... | reverse complement strand
CCCTATCTTGCCCAAGAGGTTGAGCGAGGAGTACAAGATACAAGCTTTGCAACGTACCGCAGGTCTTCAGACCTGGGGAAGGAGCAAAGCACAGTAGATTGTGCTCCGCAGCCAGCCTATTGGGCAATGACATGCATATTCATAAAAACAGCATGGAGTTTCAAGCGAAATATATATTGTTTCCTTACTGCTCCCTTATTCGTGTGCTGCGACAGGTGATCTGCGGCGCTTTGCTCCTTCCCCGGGCGGATGCCCGCGGTACGTCGCAAATCTTGCATCTCACCTATCTCGCTACACGCCTAAGGGAGGATAGGGGGAAAGGTGGGTTAATAGTGTCTGCCTTAAAACATAGGGCAGAATGCCGCCGTGTAGGTAGTACTCGATTTCGATGGGTGTGTCCATGCGCACAACGAGCGGGACGCGGTCCATTTTGCCGTTACCGCGGTCGATTTCGAGCTGTGCAGGTAGGTGAGGCCGCAGCTCTTGTTCCACGCCTAGGATGGAAAAAACCTCATTTCCGGTGAGTTTGAGATCTTCCCAACCGATCTCTTCTTTGAATTGAAGTGGCAAGACGCCCATTCCCACGAGGTTGCTGCGGTGGATCCGCTCAAAGCTGCGCGCAATCACGGCGCGCACCCCAAGGAGCGCGGTGCCTTTCGCAGCCCAATCGCGCGAGCTACCCATGCCATAATCGCGACCGGCGAAGATGATCAGGGGCACGCCTTTTTTCGCATACGTTTGGCAAGCGTCGTAGATGGGTTGGATCGTCCCTTCTGGCAGCAGTTTGGTGAAACCACCTTCCTTGCCTTCTGCCATGTGATTGCGGATGCGCACGTTGGCGAAGGTGCCACGCATCATGATGTGATGGTTGCCACGCCTGCTGCCGTAGCTATTAAAATCTTGCTCCTTGATCCCGAGCGCTATGAGGTACTGGCCAGCGGGTGTGCCGGCTTTGAAAGCCCCAGCGGGTGAGATGTGGTCGGTGGTGATCGAATCGCCAAACAGAGCAAGAGCGCGCATGGCTTTGAGGGCTTTGCGCTTGGGCAGTTCTTTGCCAAACTCTTCAAAGAAGGGTGGGCATTGGATGTAGGTGCTCTTAGCGTCCCAGGCATACTGTGCGCCTTTTCTGACTACGATCTCTTTCCAAAGGGGATTGTCCTCTTGCACATGCGCATAGCGCTTTTTAAACATGTGGGGATGCAGCGCTTGTTTTGTAGCTTCCTGGATCTCCGCGCTGCTGGGCCAGATGTCTTTGAGAAAAACAGGTTTGCCATTCTTGCCAAATCCCAGGGGCTCTTGATTGAGGTCGATATCGACTCTGCCTGCGATAGCAAAGGCTACGACGAGCGGGGGCGACATGAGGAAGTTGGCTTTCACAGCTCCATGGATGCGCGCTTCAAAGTTGCGATTGCCGCTGAGCACGCTGGCCGTGATGAAGTCGTTTTCTTTGATGGCGTTTTCAATCTTTTCATCGAGTGGCCCACTATTTCCAATGCATGTTGTACAGCCGTAAGCGACGACTTGAAAGCCGAGTTGATCGAGATGTTTTTGTAGGCCGGCTCGCTCCAAATAGTCGGAAACAACGCGTGAGCCTGGTGCCAAACTCGTTTTAACAAGCGAACTGACGCGCAAACCGCGTTCGACAGCTTTTTTCGCAAGCAAGCCTGCGCCCAGCATCACAGAGGGGTTGCTGGTGTTGGTGCAGCTGGTGATGGCAGCGATCACGACAGAGCCATGTCCCATTTTTCTGTCGACATGGTGCTCTTGAGTATAGCCGGGATTGACCAGCGAAGCTGTCACGGGGCGATTCGTGACCATCTCAGCTTCGCTCCAACCGGGAACTGCAGCTTCCTGATCGAGTGAAGGCACACCACCATTGACATGTGTTTCATTCACTGCAAAAGCGCCATTGGAATGCACCTGGACGCGCTGTTTGCATTCCTCAACCGTTTTGCCATAGCCACCCTCAGCAATCGGCGCTGTGAGCAGCTGTGTGAACTTCGTCTTCAAATCCTGAAGATCGATCCTGTCTTGTGGACGCTTGGGTCCAGCTAGGCAGGGATGGATAGAGCTAAGATCGAGTTCGATCACTTTCGTATAATCGAGCGCACCTTTTGTCGGGATCCCGAACATCTTTTGCTCGACCAGATAGTTTTTGATCAACTGGATCTGCGCTTCCTCTCTTCCCGTCATGCGCAAGTAGTCGAGGGTTTTGTCATCGACAGGGAATAAACTCGCGGTCGCGCCGTACTCGGGGCACATGTTAGAGATCGTAGCGCGATCAGCCACCGTCAGACTCGCTGCTCCTTCGCCTAAAAACTCGACGAATTTGCCAACCACCTTTTCCTTGCGCAAAAGCTCCGTGATCCGCAGTGTCAAATCGGTCGCTGTCACACCTTCTCGCAACGCGCCTGAGAGATGCACCCCAATCACTTCTGGCATTTGGATGAAGACGGGCTGGCCAAGCATCGCCGCTTCCGCTTCGATCCCACCAACGCCCCAGCCCAAAACGCCTAGGCCATTGATCATCGTCGTATGGGAATCGGTCCCCACAAGCGTGTCGAAGTAGAGCATCCCCTCTTTTTCTGCGACCACGCTAGCGATGTGCTCCAAGTTCACCTGGTGCACAATCCCAATACCTGGTGGCACTACTTTGAACGTCTTGAAGGCTTGCTGGCCCCAGTTGAGAAATTCATACCGCTCCCGATTACGGACAAACTCTAGCTTCAGATTGTAGATGTAAGCGTCATCTGTGCCTGCGCGATCGACTTGTACAGAGTGATCTACCACGAGATCGACTGGAACAATCGGTTCGATCACACGCGCATCGACACCCCGAGAGGCTACCGCATCGCGCATCGCTGCCAGGTCGACCAAGAGCGGCACTCCGGTAAAATCCTGTAAAATGACCCGCGCCACGACAAATGGCACTTCCCCTTCGCCCGGCGCCGCTGGATTCCAGTTTGCTAGCCGCAGCACGTCCTCCTCATCGAGGCGCACGCCATCGCAGTTGCGCAAGAGTGATTCAAGCATGATCCGGATCGACACCGGCAAGCGATGGACCCGCTTTCCGACCTTGGCTTCCAAAGCTGGTACAGAGTAATAGAGGTGTTTTCCAAACGACTGGCGCGTCCCAAACGGATTTATCTCCCTCATACCCCTCCACTCTTTTCCCCCGTTTTAATAGGTCTGCGATTTCATGGGCAAGGATTTAGTAAGACTCGGCCAGCAAGCTTGTCAGATTTGCATGTTGGCAATAAAAAAGTGCCAGCAATGCGGCAAGTTTATATAATGCGTGCCTTCGAAATGTAAGAGGTTAGCATGTCTGTGAAAGAATTGGGGATGGTATGGATCGCCGTGAAGGACTTTAAAAAGGCGGTGGAGTACTACACGAAAGTGGTGGGGCTTGAAGTCTTGGAAATGCATGAGCAAATGGGCTGGGCTGAACTGGGCGGCAGCGAGGGCGGTATCCGTTTAGGGATAGGTCAGTGCGACCCTAAAAGCCCTGTGCAGCCTGGGGCTAATGCTATACCCACATTCACGGTGGACGCCCTGGAAAAGAGCACGAAAGAGATGAAAGCTAAAGGGGCAGTCTGCGTAGGCGCAGTCGATGAGGTGCCGGGCCATGTGAAAATGCAACTCATGCGCGACCCTGACGGCAACCTATTCCACGTCGTACAGGTCCTCAATAGCGCTTGTAGTTGTTAAAGGCTTTTTGGTAGGAGCAGGTGACTTTTTCATTCTGTTCTCGATCAAAGCGCACTTGTAGAGAGATGTAGGGGAAGGGGTGTCGATTGTCGAAGTCCCTCCCTTCGTTTTTGGTGTATAACTTGATGAGCACCTCTTTGTTGTACCAGGGAGGTGTGATGAGATCGCTTTTGGGCAACCTCTCAAAGACTTGATACTCTTTTTGGCTACGGTAGTTCGTGCTTTCATGGAAATACTGCATGAGAAGCTGAACAACCTCTTCAGGCCTGCCTTCCAGCCCTTGAACATAAAAATCAACTTCTGCTCCCATCATATGCTTGGAACTTTGGTTCACCGGAGTGGGATCTGCATAGACGTTGTGCACGGGGCAGCGGTGCCCACACGTGACGATTGCGCGGCAGCCCGTCTTGGTTTGCACGTAGTTAAGGAGATCAATCAGGACTGGATAAACGAACTCTTTGCCGTTTTGCAGCGGAAGGGAGTGTTTTTGGAAGCCACCACAATCAAAGTAGTTGGCAGGGCGCGTGGGGTCTTTGTAGTCGGCGTGGGGAGGGTTTGAGCTGCTGCCCTTACAGCGAAAAAAATCTTTGGTGATTTTGGGGTATTTGCCAGCATAGGCTTCTTCCCAGGGGTAGTGCTCGCGCACTTTTTGAGGCGGGATTGTCAGCGCGTAGTGCACCTCACCGTGATTGCGATGGATAAACTCTCCTTTGGCATTAGCGCGGCGCAAGTTCTCCTGCTCGGTGTGTTCCAGCCCAGAGCAACTTGTGAAAAGCATTAGAATTGCAATGAGCCCTTTTCTTAATCTCGCCATTTCTTTATACCCGCAATTGGAGGGGGGATGGTACCGGACACGGCTAAAGCCGTCAAGAACCACCCTTGGACAACTTAACTATGGCCATTCAAAAAGAGAAGATCATCGCTGAAAGCGAGGTGATGAAGAAAATTTTGGCAGACATCAAAAAGATCGCCAAAAGCACTGCATCTGTCTTCATTTGTGGAGAATCAGGCACTGGTAAAGAGGTGATCGCGCATGCGATCCACCACCAATCGGAACGGGCCTCTCAACCATTTATCAAAGTCAACTGCGCGGCTATTCCAGCCACGCTTCTCGAGTCGGAATTTTTCGGACATGAAAAAGGGGCTTTTACCGGCGCCCATACCAAGCGCATGGGGCGTTTTGAGCTGGCCGACACAGGGACTCTTCTACTCGACGAGATCTCAGAAATCCCTCTGGAACTGCAACCAAAGCTTTTGAGGGCGATTCAAGAGATGGAATTTGAACGGGTGGGCGGCTCACAGCCTATCCATGTGAACGTGCGTTTGGTATCGACCTCTAACCGCACGATGAAAGAGATGGTCGAGCAAAAGCTCTTTCGCGAGGATCTCTACTATAGACTGAATGTGGTGCCTATCCTACTACCGCCTCTGCGCGATAGACGTGAAGATATCCTGCCGCTAGCTGAGTACTTTCTTAGAGGTCTGTGCGAGGAGAATAAGAAGCACTGTAAAATTCTCTCATCCGATGCGCGCAAGGCCTTCTTAGAATACCACTGGCCTGGCAACATTCGCGAACTGGCCAATGTGATTGAGCGCACCGTGGTGATGCACCCGAGCGAAACGATCTCATCCGATATGCTTTATCTCGACAACCCGAAAAAAGAGATCGAGCTCCTCACGCTAGATGAAGAGCTCTCATTGAAAGAGGTCGAACGGCGCATCATCCTCAAAGCACTTGTGCGGGAGAAAAACAACCGCACCAAAGCAGCTCAGAGCTTAGGCATCAGCGTCCGCACTCTGCGCAATAAGCTCAAAGAGTACCAGATCGAGGAAGTCGGTCAATCCTAGCGAGCAACAGCTGCTTGCATGGCTGGAGCGGTTTGCGCACGCATTTGCAAAGCAATGTTGACTTGCCACATGAGGTAGCGCGCTTTAAAACTATCCGGCGTAAAGCAATACTCTTTCCCATACACAGCTCGACTGATTGTAGCGTATAACTTACGGCCGTTGTCTGTTGCCAGCATTGTATAAAGTGCAGCTAACTCTAAGGCGACAGTCGCAAACGGCGTAGCTATGCATTTGAGGGTGTCATTGACCGCGCTAAGCAGACGGTTTTTTAATGCGTAAGGCTGCGTATTTGCGCCTCGGCATGAAGCCCCCTGCCAGAAATGATGCAGCGTTACAAGTTTCAAAATGCGCGTAGCCATGTTCCAAGCCGCTTCAAAAGGCAAAGTGATGACCTTTGTTATGGCTGTGCTGCGCAATGTCCATGAGCTCATGTAGAGATAATACTTGCCAGATGTTTTATCAAAACTGTACACAGGACGCCCATTTGCGTTGAGATAGACCCCATCTGGTTGCATGCGCAAAGCGTTTTGAGGGCATATGGGAGGATCCCAATTCGTGCGATAAATCGGTGGTTCACAATTAGAGTCTGTTCCCCAGCTGAGGATCCATTCATCACCTGAGACCCAAGCCGTTGTCGGAGAGATAAAAGTGTTGACCGGACAAAAATCTGCTCGTTTCACATCGTAAGCGATCACTGATGCCATAGGGTGCCTCCATAAGATTTTTCGTGAAGATTATAGGAGGGCGGATTAATAAATCACAGTGCGTTTGTTAAAAAAAGCTTTTTAACTTCGATCACCTCTTTCCACTGCTGCCACTTTTGAAGGAGCCGTTCAATCTTCAATCCTCGCTTTTCCTCCTCGGAAGCAAGCGGGGAGAGATAATAAGAGCGATTGAGTAAACGATCCAAGGTAGGCCCAAAAATGGGAAAGAGGGCTTCAAACCCTTTTTCCTCTTGAAAATCCATCTCGATAAGCGCCATTTTTCCCGTGGGCATCGCAAGAGATGGATCTTTTTGAAGCCTGAAGAGTTCGCCAAGCATCTCTTCACTCATGCTGTGCATTTTCGCGAGGCTCTGCGTGAGCTGAGAAAGCTCAGCTATTAAATCTTCCTTGCGCAGATCTACGAACTTAAGCTCTTGGATAGCGCTATGCACGCGGGCGCGCAAATCATCTGCTGCTGGCGCTAGCTTAGCTAGCGCTTCATGCAGCGATTGATTAGGAATGCCGCGAAAACCGAGCCCTCCTGCTGTAACGTTGATGAAACAGGTCTCAGGATGCATTTTGGCATAGTTTGCAATGCACTCTGACTCCATCACCCATTTGACGAGTGTCATGGCCGGTTTGCCATGGATATCTTTGCGGCGAAGCAAACGATCACCAGCGCGCGTTTCACGCTGCACATCCTTGAGATTGACAGCTGAGGAGGGCATCACGCCCGCGGCGTAGCGCTCCATACCGGTATAAGCTAAGTCGATCCCGTTTAAAAGAATGGGGCTGCAACCCATTTCGACCGCGAGGGCAATCGCCAAAGTGGTCACAGAAAAGGCTTCGATCCCCATCTCTGGGCCCACCGGCTCGCCCTGGATACCTGCGCACTGTTCCATGTAGGTTTCTAAGGGGCCGCCTGTCTGCGACAGTAGGTAACCGCGCTCTCCATTGCAGGTTCCCAGCACATGGGGCTCAAGCCTAGAAGCGAAGAGCAAAGGCATTTCAAAGCTTGCAGCTGCTTTCAGCCTGTCAAATTCTTCCGCATTGGGATCGAGCGCTAGCCCTAAGTGGGGCACGATGCTGTGATTGGAGAGGGCCGCAATGGTAGAGCCGCCAGCGATCACAAGCGCGCGATCGTCGACGTGTTTCAAGAGCTCCCACGTTTTGGAAAGCGAGGGACCGGCCCCGCAGATGATAGCGGGAATGCCGTGGAACCTATTTTTCAGGCGATTGGCAAAAAACGCGCCTGGCCAGCGCAAAATATTAGGCACGAGATTAGCTAGCAACTTATGCGAATGCAGCGACTCTGCCATCAAGGCGTGACAGATGGCGCTTTGCCTGAAAATGTGCAGGCGCAGCGCTTCAAAGCGCATGCGGCGCCGCTTTGCATAGGGCCCTATGGCCGCCACCTCGACGCGATCAGAAGGGTTGTTGTGCACAAGCTCGGCGATCTGAGCCTCTCCAGGCTTAGAAAAATAGCAGAGGTGCACCTGTGGATCAGATAAAAAATCCCCGGCTTGAGGCAACTGGATAAAATGGCCGATCTGATTTAAGCGATCTTCCAGCACGATGAGTTTTCTCTCGCGCCGCCCTTGTAGCCAGCTCTTGAGCGCGCTGTAATGCTCACCTGAGCCCAGACCATAGAGATAAAGAATATCAATCCCTTCCAAGGACCATTTCTGCATAAACCGCGCAATCTCATCTTGCGTGGTCGCCAGCAAAGGCTCATTCAAATCAGGAGGTGTGAATCGCAGCAAAAAGGAGAGTTCAGGGTAACGATCTGCCAGTAGCAGATCATTTCCAGCACAAGCGCTGTCCATCCCAATACCCCCGTTTCACTTTGGCACCGTGCGGTTCGAGAAAGACGCGCTCTGTATACGTGAGATCTGCCGCCCAAATCCCTTCCATCTGAGGTTTTCCTTGCGCATTCCACTCCTTGCGATCCAAGCGCAGCGGTGTGTGGTACAGAAGTTCTTCCCTCAACTGGCCGCTTGCAAAGTAGCGACGGTGCAGACCTACCGGCTGGCCGCCTGCAAACTCCCCTTCGTCGATGAGCATAGAGCGCTCATCCCACATCCGATCCCAGCCGTGCCGTTTGCCTTCGACATAACTCACAGAGCGCTTTAAGACCCCATTTTCCCAGTAGAGTTGCACTTCGCCGTGGAGCTGTCCCGCCTGATACGGCAGCAGTGTGCGTACGCGCCCATCTTCATACCAATACTCTTGCAGTCCTTGTGGCTGTCCCAACAAAAAACGCTGCAGACTGTAGAGCTGGCCCGATTTGTAAAAGTACTTGGCCTTGCCTACTTTTTTTCCACCGAGGTACCAGGTTTGCGAGAGGATCTCACCTGAAAGGGCGTAATAAGTGGAAGGGCCGTGTAGATAGCCTTGAGCGTAAAACTGCACGGCTTGCAAGTTGCCCTCAGGATAGAATGTGCGCGCCTGAGGAAGATCGAACGGCTGATCAACCTCGAGAGCTAGCTCACTATCGCGCAAAACGAGGCGCTTCTGTTCGATACTATAAACTTCTTGCGTCATGCAAATACCTTTAAGTTGGCCTCAAGAGCCCTTTTAAAGAACAAAATCCTGTGCAGAGCTCGTCCGAAAGTGTGGCTCTCTTTGCGATAGATCGGATGTTTCCAGATCTCCCAAAGAGGACTTAAGAAATGTTGCACGCAGATCTCTTGTTCCAATTCCACTTCGCGCAGGGCGTAATCCCCTTTCTGCATCGGCGATCCGGGATAGGATTTCTGCCACAACCCAAGCAGCTCATCACAAAGCCCCGCAGCTCGCGCAAAACTCGATTGCAGCTTTGCACGCACGGCTTGAACCCGCTCCAAAGTAATCGGTAGCGTCCCAGCACTTCTAATCGCGGCATTAAAACGCGCTACGATCTCTTGCTGGTGCCAAGAATGGCTGCGCAGCACTTGTTCCAAAGAGCTATTTGGCACACCCTCGATAGCAAGTCCACTAGCCGAGGTGTTGATCCACTGAATCTCAGGATGAGCGCGCGCAAAAGCAGAGATCCACTCTGCGCTCATCATCCAATCGCGTTTCGAGCGGCACTTGCGTCCTTGCATATTCTGACATGTGACAAAACCGTCCCGATGCTCAGTAGCCTCGATGCCAGAAGCATAGACGGCCTCGCCCGCACAGCAAAAATCCATACCTACCAAAATGATGGGATTGCAACCAAATTGAGCAGCTAGCGCTACAGCAAAGTTCGCAACAGTCCAGCCACTTGGGAAGTTAGCAGTGGAAAGTCCACATGCTTCTGCGAGCCAATGTTCTAGCGGAGAGCTTCCACTCGCCGCGGTCCAGCCCAGCGGGGCATGCGCCAGCTCCAACACATGGGAAGCCACGCGGCTCTGGTAGAAGAGCGGCACTTCGAAATGCTCCTGGCTAGCAAAGCGTTGGTAGGGATGATCAGGGCAGATCATGGCGGCCATATGCGGAATTGCGCCACCTGCGCTTAAAGCGCGCATGGCTGACCCTGCTGCCATCAAAACTGCCTGCTCCTTCAGCTGGCCTAAGCGAGCGACCTCTTGACCTAGCGATGGTCCTGCGCCACACACCACTGCTGGCACTCCCTGCAAACACCCCTTGAGCGCAGACGTCGCAAAACTTTTAGGGAGAAAGGAGAGGTTGTGCAAGCTATTGCGCAGCACCTTTTCACCGAGATCTTGACAGTCGGAAGCCAGGAGATGCACTTCGGTTTGAGCTGCCTGTAGAGTTTTAAAAAAGCGCGCGGCATCTGTGCGCTTCTCCTCCACTCCCAGGGCATAATGAAAGCGCAAGTAGAGAAATTCCCATGCAATCAAAGCAAAAATCGCATCCTCACCCTGCTGATGAAAGAACAGGCGCACGCGTGGATTTTTCCCTAAAGCGCTCTCCTTCATCTGGAGAAAGAGCTCTTCGCGCTCTTCAACGATGATTAAATAGCGCTCTTCTGCTTTGGTCAACCATTTCGTCAGGCGCGCGAGGGCAGCTTCCTCTAATGCTCCAAAGAGGCAAACGACATCGATCTCAGATAAATTTTCCCTTTCTAGGGGGTACGCGAGGGTTTGATCCATTGCATCAGTTCCTTAAACGCGGGGAGGCCGCTAAAAAATTCGAATCTCCCCTGCGTATGGTTGAAATAGCCCCACTTCACCTCCAAAGGAGATGCTAAAGCGAGAAAGCTAGCTTGGACGGCGCGATTATACCCCACAAGCTGCTCCGTCGCTTCTCTCCCGAGTTTCCCTTCCTTGCATTCGATCAAAAGGAGCGGGTATAGCGCATAGTCGGGATGGATGTTTGCACCGTAACATAAAATATCGATGCGTCGGTCAGGCACCTGAGCAAAGGAGAGGTGGGGAAGTTCTTTCAATTCTTTTTCTACAGCGATCAGCTCAGCTGGATAGCCGAGCTCATCGATCATTTTGGTCAGCAGCGCTTGTCTCACCCGCTCTTCCGGCGTGGCTCGCACATAACACCTGCGTACCGCACAAAAAATCTCCGTCATTCCGGCAAGATGATTCCGTAATTGCCATCATCGCGGCGGTACATCACTTTGAGTTTCTGATCCTCTTCTGCGCGATAAATTAAGAATGGGTCGCCCGAGAGCTCCATCTTCATCACCGCTTCCTCAACGTTGAGCAACTTCAAAGGCTTCGTCTCAGAACCGATCACCTTAGGCGGCGTTAACTCTTTTAGTTCTTGCTGTTGATTCTGCGCTTCAATCGATGCATTGACATCCATGAGCTCACTATAGGGGCGCTCAACCACGTTGACTTTCATCTCGACAATCGGGCGGTTCTTTTTGTGATGGTCCTGGATGCGGCTCTTAAAACGCGCTGCGAGCACTTGCAGGCGGTTGATGGCGCGATCGATCGAAACATACATGTCGGTACTCGTCGCTGTCGACTTGATTTTGAAATGATCAAATTTCACGAGGAAAGTACAAACATGCTCAAGTCTGTGCAACTCCAAAGTAGCGTGGACGTACATGATGTGGTTATGAAACCTTTCAATTTTGGAGATTTTGTCCCAAATATACGCGCGGATCGGCTCCGTTACTTCTATATTTCTTCCGAGAATATCGATCCGATACCCTTGTGCGTCTTCCTCTTGAAACTTCTTTTTATCGACCATAGACAAACCTCACTTAGGCATTAATCTTTCATTCTTAGATATCGACGAATTTTCATAATAACCATTTAGTGGAAATTGATCAATTCTAATGGCTATTAACCCGAGCCCCCAAAAGGTGACAACCTACTTGCTGTGACTTCGCCATATCGATTCTCGCTCGGAATCCTTCGTATTCAAGAATGTTATTCCTCGCGAGAATCAATCTGGCTTTGCCTCGCGGCGTATCCTGTCACCTTTTGGGGGCTCGGGTTAATAAATTATAATTTTGCTCGCATCCCACCTGGGACACGCGCCTCTATAGCCAGAACTTTAAACTGCGTAGAGAAGCGCTCCATACCCAGCCTTTCCAGATAATCCCTTATCCGCATCAATTGATCTGCCTGTATCGCTAGCGCACCACGTGGCGATGCCCTGGTGGAAGAAAGGATCGCATCCAAAACACCTTCGAGCTCTACGCGCAAAGCGTCGGCAGAAGGGATTTCTTGAGATGAAAAAGGGAGCTGCTTCTGCAAGACTTGATGGTTGTGAAGCAGTCTTAAAGCATAGAGGATGTTGGGAAGCTGATGTTTTTGCTGCAAAAGCTTTGACGCCTGCAGCAAGGCGCGCTCATGGCTCTTCACCCATGCTGTCACAGTCGTTTTCCTACTCTCAAGCAACACATTCAGCGCACTCCTTCCATTCTTGGCTGGAAGATCCAGGTCAGCTCCTGCAAAGACTAAGAAATCTATAAACGTGGAATCCCCTGCCTCGCTCAAATAATACAAGAGAGTGGCTTGCTGAGGGCCAAACACCAGGTCGAGATCTGCGCCTGCTTGCACCACATCGTGAAACATCTCGCAAAGCGCGAGGTAATTTTTCCCAGGCGCCGCAGAGTCAGGCACAAACTGTTCGCCCATCTTGCGCGTGCGGTAAGAATAGGCTGCCAACTCATCTTGAGCTCTTTTCCAGATGCGATAGAGCAATGACATCCCCTCACTATCCAATGCATTCGTGCTCACGCCCGGCTCCAAAAGCAAATATCTTACCGCCCCTGGAGCAACACCCCTCACCGCAGCATGCATAGCGGTTTCTTTCTTAGGTCCACTGACTTCATCGGCGCGTACACCGCTGCGCAGCAGAGCCCCCATCGTAGACCGATCTCCTCGGAAAGCCGCGATGTAGAGCGGTGGGTGCTCCTGCAACCCCTCTGACGCTGGGCTGTACAGAGTCGCATGGCGACTGAGTAAAAGGCGCACGACCCTCTCTTCTCCACTCGCAATAGCATGTTCCAGCGCTCCTGGTTTTTGCACCTTGAACTCAGCATTCGGATCCACACCAGCCTCCAGTAAAACCCGCAAACACGCATCTCTGCGCAAAGAGACAGCATAGCTTAAAGCGGTCACACCCTGCTCGTTGACTTGGTTGAGCAGTCCGCGCAAATGAGAATCCCCTTCTAAGCGCCTTAAAATCAACTCTAGAATGTTTGGATCATCGACCCCTGCACAAAGATGCAAAATGTTTCCTTGAACACCAGGATATTTCAAGGAGACTTGCACGCGGAGAGTCGGATCAGCCCCACACTGCAAAAGCTCTGCTACCACATCGACGCGCCTTGCCATGACAGCGAGCTGTAGAGGCGTTCTTCCATGGTGGAGCCTATCCATCGTATCGCGCTCAATCAAACGTTTGATCGCGGCCAGAGGCATGCCCTGAATAATCTGGGTATGGAGAGAAGTGTCAGAAGGACTTGTAGAACCTACACCAGACTGATTCCCACGAACAACAGCTACCGACATAAATCACCCCGTGCGCAATTGAACAATAGTCTTTTCGAAAGATATGCACCGAACAGGACTCGAACCTGTAACCACCCGGTTCGAAGCCGGGTACTCTATCCGATTGAGCTATCGGTGCACAGGAGGGCAAATCTTACCGTTTCCAAGCGTAAAACATAAAGTAAAAAAAATTGTCCACGTTGGAAATACGCAGCATTTCCCATTAATCGCTAACACAGTAAACTAGCAGCATGCTCGAAGAAAAATCTCAAGGAATCGTTTTACGATCCATCGATTACAAAGATAGCCAGCGCATCATCTCCCTTTTTACCTACGAACAAGGCCTGATCAGCATCATCGTGAAAGGGATTTCGCGCAAAAACCTACGCCTGCTGGCACTGACCGCCCCTTTCACAGAGATTGAGACCGTGTACAAAAAGGGCCGCTCCGATCTTTATCTGTTTGCCGATGGATCGATCCTCGATGACCATCTAGAGCTGCGCAAGTCCCTCGAGTGCCTGACTACAGCCGGTCATCTTGCGCATGCCATACTCACCTCTCAGCTTCCCGGCAAACCCGTACCAGAGCTTTATCTCCTGTTTCGCGCCTATTTCAAGCAGATCGCAACTTTTACAGATCCAAGCCCCCTAGTCCCCAGCTTCCAACTCAAGCTTTTAAAACATGAGGGACTGCTGGCCTTAGCCGCTTATTGCAACCATTGCACCCATCAAGCAGCGCATTTCCTGCGTAAAGGCGAGAGCCTCTGCGCAAATCACCGCTTCTCCGACCTCTTCGCATTTTCTCTAGAAGAATGGGCTCTTTTGCTCAAACTCAACAGCGCTGAACAATTCTCTCACCTGCGCACAAACCCCGTCCCCGCAGCGCTCAAACAAAAAATTAATACTTATTTCCAAGCCCGCATCGCCGATCCCGTATGAACGAATCCCTGACACCGATTGAAGCGTTTAAACTCAGCATGATCAACCATCGCGGGCCCTATCTCGCCTATATCGCCTGGGCACTCAACATCCATGTGGGTAAAATCGCTGAAATCGGCGTCAACAAAGGTGAGACATCGCAGATCTTGCGCCACCTTTTCCCTCACGCCTCGCTCTATCTGATCGACCCGTGGGAACTCAACCCCCAGTACCTACAAAGCGGCACGCCGATCTCGCGTAAGTTGAAACACTACCGCAAAGCCTATGAACACGTTGAGCAACTTCTTGGCGATGATCCCCAAGTCACCATTTTGCGCATGCGATCGCTCGAAGCGCTAGCACATACACCCGACGATTTTGATCTCGTCTTCATCGATGCCAACCACGAATACCTGGAAGTCAAACAGGATATTCTCGCTTGGCTACCCAAGGTGCGCGACGGAGGGATATTAGCTGGACACGATTATGAACCGAATATTCCGATGTTTTGTGGAGTGAAGCGAGCTGTGGATGAGATTTTTGGAAACCGAGTGATGTTAGGAAAAGACCGCCTGTGGATTCACAGAAAGTCATTGCGAGAGGGGGGACTCGAACCCCCACGAGTTGCCCCACTACCACCTCAAAGTAGCGCGTCTACCAATTCCGCCACTCTCGCGGGAAAAACGAAAGGAAGATCGTAATCGTTTGGTAAAATCCGTTCAAGCAATTTGCTAACCTCCGCAGAGACCGCTTAGCACAAAATATTAAAAACAAATAACTTAAGTCAGATTTAATTTAATTCCCTCTTCAGGTATAACCAAGATCCTATGCGTTGTACATGCTATTGCACTGCCTCTTCTTACGACATTCCGCGTATATTCCAGCACCTCCAAAGAATGGGCTCAGCCCAACTTTTTCGCGATGTCATCCACATCCAAATTAAAGAAGACCGCCAAATCAAAGGGGACATCTTTTACTTCTCCTACGGCGCCGTCGTGTGCTGGAGTTTTTCAGAAGAAGAGGAACGAGAGATCTTAAACGCCCTCAAAGAGTTTGAAAAAGAGCCGATCGCTAAACCTGAGCTCGACGAGTTCACTTTTTCTTTCAGCGACAATATGAAAATCTTGGAAGATGAAATCTCATTACACAACAAAAGCTCTCTTACCAAACTCGCGATCTCACACGGTCTAGCACAGTCGGTCAAACTCACAACATTTGAGGAATTGATCCAAAAAACAATCGAGCACACGAAACAGCTCCCCATCAACTTAGCCAAAAAAGGTAAAATCCCACTCTCGCGCAAAGAGATCTCGCGCAAAATGGGCGAAATCTTCATCGAGCGCAACTTCATCAATTTGCACAGCGAAATCCTCGACATTCCTGAGTTCTTCTGGGACTATCCAGAACTCGAGCCCTTTTACCGCCGCACAGCACACTACCTCGACGTCAACAAACGCGTCGAAGTTCTCAACAAACGCCTCAATGTCATGCACGAACTCTACGAAATTCTCTCCAGCGAGATTAACCACCAGCACACCTCGCGCCTAGAAACCATCATCGTTCTGCTCATCCTCATCGAAGTCACCATCGCCCTCCTACGCGATCTTTTCCATCTGATTTAAATGTTCAAATAAGGTATCCTTATTTCTCTTCGGAGAGATTATGTTGCTACGCGTCCATCTTCTCCTCGCCCTAGTGCTTTTTTCCCTCTCAGCTGCAGAGGAAAAGTTTCCTTTGCCCTCTAATCCCTACGAAGTGGCCGCGCTCACAAGCAGCCATGAGTGGCTGATTGGCGATCTCATCCATCCCCTCCTCGGTCAACCACTGCTTCAAAGCACAGACCTGATTGCCAACGGCGCCCAAGAGATAGCGCTCCGCCGCCAGTATGTGGCGCCTCTGATCCCCGCAAGCTTCGACACCAACCCTAAAATCGATTTCTATCACCTCTATCAGCACCTAAGCGAAAACTACCGCGGATGGGCCCTCCTCCCCCATCTGCGCCTCTACGTCCGCGGCCAAACGATCCGCTATGCCGATCCGAGCGGACTCACGCTCGAATTCACACAAACCGGCCCCCATCACTTCACGCTGACCAGTTCCCAAATCGGCATGAGCAACACTGTTTGCGAAACACCCAGTGGTTGTCACGACCCGCGCAACATCCGCCTGCAAAATAACAGCGACAACTCACAGATACGCGTATTCACGCCTGATGGAACAAGCCGCATCTATCGAAAAAAGAACAACACCTACCTTCTCGAAAAAGAGCTTCTTCCCAATGGAAAAGTGCTCCGTTACACCTACAACAACAATCTTGAACTAACGCAAATCGAAAGTCGCGACTCGCAAGAGCGTTACACCTACGCCAAAATCGAGGTTCAAGGATCTCCCCGCACCAGCCTAGAGCGCTTCACCACATCTTCTGGACAAACAGCCACTTTTCACTTTGAACAAAGGCGCGTGAAAGGAAAAAACCAAACCAAATCTGATAAAACCGATTACCGCATCGACTCCCCACCCATCCTCACAGCTGCCACGACCCCTTTTTTTGAGTCAGAAACGCTCGAATACAACCCCCGCTTCCTTCTAGAAACAGCCCGCCTTCGCGCATTTGATTTTCGTTGCGAATACGCCAATTTCGGCCACACACATCCTCTGTGCCAAGTCTATCGCCTCTTGCTGCCATGCGGCCCCAGCGACACCTTTTTGCCCCTCTATGAAATCGATTATCAGCTCCCTGTTCCAGGCCTCAGCGCAGGCTCCACCCACGTGCAGAAACAAGATGGCACCTCCATCAGCTACCACTTCAATCAAAACCTACTTTTAAACACTCTACAAACCTTCGATGCCCACGGAAACTTAAGCCTAGAAAAGCGCCTGCATTGGACCCAAAACAACTGGCTGGCAGCCGTAGAGCTTTTTGACAACGCCTACAACCTACTCAAACGCACCAGCTATGAGTACGACCGCTTTGGCAACCCCATCCGCGAAACGCTCTCAGGCGATCTCACTGGAGACGGCACACTGACATCCACCACGATACGCCGCCAATTCTCTGAAGATGGACGCCATCTCCTGCTACGTGAAGAACACGAAAATGGCGCCATCACACATTACACCTACCTTCCCCAGAGCAACCTCCTCCGAACCAAATTCACCGGCAGCCGTGAACAGATCCTACAACGCGAATTATATGAATATGACGACGCTTACAACCTCGTACGCAAAATTTGCGACGATGGTTCCACCACCGATCCAAACAACCTTATCGGCGTGACAGAGCGGCGCATCACAGAGCATATCCTGCGCACAGATCCCCCTTTCCTGCACATGCCAGAATGGATCGTAGAGAAATACATCGAAAACAATCAAGAAACGCTGCTCAAAAAAACACATCTCAGCTACGACCATCACGGCCATGTGGCGAGAGAAACAGTATACGACGCAGAAGCGCGTGAAAGCACTACGCTACCGCGCGAGTATAACGCGCGCGGCGATCTTGTCACAGAAACAAATCCCCTTGGACAGCTCGCAAAATACGATTACGACGCGCGCGGTAGACGCGTGCGCAGCACAAATTTTGCAGGCACTCTCACCGACACCATGTACTACGATGCCAAAGGACGCCTCACCCTCAAACAAACCAAGGCCCATACGGGAGAGACCCAAACCCTCCGCTACACCTACGACCCCTTTGACCATCTCATCGAAAAAACCGACGAGCTAGACAACACCACCCACTTTCTTAACGACCCACTCACCGGAGGCGCCCTCCAAACCACATATCCACCCATTGAAAATGATCAAGGCCAAACATGCACCGTATCCACAAGGGCCCAACTCGACCCCTTAGGCCGCACAATCGCTAAAACGGATGCCAATGGACACACCACACATTTCCGCTACAACACCTACGGCAGCCCCTCTGAAATCCACTACCCCGATGGCACCTCGGAGCATTTCCGCTACAGCCTTGAAGGCCAACTCCTCTCCCACACCAATCTTGAAGACCTCCTCACCACCTACAGCTACGATCTCCTAAACCGCCCCACCTCTATCACCTATTTCTTCGACGACTCCCTCCCCATTGCCAAAGAAATCTGCAGCTATAGCAGCTTCCACCTCATCAAATCCACCGACCGCGAAGGACACCTCACACACTACACCTACGACGGCGTTGGGCGCATCTCTTCAGAAAATCATGCCGGCAAACTCAAAAGCTACACCTACGACCCCTTCGGCCGCGTCGCCACCATTACACAACACGACACCACATGCTCCCTCACCACCCACTTCACCTACGATCTCCATGGGCACCTTTGCGAAGAGCGCAAAACCGACCGCGCAAACACCCTTCTCAGCTATGTCCAATACAGCTTCGACGCCGACGACAACCTCTGCAGCATCACACGCCCCATCCAAGACAACATTGCTACCGAAACTTTTGTTTATGACCCCTTCCACCGCCTCCTCGAGCATCGCTCCCCACAGGGTCACACCACCCAATCCACCTACGAAATCAAGCAAAACAACCTCAGACAAAACGTGTGGCAAACCACCCAACGCGACCCCCAAAACAACCTCGTCCTCCAGACACAAGACGCACACGGCCGCATCATCCAAGAGCAAAACTTCGACGCCAACCTCACGCCCCTCTCCACCCAAACATGGCACTACGATCCCGCCGGCAACCTCCTCCAACACATGCATAACAACACTAAAACCACCTACGCATACGACACACGCCAAAGGCCGACCAAGATCACAAGCACCTCCAGCACAACACAACTCTCATACACGCCATTAGGCAAGCCCCTCACCAAAACCCTCCCCACTGGCACCACTCTCCATCACACCTACACACCCCTCGGCTTCCTCAAAACACTCACCTCCTCCGATGGGCAAATCCACCACACCTTTCTCTACAACCGCCTCGGGCACCTCCTGCGCACCACCGACATCAACTCCCGCGAGTCCGTTTTGCGCCTCGTCGACCCTTTTGGTAATATCCTGCAAGAAACCCTCTCCTTCCACACCCTCGAAAAAACGTACGACAACTTAGACCGCCCCCTCACGCTCACTCTTCCAGCGCACATTCAGCTCCGTTACGAGTATGATCCACTCCACCTTCGCTCCGTCACACGCTACGATGGCGAAAAAAAACTCTATAGCCACACCTTCAACACCTATGACCTAAGCGGCCACCTCCTACGCGAGACCCTCATCGACGGCCAGAGCATCTGCAACACCACCTACGATCTCCATGGCAATATCCTCACCCTCTCATCCCCCTACTTCACCCAGCAGTGCACCTACAACCCGAACAACCACCTCACCCAAAACCTCATCGACAACATCCCCCAACCCCTCGCCGCACCACCACCTGCCACAGCCGATCTCACCTACGACCCCTGCGGCAACCTCATCTGCAAACACACCCCCACTCAAACCCAATACTTCACCTACGACCCTCTAAACCGCCTCCTGGAAGCCAGCACAGACAACACCCTCGTCAAATTCACCTACGACCCCCTCGGCCGCAGACTCAGCCGCACCCTCTCGATCAAACAACAACAAAATTGGAAAATCCAAGAGCGCGAGTTCTACCTCTACGATCTCGACCAAGAGATCGGCGCCTTCTTCGCTGACGGCTCCCCCAAACAACTCCGCCTGCTCAGCCCCACATCTAAACCCATCGCTATCGAGCTCCAAAATACACCCTACGCCACACTTCTCGACACACACGCCAACATCTGCAAACTCCTCGATCCCTCCACCCACAAAATCACCTCCACCTATCTGTACACCCCTTGCAGCGAAACCACCCCTGCACCTGGGCCCAATCCCTGGCGCCTACACTCTCTCCGCTTCGATCCCATCCTACAACTACTCTACGACGGCCCCTCCTACTACGATCCCACCCTCCAAATCTATCTCACCCCAAGCTCCCAAAAGCCCTAAGAACCTATCCAACTAAATCTAATTTCGAGATCTTTGAGTGCTTTTGGCATCTTTTTGACAGCTCAGGCCTCGGAAAGATGCTCTTCCAGATATTCCCTTCGCCCTGTCGCTGCAAAAATCTGCTC
>Ga0247727_10007826_pt1 | contig 20158 bp, 19 predicted proteins | sample WisWelCaveWW1625_FD_202498 | JGI IMG/M metagenome (GOLD analysis project Ga0247727, IMG submission 202498) | Biofilm microbial communities from Wishing Well Cave, Virginia, United States - WW16-25 | ecosystem: Environmental > Aquatic > Deep subsurface > Groundwater > Cave microbial mat | place... | reverse complement strand
AGTTCGCGGCGACCGCGGCGTGAAAGCGCCTTGCCGCGCTGTGAATTATCAATGAGGCTGTCAACCGCCTCCTGCAACATGCGCTTCTCGTTGCGGATGATGACATCCGGCGCGCCGAGTTCGAGCAACCTCTTCAAACGATTGTTGCGGTTGATGACGCGGCGATACAAATCGTTGAGATCGGAGGTGGCAAAGCGTCCGCCGTCCAACTGCACCATCGGGCGCAAGTCGGGGGGAATGACAGGCAGGATGGTGAGAATCATCCATTCGGGACGGTTGCCCGAACGCTTGAAGGCTTCCGCCACTTTCAGACGAGTCGTCGCCTTCTTGCGCTTCTGCTTGGACTTGGTGGTCTTCACCTCATGCCAGAGTTCATCGGCGAGTTTATCAAGGTCGAGGCGTTCGAGGATGTCGTAGAACGCTTCGGCGCCCATGTCCGCGCGGAAGACCTGTCCCCAACGCTGTTTGAGTTCGCGGTAACGGATCTCGCTGATGAAGGTGAAAGGACGCAGTTCCAGCAATTCGTCGCGCTGACGCGAGGACTGGTCGGACGACGCGGTGGTCTGGTCTTCCAACTGCGAGCGTAGGGATTCCATTTTGAGTTCGGCGTCCGCTTTGACGCGCCCCAGTTCCATTTTGAGGGCTTCGATTTCCTTGGCGCGCTCGTCCTTCAATTCGTTTTCGAGCGCTTCCAGTTTTTTCTGGACAATCTTCTGCACCTGCGTGATGTGTTTGGCGGCGACCTTGTCGTTGGCGTCAACTATCTTTTCATCAGTCAACTCAAAAACCACAGTCTTCTTGGCGGGTTCGCCCATCTGACCCTGTAAAAGTTTTTCGAGTTTCTGGCCCTCCTTGATTACAGGATCCATTTTCTCGGCGATGACTTCATCGTAGCCCTGTTCAAGATTCGCAATCTTCTGGTTGATGTCAGCCAGGGTGTGGTCGCGTTTGGTTTTGACCTCGGCAATCTTGGAGTTGACATCCGCCGCCTGTTCGCGTTCGTTAACGGAGATTTCATCCTCGATGCGTTTGAGGGCTTTGTTGCGGGCTTCCTCGTCAACATAAGTGACGATGTACTGGGCAAAGTACAGCACGCGGTCGAGGTTGCGGCGCGAGATATCGAGCAACATTCCCAAATAGGATGGGATGCGGCGCGTATACCAGATGTGCGCGACAGGCGTGGCGAGGTTGATATGCCCCATGCGTTCGCGGCGCACCGCGGAGCGCGTCACTTCGACGCCGCACTTGTCGCAGACGATTCCTTTATAACGGGGGTTTTTGTATTTACCGCAATAGCATTGCCAGTCGCGCTGGGGTCCGAAAATGGCTTCACAAAACAAGCCGTCCTTTTCGGGGCGCAGGCGGCGGTAGTTGATGGTTTCGGGTTTGAGCACCTCGCCATACGACCACGACATGATGGTCTGCGGCGATGCGAGGCTGATACGGAGCGCAGTCAGTCCCTTGGTTTCCACTGGGTCCTCTCCTTCAAGAAGAAAAAGTTTCCTGTGAGCAAGTCCCTGCACAGCGTGAGATTGGCTTGTGACAGAGACAAACAAAAGCAAACGCTTTGAGAGTTTTCTTCAAAGCGCTTGCGGTGTTATTACTCGTTTGTTTACATCCAACGTCAGTAATTATACGCGGAAGAAATTGAAAGTCAAGCAACTTTCATTAAATTTGCGTATGAATTTAATCATGCTCCCTTCGCTGTCCTCGTCGGCTTGAGCGCTATGAGATTAACTCCTTCGCAAAAGCCAGGAATCCCTGAATATCCCTGAAATTCGTGACCATCCCCACCGAAATTCGCACCGCGCCGCTGGACTTACCGTCAATGCAGGAGCGGAAGTCATCCACAGTGAGGCGGGGTTCCAGACCGGGCAATACGAAGGCGACATCCAACTCCACGCGGGAGATGCCCAGAGCGATCTCGCCCGCGCCCGGGTTGCAGAAAGAGCCGGTGCGCAGGGAAATGTTCGCTTCGTTTGCCTTTTGTTCTATCAGATAATGTTTGATGATCTTTCCGTCCTTGTCATAGAAGTTGACGGCTATCGCGCCGCCGCGCTCTTCCATGGCGGCGGGTCCATAGACGCGTACCAGCGGCTCGCCATTACTGTGTTTCATGGCCGTCAGGTTATGCAAGAGCCAACCGGTGAGACAATGGACTCGTTCATGGATCGCGTCATAACCAATGGACTCAATATGTTTGAGCCCAATTTCAACGGCGGGGATGTTGAGATAGTCGAGAGTCCCGTCTTCGAAGGCGGGCGCGCCTTCCGCCAACTGGTAATTGTTTCCCTGTACGGACGCGAGCGCAATCGTCCCGCCCGAGAACCAGGGACGATTCAGTTTGGCTAACGCTTCTTTGCGCGCAATCAACGCGCCGAGTCCCGTTGGGTAACCAAACATCTTATAAAATGAAATCGGAACAAAATCAGGTTTGACTTTGCTCAAATCAAGCGGACTCGTCGGCACGAAGGCCGCGGCGTCGAGCAAAACATCCCAACCGTTTTTATGCGCCTCCTCAATCCACTCTAATGGATGTTGCACCGATGAGAAGTTCGATTGGGCGGGATAAGCAAACAGGTTATGACCAGCCTCGGAAGGGCGAACCAGTTCGCGGGTCAGTTGCGAAGCGTCGACGCGCATATCCGGCAACGCGACCGGGATGTACGTCACCTCCGCGCCGCGCGCGTGCGCGAATTCCCGAATCCCATTGACCGAGTTGTGATTATCAAAAGTCAGCAGATAACGCCCGTTTGAAAAAGGATATGACTCGCCGATAAGTTTGAGCGCGCCGCTGGCGTTCGCCGTGAAGATGGCGAGGTATTCCTCGGGGTCGGCGTTGAAAAATTTCAGCACATATTCGCGCGCGTGTTCGACGAGTCGCGTCGCGGCCTGCGAAGTGGGATTTGTGGAATGTGGATTGCCGAAGACATGTTCGGCAAGCAAACGCGTATGGCGCCGCAACTGCGACTCGGCATACAACCCGCCGCCCGTGTAATCGAGATAGATGTGACCGCCCGTATCGAGGCGCGCGTACTCGGTGGCGCGCAGATCGTCAATGATATGCGTGGTGGGATAGGTGGGATACGATTTTAGAAAAGAAACAAATTCGGGATCTGGTTTTGTCATGGCAATCTCCTGCGCCTATTTAACCACAGAATTTGATTCGCGTTGAGCGGAGTGAAGCGCGCTCGGCGTATAATATCCTCATGCCTCGCATTTGCATCCTGCCGCGCGTGGAAGGTCCCGGCGGCGTGACATCGTTCCGACTCAAATTCGAAAACGGATTGCGCGCCCGCGGCGTGGATGTGACGTATGATGTATCCGAATCGTCAGACGCCATCCTCGTTCTCGCGGGGACGAGGCGCCTGCTCGCGCTATGGAGAGCGCGTCGCCAGGGACGACGAATCGTGCAACGACTCGACGGCATCAATTGGGTGCATCGTGTGAGATGGGCTGGAGCGCGTTATACCGTCCGCGCGATGTATGGCAACGCGAATCTTGCCTTCATCCGCAGACGATTCGCCGACCATGTAATTTATCAAAGTCAATTCATCAAGCGGTGGTGGGAGGATTGGTATCGTCCGGCGCGTGTTGCATCGTCCGTGATTCTCAACGGCGTTGACCTGGAGAAGTACACGCCCAACGGTTTGCATGAACGCCCCACCGGTCATTATCGTTTGCTCGTCGTGGAGGGAAGTTTAACCGGCGCGCAGAATTCAGGTCTGTTCCATGCCGCGCAACTGGCGGATCATTTATCTCATCACAATAAAATCGAATTGTGCATTGTCGGTCGCGTGGACGGGCATACAAAGAGAAAACTCCAAAGCTGGAATACATTTCGCCTTCGATTTCTGGACGCCATCCCGCGCGAACAAATCCCGTGGATGATGCGTTCGTCTCATTTATTATTTTCCGCCGAAGTGAATCCGCCCTGTCCCAATTCCGTGATTGAAGCGCTGGCTTGCGGACTCCCCGTCATCGGCTTTGACACAGGCTCGCTTTCCGAGCTCGTGCAGGGAGACGCGGGTCGGCTCGCGCCATACGGAGCGAATCAGTGGAAACTGGAGAAGCCGGATATCCCGCCGCTAGCCGATTCCGCCGGGGAAGCGTTGCAAAATAATGAGCATTTCCGCAAATTCGCGCGGGAACGGGCGCGGAATGTGTTGGGACTTGATACAATGGCGAATGAGTATTTGAAGATGTTGTTGTGAAACCTTGCAAGGTTCAGAACCTTCACAAGGTTTAAAAATTTATTTCCAGGAGGAACCATGCCGGACGAAATCATCACATTCCTGAAAAAACATTTACAGTCCATTCAGGAGAACGATACGAAAACCTACAACGAAACCACCGACGAGGATTTGACCCTGTACGAATGGTGGATTACTCCGCACCGCATTGACGGTTTGCCCTTCCATGAGTTTATGATGACCTCCAACGCCGAGCGCGGGATGGTCTTCGGCGCGGAGGGAAAGGGAAAAACGACAACGCGATTCGACCTCTCCAATTTGCACATTCAGCAATATGGGTATACCGCCATTGCCAGTTACACACTGTTGATCAGCGCGGCGTCGCCTGAAGGCGTAAAAGTCGTTTCGCACAATGAGAGCCGCGTGATGGTAAAACTCGACGGCGCGTGGAAGGTCGTCCATGCGCATAAATCGCCCGCGTGGCAGGCCCCGCATATCCCATCGTGATTCGGTTCACCGGTAAACTCGCGCTGCAACAACGCGTCCTGCCCAATTACCGCGCGCCGTTCTTTGACCTGCTCGCCTCGGCCTGCGACGGGGGGATGAGTCTGTTTACGGGTTTGCCGCGCGCCGGGGAGGGGATAGTCCTGGCGGACAAGTTACAGGTTACAAGTTACACGTTGGGGAGGAACGTTCACCTGCTGGGCGGTCCTTTTTATCTTTGTTATCAACAAGGATTAATGGATTGGCTGAAGGAATGGAATCCCGACGCGTTGATTATGGAAGCCACCCCGCGTTATCTATCAACGCCCTCCGCGGTGAAGTGGATGCGTCAACAGAAGAAGCCTGTCATTGGTTGGGGATTGGGCGCGCCCTCTCCCAATCGCGCTGAACGGAGCGCCAGCGAAGACGAAGCGGGGAGAGGGGGTTGGGGAAGAGTATGGTCTTCCTTCATCAATCAATTCGATGTAATGATTTCCTACAGCCAGCGCGGGGCGGACGAGTATGCCGCGCTCGGTTTTCCCCGTGAAAAAATTTTTGTCGCGCATAACTCCGTCTCCGCGCCGCCCGCATTATCTCTGCCTCCTCGACCTTCGACCTTCGACCTTCGACCAAGTATTTTGTTCGTTGGAAGATTACTAGCCCGCAAACGCGTTGATTATTTATTACGCGCCTGCGCTGAAATACAAAATATAAGATTGGTTATCGTCGGCGGCGGTCCCGAACGGAGCACGCTGCAATTGCTTGCAAAAGAAATTTATCCGAGCGCGGAGTTCGTTGGATCAAAGCATGGGGCTGAGTTAAATCCTTATTTCGCGGAAGCGGACCTCTTCGTCCTGCCAGGAACGGGAGGATTGGCTGTCCAGGAGGCGATGAGTCATGGGCTTCCCGTCATCGTCGCGCAAGGTGACGGCACGCAGGACGATTTGGTCCGTAAGAAGAACGGATGGCAAATCCCGCCCGATGATTACGACGCGCTGGTTTCCACAATGAAAGACGCGCTATCGGACACAGCGCGCCTGCGAAGGATGGGAGCAGAGTCGTATCGGATTGCGAAGGAGGAAATCAATATCGAGAAGATGGTTGAGGTCTTTGTGAGGGCGTTGAATACGCTCAGGTGACAGTTGTTTAGCCACAGTTGTTTAGCCACAGAGAACACAGAGAGCTTTGAGTTTCTTTCTCTTCTTTCCTCTGTGGCTGGCGGGCTTTTTCACCCAAACGATTTCACCGCGTCGTCCATGTTATTGTAGATAAGAATGTTGTGCAAAAAGCCCGTGATATTCAGGATGTAATAAATCTGCGGATTCGGGCAGACCATTTTCAGGTACGGGGACTTGTACGGCTCCTCGTCGTGTCTCTGAATAATTTCCGCGTCGCTCTGCGGAGTGAACAACTTGAAGACGTTTTGAATGGCGCGCAAGCCCGCGCTGGAAAGGACCTCCAACTCGGACAAATCCAGCAAGAGATGTCTTGCCCCGTCTTCATACGCTTGTCGGGCGCGGTCGAGCAATTCCTGTTCGGTCGCTCCGTGGAGATGACCGCCCAGGTGAAGAATCGTCACCGATACATCTCCCTGCACCTGTGAAGTGGCAATGGTCAATTCGCTCATGTTGTGTCTCCTTTGATGAATTTACTATACAAGGTTCAGAATTGAAATGCAAGAGTCTTTAGCCACAGACGCTTCGCGCATAGATTTACACGGATGAATTTAAATCAGTGAAAATCCATGGTTGAAAATTTACGGCGTATTGCCTATTGCCTCTCCACGCTCACCCACATCTGTGTTCCGTCTGTCGCGATTTCGATCCAGCCGTTTTCGTCGGTGCGTAACAACGAGAAGCCGCTTGCCACATCGAGCGTTTCGCCGTCGGGCATGCCGTTCTCGTCGGCGGCGTCCACGCTCAACACAATCAATTCTGGATTCAAATTCGTAATCCATTCTTCGGGGTTCGAGGCCGCGTAACCGGAATCGGCAAGCGACAATACGCTCACGGGCCCAACGCTCACGCCGTCGTTTAATTCAACCAGCGCTTCAAAACTCACGCCTACCGGCAACAGCGCGCGGAAATTTTTATACTCAATGGATAACACCGCGCCGCTCGGACCCGCAGTCAACACTTTCAACGCGCCGCCGTCGCCCAAATCCAACTCATCGCCCGCTTCCGCGTCCTTCACCTGAATATCGTTCGTCGTCAAATATCCCTTCAACGCCAGCGACGAAAACGACGCCTGCTCATTGCCGCTCCACAAGACCGCGTCGGGCGGATAACGCTCCAGCGTGCGCGGCAACGCGGCGACTTGTTCCTCATCCGTTGAGGCGACGATAAGCCAATCTAGTTTGCGGTTGAACGCGGGCAGTCGTCTTCCCAATTCATCGGCAAGCGTCGTCACGCTCGCGCCGCCGTTGATGAGAACATGTTTGCCCGAAGGCGTGGTGATGAGAACCGCGTCCGCGGAACCCACGTCCAGGAACGCGACATGCAGACGATTATCCGGGAGCGACGCCGCCGCGCGCCAGACCAGGAACAATCCAATCGTCAGGATGACGAGTCCGCTTCCCGCGCCGACCGCGCCGGCTTTTTGCCCAAAGGACCGAATCTGCTCCTTGAAACTGGACCAGCCAAAAGTGAGAGCGAGAAGCGCAACGTAGAACAGAGTCACAATCCAGATGGAGACGTCTCCTAAAAACAGAGTCCCGTGAGGAATGCCGTCAAAAAATTCGACAGTTCGAATCGTGTACAACACAAACGGATACGTTATCCACGCAACGAGTTGACCGGCGGGCATCCACACATGACTCAACAACACCGCCAGCCCGCCGAGAATCATCACCGCCGGTTGCGCGGGCAGGATGAACGGGTTGGCGATGAACGACACGAGCGAGACGCGCTGGAAGTGATACGCCATGATGGGAATTGTAGTCAATTGCGCCGCGAGCGTGAGGAGGACAAATTCGGAAAAAAGTTCGGCGGTCTTCTCGGCGGCGGACGCGGGGAAATATCTGGCGATGATTCGATTCGCAAAATCCGAAAACGGCGTGGCGTACAAAATGAGACCGAGCGTGGCAAAGAACGAAAGTTGAAAACCGACATCCCACACATACAACGGATTCCAGACGCACATCAACGCCGCGACAACGAGCAACGTATTGAGCGCCACCTGCCTGCGCCCGACTTGTCTCGCAAACAACGCCAGGCTTCCCATGACTGCGGCTCGCACCACCGCCGCGTCCGCGCCGACGATGAAAGTGTAGAGAATGATTCCCAGAATCGCAAGGACCGCGCCGCGCCTATCGCCAAGAAACTTGCTAAAGAACGCGAAGAAGATGCCCGCGATGATGCTGATGTTGAATCCCGAAATCGCGATGATATGCGCCGTGCCGGTATTCTTGAAGGCTTGTTGCATTTCACCCGTGAGACCCGTATCCACGCCGAGCAAAATTCCCGCCAGCAACGAAGACTCAGGGTCGGGGAACATGCGATAGATATTATCGAACGATTTCAGTTTGAAGGCATACAACGCGGCAGTGATCGGATTCCCGCCCTTATCGGGCAATACGGTTACCTCAGCGTTGGTCATGTATGAATGGATATTTTTCGCGGCGAGGTAATCGCGATACGAAAAATCCTCGTTCTCCGGCGGAGTCTTCGACTTGCCACGCAGGCGAATCACATCGCCATATTGATAGGTTTGATTATTGGGGACGCGCACGAGCATCAAACTATTTTCGATGGGTAATTCACTGTCGCCCGTATCCACCGCGCGGACTTTGAGACGCAGGTTGGTGTAATCGTCGCGGTAATCGGGCGGTTCGATGACAGTCCCGGTAATGAGCAAATCGTAGTCGCGGTCGTTGTAGAAGGCGATGTGGAAGGCGTCGAAGTTGGGAATGGTACTTTGATAGCGGGCGGAGCCGAGGGAGAGGGCAGTTAAAAGGATGAAGGAGAAAGGATGAAGGCTTGCCCTGAGCAGAGTCGAAGGGATGAAGAGGAAAGAGGAAAGATGAAAGACGCGCGCGAGGATGGCTAGAATGATAAAAGCGAGGGCAAGCCCCAACCAGATTTGGAGGGAAATGGAAACCAGACTGCCCAGCACAATCCCCGCGAGGAAGGCGAGCGAAATCCACATCAGCGGAGGCTGTGCGGTTAATTGTTCTTGTAATCGAGATGCGGCGGGAGGATTATCCATGTTCCCCATACTGCGCTCATTTGCCGCGTCTTATGCGGATGTGACCTGGTTGCACCACGACAAAAGCGTTCCGAATTTCGTTTCTTTGTTCCTGAATTAATTTGACGATGGTTGCCTGCAATGATTTTCTCGCATTGCCGGGAAAGCGTATCAAAATGACCCCCGCAGAATCGGCGCGGCTTGCAAAGACCAGTTGCCCAAAATCCTTGTCTTCGGTGAGTAGGATTCGATTTTCATCGTATGACTGCGCGATGACATCATCATCAATGGAACGGGTGGTGATTTCTGTAAGGGCGACGACATCATATCCTTCAGCGCGTAATGCCCTTACGACGCCGAAATCGCAACTTTCATCCGCCAGAAACCGCAATACGACGTCGTTCATGACGAGACTTGCAGGATGATGGTCTCGTGCGCGAGCGAATCTGCCGCGTAGGCAAGCGCGGCTTGAATATCTTTTCTGTCAAGGCGCGGGTAGGCGTCCTGCAAATCTGCCTCGGTGGCCCCTTCGCTGAGTTTCCGCAGAATCAACTCGACAGGAACGCGTGTGCCGCGAATGACGGGTTTGCCAAGCATCACGGCGGGGTTTACTTCAATTCGTTGTAACAGCTCTTCGGTCATTACTGCCTCCGATATCCTCAAACGATTATATCATCGCATATATCGCGTGATTGAGCGCAATTTACCGGAAACCCAAAAGACCTTAGGCGCGGATACTTCGAGATGCTCAGTGCGGGTTTCACAGATGAGTCCACTGAAAAAACTCTTTCAACCACAAAGGCTTGCACTGAGCCCGTCGAAGTGACACGACACTTGCACCTGGCGCAAGTGCAGGTGAGTACACAAAGGAATTCTGGAGAGTCTTCTCGAAAACGTTGAACTTCCACACGAATAATCTTTAAAAATCTTGGCGTTCTTTGCGTGCTTCGCGGTAAACAAGGCGTCAGCGGAGCAGCCCAAAGCAAAGAACCTGCTCCTCGAAACAGGAGCAGGTTCAAGTCAGGATTGCTCACATTGAGCCTGTCGAAATGATGCGGGCGGCGGTTTACTTGACGGCGTATGACACGCTGACCGTCACCGTAAAGGTTAACTGCCCGGGTTGGATCGGCACTGCCGCTTGCGCCACAGCGCCTCCGGCTTCGCCTTTGCCTGCAAAGACCGGGAAGCCTGAATCGAAGAAACTGATGCTCTGAATTTCACCGAGGGTCAAACCGGCCGCGTCGGCGAGAGATTGCGCCTGGGATGCGGCGTCCTTCACAGCCTCGGCGCGGGCTTGCTTGAGGGCTTCGTCCTTGTCGGCCACGTCGAACTGAATGCTGTTGACCGTGTTCGCGCCAGCCGAGACAACCGTATCGAGCAGGTCGCCGAGTTTTTCAAGTTCGCGCACGGTGACATAAACGGTATTATCCACAACATATATCTTTTCACCGGTGGGCATACCCGTTTGCGGGTCAAACCTTTCGTTGGGCCAGATGCTGAAGTTGGTGGTGCGGATGTCCGCAGCGGCAATGCCAAAGTCGCGCAGCGCGGCGATCATCTTTTCGGTCTGCGCGTTGTTTTCCGTCATCGCCTCCGAAGCCGACGGTTGTTCGGTATGCACGCCGACGTAAATATACGCGAGATCCGGGACGAGGTTCGTTTCTCCCGTGCCGTTCACGCTCATCGTGCGGACGGCGGCGGGCGCCTCCTGGTTGATGGTGGTCGGTCCGCACGCGCTCAAAATCAGCGCAAGCATGGCGACCGTAACGATAATTGATTTAGCGTTCATGGAATCTCCTTTTGAAATATTCACCTATTGTGACGACGCGGCGAAAAAAAAGTTCCCGCCCCGCTTGAATTTTAGCCGATTTGCCTGTACAATCCATGTACATTTGTTCTAGGGAACGACATGCCTATCAACTACCAGGAAGTCTACTCTCAAATCCAGAAGGTCGGCGCGGGCGCAAAGGAAAGAAGAAAGAAGATGGAGGAAAGACGCGCCCAGGCCCGCGACCTGCTCGCTTACTTCGATTCCAGGCTGGATGAACTGCGCGCCAAAGTGGATTCGGCCAAGGCTGTGGATGCCAACATCCGCTGCGCCAACCCGTTGACGGAATCCCTCGCTTCTGCCTTCGACGTTCAACCTGGTTCTGTTACCCCAACCTTGATCGCCGCTGACGGTTCGCAGATCAACCCGGACCGTCACGCGCCCGTGCAGTTTGGGCTTATCAACGTCGGCGCGATTATTATGAAACTCAATTCCGGCGCAACGCCGGAGATTTTCACCGAAAGCGAATTAATCTTCGGCGACGACCTGCTCCCGCACGGCAACCCGATGTCCGAAGGCATGGTCGCGTTACGCCGCGATTTGAAGGAACGCGCCTCGCTCGATGAATTATCGAAAGGCATCGAAGGACAGGTCGTCACGTTCACGGATGGGCCCATCGAGTTGTGGGGCGCCAAAGGCGACGATCCACAATCGTATGCGGATTTTGTTCAAAAATATCTGACCATTCTTTCGCGTCTGCAAACGCGCGGCGTCGTTACAGCCGGTTACGTGGATAAACCCTCCGCAGACCTGGTTGGCCGTTTGCTTGAAATCATGCTGGCAGATAATGAACAACTCAAAAAACTGCGCGAGTTCCATCCCTTGCGCGGCGTAAGCGATAGATGGCTCTTCGGCGAACGCGAGAACCCATTATTGAAACCCGGTCAGCGCTCGGCGGTGTTTGGACTCCAATCCGGTTCGGAGAAGAAATATACCGGCGTTTTATCTCTCCACTTCTTTTATCTGAATGTCGGAACCGAAGGACATCCTTGGCCCGTGCGCGTCGAAATCCCCAAGTGGGTGGTGGATGATAAAGAGAAACTGGATTTGCTCCACGCGGTTCTGGTCGGGCAATGCAGAATGATGGGAAACAGGCCGTATCCTTATCTTTTGCATCGCGCGCATGAGACGGCAGTCGTAAAACAGGAAGAGAAACAACAGATCGAGCAATTGTTGACGATGGAGTTACGTAAAAACAATGAAGATGTGGACGACGGTTCGTACAAACAATCCGCGAAGGATTTGCAGGGAAGAACAAGAATGTAGGGACAAGGCTTGCCCCTGTCCGATGTGATGGTTAACGCAAAGGGCGACCACAAGGGTCGCCCCTACGGAGGCATAATGAATCAAATCGAAATCGGACGTTTACTCCGCGCAGGCACGACGGGCTTTATTGCGGGCTGCCGCGTGAATCAACTCGACGCGCCGTCGTTTGGCGCGTTAGTCCGCGCGCCGTTGAGCGACGCGTACCAAATCTACGGACTCATCCACGACATCCACATTGACGACGATGGGCTGGTGCGTCAACTCGTCACGGCGGATAACGTCAGCGAGGAAGTCATGCGCGATAACCGCGAGCGGCGCATCGTGCCGGTGGAGATGTCCGTGCTGGCGGTGGGCTATGAACAGGCTGGGAAGATATTTCATTTACTGCCGCCGCGTCCACCGTTGAGTTTGGATGTCATTTATAAGTGTGAAGAGAACGATATCGCGCGGTTCACCGAGAGGTTCGGATATTTCAGGCACATCTTGAACTCAAAAGATCTTCCAATTGGCGAGGTCATCGCCGCGCACCTTCGGCAGGCGCAAGCCGCGCACGCAGACAAAACCTGGATGGACAAAGCCACGCACGAAGTAATTACACTAATGCGCGACGACTACCCAACGCTCATGTCCGTGCTGGGCGCGTTGAGCGACGTGAGCGCGTGAACATGGAAGGCTTTTCCTTCATCCAAATCACGGATCATCACCTGCTCGAATCCGAAAAGCAATTGCGCGAGGGCTTCTGCCCCGGTCACGCGTTGCGGATGGTGATGCGGCACATTTCAGAGAATGTGGCCGATAAAGCGGACTTCATCATCTCGACGGGAGATTTGGTCGAGCCGCCAACCGAGGCGGCTTATTATGGCGCGGTGGAAATGCTCGGCATGAAATCATCCGCCGCGTTGCCGGGACCGCAGAGGATCAACATCGAAGGATTGAAAGATTACCCGATGTATTTCCTGCCGGGCAATCACGATGACCGTGAAGTTATGACGCGATACTTATTCCCCGCGTCGAAGCCGGTGAATTTGTACAACTTCACCTTTGAACATAAAGGCGCGCAGTTCGTTTTCATGGATTGGGGTCCAAAGTCGCAGGCGTATTTATTCCCCGAGACGCGCGAGTTTCTCGCAAAGGCGCTACAAGCGGATTTGCCCTCGGTCATTGTGTGCCATCAACACGTCAAGCGGATCGGCAGTCGCTGGCTGGATGATTTCCTGGCGGATAATCTCGATGAGTTTTGGGATGTCGTCGCGAAGCCGGGCGCCAGGGAAAAGGTGTTGGGTATTTTGTGCGGACACGTGCACATCACGTATGAAGATGAGTATCGCGGCATCCCGATTTTGGGATTGAGGTCAACGGCCTATCCCTTCGCGAAGACGGACGATATACAAGTCATCCTCGCGCCGCCGCATTACAGGTTTATTCACATTCAAGATGGTATTTTGACGTCAAGGATTTATAAGGTTGTGATTTGATGTCGTTGCGAGGAGGGCGCTCTTCCCGACGAAGCAATCTCCTCGTTAATAGGGAGATTGCTTCGGGCAAAGAACAGGAGCGCCCTCGCAACGACATGTGGAATAGGAGAGTTTTATGGAACAACGAACAAAAATTGGCTACTTAGTCGGCGGCGGGTTGAAGGAAAATTTCCGCGTGAGGCTGACTGTCTCCTCGCAGGATATTCAAGAGGGCGCGTTTGTCGTCATCCAAAGTGGCGAGTGGAATTACTACGGCATCGTCACGGACATTCAACTCGGCGCGACGGATCCTCGCTTTGCGGATGAACAGATGGCGGGGCGCTTCCCCGATCGCATCACGAAGTCGCTTTATGGACAGACGTTGTTCGCCAATCTCGAAGTGTTGCCGAACCTGATGCTGGAGATCGGTCCTGGGCTGGGGACGCCCGCGTACAAGGATTGGCGCGGAAAGATTGACGCGGGATTGAAAGATGAGCCGCGCATTTTGCCGGTCAAGAATGTGCCGCCGCATCACGCGCAAGTGTATCTGGCGAATGAAGGCGACATCGCGGAAATCTTCGGCGACCCGAATGAAACGGGCAACTTCATCATTGGGTATACGCGCGAACAAAATCATCCCGTGTGCATTGACCTGGAGAAGTTCGTGCAGAGGTCTTCGGGTGTGTTTGGGGCGACGGGTACAGGCAAGTCGTTTTTGACGCGGCTTGTATTGGCGGGACTCATGCATTACAACAAAGCCTCTGTGCTCGTGCTGGATATGCACAACGAGTACGGCTTTGACGATGTGGCGTCGGACACGAAAAAACCCGTGATCGGATTGAAGACCAAGTTCAAGTCGAAGGTGCGAGTCGTCGGCTTGGGAGCGGGAGGGACCATCCGAGGGCAGGTCCCGGATTTTAATTTGGAAATCTCGACGGGAGACATATCCACATCCGATATCGAAACGTTGACGCAGGAATTGAATCTGCGGGAGACCACGCCCACCACATTGAACGCGTTGTACGGATCGTTTGGTAAAGATTGGTTTACGCGCTTCAAAGCGATGAATCGCTTGGAAGTGACAGTGGAAGACGATAAAGGCAGGACGAAGAAAGTTCCGCATCCTGAGAGTGTGGCGGCTTGGGCAAACGAGAACGGCGTCAATGTGATGGCGGCGGAGGCGCTGTTTGAAAAGTTGGGACGCTTATTTGATAAGCCGTATATCGTCGAGAAGCCTGCCGCGGACAGCGTGAAAGAGATCATCGCGTCGCTGGAGAATGGACAACATGTCGTCCTTTCGTATGGCGAACACGAAAGCGATTTGGATTACCTGCTCGTGTCGAATTTGTTGACGCGCAAGATCCGCAACGCGTGGGAGCATAAGACGAACGCGTTCAGAACGCATGGAAAAGAGGAACCGCGTCAATTGATCATTGTGGTCGAGGAAGCGCATAAATTGTTGAACCGCGAGATGGCGGCGCAAACGACCTTCGCCACGATTGCGCGCGAACTCCGCAAGTATTACGTGACGCTGTTGATCGTGGACCAGCGCCCGTCGCAAATCTATGACGAGGTGATGTCGCAGTTGGGGACGCGTATCTCAGGCTGGCTCGGCGACGAGGACGACATCCACGCGGTGCTCTCGGGTCTCGCGGGACGGGAGGCTTTGCGCGGCATGTTGGCGCGACTCCAACCGAAAGAGGAAGTTCTGCTATTGGGCTGGGGTGTCCCGATGCCGCTGCCTGTCCGTTCACGCCGCTATGACGAGGAGTTTTGGAAGGAGTTGTTTGGGAATAAAGAGAAGCGGAGTAAGGAGCAGAATTTGAAGGAGTTGGGGTTTTGACACCTAAAATGGTTGACCTTCTGCTGTATATTATGGTAATATACGCCCATGATTGACCTGAGTCAGTTCACCGGCTTTGATTGGGATGAAAACAATCGTGACAAGAACTGGGAAAAGCACGAGGTGTTGGCAGGTGAATGTGAAGAAGTGTTTTTCAATCTGCCCCTCCTGCTCCAGTCCGATGATGCCCATTCCCAGGACGAGCCACGATACTATGTACTCGGTCACTCAATTGCTGGCAGACGTTTATTCATTGCATTTACAGTACGTGAAGATAAGATCCGCGTAATCTCTGCCCGCGACATGAGCAAGAAGGAGCGTAAAATTTATGAGCAAGCCAATTCCTAAATTCAAGAATGAAGATGAAGAACGGGATTTTTGGAGCGAAAACGATTCCTCCGAATACCTGAACTGGAAGAGCGCCGAGCGGGCGCTATTCCCAAACTTGAAGCCATCCACCAGGGCGATTTCCTTGCGCCTGCCTGAATCGCTTTTGGACGCTATTCGCCAACTGGCGAACGAGCGTGATGTGCCGTATCAATCTCTGATCAAGATGTTCTTGCAGGAACGAATTGAACAGGATTTCAAGTCGCGCCACCTGCCAAGCGGAGGATAGGCTTCAATCAATGGAGGAGGTTTTGGTGTGCGCTGGGGAGTCCCAATGCCGTTGCCCGTGAGATCGAGACGGTATGACGAGGAGTTTTGGAAGGAGTTGTTGGGCGGGAAGGAGAAGCGGAGCAGGGAGCAGAATTTGAAGGAGTTGGGATTTTAATTGACTGCGAAGGTTTTTGCCGTCAGGATACGGAGAGAAACTATGAAACAAGTTAATCCAAAGACAAACCTTTTAGAGCATTCTGAAGCGAAAGTAGAGTTGTATGGTCACTACTTGTCAATCTACTTGAATATTTTGCATAGAGCAGGTTTTGTAAAAAGAATCTTTATCTTTGACCTCTTCTGCGGCGAAGGCGTATATGAAAACAATGCCAAAGGTAGTCCAATAATTGCTCTGGATTGTATTCGCAATCATTACTATGCCAATACCAACTCTGTGCCAAACATAACGATTTGGTTTAACGATAACGGAATCTCTGAAATTGAAGATGATGTTTATAAAGTTGATAGAGTTCAGAAGATAGGCTCAAAAATTTTTAGGCCTGATAATGTAAAGGTTGAATACTATAAGGAAAACTACGAAGATACTTACCCTAAAGCAATTGACTTAGTTTCAAAAACAAAAGATGCAAAAGGCTTGTTTTTCATTGACCCTTTTGGCTATAAAGCTATTAAGCCTGATGACATTCGCAAGATGCTTCAGGGTGGAAAAACCGAAGTGTTTTTGTGGTTGCCAATTGCTCATATGTATAGATTCGCGGACTCTGCTGTCCGTTCAGGATTCCCAGGAAGTGAGCCTCTTCGATTGTTCTTGAATGAACTGTTCGGGAAATCCATCCCAAGTTTTCAGTCCCTATATGATTTCATTGAACAATTGAAGGCAAGATTTCGAGTATTCTTGAAAGACTTGAATATCTTTGTTGATACCTTTGTCCTTGAAAGAGATGCCAGTAATGTTTATAGCCTATTTTTCTTCACAAGCAATGTTAGAGGATATGAAAAAATGCTTGAATCAAAATGGAGCATTGATCCGAGTCGTGGTAGGGGGCATTCTATTGAAAAAACAATGTCACTTTTTGACGAGACAGAATTAGCCGGCTACCCCAATAAACTTTGGGCTTTCTTGGACAGTGCCGAATATCGTACGAATGCAGAACTTTATCTTTTTGGGCTAGAAAATGGTTTTCTTCCTAAACATACCAACGATATATTGAGGAAAAACAAATCAAAATTTGAAGTCGTTGGGCTAGATGGCAAGCCTGTGAGGGGTCATTACATCGAATATAATTCTGAAAGACGTGTTGCATTTCGCCTAACAAAACAAGCATAGACAAAATTGAACATTTGTTCTATAATCAAACTGCTGTTTAGTTTTTCTCGGAGGAGAAAATGGCTACCCAATCTCGGATAGAGTGGACAGAGTCCACTTGGAATCCGCTTACTGGTTGCACCAAGGTTAGTCCTGGCTGTAAGCATTGCTATGCAGAACGTATGGCGAAACGCCTTCAAGCCATGGGGCAGCCGAATTATGTCAACGGCTTCAAGTTGACCATGCACCCCCATGTGCTCGAAAAGCCTTTGGAATGGAAAACCCCACAGGTTATCTTTGTCAATTCAATGAGCGACTTGTTCCATAAGGATGTTCCTTTGGAATTTGTTCAGCGCGTTTTTGATGTGATGAAACGCGCTCATTGGCATCAGTTTCAAGTTTTGACAAAGCGCTCTGAAAGATTGATGGAACTCAGCCCATATCTCGAATGGGTGAACAATATTTGGATGGGTGTCAGTGTTGAGAATGCAAAGTACACTGTTAGGATTGACCATCTGCGAGAAACTGGCGCAAAAATAAAATTTCTTTCAGTTGAACCGCTTTTAGGCCCAATACCAAATATGAATTTGGAGGGAATTAACTGGGTCATTGTTGGCGGTGAATCTGGGCCCGGCGCACGCCCGCTTGAAAGAGAATGGGTTGTTGATATAAAAGACCAATGTATAAAGGCAAAAGCGCCTTTCTTCTTCAAACAATGGGGCGGTGTTCAAAAGAAAAAGGCTGGTAGATTGCTTGATGGAAGAACTTGGGATCAGATGCCAACGGATATGAATTTAGTGAAAGCATAAGCAAAATGGACGGCGAAAGCCGTCCGTTTTGTAAAACCCATTCGGCTATAATTGCTATATCGGAGATTTACTCATGAACTTGCCCCTCAACCAAATCCTCAAAGGCGATTGCGTCGAAAACCTGAACTCATTGCCTGAAAAATCCATTGACCTGATCTTCGCCGACCCGCCCTACAATTTGCAATTGCAAAACGAATTACACCGCCCTAATATGACCCTGGTTGACGCGGTTGACGATCATTGGGATCAGTTTGATTCCTTTGAAGCCTACGATGAATTCACCCGCAAGTGGCTCTCGGCTTGCAAACGGGTTCTGAAACCAAGCGGCACAATTTGGGTGATTGGTTCGTATCACAATATTTTTCGAGTTGGGACAATCATGCAGGATTTGGGCTTTTGGTTTCTCAATGATGTAATTTGGGTCAAGACGAATCCCATGCCGAATTTTCGCGGTGTGAGGTTTACCAACGCGCACGAAACGCTGATTTGGGCAAGTACGGGTCAGGGAGCAAGATACACTTTCAATCATCAAGCCATGAAGGGTTTGAACGAAGAAAAACAAATGAGGTCGGATTGGTGGCTGCTCTCGCTGGCTACGGGCGCGGAACGCGTCAAAGATGAAAATGGAGATAAAGCACATTCAACGCAAAAGCCTGAGGCTTTGTTGTATCGGGTGATTCTCGCGTCAAGCAATCCAGGCGATGTTGTGCTTGATCCATTCTTTGGAAGCGGCACCACAGGTGCGGTTGCAAAACGCCTGCATCGAAATTGGATTGGACTTGAAAGAGAAGATAAATATATCAAAGTCGCTCAGAAACGAATTGATGCAATCCAGCCAGAGTTGTTTGAACCGCAGACTTTCGATGTGAAAAGCAAAAGTAAATCTGCGCCGAAGGTGGAGTTTTCTGTGCTTGTTGAGAATGGCTTTTTGCAACCAGGTCAAAAATTATTCTTCTCCAAAGACAAATCGCGCTTTGCCACCATTAAACCCGACGCTCAACTTCGCACGGCTGATGGATTTGAAGGAAGTATTCATAAAGCAGGAAGCCATTATATGAAAGGCTCTCCTTGCAACGGCTGGGAGCATTGGTATTTGCAGGAAAATGGCGGTTTGATTAGTCTTGGCGATGTTCGCGAAAAATTTAGAATAGAAAAGGGGCTTTACGATGAGCAACCAGGTTAAAGAGACCATCCGCAGTGTTGTCCTTCAAATGCTGGAGGACAGTACATCTGCCAAGAATATTCGCAAAATTGTACGCACGCACGAAGCGAAAGTTCATTTCGTTCCCATTCAGTATCGCATTATCGGGGGAGTCTTGCAGGGACTCAACATCAAGTTTGGTGTTTTTATAGAGCAGTTATTGCGGAACATTGTTGAAATTGACACTGGCGTTCAGGCGATGGAAGACTCTGGCAAGAAAATCAAATTGTTCTTCACTCATGAAACTGACGCCTTGATTGATGAATACATCACAGGACGCCAATTACCGAACAGCCCAAAGGATTGCACGGAAGTATTTGACGCTTTGCTGGAAGAGATATTGGCAATCGAAGGTAATGCAACCGATGAACAGCGTCAAGGAATCACAAAAGACGTTGATGGACTGTTTCGAACTGATGACGGTTTGATTGTTTATACAGAACTGAAATACAACGACGATCACGATACAGGCAAGTTTGTTGACATCAATCGCAAGTTCATAAAAACGTGGGCTGGTTTGGCGGTGCGATATCAAATCCAATCTGCAAGTCAATTGTTGCCAATCCTATACTACTTCAACCCAAAGGTAAGATACGGTCCAGTTTATGTGCCAGGCAAAAATATCATGCGCGGACCTCAATTGTTTGAAAGGTTCTTGCACGTCAGCTATGAGGATGTTGACGGGTATTTATCAGAGATTGGGAATGACCCTGAAATTCTGGCAATCTTTGACAAGATGTATAAAACGGTAAGAAATCAGGATTCGAGTTGAAGTTGCCCGTTGAAATTGCGGAAGATTACTCAAGCGGTTTCGGCGATGAGGCCGAACAAAAACAGGCTCATTCACGACAATACCTTCGCCAAAACGAAGTTAAAAAAGTAGGGCTTTTCGGGTAAAGTAGGTTTGCGAAAACAGACCGAAACCGAGAAGCCCATGACAGAGATTTTAGCGCTTTTACAAAACCTTGCGCCTGT
>Ga0247727_10007825_pt1 | contig 20162 bp, 19 predicted proteins | sample WisWelCaveWW1625_FD_202498 | JGI IMG/M metagenome (GOLD analysis project Ga0247727, IMG submission 202498) | Biofilm microbial communities from Wishing Well Cave, Virginia, United States - WW16-25 | ecosystem: Environmental > Aquatic > Deep subsurface > Groundwater > Cave microbial mat | place... | reverse complement strand
ACGAACACTTCGCCCACGCCGGCGTGAGTGATGAAGATCTTGGCGCCGTTCAGGACCCAATGGTCGCCCTGCTCGACCGCCGTGGTCGCGGTGCCCCCGGCATCCGACCCTGCCCCGGGCTCGGTGAGCCCGAATCCGCCGAGCACTTTGCCTGAGGCGAGCGCCGGGACCCAGCGGCGCTTCTGCTCCTCGGTGCCGAACTCGACGATGGGGCTGGTGCCGAGGTTGACGTGGGCCGAGACGGTCAGGCCGTGCGAGGCGTCCACCTTGCACAGCTCGTGCACGGTGATGACGTAGGAGAGGTAGTCCATCCCGGAGCCGCCCAGCGCCTCGGGCCACGGCACACCGAGCAGGCCGAGGTCGCCCATCTTCTTGATGGTCGGCCACGGGAACTCGGCCACGGCGTCGTAGTGGCGGGCCACCGGCGCGATTTCGGCGCGGGCGAAGTCGCGCACCATCTCCCGCACGTGGAGATGGTGGTCGTTGAAGAAGAGGGCGTCGTCCACGCCGAAGGATCACCAGCCCGGCCGGGGCCGGGCAAGGTGGCGTCAGATCAGCGGATCAGCCGCACAGCCTCTGAGCTCTGTGAGGTGCACCAGAAGATCACGCAGTCCCAGCATTCCGTCATGCGACCGCCGGCGGGCGACCACGACCACCGGGCCTGGGCGGGTTCCTCGGCGACCGGCTCTGCCCGAGCATGTTGCACGAAGATCATCGGCTTCGCCGCCATCGGCTGGCTGGCGTTCTCCGGCACCACCACGGATCGCCAACCAGTCTCCGAGCTGTCGACCCACACAAAGCTGACACCCGCCGGAATCCCGCGCTCCGGATAGGGGCCGTCGGCGTCGATGCGGGCCACGACGCGGCCCCGCGCCATGTCTTCGCGACTCAGGCGGTGGCTTCGCGCCTCGGGCGCGATCCGGGCGTAGGGGCCAACGACCAGTTGCCCGTTGCGCCGCGCGACCAGGTGCTGGGCATCACTGCCCGCGTGGCTCGTGTCGTACACGAGGCTCCGGCCGTACGCGACAATCGAATCGCGGGGCACGCTGTCGAGCGAACCGGCAAACGTCGGCGCGGCGGTCGCCGGTCGCGCCTGCTGGGTCGCGGCTGACTGGGGCGGCTCGGACGGTTGGCAGGCGAGCCCAACGGTGCCGATCAGTGCCACCCAGGCCTTCAGTCCTTGGTTCATCGTGTCTCCTCGTCGGTTTCAGAGCCTGCGCATCTCCTCAGCCACCATTCGCCATTCGGGGTCGCCGCCCGACCACATCGCAACCACCGCCTCGGCCCAGCGCCGGGCCGTGGCCTGGTCGCCGCGGCGGGCTGCGATCCGCGCCCGGAGCGCCATGGCTCGCACGAGGGGCCCGGCCAGCTCCACACCGTTCGCCAACTCGCTGGTCGCCAAGGGGAACCGCTCCAGGGTGGCATCGAGGTATTCAGCGGCCACGGCGGTGTCGCCCAGGGCGAGTAGAACCTCCGCGACCGGCAACGAGTAGATCGCCGCGTAGTGAATGCGGGGGTTTCGCGGATCGGCCCCCAGGCGCACCAGAACATCCAGCTCCGCCCGAACCCCCGCGGCATTCCGCGCGGCAAACCGCTGTTGGAAGCGGGCTCGAACCGGAACCTGGGCGGCCCGGTGGGTCCTGCCCGGACCGAGCAGGGAGAAGGCAGCGATGTCCGGCCAGGCTCCTGCCGCCTGGCGAACAAAGGAGGCGCGCGGCCTGGGCAAGCCGCGGGCGATCTCCGTTTCCATGCGCGCCTGCAGGGCGCGAAGCGAATCCACCGGCCCTCCCATGCACGCATATGCCCATAGGCGCATCAATGCCACACCAACACCTCTCGGCATCACGACGTGGCCGCCGCCCGGCACGCGGGTGACGCTATCGCCGGCCAGGCGCTCCTCCAGGGCGGCGGCGAGGTGGCCGCGCCCTACGAGGGCCGCGAGGCCCCCCGTGACGCCTGCATCCGCGCTGTCCGGATTCGGCGCCGCCGCGAGCGTGGAATCGGCGACCCGCCGCGCCGCAGCGAAGTCTCCGAGCTTGAGGTGGATTCGCACCTCCGCCACCGCTGCCTGGAGTGCGTCGCTCGCGATGAGCGCGTAGCGGCGGGCAGACTGCGCTGCGTTCAGCGCCGAAGAGCCACCGGGCGGGCCTGTCAGCGTTCCGTTCAGCTCCAGGACGAGCGCGGCGTTAAGGTGGGCTCGCGAGTGTGTTGGGAAGGCACCCAGCCAACGCTCCACCAGTCCCGCCAGCCGCCGCCGATTGGTCGCGAGCGCGGCCGTGTCGGGCACCGGCCTGCCGATATCCTGTTGGCGCTCGGGGATGTGCGCGATCGTGTCGGCAACGAGCCTTACGAACGACAGAAACACCCCCGTGTCGGGAGCCATCGCGTAACCGGCGCGTACGGCGGTCCGCTCGACCGTGAGCACGCGCGTGAGGCGGTCGTACGCCCGCTGTCCGAAGGCGAAGTTGAACGACGGCACCAGCTCGAGCGCCCGCTGATACGCCACGATGCCGGAGTGGTAGCTGCCCCGGAACCGCCACCCCGACGGGCTCGCCCGGTCGCGCAGCACCACCGGATCCCGCGTCTGACACTCACCGAGGCCGTACCAGGCGGTCGCATCCAGCGAATCGCGCGCGATCAGTCGCCGGTACAGGTCGCACGATTCCTGGAACGCGCTGTCGGCGAGCGCCAGCAGCGCCTGCGCCCGCAGGCTGTCGGTCCGGTTGGTGAGCCGCCGCCCGTTCTGCACCGCGTCGTACGCGAGCGGCCGCCACCGCGGAGCGGGCTGGTCCGCCCAGGTGGCCACCTGCGCCGCCCACAGCTGCGCCTGCGCGTACCCGGGATCGAGCCGCGCCGCCTGGTCGAAGGCCGCCGATGCCGCCCCGAGGTCCCAGCGCTGCAGCGCGGCCTGCCCCTCGGCGAAGCGACGCCACGCGGCCAGGAGCTGGGTCCCGAGCGGCGCGGTGGCGACCGACTCCGGCGCCTCGCCCGTCAGCACCAGCGCGTTGGCGAGCCGCCGCATCGGAATCGACACGTCCGCCATCGCGCGCGGGTACTTCGGCACGCGCACCCGGAGCTCGCGCAGCAGCCGGCCGCGGTGCGCCACGTCGTACAGGCCCGCACGGATATCCAGCGAGTCGCCGCTCTCCCGCACCTCGGCCCACGCGAGCCGGCCCGCCGCGAGGTCCGCGGCGGCCCGCCGCGCGTCGTTCAGGGACGGCGCCGGGTTGCCGCGCCGCGCCCACATGTCGTAGACGCGGACCGGACCCACGACGGTCAGATCGTCCCAGTGACCGATGGCGTCGTGCAGCAGCTGCCCCAGCTGCGCGGCGGTGAGGCCGCTGTCCGGCTGGGCGCCATGGTACGAAAAGGGCATGACCACGTGAAGGTCGGGGTTCACGGGCGCCCGGTCGAACGCGCCGAAGAACACGCCGAACCCCAGCGCCGCGGCGAGCCCGCCCACCGCGCCGCCCGCCAACGCCCAGCGCCTGCGGGTCCGCCCGCCGATCAGCGAGACGTGGAGCGCGTCGGCGAACGCCCGCACCGTGGGGAACCGCGCGGCCGGGTCCTTGGCCAGCGAGCGGTGCACCGCCCGCGCGATCGCCTCGGGGACGTCCGGGGCGCGCTGCCGGAGCGGCGGCGGTTCCTCGGAGATGTGGGCGGCCAGCATGCCCGACGGCGTGAACGCCTTGAACGGCGGCTCGCCGGCGAGCATCTCGTACAGCACGCAGGCCAGGGCGTAGATGTCGCTCCGTTCGTCCACTTCGTCGTTGCCCGACGCCTGCTCCGGGCTCATGTACGTGGGCGTTCCCACGGCCAGCCCCGCGTCCGTCAACCGGTCGGCCCGCGCGGGTGGCTCCTCGAGCGCGGCCCGCAGCGCCCGCGCGATGCCGAAGTCGGCCACCACGGCCGAGCCACCGATGAGGTAGAGGTTCTCGGGCTTGACGTCGCGGTGGACGATCCCGCGCTCGTGCGCGAAGGCCAGTGCGCTGGCGACGTCGCGCACGATGCCGAGCGCCTCGCCCAGCGGGAGTCTCGCGTCGCGCTCGAGCCGCTCGCGCAGCGACTCGCCCTCGACGAACGGCATCACGAAGAACAGGTGCCCGTCGGCGTCGCCCGAATCGTACAGCGGCAGGATGTGCGGGTGCTGCAGCTTGGCGACGATCTCGATCTCGCGCAGGAACCGACCCGCGCCGATGTGCCCGGCGATCTCGGGGCGCAGGACTTTCAGGGCGACCGGGCGGTCGTGGCGCAGGTCGCGCGCCAGAAAAACGCGCGCCGTACCGCCCTGCCCGAGCTGTCGCTCGACCGTGTACCGTCCGGCCAGTGCGTTGCTCAGAATCTGTGCGAAGTGGTCTTCGATGAACCCCAAAGTATCGCGATCCGCGTCACAGAGCCAGCGTTAGGCCACCTCGAACCGCGCCCACCGCGCGCGCCGGCGGGTACACCGGTCGCACCCGTTGCAGTGACGCAGCCGCTCGCCGAAATGATGGAGCAGCATGGCCCGGCGGCACCCGAAAGCCGACACATACCGCAGCAGCGGCTCGAGCTTGCCCGCGTCGGAGACGATGGCCCGCTGCACCCGGAGATCCCCCCTGGTCCACAGCATCTCGCACAGGGCCCGGCGTCCGTCGCGCCCCGCGCGCCCGGCTTCCTGATAGTAGGCCTCCAAGCTGGTCGAGAGCCCGAGATGCACCACGGTGCGCACGCTCGATTTGTCGATCCCCATCCCGAACGCCGACGTGGCCACGACGCAGTCCACCCGATCGGTGATGAACTCGTGCTGGACCTGGCGCCGTACGGCGTGCTCGAGCCCCGCATGGTACGGCGCCGCACTCACCCCGGCGTGGAACAGCGCGCGGGTCCATCGCTCGGCGGCCGCCCGCGTCGGCACGTACACCACCGCGGCGCCCCGGTACGGCTTGAGCAGCCCGATCAGCCGGCGGCGGCGCTCGTCGTCGTCCGCGACCCGGTGCACGGCGAAGGTGAGGTTGGGCCGGTCGAACGTGCCGACGATGCGCTCGCAGTCGCCGAGGCGCAGCGTGCGAACCACGTCGTCGCGCACCGCGGGCGTGGCGGTGGCGGTGAGGGCCAGCGTCGGCGGCCGGCCGAGGGCGAGCCGCACGGCGCCGAGCCGGCGGTAGGCGGGGCGGAAGTCGTGGCCCCACTCGGAGACACAGTGGGCCTCATCGACGGCGAGCAGCGTCGGGCGCACCTGGCGCAGGAACCCGATGCAGTGACCGGTCGCGAGCCGCTCCGGCGCCACGTACAGCAGCCGCACGCGGCCCCCGCGCACGTCGGCGAGCACGCGCTCCCGTTCCGCGGCGCTCTGGGCACTGGTGAGCGCGGCGGCCCGGATGCCGCGGGCGTGCGCCGCCTGCACCTGGTCCTGCATCAGGGAGATCAGCGGCGACACCACGATGGTGAGGCCTTCGAGCGCCAGGGCCGGCACCTGGTAGCAGACGGACTTGCCGCCGCCCGTGGGCAGGACGACCAGGGCGCTGCGGCCGGCCAGCGCGGCCCGCACGGCCCGAAGCTGGCCCACGCGGAAGTGCGTGTAGCCGAAGCGCCGGTGGAGGATCTCGTGGGCGTGCGCGATGCGCCGGGCCAGCTCGGTCACGCCGCCGAGTGTACGGCGGGGCCAGGAGAGGGGCGTCATCCGATTGTTGCGGGCCGGTGCAACTCAATGCAGGTCGGCGTTCGCCCCTCGAGCGCTGAAGCAATCGCTCGGCCCTTGGGGCGTCCGCATCGGCCTTGGCCGACCACCCCAATGCTGTGCCGGAACTTGGAAATACGGATATCTATCTCACCGCGCGAGGACGCCAGTACGTCGTTCAGCTCGGCTTACTGTAATGTGAACGGTCCAAGTGATAGGTAACACTTTGTACTCAGGTGATGGGTAACACTTTGTTGTAGTTCCTTCCTTTGTGATTGTCTCCCTGGCGGCGAATCGGCCGCCCCAGCTGATCGACGATGCGTCCCAACTCCTCGTGAAAGCGGCCCAGCCAGACCGGGCCGAAGAACACGTTCCACAGTCCGTCGTCGATCTCTTCGAAGCCGATCTCGAGCTCCGCGAACAGATGGCTGGCGTTCACCCAGCGGTTCTTCCAGCGAATGCCGCCGTTGCGACTGACGAGTCGGTGCTCGGAGTGGCCGGGATAGACCAGCGGCGCCAGCGGCGGCGGCGGGAACGGCCGCGGCGAGGGCGCATAGCAGCTGGCGGGCGTGGCGTCGCCCAGGGCCTCGTGCGGCCGCTCGGTGTTGTACCGCCGCCGAAAGTGGTCGAAGCAGCGCTGCTGGGATGCCAGCTGCGCCTGCGGCGGCCGCGCCGTGGCGGCCTTGAGCGTCTTGTGCATGCGCTCGTGCCGACCGTTCTGCTCCGGATGGCGGGCTCGATCAGTTCGGGCCGAATGCCCAGCCGCACCCATCAGACCGACAGCGTCGAGAGCCGGCCCAGAGCGTTGGAGGCAAACGGCTGGCCGTTGTCGGTACGGATCCGCTCGGGCAGGCCGTAGCGCCGAAACAGCTGGGCGAACAGGGGCCAGCTGCCCGCGGTCGTCGGTGCCAGCAGCCCGCGACAGCCGAGCAGAAAACCCGTGGCGCCATCCTGGACCGTCAGCGGGTAGCAGTACACGCCGTTGCCGGTGCAATCGCCTTCGGCACATCTTTCATGCCTGCGAGAATACGGCGTTCGGTATTCACGGACGATGTCGCGTCTTCGAGCTATCCGGTCTTCAAAGGCCCGGCGACCCTGTACGTGTTGAGGAGGACGCCGGTCGGCGTGGCTGTCGTGCTGACGAGCTCGAATGAGCGTGCTGGCGTTCCCTCCGCAAAGAAGCGTTTCCCCGTGCCCAACAGGGCTGGATAGACGATCAGCACAGCTTCATCCGCAAGCCCATGTTCGAGCAGCGTCGATGTCAGCGTGGAACTCCCCGAGAGGACAAGGCCCGGACCGTCCTGCGACTTGATGCGACGAACGCCTTCGACGAGGTCCGGTCCAACGCCCTCGAATGGGCCCCATTCAAGACTCTCCGGACGGTGGGTAGCGATGTACTTCGTTGCCGCATTGAGCCGGTCCGCTAACGGACTGCTCGGCGCCTTCGGCCAGAAGCCCGACCAGATATCGTAGGTGCGACGGCCAAGCAGCAGATCAAAGCGCTCGCCATGCGCGGCCATGACTGCGTCCCGGCCGGCGGGGGTCCGATAGGGCGCGGTACAGTCGCTGTAGGGGAAGTCGCCGTCATCGGCGGAGTGCTGGATCACGCCGTCCAGCGAGATGTGTTCGATGATTCTGAGCTTTCTCATTCGCTCTTGCCCAGCTCCGTCGGCGTCGGGAAGCGTTCCTGGATCCACGCTTGCCACACCGGTGTCTCACGGGCGACGGTCTTGGCCGCCTGATCGCCATAGAGGTAGAAACTGATCGTCACCATGACGGCGCCGCCGCAGTTGGCGGCGCCCAGGTCGGCGACGCCCGGCCCGGGCTTGTCGAGGCGCAGCACGGCGTGGTGCGGATAGTGGTCGGCGGGCTCCACCACGCCGCCGAGCGACGGGACACCTGCAGGGGCAGTCCAACGCTGCCCGGCGCTCACGCCTTTCAGGCCCAGGGCGGCGGTCAGTTTGTCCCAGGCCTCCGCTTCGGTGCCCGTAGGGAGGGCATTCCACTGCATGAGCGCTGAGCGCTGACCGCGGAAGTGCGTGAGATAGATCCGCAGGATGCGGAAGAAGCCGGGCCAGCCGAATTCGGTGCCTTCGAGTTGACCATCCCAGTCGTCCGTGCTGGCGAAGAGGCTATGCACCACGCGGACGACGCAGACGCCTCCCGCGCGGGCTTCGACGCTCCACTCGGTGGCGATCGGCGGCGAATCCGGGGTCCAGCCCGCGCCTTCGGAAGCGAACCGCCGGGGCGGGACCCAGGCGGTCAACTCGGAACGGGACTCCATGCCCGGGCCGAAGTTCAACTTCACCGCGACGGGCTTCCCGTCGCGCTCCTCGAACTCAGTCGGCACGAACCAGGACGAAATACCCGGCCCGGTGGCGATGGCCTGCCAGACTTCCTCTGGCGTGCCGGGGACCTCGACTTCGACCTGGACTGAACGGCGTCCGGAGGCTTCTTTCTTCACGCTCATGATGGCTCCTTGGGATCGGATTCCTGCGGCAGAGGGTGCGCCACGACTACCAGGCGATGCGCACGGCCGCCGGGGGCGGATTCATCGTGGTACTTCGAAACGAGTTTCGCGATGGCTTCGGTGAGTTCTCTGCTGAAAGCCGCCCGGTCCGTCGGCGACCGGAAGCGAACCTCGGTATCCACCGCCAGGGTGGCCAGGCGTTTGCCCGACTCGTTCGCACGACGAACGAGATCGCCCACCTCGCGGACAACCCGTGCGCCCAAGGCGATGAGATAGCTCGCGGACAGCCGATCGACTTCCCGATTCGGATCGACGGCGACCGGGCCCAAGGCGCTCGGCGAAACGACGTAGGAAGCGGCCGTCGCGACGAGCAGCCGTTCCGTCAGCCCGCCCCACTTGCGTTCCTGGGCCAGCCGCACCAGCCCGTGCGCCTCCAGCGCGTGCAGGTGGTAGTTGACCTTCTGCCGAGCCAAGCCGACCCGCGTGCCCAACGTCGCCGCCGAGGCGGGCGCGGCCAGCTCGGAGAGGAGTCGGCTTCGCATCGGCTCCAGGGCCACCGTCGCCGCCGCCGGATCATTGATGACTTGGATGTTGAGCATGAGGAGATGATACCATTGACAATTTTTATTGTCAAGCATAGTATTACCACCTCAGGACCCCACCGCCTGAGACCCCCGCTGAGATGCGAGCCGCTCGGCGCGCTCCAGCACGTCGGGTGCGGCGAGCCACCGGCACACGGCCGCCAGCTCGGGGAGCGGCCCGCGCCACGCCATCGCCTCCACCGATGGGCTCACGGGGGCGTCGGTGCGGAGCGTGGCCAGCGTGCGGAACAACAACGCATCGTCGAAGCTCTCGGCCAGCGCGGTCGCCAGCCGCTCGGCGCCGCGCACGCTCACACCCCAGTCGCCCGCGCGCTTCGGGACCGCTTCCAGCCGCTCGTAGCACGCGAGCACCACGGCCGCCGACTTCTTGCCCCACCCGGCGATGCCGGGATACCCGTCGGCCGTATCGCCGACCAGGGCGAGGTAGTCGGGGATGGACGCCGGCCGCACGCCGAACTTCTGCACCACGCCGTCCGCGTCGGTGATCGCGCGCTGCCGCCGGTCGAGCTGGACGACGCGGGTCCCGGTCACGCACTGCGCGAGGTCCTTGTCCGGCGTGCAGACGAACACTCGCTGGACCCGCTCGTCCGCGGCGGCCAAGGCCGCGCCCGCCGCCAGGCCGTCGTCGGCTTCGAACTCCACCATCGCCCAGACCGCCACGCCGAGTGCCCGCAGCGCCTCCTCGAGCGGCCCGAACTGGTTCCACAAGTCGGGCTCGATGCCGTCGCCGGTCTTGTAGCCCGGCCACAGGTCGTTCCGGAACGACTCGATGACGTGATCGGTCGCGACGGCGACGTGGGTCGCACCTTCCTCGAGCAGGCCGAGCATGGATCGGACGACGCCGCGCGCCGCCGCGATCTCCAGTCCGTCCGCGTTCGCTTCGTGGGGTACCGCGTAGTAGTGCCGGAACAGCTCGTAGGTGCCGTCGACGAGATGGACGTCCACGACCGGCCCTCAGTCGCCTCCGGAGCGCGTCTTGGCGGCATCGGCCGCGCGCCGCTGCGCAAACCGCAGGAAGAACGCGGCGCCGATCAGACCGAGGCCGGCCCAGCTGATCCACGAGCGCTGGAGGCTGTCGCCCAGCAGCACGAGGGCCAGGCCCCCGAGCGCCAGCACGTACTTCGCCAGAGCCCAGCCCGACAGCGGCATGGGGGTCAGCGCAGGGGCCGCCAGGGGAACCACCGCACGACGACCGCGATCTGGGTGAACGACGTGCGCTGGCTGCGCCGGGTGGTGCCGCTCTGGGTCGACCCCCCGAACGAGTTAACCTCGTCGATGTCGCCTTCCAGCGACTCGGAGTACCAGTGCAGCTCCGCGCCGACCGCGAAGCGCGGCGCCACGGCTGCCTCCGCGCCGAGCAGCGCGCCGTACCAGAGCCCGCTCAACGATCCCTCTTGCCGGAACGTCCCCGTCGCACTCCCCGTCAGCCGCGCGTCGAACCAGACGCCCTCACGCGCCCAGCCCACCCGCGGGCCACCGTACACCGACACGGCTCCGCTCCCGCGCAGGTAGGCGCCGACGCCGAAGCGCACGGCCGTGGTGCGGCTCTGCTGTATGATGGGCGTTCCCGCGGCGCCGGACACGGAGTCGTCCTCGATCCGCGTGGAGAGCCGGTCGAACACCAGCACGGGCTCCACGACCAGCCCGCCGCGGTGCACCAGCACCGGGACACCCAGAGACAGGGGGCTGCCGGACTCCAGCCGGGCCGCGATGCCGACCTGTCCCCGCGCCTCGCGCACGCCGAGCATCGTCATGACCGCCGTCGCCGCCGCCCATCGAAACGTGGTCATCGAGGTTCTCCTCAGGTTGGCCGCCCTTACTTCTTGAGGAACGCGGCGATCGCCGCCCGGAAGTCCGGCGTCGCGCGTGCCACCGCGTTCACCTTCGCGCCGAGCCGGATGCCTTCCTCGAACCCCAGGCCATCGAGCTGGTAGAACTGCTGCTTGGTGAGCGCTAGTGCCGAAGCCGAGAGCGCCGCGATCTGGTCGAGGACCTGTCCTGCCGCGGCATCGAACCCCTTGGCGGGCAGCACGCGGGAAACGAGCCCCAGGCGCAGCGCCTCCTCGGCGTCCATCACGCGCCCGGTCGCGGCGAGGTCGAAGGCGACCTTCTCCCCCACCAGCCGCCGCAGCATCGTCATGACCATCGCCGGCACGAAGCCGCGATTGATCTCCGGGTAGCCGAGCTGGGCCCCGGCCTTCGCCAGCACCAGGTCGCACGCCGTGGCGAGCCCGCACCCGCCGGCCAGGCAGCGCCCCTCGACCACGGCCACGGTGATCTTGGGCAGCTTGCGGAGCCGCACGAACACCTCGCCGAGGTCCCAGGCGCGCGCCTCGTTCTCGGCGGGCGAAAGGTCCGCCGCCTCGAGCAGCTCGTGGAGGTCGAGCCCCGCGCAGAAGTCCTTCCCCGCGCCCCGCAGCGCGACGACCTTCACGTCGGCGGCGAGGTCAGCCTCCGTCAGGCGTTCCTTGATCTCGCCGATGGTGCGGATGTCGAGCGCGTTCTTCTTGTCGGGCCGGTTGAGGGTGAGCGTGAGGACGCCGTTAGCGCGCTGCGCCAGTACGCGGGGTTCCGTCACGGCGTGGCGCTCATCGGTCGCTGTCCGCCTTCCGCTGACAGCTGTCCGAAGACCGTCCGCGGACAGCGGACAGCGGGCAGCGGACAGCTGACAGCTGACAGCGGCCTCGCGCCCTCATGTCTCAATCTCCATCCGCAGTAGCGCGGTGCTCAACACTTTCCCCTGCGCATCGGTCTTCAGCGAGATCGTGCCGCCGCCCCCCAGCGCTCCGTGCAGCAGGAAGTTGAGGGCGTGGAGGTTGGGCAGCTCGAACCGTTCCACCTTGCCCGTGATCATCCCGCGAAAGTGCGCCGCGACCCGCTCCACCGTCACCTCCCGCACCAGCAGCGGGTAGTCCTCGGGACGCCTGGCGATGAGGCCGACGTTCGCGGTGTCACCCTTGTCGCCGCTGCGGGCATGCGCCAGCTCGAGCAGCTTGCGCCTCATGCGGTTCGTCGGTCCGTCTGTGCGTCGGTCCGTTCCACGGCCCCGCCCTCCTCCATCAGACGGATCTTCTCCTCGGCGTCGACCCCCTGCCGGCGCAGCGACCGCCCGAGACTGATCGCCAGCGTCGCCAGGGCGACCATCGCGATGCCCAGCGTGAGGTTGAGGCTCCCGCCGCGCCAGAATGCCCACCACCCGATCGCGAGCATGAGCACCGCGCGCAGGTACCAGCGCCGCCCCTGACCTCGCGCGCGCCGAACCCCTTTGCGCTGCTCGGCGAGCTGCGCCGCATGCTCGGCCGTGAGCGGCATCAGGCCTCCACCACCCGGACCTCGGGCCGGATCTCGGCCTTGGGTACCAGCGCCGGCCAGTAGGCTACGATCTCTTCGACCTTGGGCCGGCCGCCCGCGAACCCGGTGACGGTGGGCGGACCGTTGAGGATCAGGGGCGCCAACTCGCGCGTGAACCGCTCGACGCGGGCGCGGTCGCTCGAGCGCACGCCGACGCGCAGCTGGACTTCCGCGAGATCGGCGGGCGGCGGGCCCGCCAGCGGACCGTGGGTGGCGTTCGCGCCGACGAGCTCGGTGAGCACCTCGTCGAACTCCAGGCCGAGCCGCTCCAGCCGCGCCCGCAGCACCCGGTCGGCCTCGCGGGCCTTGGCGACGGCGTCGGGCCAGGCGTACACCAGCGTGCCGACGGCCTTGAAGCCGTGGCGGTAGGCGATCGAGACCTTGAGCTGGTCGGTGGCGGCCTGCCCCGCGATCCCGAACACTCGCACCCGGTCCCTTCCTTCCTGCTCCAGCCGGATCGACGTGAAGTCGGCCACGCAGTCGGGCGTGATGTACCGCCGCGGATCGCCCATCTCGTAGAGCAGCTGCTCGGTGACGCTCGGCACGGTGATGGCCCCGCCGGTGCCGGGATGCTTGACGACACTGAACGTCCCGTCGGCGCGCGCCTCGACGATCGGATAGCCCACGTCCTCGAGGGCGGGCACGTCGGGCCAGCCCGCGAGATAGTTGCCGCCCGAGCACTGCGCGCCGCACTCGATGATATGGCCCGCGATGGTCCCGGCCGCGAGGCGGTTCCAGTCGGTGGCGCTCCAGCCGAAGCTGTGGATCAGCGGGCCGAGCGTCAGGCCGGTGTCGGTGACGCGCCCGGTGATCACGATCTGCGCCCCCTGCCGGAGCGCTTCGACCACCGGCCACGCCCCGAGGTAGGCGTTGGCCGAGACCACGCAGTCCCTGACCTCGGCGAGCGGGCGGCCGGTGTCCATGTCGGAGAGCTCGACGCCGCGCGCCAGCAGGTCGTCGAGCCGGGACAGGATGTCGTCGCCCGTGACCACGCCGATCCTGAGCTTGCCGCCGAGCCCGAGGCCGCGGGCCACGTCCGCGATGGCCTCGGCGCAGGCGCGCGGGTTGACACCGCCGGCGTTCGTCGTGACGCGGATGTTCCGTTCGACGACTGCGGGGAGGATGCGTTGCAGCAGCGGCACCACGTCGCGGGCGTAGCCGGAGCCGGGGTCGCGCTCCTTCTGCTTCTGCATGATGGACATGGTGACTTCGGCCAGGTAGTCCATCATCAGGTAATCGATGGGCCCGCCTTCGACCTGCCGGACCGGCGCTTCCAGCCAGTCGCCCCAGAACCCCTGACCGGCGGCGACGCGGACGACCTGGCTCACTCCGGATCCACAGTGAAGAGCCGCGTCGCGGCGAGCGGATCGTCGGCTCCCACGCTGAGCCGGAGCAGCCGGCGCCAGCCCGGCGGCGGCGTGAACGGACGACCGGTGAGCGGCACGGTGAACCCCGCCTCCCGCCACGGGGTGCCGCCGCCATGCGTGGCGATGGCTTGCGGCTCGCCCTCGAACCGCACGGTGACGCGGGCCTCGATGCGCGGCGCTTCGGGACGCGCGAACCCCGGGAACAGGTCGAGCGTCGCGCGGTAGCCGTCGGGGCGCCGCAAGGGCAGCGAGTCCATCCGCACGCGGTGGAACGGATAGTTCATGGCGCCGTTGCCGAGCCGCGCGCCGGCGGAATCGAACACGGTGATCGCGAAGTCGGTGACGGCGTTCCAGATCTCGGGCGTCACCTCGACTTCGACCACCATCGCCGTGGCCCAGGCGGGCACGTCGAAGCCGCTCCGCCACGGTGCGGAGTCGATCGTCACGGTCCACGAGCGGGCGATGCCGAGGTGATCCACGCGCGCCGTCAGTGCCGTTTCGGCTGTGGCGGTCAGGCGCACGCTCGGCACCGCCGCCGAGTCGAGCGCCGCGAGACGCACCGGCGCGAGGCCCGCCCACAGGTCGTACGACAGCTCGTCGCCGGGCAGGGCCTGCACGACGATCTCCCACACGCCCGGCACGGCGTCCTCGGCGGTGACGGCGAGCACCGCCTCACGCCCGTCCTCACCGCCGACGTCCGCGTTCTTCAGCCCGCGCGCCGGACGGCCCGTCGGCTCGAACAGCGACAGCATCGCGTGCATCGACGAGTCGCGCAGCGCGAGCCGCACGCCGAGACCCATCGCCCCTTCGGGAACGCGGAGGTAGTACCGCGCCGCGCGACCGCCCGGCAGCCGGCGTCCCCTCGCGGCCGTGGTCTCGCCCGGGGCGGGCACGATGACCGTGTTGAGCAGCGTGAACGCCGGGCCCGCCAGGCTGTCCTGCTCGCTCACGCCGACCAGCGCTCCGGTGTGGCGGCCGGGCGAGGTGAGGCGGGCGGCATCGTAGCGCACCTCGACCACGGCCGACCCCGTGATCGAGTCGACCGTGACCGCGGGCTGGGCGGCACGGAGCCAGTCGGCGTCGGAGACGAGGCGGTAGCGGCGGGCGCGGTTCGGCATGCCGGGCACCGGCACGGCGCTGACGCGGAAGCGCTGCACCGTGTCGGCAGCCGTGGCGAGGCCGCCGCGCCGCATGGCGCCGGTCGGGAGCCGGGTGCGCGAGAGCTGGGCGACCTGGTCCTGCGATCGCATGAGGCCGGGCGGCGCCGCCTGCGCGGGCGGCAGCGCCTGCACCCGGTAGCGCACCACCTCGTGACCGGCCTGCAGCCAGCGGTACGCCGCCTGGACATTCGCCAGGCCCGCGCCCTGGTCCACGGCCGGCGCGCCTTCGATCGGTACGGCGGTCGCGCGCAACGCCTGGCCCAGCTCGGCCGCGCTCGGCAGCGGCCGGCCCTGCTGCCGGAACGCCGACAGCAACAGCGCGGCGAGGCCGGCGCCATGCGGCGCCGCCATCGAGGTCCCTCCCTTGATCTCGTCGCCGACGTTCCAGCCGGGCACCGTCGAGTACGCGAGGCCGGGCGTCAGGAAGTCGGGCTTGGCGAGCGAGCCGCCGCGGCCGCTCCACCAGGCCAGGACCTCGCGGTCGGTGCCGAACTGCACAGCGGCCAGCGACGCCGGATACGTGGCGCCGACCGAGGCCGCCAGCTCGGCCGAGCCCGGCAGGCCGATCGTCTCGGTGCCGGGTCCGTCGTTGCCCGTTGCGATCGTGAAGAACACGTCGGGATGCGCCAACAGGAACGCGTCCACGATCGAGTCCATCACGGCGCGCCCGGGCTGGCTGTTGCCCACGCCGAAGGAGAGGTTCATCACGAGCGGCAGCTGGCGCTCGCGCGCGAACCGCACCGCGTACTCCATCGCGCGAATGAAGCTCCCGGTGGTGCTCACGCCGCCGCGCAGGTTGTCGGCGATCTTGAGGGCGAGGATCTGCGCGCCGGGCGCGACGCCGTTGAGCCCGCTCTGGCCGTAGATGGCGTACCCCGCCGCGATGCCCGCCACGTGGGAGCCGTGCCCCGAGTTGTCGACGTAGACGACGAGCCGCGGCCGCCCGCCCTCTTCGCCCAGGTTGAGCGCCGCGGTGACCGGCCCGCGCCCGCGCGGCACCCAGCGCGACGCGAAGGTGAAGGTCTCTCGCCGCACCAGGTAGTCGCGCAGCCAGGTCTCGTCGTCGAGCGAGCCGTCGCCGTTGGCGTCCACGCGCGCCTTCCAGCCCTCGGCGTCGCGGGCCACCTCGATGCGGAACGCGTCGCGGTTGTCGCCGTCGCCGTTGAGGTCGGCCTGGGGCAGGTCGCCGAACCAGATCTCGCGCAGTACCCCGGTCCAGACGCCCTGACCCACCCGCAGCTCGACCCGGCCTTCGTCGGAGAAGTCGCGCAGGTCCAGGATCTTCGGCTCGCCCTGCGGCGTGGTGCCGAGGCCCGCGATGCCGGGGTCCACACCGGCGTCGAGGATCGCGATCAGCACGCCGCGTCCGTCCCAGGTCGGATGCTGGAGGCGCCAACCCGACACTCCCGTACTTGAGAGCGGCATCAGGCCGAGCTGGAACGCCACCGCCGGCGGCGCCAGGCGGTTCCTCGGCCGCGGCGGCACCGCCGGCGAATCCACGGCGGCGGCGGCCGGCTCGGAGGGTGGCGGCGCGGGCCGCACGGGACTCGGCGCGACGGCACCGCCCCGCCCGCAGGCGGCGAGGACGGCGAAGGGCAGCACGAGAAGACGGCGCATGTTGGGCATCAGCGCAGATTGTCCGGCAGCACGTAGGGTCCGAGATGTGGGCCGTCGTAGACGCTCACGACGCGGAGGGCGAAGGCGATCTGGTCACGCAGCTCTTCCGGTGTCAGCAACGCGTCCACGTAGCCGCGGGCGGCGGCGGCCTTGGCGTCCAGCTGGTACTCGTAGTCGGCGCGCATCGCATCCACCGCCTTCTCCAGCTTCGGCGACGGCTTCCCCTGCGCCTTCGCCTTCTCCAGCTCCGGACCGTGGACGGCGGCTACGGCCGATTCGCCTTCCATCACCCCCATCCGCCCGGTCGGCAGGGAGAACAGAAAGTCGGGATCGAAGCCCTGCCCCGCCATGGCGTAGTAACCCGCGCCCGAGGCGTGGTTCACCGTGAGCACGATCTTGGGAACCGTGGCGCAGCTCATCGCCTCGACGAAGCGGGCGCCGGCGCGGATGATGCCGCTGCTCTCGGCCTCAGGGCCCACCATGAACCCGGAGACATCCTGCACGAACAGCAGCGGCAGGCCTTCGCGGCTCGCCGTCTCGATGAAGTAGGCCACCTTCTCCGCGCTCTCGGTGTAGATGATGCCGCCGAAGCGCGCCGGCTGGCCCGCGGGCTGCTTGATCGTGCCGCGCTGGTTGGCGATCACCGCGACCGGGCGGCCCGCGATCAGCCCGTGGCCGCACAGCATCTCCTTCGCGTGGTCCGGCTGGAACTCCTCGAGCGCGCCCCCCCCCCGCCGTCCAGGATGCACGCGAGCACCTGGTGCGCGTCGTAGCTCATTCGGTGGTCCTGGGGCAGCACGTCGTAGAGATCGGTGGGCGGCCGCTTGGGCGGTGCGGGCGTGGCGGTGCGCGGCACGAACCGCCGCACCGGCTCGGGCAGCCGCGCCACCTGCTCGCGCAGCATCGCGAGGCACGCGGCGTCGTCCTTGGCGAGATAGTGCGCCACGGCGCTGGTGCCGGTGTGCATCCGCGCCCCGCCGAGCGATTCGCCGTCCACGACCTGCCCGGTGGCGCCCTTCACGAGGTTCGGCCCGCCCAAGCCCATGAAGCTCGTCCCGTCCACCATGACGATCACGTCGCTCAAGGCGGGCAGGTACGCGCCACCCGCGATGCACTGGCCCATGACCGCGGCGAACTGCGGCACCTTGAGATAGCGCCGCATGAGCGAGTTGTAGTAGAAGATGCGGCCCGCGCCGTACTGGCCGGGGAACACACCGCCCTGGTAGGGGAGATTCACGCCGGCGGAGTCCACGAGGTAGACGATCGGGATCCGCTGCCGCATCGCGACTTCCTGGGCGCGCAGGATCTTCTTGATCGTCTCGGGCCACCACGAGCCAGCCTTCACCGTGGCGTCGTTCGCGACGATCACCGTCTCGCGCCCGGCGACCAGGCCCACGCCGGTCACCACGCCCGCGCCCGGCGCCTGGCCGTCGTACTGGTCCCACGCCATGAGCAGGCCGAGCTCGAGCCAGGGGCTGTCGGAGTCGGTGAGCCGCGCGATGCGCTCCCGCGCCGTCAACTTGCCCTGCTCGTGCTGCCGCTTGACCTTGTCCGGGCCGCCGCCCTGCCGGAGCGTTTCGGCCAGCGCGCGGTACTCGTCGGCGAGCGTCCTGAGCCGGCTGGCCTTCCCCGCCACTACGGTCTCAGGTGCGACTGCGCCCAGGTGCGGATGTAGGCGATGAGGTCGGTCGTCGGCGTGCCCGGGCCAAACAGCTGCCCGACGCCTTTCGTCTTGAGCGCGTCCACGTCGTCTTTCGGGATGATCCCGCCGCCGGTCACGAGCACATCGTCCCGGCCGGCTTGCCGGAGCAGCTCGACCACGCGCGGGAACAGCGTCATGTGCGCGCCGGAGAGCACCGACAGCCCGACCACGTCGGCGTCTTCCTGCACCGCCGCGGCCACGATCATCTCGGGGGTCTGGTGGAGGCCGGTGTAGATGACCTCCATGCCGGCGTCGCGCAGCGCCGCCGCGACGACCTTGGCGCCGCGGTCGTGGCCGTCGAGGCCGGGCTTGGCCACCAGGACGCGGATCGGCCGCGAGGGAGTCTGCGTGGCGTGCATGGCGCGGGGAACCTAGGCCGCCTCGCGGGCCGAGACAAGCTCGCGCGCCAGGGACGGCACGTCCGTGGCCGTGCGCACGCCGCGGTGCCCGTAGCGACCGAGCGGGTCGAGGAGCACCGCTTCCATGCCGGCGCGGCGCGCGCCCACCACGTCGATAGACCAGATGTCGCCGACGTAGAGCGACTCGTCGGCGCGCACGCCGGCCTTTTCGAGCGCGAGGCGGAAGATCGCCGGATCGGGCTTCTCCACGCCGACCCGGCCGCTGTCCACCACGAACTCGAGGTGTTCGAGCAGCCCGGCCGCGTCAAGCAGGCGGTCAACCGTCCCGTCGGCGTTCGAGATGCAGGCTACCCGGAACCCGGCGCGCCGCAGCGACACCAGCGCCTCGGCGGTCCCGGGAGTCACCACGGTCCACAGGTGCGCATGCCGTTGCTCCGCGATCACGGCCGGGCCCACCCGCTCGAACTCCTCGTCCGAGGCGCCGAGGACGGCCATCATGGCGCGGAAGTGGATGCCCCAGCGTGACCGGTCGGTGGGCGCGCCGCCGGCCTGCATGGCGCGCTCGACCGCGTCGCGGCCGGCGTACTCGGCGGCGACGAAGTCCGCGGCCTGAAGCTCGCGGCCGAGCACCGCGCTCGCCGCCCTGGCGACGCGAGCATGGTCGACGTGGATGAGCGTACCGCCCGCGTCGAAGAAAACCGCCTTCACCGCGCGGCCTTGAACCGCAGGATGCCGGCGAGCCGGTCGAAGCCCCGGGCGGGCTCGCCCTGCACCACGTGCACCCTGGCCCGCTGGCGCAGCGCGTCCTCGATGGCGTCGTCGAGCATGTCGGCCACGGGCAGCGCCTCGCCTTCGGCGCGCGAGCCCGCGCTCGTCGTGCTGAGCCGGCCGCTCTCGCTGAAGCGGAAGCCCGGCACCGAAGCGTCGTGGTCCACGAGCAGCGCGCGCACCTGCCCCATCGCCAGGGCCTGCAGCGCGGGCTCGATGCCGTCCACCGCCCAGCCGCTCTCGCGCAGGCCGACCAGCTCGCCCACCGCGTCGGCGGCCGCCGTCTGGGCCGCGTCCGCGAGCAGCTCGAGGGCCCGTTCCCGGATCTCTGCGGCGCTCGCCTTCTTGGGCGCCAGGCGCAGCACCCCGATCACGCGGTCGCGCAGCTCGGGCTCGAGGAACGGCAGCAGCGCATCGGCGTCCACGCCGATGCCGCCGATGACGACGCCGTCGAACCCGCGCGAGCGCCAGGCCCGGGCCGCGGCGTCCGCCACGCGCGCCAGGTGGCGTTGTTTCTCCGCGCGGATGCGGGTATGGAAGCGATACTCGCCGGCGTTGGCCGTCGGGCCGATGCCCTTGCCGTGGAACTTGCCGGGCCGCGTCGCGTCGGGGGCGATCAGGCCCTCCAGCTCGGTCACGCCGCCCAAGGCGACGTCGAACAGCCGGGCGCTCGCCCGGTCGGCGACGACGGCCAGGAGCCGCGTGCCGGTTTCGGCCAGCGCCACCAGCTCGCCCACGACCGCCGTGCGGTCCACCACCACGCGGCTGCGCAGCACGTAGGGGAGGTGTACGACCCGGAACAGGCTTCGCGGCGCGGCGAACACCGCGATGCCGCGTCCGCCGCCCAGATTCGAGGGGTACCGGAAGAAGTCCTCGACGCGCGCCAGCGCCTCCGCAATGGCCTCGCGCTCGGCGTGGCCGAACCCCAGGATGCCGACGCGTTCGAGCGCCAGCCGTACCCGGTTCTTCAGCTTGATGCGGTACTTGTCGCCGACCCGGTCGCCGGGCTCGAGCTTCTGGTAGCAGGAGACGACCCAGCCGGCCCCCCCCCCCCCCCCGCGCGGGGGGGGCCGGGGGAGGGGCGGGGGGGGGTCCGGGGCCCCCCCCCCG
>Ga0247727_10007824_pt1 | contig 20162 bp, 19 predicted proteins | sample WisWelCaveWW1625_FD_202498 | JGI IMG/M metagenome (GOLD analysis project Ga0247727, IMG submission 202498) | Biofilm microbial communities from Wishing Well Cave, Virginia, United States - WW16-25 | ecosystem: Environmental > Aquatic > Deep subsurface > Groundwater > Cave microbial mat | place... | reverse complement strand
CCCCAAAACTGGGCCTGATGAATATCGGGGAGGAAGCGAAGCCGCCCTTCGCTGTCCTCCCTGACGTTTCGGTTCTCTTCGCTAACCGCTCGAAGCGGTTCGCAGCGTTGGCGCCGGGCCACGAGCTCCAGCCCTACTTGGAATTCCTGGCGCGGCTGACGCAAGCGCAGCACGAAATTCAGAACGGTCTGCCGGCCGCCATCCTGCCCTCGTTCGACAAGATCGGCCAGGCTCTCGAGCATGGCATGCCACCGTTGTCACGCGCGCTGCTCGAGCCAGATGACGTGGCGGAAACGACGCTCGAGCGGATGCTGGAAAAGCTCGCTGGAGGCGACCTGCCCGAAGCAACAACAGCGGCCATCCGGGCGGTCCAAGGGACGTCGTCGGCGCAGCGTCAAACGATGATGTCGAGCGCGCTCAAGGATGCGCGGCCGACCGAGGATATCGCCCAGCGCACGCTCGTCGCCGCAGGCCTGCAAGTGCACTTTTCGCGCCTGGCCGCCATGTTCACGGCGGACGATTTGAAGCCTGTCGCCGATGGCGCGTGCCCCGTGTGCGGCAGCGCGCCGGCATCCAGCACGGTCGTCGGATGGCCCAAGGCGCACAACACCCGCTTTTGCACCTGCTCGCTCTGCAGCACGATGTGGAACGTCGTACGCGTCAAATGCGTGCTCTGCAGCTCGACCGAGGGCATCACCTATCAGGTGGTCGAAGGCAAGCCCGAAACGGTCAAGGGCGAGACCTGCGACAAGTGCCATGCATACGTGAAGGTACTCTACCAGGTGAACGACCCGCTGCTCGAGGCGTTCGCCGACGACGTCGCCAGCCTTGGCCTCGACGTGCTGCTCGCGGAAGAGGGCTGGAGGCGCGGGGGCCAGAACCCATTCCTGACGGGCTACTGAGCCGATGACAGCGCCGAGTGCAACGTCATGAACGATGCTCGTCCCGTGACGCAGACAAGGCTCCCGGCGGTGGATCAGCTGCTGCGCTCCGATGCCGGTGCAGCGCTGGCGGCCCGTTTCGGTCGCGCGGCCACCGTCGATGCCATCCGGCGAACGCTGGACGCCATCCGGCAGGCGGCGCGCGGCGGCGCAAAGGCGAAGACGGATGCGATCCGCATTGCGCGAGCGGCACAGGAGCTGCTCGAGCGCGAGGATGCTCCGAGCCTGCGCCGCGTTTTCAATCTGACGGGAACCGTTCTGCATACCAACCTCGGCCGGGCCGTCCTGCCGGAGTCGGCCGTCGCCGCAGCCGTCGCCGCCATGCGCTCGGCGGTCGCGCTCGAGTTCGACATCGGCGGTGGCGCACGCGGCGAGCGGGATGATCATGTTCGCGGCCTGATCCGCGAGATCACGAGGGCCGAGGATGCCTGCGTCGTCAACAACAATGCCGGCGCGGTGCTCCTCGTCCTCAACACCTTCGCCGCAGGCAAGGACGCCATCGCCTCGCGTGGTGAGCTGATCGAGATCGGTGGGTCGTTCCGCCTGCCCGACATCATGGTTCGTGCCGGGGCGCGCCTCGTGGAGGTCGGCACCACCAACCGCACGCACCTCAAGGACTACGAGCAGGCGCTCGGCGAGAGCACCGGCCTCATCCTGAAGGCGCATACGTCGAACTACCTGATCCAGGGCTTCACCAAGGCCGTTCCCGCGACGGAGCTTTCCGCCCTGGCGCGGGCGCGCGGGGTTCCGTTCGTGCACGACCTGGGGTCGGGCGCGCTGGTGGACATGCGGCGCTATGGCCTGGCGCCGGAGCCCACCGTGCGGGAGTCCCTTGCCGAAGGTGCCGACCTCGTCACCTTCTCCGGCGACAAGCTGCTGGGCGGACCGCAAGCCGGCATCGTGGCGGGCCGTAAGGATCTCGTGGCTCGGGTGGCCAAGAACCCCATGAAGCGGGCCCTGCGCCTCGATAAGATCAGGCTTGCCGCCCTCGAGGCGGTCCTGAAGCTTTACCGCGACCCCGACCGGCTGTCCGAGACGCTGCCGACGCTGTGCTACTTCACGCGACCCAAGGCGGATATCGCCACCGCCGCCGAACGCCTGCGAGAGGCGATCGGAACGGCCGTGGGCCCGGACTATTCGGTCAGCGCCGTGGAATGCACCAGTCAGATCGGCTCCGGCGCGCAACCCCTCGAAACCTTGCCGAGCGCAGGCCTTGCGATCGTGCCAATCGCTCGCAAAGGCGCCGGGCGGCGTCTCGAAGCGCTGACGCAGGCCTTTCGCAACCTGCCGGTCCCCGTCATCGGCCGGGTGAAGGACGACTCTCTCATCCTCGATCTGCGCTGTCTCGATGACGAAGCCGGGTTCGCCGCCCAGCTGTCGCAGCTGGCGGCGCACCTGGGCAACGCAGGTGGGTCAGATGCTTCGGCGTAGCGCTCAGCCGCCCGAGCCGAGGAGTGACGCGGCCACAACCGCGGAGCGCATGGCGCAGGCGGCCGAAGCGGCAGCCGCCGGCGACTACGATGCCGCGCTTGCAACCTGGGTTGCGTTCGCTCACGCCGGCAACGGCCGCGCGCAGGCGGAGATTGGCCGCTGCTTTGTCGGCGGCTTTGGCGTGGAGCGGGATGTCGACCTCGCGCGCAAATGGCTGATGCTCGCAGCCAAGGCCGGTGATCCGCTCGGTCAACGCCTGCTCGGCGATTTCTACTTCAATGGCGAGGAGGGCGCGCCCGATCGGGCCATCGCCGAGGAGTGGTACGCGCGCGCAGCCCGACAGGGCGATGCCAACGCGCAGGACATGCTCTCGTGGATCCTGACCGACGGCGATCACCGCAAGCCCGACTACAAGCACGCCCGTGAGTGGGCCTTGAAGGCCGCAGAGCAGGGTGTGGCCCCGTCAATGACCAGGCTTGGCCTGCTCTACCACAATGCCTTGGGTGTCGAGCGTGATGCGGATGCCGCTGCCCAGTGGTGGCAGAAGGCCGCCGCCCTTGATGATGCCGATGGGCAGGCGATGCTGGGCGCCGCCTACCACCTCGGCGCCGGCGTACCGCGTGACCCCGTCGTCGCGCTGGCCTGGCTGACGCGGGCCCGCATCGCCCGCAGCACGTTCGCGGACCGCTTCTACAACGCGGTGCGCGAGAGCTGCACGCCCGAGCAGCGTCGCGAGGCCGAGCGCCGTGCCGGCCTGCCTCTCGCCGACCAAGGGGCATCGCCATGATCGTCGGCACGGCCGGTCACATCGATCACGGCAAGACCGCCCTCGTCCGGCGCCTAACAGGGGTCGATACCGACCGCCTCAAGGAGGAGAAAGCGCGCGGCATCTCCATCGATCTGGGCTTCGCCTACTGGCCGCGCCCCGGCGGAGAAATCATCGGCTTTGTCGACGTGCCCGGCCACGAGGGACTGGTCCACAACATGCTGGCCGGCGCCACCGGCATCGACTTCGTCATGCTCGTCATCGCCGCGGACGACGGCGTCATGCCGCAGACGCGCGAGCACCTCGCCATCATGGATCTGCTGGGCCTCGAGACGGGGGTCGTCGCCCTCAACAAATGCGATCTGGTCGGGGAGGACCGGCTGGCCGATGTGACACGGGAGGTGCGGAGTGTCCTGGCCGGCACGGGCCTGGAAGGCGCGGATATTGTCCCCGTCTCCGCCGCGACCGGCGCCGGGCTCGATCGCTTGACCGAGTGTTTGGACGCGGCTTTGGCCATCACCACCGCACGTCCCAGGAGCGGTCGGTTCCGGCTGGCTATCGATCGCTCGTTCACTCTGGCCGGCCTCGGCACCGCCGTCACCGGCACGGTGCTTTCCGGCAGCGTTTCCCTCGAGGATCGCGTCGTTGTCAGCCCGACAGGGCTCGAAGCCCGCGTCCGGTCGATCAATGCGCAGAACCGTCCCGTCGATCGGGGCGAGGCCGGTCAGCGGTGTGCGCTGGTGCTGAGCGGGCCGCACATCAGCAAGGACGCGGTACGCCGCGGTGATGTCGTTCTCGACCCGTCCTTGCACGCGCCCACGGCGCGCGTCGATGCCAGCTTGCGCGTGCTGCCGTCCGAGCCCAAGCCCATCGGGCAGTGGTTCCCGGTCAAGGTCCACCATGCCGCCGCCGAGGTGCCCGGCCGCATCGTCGTGCTGCGCGATCAGGCGATCAACGCCGGCGAGACGGACTACGTGCAGCTCGTTCTCGAGCGACCGATCGCGGCGGCAGCAGGCGACTGCTTCGTCGTACGGGACACCTCGTCGAGCCGCACCGTCGGCGGCGGCGTCTTCATCGATGTGCGCGCGCCGGCGCGACGCCGACGGACGCCGGAGCGGCGTGCCGAGATCGCCGCCATGGCGGAGAAGGAGCCGGCCCGCGCTGTCGCAGCGCTGCTGTCGGCTCCCGGCACCTGGATCGACATCGATGCCTTCGCGCGCGACCGGGCGCTCGGCGCTGAAACCGTTGACCGCGCTCTTGCCGACTTGTCGCTCGTCACCTTTTCGCTTGGCACGGGCCGCGCTGCCACGCTGCCGGTGGCCTGGGAGCGCTTGCGCAGCACGCTCGGTCAAACCCTGGACGCCTTTCATGCCGAGCGGCCCGACCTGCCGGGCATCGGCATCGAGCAGTTACGCAAGGGCGCGAACCCACCCCTGCCCGCGCCGCTTTTCCTGGCAGTGCTGCGCAAGCTTGCCGAAGGCGGCGAACTGGCGCTCGATCGCACGTGGGTGCGGCGACCGCACCATGAGGTGAAATTCTCCGATGAGGAGGAGAGGATCTGGGCACTCATCGTGCCGCGTCTCTCCGGCGAACCCTACCGCCCGCCTCGGGTGCGCGACATCGCCAAGGCGATGAACATCGACGAGGGGTTCGTGCGGCGCCTGATGCGTCTGGCGGCGCGGCGCGGCGACGTCGAGGAGATCGCACACGATCACTTCTTCGCCCGATCGGTCGTGGAAGAGATGGCGCGTATCGCCATCGATGTTGCGGCCATGTCGCCGACGGCCAAGTTCACGGCTGCCGACTTCCGCGATCGGCTGGACAACGGCCGCAAGGTTGCGATCCAGATCCTTGAATTCTTCGACCGGCACGGGTTTACCATCCGCCGCCAGGATCTGCGCCGCATCAATCCGGCGCGTGTCGAGTTCTTCGCGCCGAAGCCGGCGCAAGCGTCAAACGGAGGAGTCCCGCTCCCGGTGGGGCGACCGGACTTCAAATCCGGGTGGGGCCGTCAGACGGTCTCAGGTGGGTTCGACTCCCATCCTCCTCCGCCACCCCCTCACGAGGCATCCCGATGACGCCAGCGGCTATGGCTCTGGTCGCGGAGTTCGAGTCCGCTGCCAAGACGGCGCAGATCGCCGAGACGGAGCTGCGCAAGACGATGGGCGAGCAGATCGCGCGGCTCGAACGGCAGCGCGCCTTTGCCTTTCGCCGCACGCGGCTTATCCGCACCCTGGCGGACAGCGCGGGGGCAGAAGCGCTAAAGCCCGGGGAAGTCTGGAACGCGCAGAGACAAGCCGTGCGCGATGAGCTGGGCTGGACCGGCGCCAGCGATGCCTACGACGCGATCCTGACGCGGCTGCAGCCGGTCGCCGGGACGGTCTGGCAGTGTGTTTGCGCCGTCGAAGGGGAGGCGCCGCCGGCAGTTGTGCCGGAGCTGGAGGCGTTCGAGGCCTGGTTTGAGGGCGCGCACGGCAAGTCGTTCTACGCTCTGTTCGACCAGTATGTTCCCGAGGTGCCGGTTGTCGACTTCTGAGCCCACTGAGTTTGACGAATGGCTGGCCTCGATGGTGCGCCAGCAGGGCGAGTTCACCGTGCTCGTGGTGCTGACCGACATCGCAGAGCGCAGCGTCACGCCGCTCTGCTCGACCTACTTCCACATCATCGGTGACGAGGTGGGCTGGGACGAGGTTGCCGTGATGTTGGCCGGCTCCGGCCAGAACTGGAAAGGCGCGGCGTTCTTCCCCACCAAGGCGCCGCATGGTGGCCCGATCGACAATCCGACCGCGCGCGTGCGGCTGGCAGAGCTGGAGGCCAAGGTTACCGCCGATCGCATGATCCTCAACGACGGTCACTTCTTCGACACCCTGGGCCGCCGCATCAAGATCGAGCCGGAAGCAGACGCATGATGGCAGCGATGCGCATCCTCGATACGGGCCTGGCGCCGCCGCGCTGGAACGTCGCCATGACGGCAGCGCTGGTCGACGGCCGCGCCGACGGCGTGACGCCCGATACGGTACGCTTTCACCGTTATCGCGCGTGCGTCCTGCTCGGCAACAGCCAGGACCCCGCAAGCGCCGCGGTCATCGAGTTCTCGAAGTCCCGTTCTGCCTGCGTGACGGTGGTGACGAGGGTCAAACCCAGGATCGTCGCCACCAGCAGAGCGGGAAGGGCTGCGGCGAGGAGCGCGAGCAGGGTCTTGGCCGAGAGCCCACGCAACCGTGCGAGACGTCTGGTGCCGGCCGGATTCATTCCTTGCCTACCGTCGCTGCAGCCTCGACGACCCGCTTGACGGGCTCCGGCGCATCCTTGCGGAAGGCCAGATGCAAGGCCAGCGGCAGGCTGAGCTCGGTCTGCACCACCTTCAGCTTGTTGCGCAGAGGCAGGTCATGCGCGGTGGTGATGTAGCTGATGGCAGCCGGCGCCTGCGCCACGACGATGGCGGTCTGGTTGGTGTTCTGCACGACGCGCAGCTCGGGGGCGTAGGCTATGCCCAGAGCTTCCTTGATCAGCCGATGCGGGGTACTGGTCGGCTCGCCGACAAGGAGCACAGGCAGATTGGGGCCCGCGACTTCCGACCAGTTGGTGATCCGGCCCGAGAACAATCCAGCCAATTGGCTGTTCGAGAGCGTCTGGACGGGGTTGCTCGGGTGGACGATCAGCTGGACGTAAGCGTTGCCGACGTGGGCGCTCGTGTATTGCGCGACGTCAATGAACCCGGGCTGCTTGCCGTTCATGCTGGCAGCAATGGATTCGAGCGGCTCGGCCAGCATGGCGATGTCGGCGTTGCCTCGAACGAGATCCGCAAGCCCGTGCGAGGTGCTGCTTGGCAGGATCACCAATGTGACGCCGGCCAGGCTCTCGATGCGCCATTTCTGTGGGCTGATCAGGCCAAACGCGACCGTAGTGGCGCCGTGCACCCTCACATCGGCGCGCAGCGGGGCCGGGAGGGCGAACGCGGAAAGTGCGACTGCGGCAGCGAGAAGGGAACTATTGAAGGTCGACATATCGAACCCAACTGACAGTCCCCCGGCCCTCTTATGAGGCCTGAACCCTAATCAGCCGTTGCCCAGATTGGTTAACCGCCGGTGGCGCGGTCGTGGCGGATGCGCCCCCTACAGGGTGGCCGCGAAGGGCGAGGAGCCGCGCGCCGCAAAAGAGCGGCCGTCAAGCTTCAGGCCGATCGGGGAGGGTCTCCAGCTCGGTTACGCTATCGACCAGGAGCGGGGCCGCGTGCAGGTAGGTGGTGGCGCGGCGCTTGGCGGCGATGTCGCGCCAGACCTTGTCGACGAGATCGGGCGCCAGGCCGCAGGCGAGGCCGACCTCCTCGGCGGAGAGGCCGGCGTTGAGGCCGTAGAGGCACAGATCCATGCGCTGGTAGGGGAGCGCGAAGTAGAACTCCTCCTGCGTCTGTGGCAGCGACCAGGTGTCGGTGGTGGGCGGGCGCGCACGAATCTCCTCGGGAATGTCGAGGGCCTCGGCCAGCTGGTAGACTTGGCTCTTGTAGAGGTGAGCGATGGGTTTGAAGTCGGCGGCACCGTCGCCGTTCTTGACGAAGAAGCCCTGGTCGTACTCGAGCCGGTTGGGCGTGCCCGCCACCGCGCAGTTGAGCCGGTCGGCGTGGTAGTACTCGAGCTGCTTGCGCGTGCGCTGCTTCATGTTGGTGGCGGCGATGATGCCGAGGTAGACGTCGAGCGGCATGCGCATCCTCTGCGGCGCGCCGCCCGGGGGCTGCACGACCAGCGAGGTGATGTTGAAGCCGGTGTTCTCGAGCGCGTTGGGCAGCACCACCTTGCAGCCCCAGCCCAGGCCGAACTCCGGCACCAGGCGGCGGATGCAGGCGTCGCGGCGCGTATAGCAGCCCGCCGCCTCCAGCATCGGTGCGATGTCCTCCACAACCGTCGCGATGCCGAGCCGCTCGGCGACCAGGCGGCCGAGCCGCAGGCTCTCGGGGTCGGAGTCCCTCTCCGGCATCAGCACGGCCGTCACGTGCTTGGCGCCGACGGCGCGGACGCAGAGCGCGGCAGTCACCGAGCTGTCGATACCGCCGGACAGGCCCAGCACAACGCCGCGCCGGCGCAGCTGACGCAGCACTTGACCGCGTACGGCGCCCGCGATCCGCTCGATCTCGGCGGCGGCATCGAGCGCAAGGGTGGCGAGCGAGAGGGGCCCCGCGCCACGCCTGTCGCTTGTGGCAGAGGAGGTAGCGATCGGCGCGTCGGCGAGCTCGAGAGACTGGTCCATTCTCAACCTTCCACCGGCTCGGCCGCCACCAGGCGGCGGGAGAGCTTGCCATTGTCGCTCTTGGGCAGCTCGCTGCGGAATTCGACCATCTTCGGCACCATGTAGTCCTCGAGATGCTGGGCGCAGTGGCGCAGGATATCCTTCTCGGTCAGGCGGGCGTTGGGCTCGCAGGCGATCACGGCCTTGACCGCCTCGCCGAGGATCGGGTCGGGCACGCCGATCACCACCGCCTCGCGCACGCCCATGAGCGCGTAGAGGACGCTCTCGACCTCCTTGGGCGCGACCTTCTCACCGCGGCTCTTGATGATGTCGTCCTGGCGGCCAACGAAATAGAGGTAGCCGTCCTCATCGGTGCGGAAGAGGTCGCCGGTGTAGAGCACCTTTTCCCAGGGATGCGGGCCTGGGCGGAGCGCCTTGGCGGTGGCCTCGGGGTTCTCCCAGTAGCCCTTCATGACGTGCGGGCCGCGGATGACGAGCTCGCCGGTCTCGCCAGGCGCGGTGCGCTCGCCGGCGGCGTCGACCACGTAGGCCTCGGTGTTGGGGATGGCGATGCCGACGGAGCCCGGGCGGATGGCCAGTTGCTCGGGCGGCAGGTAGGTGCAGCGCTTGCACTCGGTGAGGCCGTACATGGAGTAGATGCGCGTCGCCGGGAACAACTCCTGCAGGCGCTTGATGTGGGCGACGGGGAGCGCGGCGGCCGTGTTGGTGATGTATCGCAGCGGCGGCAGGTCGGCGGGTGTCAGCGTCTTCATGTTGAGCAGGGTGGACGCCATCGTCGGCACCAGCGGGAAGCCTGTCACGCCCTCCTCGGCCATGCGCTTGATGAGCGCCATCGGGAAGGCGAAGGAGCGCTCGAGCACGAGCGTGGCGCCGACCTTGAAGGTCATCAGCACCTGGTAGAGGCCGTAGTCGAACGAGATCGGCAGCACGTTGAGGATGACGTCGTCGGCAGAGCTTTCGAGGTAGGTGGTGATGGACGTCGCCGCGGCGACGACGTTCTGGTGCAGCATCATCACGCCCTTGGGCTGGCCGGTGCTGCCCGAGGTATAGATCAGCATGGCGAGGTCGAGGTCGGTGGCCGCGCGCGGTCGGGGTGCTGCTGCCGTCGCGCCGGCGATGGCGGCCTCGAACGCCAGGCCGCCGGGCACCAGGGTGCCGGGGGCGCCGTTGGCAACCACGGTCAGGCGCACCGAGGCGGCCTCGGCGGTTGCCGGCTCGACCACGCGGAGGTGCCGTGCCTCGGTGATGATGGCGGCGGCCCGGCAGTTGTCGAGGATGTAGGCGAGCTTGTTGGCCTTGGTCGTCGGGTTGACGGGAGAGAACACGGCCCCCGCCTTGAGCGTGGCGAAAATGCCGATCACGGCCTCGGCCGAGTTGTCCATGAAGATGGCCACGCGGTCGCCATGGGTGAGGCCGCGGGCAGCGAGCGAGGCGGCGAGCCGGTCGGTGGCCTGGTCGAGCTCGCGATAGGTCCAGCGCCGCGAGGGGGTGACGAGCGCCGTCTTGTCCGGAAAGCGCCGGGCCGAGCTCGACAGGAAGTGTTCAACGCGCATCGACTTCAACTCGCATCAAGGTCGGGGCTGTCGGATCAGTTGCGGGCCCGCGCGACCGCTATCTCGGCTTGTGGCTGGCGATGTAGCTGGTGATCGCACGGATGGAGTCGAGGTTCTCCGGCATGATGTCGGCGTCGGCGACCTCGATGCCGAATTGCTCCTCGAGGAAGGCGACGAGCTCGAGCACGCCGGTGGAATCGATGAGGCCGGCCGCAATCAGGGACTCGTCGTCCCGGATCGACTCACAATTGCCGCGGAAGAGGAAGTTCTCCTCGATGAATGAGCGGACCTCCTTGGCGGTCAACTCAGGGCTCAATGGCGAGTACTGCTCGTTCTTCTGAAGCACGTTCGTGACCTCCCGTTTTGTTGTTTGACAAGGGATTGCGGCAGAAGCTCTGGTGCCAGAGGGCGGTGGACAACACGCCAACCAGCGCGACGCCGTCGCGGAAGCCGACGATGCGCCCGTTGCGGCGCTTGGCGTCGAGCTTCGCCACCGCGGTGGGGTCAAAGTAGCCCATCTGGCGCGTGGTGGCGGGCGCCAGGCAGGCCTCGACGTAGCTCGGTGCGGCGCCGGCGAAGGATTGCGCGTCGGGGGCGCGATAGGGCTGCTTTGGCCGGTTGCCGACCAGGGGGGGAAGCATGTCGCGGGCGGCCTTGCGCAGGATGTGCTTCTCGCGCAGCCCCTTGAGCTTGAGGCGCGGCGGGATGCGCGCGGCGAACTCCACCAGGCGGTGGTCGAGGAAGGGGAAGCGCCCTTCAACGGCGTGCGCCATGGCAACGCGGTCGCCCTGCGAGCACAGGATGTAGCCTGGCAACAGATGTGCCGTCTCGAGGTACTGCGCCTGCGACAGGCGGTGCCAGCGCGTGAAGTCTGCGGGCAGGCGCGCGCGCAGGTCGGCGAATGCATCGTAGCCGGCAAGCTCGCGGCGCAGGTCGTCGGAGAAGAACACCTTGGCCGCAGCGGTATTCCGGAAGCGCGGCAGGTGCGAGAAGAGCGGGTCGGCGAGGTCCTCGGGCCGCGCCTTGAAGAAGGCCTCGAGGTAGGCCGGCGACTGGCCCTGCAGCCCCGGCAGGTAGGGATAGAGGCGCTTGAACAGGGACGAGCGGAAGCGCGAGCCCGGCTGGCGCGCGCAGAAGCGCCGGACCGCGGCCTCCTTGAAGATGTCGTAGCCGGCGAACACCTCGTCGGCGCCCTCTCCAGTCAACACCACCTTGAAGCCGCGGTCCTGCACCCGCTGCGAAAGCAGGAACAGGGGGGCGGGCGCCGTCCTCAGCATGGGCCGCTCGGCGGCGCGCACGACGTCGGGGAAGACGCGGGCGATGTCGGCGTTGCGGCAGCGGAAGCTGTGGTGCTCGGTGCCGAGCGCCGCGACCATGTGTTCCTGGAATGCGCTCTCGTCGTACTCGGCCTCCTCGAAGCCGATCGAGAAGGAGGTGAGCCGGTCGGCAACGAGGCCCTTGGCGGCGGCCGTGACGATCGAGGAATCGAGGCCGCCGCTGAGGTAGGAGCCGACCGGCACGTCCGAGCGCAGGCGGATGCGCGTGGCATCGATCAGGAGTGCGCGCACCTCTTCGGCGATCTCGGCCTCGCTGCGGCGATCGGCGCGGTCTGCATCGGCGTCCGGATATTCGAGGCGCCAATAGGGTTTGATCTCGACGTGACCCTCGCGCGCGACCAGGAGATGGCCCGGCGGCAGCTCGGATATGCTCTTGAAGTGCGTGCGGGGCGCGAGCGGAAACCAGAACGTGAAGGTCTGGTCGAGCGCGATCGGGTCGAGCTCGGCGGTCAGACCCGGAACCTCGAGCAGCGCCTTCACCTCGGAGGCGAAGTAGAGCTTGCCGCCGACGCTGGCATGGAACAGGGGTCGCACGCCCATGCGGTCCCGCGCCATGAAGAGCTGGCGCCGCCGCCGGTCCCAGATGGCGAAGGCGAAATCACCGTTGAAGGATTCCACGCAACGGGGCCCAAGCTTCTCGTAGAGCTTCAGGATCACCTCGGTGTCGGACTGGGTGCGGAAGCGCACGCCCTCGGCGACGAGAGCCTGACGTAGCTCGACGTAATTGAAGATCTCGCCGTTGAAGGTGATCCAGGTGTCGTCGTCCCCGCCGGCCATGGGCTGCTGCCCACCGGCGATGTCGATGATGCTGAGGCGCGCATGACCGAAGCCGACGCCGTCCTCGACATGATAGCCGAGCGCGTCGGGCCCGCGGTGGCGGAGCGCACCGACCATCCGCGTCAGCTCAGCACGGCCCGCACTTCTGCTAGCCGTGGCGCCGAAGTAGCCCACTACGCCACACACGATTTGCCCACTCCCCCACGAAAGGGCCCTGGCGCAATATTTACATCCGCTTCAGGTGTGGGCAGACACAATACTGGCGACAACATTAACGATGCCGAGGCGGCTGCTTTTGCCTCGAAATTTCAAATTTCTATCCGCCGGCACGAGCCCGGCGATGTCGGCGCGGGAGGTAGGGCGGACAGCGCCGCCGCAACGGCTATTGGAATACTTCGCCAATCATGCGCGTCCAACTCTCGCCGGCGAGCCCCATCAGGTAGGCATCCCCGCAGCGAATGGCGGTCACGAGCTCCTCGTTGCGGCAAAAGATCTGCGTGGAGGTGCGCTGCGCGAGCAGGCACCGGCGCGACAGGAGCGCCGCCGACATGCGCGGCTCGATCTTGCCGAATACGGCGACGCAGCGCTGCGCGTCGGCATGCGCGAGCAGGCTGTCGACGACCGCCTCGGCGCCTTCGGGCCGGGCGAGCGCCTGCATCACGAAGCCCACGCGATGGGGCTGCATGTAGCAGATGTAGAAGCCGAGCGGCTTGCCGTTCTTGCCGAACACCATGCGCTTGAAGGCCTGGCCGTAGAAGTTCTTCTCCGACGCGTGGCCGAGCTGCCAGCGCAGGCAGGCGGCATCGACGGTGGGCTTCAGCCGGTAGTGCTCGGTGAACTCGGGCAAGTGCTCGATGATCTCCTCGGCGGCAACGTCGCGGTCGGTGTAGCTGCCGGTTGCCGCGGGCGTGAGCCGAAGCGGGTTCTTGCGGAGGCGGCCGGCAAGGAGGTCCGCGGCCGAGGTGAGTGGCCGCAACAGGCGCGCCCATCCCGCCCCGACGAAGTAGGCCGCCAGGCCCGACGGCCGCAGCACCCGCACCCAGTCGGTGCCATAGCCGGGGATGGTGCGCCCGCCGAGGGGCTTCCACAGGCCCACGGCCAGCGGGCTCGACCATTCGGAGAAGGTGAGGTCCTGCGGGCCGGCGAAGAAGGCGCGCACGAGCTTGGCCGCGGCCAGCGGGTTCTCCTTGGGCTTGTCGACCAGGATCGAATGGCCGATGGCGGCGCGCACGGGCCGGCCATCGAACATCATGCGCGAAGGCAGGATGCCCATGAAACCCATGGCGCTGCCGTTGGGCCGGGTGAGCACCAGGGGCGGGATCTCTGGGTCAAACCAGGGATGACCGAGAAACAGCGCCTCCAGATAGGCCGCAAGCGACGCCCGCACCTCCTCCTCGGTTCCGAAGTAGGTGTCGACGAACATGCGCGCGACCAAAGGTATGTCGTCCCTGCGCAGCGGTCGAATTTGCGACATCCCAGGTCCGAGAAGGCAGTTGGTGCAGCTTGTGTGAGAGGCCGAGCGAGCCTGAGCGAGGTGAGCAAACCCTTGAGCCGGTGTCAAACGCTGCGCAGCAGCAATGCGAAAGTGTAGTGAATATCTAAGCGGGCGGTTCTGATTGCCGTTGGGGTGCAGCGGCAAGGTGGCCTGCGGCTCAGGCGTAGTGGCGCTGATAGAACGGCTGCTTGCCGACGCTCATCATGGCGTGGTCGGCCGAGAACAGGTCGGCATAGTGCAGCACGTACGCCGCGTGACCCTTGCCGTGGAAGGGCATCTTCGGCGAGTGCGTGGCCACGGTGCTGACGATCTCGTGCGACAAGCCGAGCTCGGAAAGCAGCATGGCGCCGACCACGCCGTGCGGGATCTCCTCGGCGAGCCGCGAGGCGACGACGTTGCCGCCCTCGCGCACGTACATCAGCGGCTTGTCGACGTCGTGCAGGATCAGGATTGGCACGAGCAGGTCGTCGGATATGGCGATGCCCCAGTCCGCGTACGCGCGCTTGGCGAGGTCGAGGCCGGCCTTCGTCACCTCATTGACATGGCGCATGAGCGGGTAGTCGACGCCGGCCGTGAAGGGCATGTCGGCCAGCAGCTCGTAGGAGCTCGAGGCCCAGGTGCTGACCCAGGCCGTGACGATCGGCTCTTTGAGCGCCGGCGAGACGAGGTCGAGCCCGTAGAGCCAGTCCTCGACCGCCTGCCGGCGCGAGTTCGACGTGCGGTCGATGGTGTAGGGGCGCATGCCTCGACTGGCTCCCGGGCTGTCCAGCAAACGCTACTGGTCGAGCCAGACGCCGATCAGATCCTGGCCCTGGAAGTGGCTCGGCGACATGTGCCAGCCCTTCACCTTCTTGTGGTGCACGATGATGCGCTGCCACCAGTTGACCGTGAGGGTGTAGTTCTCGGTGAGCAGATGCCGCTCGAACTCGTGCACGAGGACCTTGCGTTTGACCGGATCGAGCGCGCGCTGCTGCGCGTCCCACAGGTCGTCGAGCTTGCTATCGTTGTGGCGGGAATAGCTGATCGGCGACTTCTTGTTGGTGATATAGGATTGATGCTGCGCCGTGACCTCGTCGGCGGGCACCGTCACCGGATAGAGCGCGACGTCGAACCTGCCCTCGACCAGGTTGCCGAAATAGGGCGACGTCTCGACCTGCGAGTGCGCGACGTTGACCCCGATCCGCCTCCATTGATCGATCAGGAACACGCCGACCGGCGTATAGGGCTCGGGCAGCGTGCGGTTGTGCAGTGCGATCGTCAGGTTTTCGATGCCCGCTTCCTTGAGCAGGCGCCGGGCCTCCGCGCGCGCCTTCTCGATGTCCCGGCCGTAGCCTGGGATCTTCTCGATCTCCGATTGCGGCAGCGCGTATTGGTAGCCGGGCCGCAGCATGCCGCCCGTGGCCTTGACGAAGGTGATCTTGGATAGCGCCTCGTTGCCACCCCAGCGGTCGATGGCCAGCGACAGCGCCAGACGCACCCGGGCATCGTCGAACGGCTTCTTGGTGGTGTTGAAGATGACGGTGTTGTTGGTCGCCCATGTGCCCTCGTGCAGGACCCATCTGTCCTTGCTCTCGGACTTCATGAGCTGATCGCGCTCGGATGGCGTGCGGCCGCGGAACTCGATGTCGAACTGGCCGCCGAGCATGCCGGGAACGACCGAGCCCGTCTTGACGAAGAAGGCCTTGTAGCCGTCGAGGAGGGGCAGCCCCTTCTGGAAATAGTCGTCGAAGCGCTTGGAGATCCAGTGCGAGCCGCGCACGTATTCGACGAACTGGAATGCGCCCGAGCCCAGCACAGTGGTCTCGGGAAACTTCGGGTTGTCCTTGATCTTGGCGGCGCTGTAGATGCAGTTGAAGGGCGAAGCCATGTTGTCGAGCATGGACGCGCTCGGCTGCTTGAGCTCGAACACCACGGTGGTGGCATCCGGCGCCGCGATACTCTTGACGATCTCGAAGCTCGACTTCCTGAGCGAGACCACACCCGCGGGTGGGTTGGCGATGCGATCGAAGGACGCCTTTATGTCGGCCGACGTCAACGGCGAGCCGTCATGGAATTTCACGCCCTCGTGCAGTGTGAAGGTATAGACGAGGCCGTCGTCGGAGATGGTCCAGCTCTTGGCCAGGTCGCCGATGATCTTGCCGTCCTGGCTGCTGTCGTACTTGACGAGATAGGAGTAGTTCGGGCTGACGGGATGCAGCAGCGCGAACGTCTGCGAGGCGTGGCAGTCGTAGTTCGGTGGCTCGGCGGTGACGGCGAAGTTGAGCACGCCGCCGCGCTTGGGCGTCTGGGCCGCAGCCGGATCCGGCATCGCTGCGAGCAGAGCCAATGAAGCCAACGGGGCCACCATGGCTCCCACGACGGACCGCATCGCATCCTCCCTGTTTCGTTGTCTGGTTGTTGGCGGCCATCTTCGGCCGTCCGTCGCCTGGGCGTCAACATATGGTTTGGCGGCCAGGAGGCTCAGCCGCGCATGGCCTTGGCGGCGGCGGCGGAGCCGGCCGCGAGCAGGAGCGAGGCGACCACGTTCCAACCGGCGAAGGAGAGGCCGAGCAAATTCCAGGGCGCCTCGTCGCAGCGCGCCACGCGCGTCGTCTCGAGGTCCTTGAGGAGGCCGCCGGCGTTGGTGCTGAGCGGACCGGAGGCGACGGCGCAGGTGGAGGGTCCGTCCCAAATTTTCCACTCCGCGCCGGCGTGGTAGGTGCCGAGCGCGGCGTTGGCGAGGAAAGCCAAGGCAACGAGGAGGAACAGCCCCGCAGCTGCCGTGGGGCGGTCGGCAGACAGCAGCACCAGGGCCGCAAACAGGGCCGGAACGCCGACGTAGTAGGCATAGCGCTGCTGCAGGCACAGCGGGCAGGGCCGGTAGCCGCCGAAGTGCTCGAAGGCGAGCGCTGTAAGGATGACCGCGGCCGCCAGCAGCAGCGTCAGCGCGCCCGTGCGGTAGGCGGGCGTGGCGACCGGGTCCGACAGGCGCTGCAGCATGGTTTCGGCGCCCCCGCTCAGAATACGAACCTGACGGCGATGAACCCGCCCACGAGCAGGACCAGGAACAGCGTTGTCACCAGGCTGAGCCGCCGCTCGATGAAGTCGCGGATCGGCTCACCGAACCAATATAGGAGGCCGGCGACCAGATAGAAGCGCATGGCGCGCGCCACGATGCTGGCCAGGATGAACGGGCCGAAGCTCATCTTGAACACGCCGGCGGCAATGGTGAGCACCTTGTAGGGAAAGGGGGTCCAGCCCTTGGCGATCAGGATCCAGGGGCCCCAGGTGTCGAACAGGACCCGGCTGTCCTCGTATTTCTGGGCGTAGCCGTAGAGCTTGAGGATGGGCTCGCCGACGTACTCGAACAGGTAATAGCCGATGGCGTAGCCGGCGATGCCGCCGATCACGGAGGCTACTGTGCAGATGGTGGCGTAGGTCCAGGCCTTGGCCCGCCTGGCCATGATCATCGGGATCAGCATGACGTCGGGCGGGATCGGGAAGAACGAGCTTTCGGCGAACGAGACCCAGAACAGCGCATGCGGGGCCTTGTCGTTGCCCGCCATGCGCATCATCCAGTCGTAGAGGCGTCGCATCATGGGGAGTGCGTAGCCCGGCGGGCGTCAGCTTGTCGAGAGCGGGCGCGGGATGTGGTTTGCTCAAACGAGGCCGAGCGCCAGCTGCACCGGCCTGAACGAGCGGCGGTGGTAGGGCGTGACGCCGAAGCGGGCGATGGCCTCGTGATGCTCGCGGGTACCGTAGCCCTTGTGGCGGTCGAAGCCGTAGCCCGGGTAGGCGCGGGCGATCTCGGCCATCATGGCGTCGCGCGCCACCTTGGCGACGATGGAGGCGGCGGCGATTGACAGGCACTTGGCATCGCCCTGGACGATGGTGCGGGTGGCGCATTGCAGATGCGGGGCCCGGTTGCCGTCGATGAGGGCGAGCCTCGGCACGCGCTCGAGCTGAGCCACCGCCTGCGCCATGGCCCACAGCGAGGCGTTGAGGATGTTGTCGGCATCGATGCGGTCGACCTCGGCGATGCCGATGCCGACCTGCGCCGTGGCGATGATGCGCTGGTAGACGCTGCGGCGGCCTTCGGGGGGAAGCAGCTTGCTATCGGCGATGCCGTCGGGGATGCGCTCGGGATCGAGCACCACCGCCGCGGCGACAACAGGTCCCGCCAGCGGGCCGCGGCCCGCTTCGTCAATACCCGCGATGGGGCCGCCGTTGAGCTCGAGCTCGATGGCCTCCAGCTCGAAGGTCGCCTTCATGTGCCGCGAATCGCTTCTGCCTGTGGCGGCGAGCTTCGCGGGATCGGGGGCTCATGTCAAAAGAGCGGCAGCTGCCCGCCCTTGACGACGGGCGGCCGGAACAGGTCCACCCGCAGCTTCGAATTGCGCTCGTTGAGGCCCAAGCGTTTGACGGCCAAGCGGAATCTGAGGCCGATCTGCGCCGCGTAGGGGCCTTGTCCGCGTTGCCGTAGCCGCCACTGCGAAGTGTAGTCCTTGCCGCCGTGCATGGAGCGCAGCAGGTTGATGACGCGCGTCGCGCGATCGGGGAACTCAGTGCCGAGCCACTCGCGAAACAGCTCCTTGAGCTCGAGCGGCAGGCGCAGCAGCACGTAGCCCGCCTCGGTGGCGCCGGCGTCGCGGGCCCGGGCCAGGATGCGCTCGATCTCGCTGTCGTTGAGCGCGGGAATGATGGGGGCGACCATCACGGCCACCGGCACGCCGGCTTGGCTCAGCGCCTTGATGGCATCGAGCCGGCGCTGCGGCGTCGCCGCCCGCGGCTCCATCTTGCGCGCGATCATGCGATCGAGCGTGGTGACCGAGATGGCGACCTTGGCGAGCCCGCGGCTTGCCATACGCGCCAGAATGTCGACGTCGCGCACAACCAGGGCGGACTTGGTGACGATGCCGACCGGGTGGCTCGCGCGGTCCAGCACCTCGAGAATGCCGCGCGTGATGCGATGCTCGCGCTCGATTGGCTGATAGGGGTCCGTGACGGCGCCCAGCGCGATGAATTTCGGCACGTAGCGCGGGTTGGCTAGCTCGCGCTCGAGCAGCTCGGCCGCATTGACCTTGGCATAGAGCTTGGTCTCGAAATCGAGGCCGGCCGAGTGGCCGAGGTAGCAATGCGTGGGTCGGGCGTAGCAGTAGATGCAGCCGTGCTCGCAGCCCCGGTAGGGATTGATCGACTGGTCGAAGCTGATGTCGGGGCTGTCGTTGGTGGAGATAATGCTCTTGGCCATCTCCCGGTGCACTTCGGTAGCGAACGGTTCGAGCTCGGCCAGGGTCTCCCAGCCGTCGTCGCAGGCCTCCCTCGCCTCGTGCTCGAAGCGGCCGAGCCGGTTGGAGCGCGCGCCGCGCCCGCGGCGCCGGTCGGCGTCGACGAGGCTGCGATCCTCGTCCGTGGGGTCCCGAGGCACGTCGGTGCTGGCTCCGTGAAGGGCTTCGCCGATGGCTATAGCAATCGCCAGAACAAAGCAAGAACAATAAGGCTGCGATCGGGGCTCGAGCGGCAATCGAGGGGTCGGAGGAAGCCCAGGATGCGTGGCCGGCGGCGCTCAGCCAGCACGGCCGCCCAACAACGCCGGCACTAGGAGGTGGTGAGCTCTCCAGCGCGGATGCCGGCTGCTGCTTCGGTGTCCTCCGACACCTCGCCCGTGAGAAAGCGGGAACAAGCCTCGATAACCTGCTCTCTGGACCACAGGCACATTTCTCTTTCGTGCTCGGGCATCCAGTCTTCTATTCGCAAGGCCACGTCCTTGGGAAAGCCATAAGGGGCGGCAAACAGGTCGATCAGGCGGTAGTCACCCGTCCTAATATCCTTGTTCTCGGAGCCGCTGGCACGGGCCTGGGTCGTCGTCAGCAAATAGGGAATTTCAGACGCGATGAAATTCTCGAGGACCTTCCTCGTGTCGCTGTATGACAAATGGTAGAGGCAATCCCTGCAGATCATCATATCGGCACGCGGAAACGTTCCCTGCGTCAGGTCGATATGCATGAAGAGTACATTCGGAGACCTGAATTGCGTATTGAGAGAATTTACCAGAGGCAGAACGATGTCTCCGCCGATGTAGTCGATGTCCGTCTCCTCGACCACATGGCGCATCCAGCCGAAGTCGCCGCAAGGGGCGTCGAAGACCGTATTGATGGACAGCGCCGCGAAGACCTGCGGCAGCTTGTTGCGCAGGTTCCGCGTGTATTCGAGATTGGAGCCTCGGCCGCTGACGCTTTCCTTGCAGCCCCAGTAATTGGTCTGGTAGATGGCCGTGAACCGATCCTCGATGCTCCTGCGCGATAAGATATTTGCCCGGAAAATTGCGTCCTTGATGATATAGCGCGGATATCTGATTATTTTCCTGGCTATGCTCATCTCGCCCCGTTGTCTCCTGCGCGACCGATTGTCGTTGGCTATCAAGGGTTAGGCTGTTTATACCAACCAGATGCTCACGGGAGAGCGGAGGGTGGTATTAAGGTAAAAACAAAACTGTTGCTAACCTTTACGTAGCTAGTGTTCCCCGCCTGACAGATGATTCCCAGGTGGCCGCAAATCAGTCAGGGTGCGGCCATGAGGCGAGACGACATCTGCATCTACGTCGGGCCGGCGAACCGGGCCCGGCTTGAGGCGATCATC
>Ga0247727_10007823_pt1 | contig 20162 bp, 22 predicted proteins | sample WisWelCaveWW1625_FD_202498 | JGI IMG/M metagenome (GOLD analysis project Ga0247727, IMG submission 202498) | Biofilm microbial communities from Wishing Well Cave, Virginia, United States - WW16-25 | ecosystem: Environmental > Aquatic > Deep subsurface > Groundwater > Cave microbial mat | place... | reverse complement strand
ACTTGCGCTAGATTATAAATCAAATTGTACGGCAGGGCAAAAGCGCGGGTCGGTGAACCCCTGCCGGCAAATCCGAAATAACTTGACGCAAATGATTTTATTGTCCGGGGTATTGACGAGACGGGAGACGGGTGTATACTATCGCCGGATTAGGCAAAGACTTGTCCGCGAACAGCATTTGAACCGCGATCAGCACGCAGATCGAATTGATGCGCGCACGCAAACACGGAAAGAGGGAGAACCCAGAAAAAGAGTCTGTCAGGAGGAAAAAATGAAACTAATTTTCTCTTTCAAAACGACAACAATTGTTTTTTTGGCATTTGTTCTCGCCGCGTGCGATGCGCTTCAGCCGCCGGGCATCATTACGAATGTCGTGCTGGCGCCGGGCGTCAAAGCCGGCAACGAGCCGACAAGCACATCGCTCAACTATCCACCGGTTCAAGAAGAAATCCACGCCATCGTCACGCTGACGAACGCGCCAAAAGATTCTGCCGTCAAGGTTGTGTGGACGGCGATTGACGTGGGCGCCGCCGCGCCACCGGATACAAAAGTCGGCGAAAGCGAAACGAAAAGCGAAGGCACGCGCAATCTCGATTTTGCCCTCAAGCGGCCGGGGAATTCTTTTGCGTCGGGTTTGTACAAAGCGGAAATCTTTTTGAACGGCAAGCTCGACCGCACTTTGCAATTCCAAGTCGAGGGCACCCCGCTAAAAGCCGGCGCGAAAACCGGTTGCCCGGCGGCAACGACGCAGGCGCAAAAGCCATCCGGCTTGATCGCCAAAGTAACTCTGGCGGAGCGGACGAAAGAGGACAACGAACCGGTGAATCCAACCGCGGAATTTTTGGCGAACGAAACAATTTCCGCGATTGTGGAAATTGCAAACACGCCGGCGAATACGAAAATCAAAACGGTTTTTAGCGCGCTCGACGCCGGCAATTCGAGCATTTGCAACGCGAAACTCGGCGAAGCGGAGCAAGTCGTGGAGGGGTCCAAGAGAATTTTGTTTACGCAAAAGCCCGCGTCGCCTTGGGCGCTCGGTAAATACCGCGTCGAGATTTACGTGAACGACGCGCTCGCGCATACCACGAATTACGTCGTCGTTACCCAAAAGCAAGTGCGCTAGTCGCATTGGCGGCTTGCTGTCACAACCCCCATAATCCGCGCGCGCAACGTGATACCATTCATTCAGATTCGCACCGGAGGTGAATCCATGGAACAAAATCGGACTAGCAAACTCGGCTTTATCGCGGTGTTGCTCGTGGTGCTTTTGATCCTCACCATTCCGCTCTCGCTCCTCTTTTTCAACACCGGGCGCGTGCTCCTTGATCGCGCGCTGATCAAAAAAGTGGTCACGCGCGAAGTGACCGAATCGGAATTGGTCGCGGTGACGCTGGAATGGTGGGCGTTACGCCGAGCGCAAGAGCGCGTGGTGACCGGCGAAGCGCAAACCGGCATCCGCGAACCGGACGCGCTCAAGGCGATGCAGTTTCTCGATCGCAAAGATTGGGGCGCGATTCGTAACGACGCTCTGCCCGTTCAAATCGTTTCCGGTTACGTCGCGGCGACCATTGATCCTTTTTATGAATGGGTTGACAACAATAATCCGTTGCCGCTGATCAATCTTGACCTAAAAACTTTCAAGGATTGGAATCGCGGCGCGCGCGCAATCAAGTACGCGGATTTGGTTTATTCCAAACTGCCCGCGTGCAAAAAAGAAGACGTTGACGATTTTCTCAAACGCCAAGCCGCCGCGGCGCCGGGGCAAGAGGTGCTCTACAATCTCTTTACGCCGTGCGCGTTTCCTGATCCGTTTCGCGGCGATCAATCGCAAGATTATCGCGACGGGATGACCGAAGTGATTGACGAAGCGCCCGATCGCTTTTCTCTGACGCTCGAATTATCGCGCCTCGAAAAACAATCCGGCGTCGGCGCGGCGGCGGTCAAGAATCAAATTCGGTTGTTGCGCACGCTTAGCGGTCTCGCGCCGATTGTGCCGCTTCTCTTGCTCGCGTTGCTCGTCGCATATGGCAGAAAATCGCGGATGGATTTATTGCGTTGGGTTGGCTTGCCGCTGATTGTCGGCGGGCTGGTCGGGTTATTGCCGGTCTTGGCGTATCAAGGAACGATCACAGCGCTTCTCACTTCGGGTCCGATGAGCGAAGTGCCGAAGCAGGTTACTGCCGAATTTGCGCGTGCGTTTGGCGTTTTGTTCGCGGAAGTATTCAATCCGATGGCGATTGAAGCGGCGATGGTCGCGGGGATCGGAATCGCCGTCATCGCATTTGGAATTGTGCAGACGCGGCGGAAAAAATCAACGGCATAAATTCGACGCGCGGCGCGAGATACGCCGCGCGTTTCGCATGCGGAGAAAAAAATGAAACACACGATCATTTCACCGATTGTCTGTATCGCGATTTTGCTCGCGCTCTTTGGCTGTGCGCCCGCGCCCACGCCGGTGCCGCCCACCGCAACGCCAAATCCAACCGCGACAGCCGCGCCAACCGCGACGCGCGTGTTGCCAACTAATACGCCGGTGCCGCCAACCCTAACGTCGCTTCCGCCAACGCCAACACCACGGCCAGAACCATTTGCCCTCACGAGCAGTGTGTTCGCAGAAGGCGCGACCATTCCAAAAAGGTTCGCGTGCCGTGAGCACGGCGGACAAGACGTCTCACCCGATCTGCAATGGAAAGGCGCGCCCGCCAGTACGCGCAGTTTCGTTTTGATCATGGATGACCCTGACGCGCCGCGTGCCACGTTCACGCATTGGGTTCTCTTTGATATTCCTGCCGCGCAAACGCAACTGGCCGAAGGCGGCAAAGCCGGCAAGATCGGTCGCCACGACGCGGGCACGGCTGATTATTTTGGACCGTGCGCGCCCTCTGGCACTCATCGCTACATTTTCACACTGTACGCGATGAATACGGATTCGCTCGGTTTGAGTGAGGGCGCATCGCTTGCCAACGTGAGAGGAGCAATGGCAGGACGCACCATCGCCCAAGTCGCGTTAATGGGACGGTATTCGAGATAAAAATCCGGGCAAGTGTCCGGATTCCTACTGTCTCTCTGCAAATCTCGGCGCGCGGGTTAGGTCAAGTTGCCAACTCGACCTACTGCCGCTCCGCGAATGTCGGCGCGGTGAGATTATCCACCGGCGCGTGATCGTCGGTGAGAATGAGCGGCGGCTCTTTCGCGAGATAGTCCGCGAGCGAATCCGGCGATACGATGAACGTTACCGGCGCATACGCCAGTTCTTCCGCGACTTGCATCACCCGATCCAAATCGAGCGCGCGATCCGCCGCGACGATCACGAACGTTGCTCTGCCGGCAAATTGCCAGCCCGGCGAATTCGCGACGAGATACACATAGCGAAACACGGATTGCATCGTCCGCACGTGCGCGCGCACGAACGAGCCGACGCTCGGCACGTCAATCGTGTTCGCCATGTAAATGCCGTCGGGCGAAAGATGCGATTTTAATAACAGCATGAATTCGCGCGTCGTCAGATGATACGGGATCGAGAGATCGTTGAACGCGTCGCCGACGACGACATCGAATTTGCGCGCGGGCGGCAGATGATAGAGAAATTGCCGCGCGTCTAGGTCGTGGGTCATAATTCGCGATTGCGGAATCAAGCCAAAACTTTGCCGCGCGATTTCGGTAACGCCCGGATCAATCTCCGCGACGCTAATGCGCGTCTGGGGATATTTGCGTTCCATATAAATCGGAAAGACGTAACCGCCGCCGCCCATAAATAACATTTCGAGCGCGGGATTTTGCCGGACGAGATGCGTTGAAAAGACCGCGTAAACTTGTTCGTACGCGTAGATGAGTTTGAGTGGATCTTTTTCCGAACGATACGCGTGATCGAGCCGATCCAAACGCAACGCGGTGACTGGCTCGGCTTCATCTTGCAGAGAAACGCGCAATACATTGATGCAATAATAATTCGTTTCGCGCGTGCACGGCGACGCGAGCGCGCCGCGTGCGTACGCTTGATAACCGAACGCGAGCAGGATGCCGAGCAAAATCATCGTCCGCACGCGCAGATCGCGGCCCCCGACAATCAGCGCGAGCAAAGCCAACACGCCGGCAACCAGCGCAACATTTGCGCGCGTGCCGAATAGCGAAATGAGAAAAAAGCCGGTCGCGAACGTGCCGATAATACTGCCGAGGAGCGACATCGCGTACACCGTGCCAATCGTTACGCCGGCGCGCGCGAGATCCGAGAGCGAGAGTTTGATCACCACCGGCGTAATCATTCCGAGCAACGCGGTCGGCGCGAAAAAAATGATGCCGATGAAAAGCGAAAAGCGCGCTATCACCGGCAAATCGTTTAGGAAAGGCAACGCTTCCGCGAATTGAACGAGAAAGACAATCGCGAGACTCGCAATCGCGGAAAGCAAAAGCAAAATGGCGAGCGTGCGCCGCGACGGATATTTGTCCGCGACGCGTCCGCCGACATAATTTCCAAATCCAATTCCCGCCAAACAAACGCCGATCACCGTCGTCCACGTGTACAGGGAAACGCCAAGCGTGGGCGCGACGATTCGCCCGGCAATGAGTTCGATGACCATCGTGCAAAATGACGCAACAAAAACCGTAATCAACGCGAGTGAATATGACATGCCGGGCATTATAACGAAATGTGAGGCAGGTGTCGAGTACTGGACGCTTGAGCGCGGAATTGCGCGCCACCCTTGACAATTCGAAAAAGATGTGCTGAAATAGATTCAGTAAAGCAAGCGGAGGAGGGCAGAAATGAGGAAATTCTTCGAAAAACTTTACATCTATATTGTGAAGATAGTCGACAAAATTGGCACGCTCTTCAAAAAAGCAGAGACTGCAGTAGAGGCTACTAAAGAACAAGAAGAGCCGGAAGAGAGCCTAGCCGAAAAAATAATCGATTTCTTCCCCAAGGAACTCCAACCCAAAATGAAGGAAGGAATCCCGGCAATTGTAGACCCAGTGAAGGAATTTTTCGAGGGAATTTGGGGCTGGTTGAAGGCAGTAGCCGGGGCAATTAAAGACGGGGTGGTGGCAGTAGCCGGGGCAATTAAAGACGGGGTGGTGGCTGGTAATCCTTTAGTGATACTTTTGTTCGGGGCGACGCTCGCAGCAGTCGTGATTGCCATACTCACAGTGACCACTGTGATGGACCTGACGCGCGTCGCGATCAATAACCCGACGGCCACCTTCACGCCAACATTTACTGCGCCACCCACACTTGTACTGGCTACCATTACACAATCATTTACAAATACGCCGATCCCAACGAACACACCTGCGCCAACGAACACGCCCACAATCATTCCAACACTCACCCCAACACCAATTGCTTTCGTCCCCGGCGTATATTATCGAGAGACCACTTTTGAAGGGCGACCGGCTTTTGAATTTTTACGCTTTACGTCGCAGGGGCAAGTTTATCAGTTAGGAGTTTCGGGCGTGCCAAAAGGCGATGTCAAAACCGCCTTCAACATTGTGGACCCCAAACTCAACGCGACCGATCCCGCCTCCGCCAAAGGTCCGTATTCTATTCTCGGCAATGTCATCACCTCCACGCTCAAGACACAGACCGGCGAAATCTATAAATTTGAGGGTGCAATCATAGACGCATCCCAACTATCGCTGAACAAAACGTCTCCAGACGGCAAGTTCGAAGCAATGGTTCTTTTTGCCTTACTCCTTGGGGGCGGATAAACCTTTGCAACACATCGAATCCTTTTCGCCCAGTCCAACCGACTGGGCGATTTTTTTCGCGCACGTGAATTACGTTTGCGTCAAATCCGATTTGTGTTTATACTTTCGCTCGCTCGTTCAAGCATGCCAATAATGCCTACCATGATTCCGGCGTTTCTTCTCAAACAACTCTACCTCAGAAAGAGTTTGATGCAGACTCCCCAAGGGTTCGAATTGATGATCAAGAACACGCTCGCGAACAGCACGATCACCGGCTTGGCAATGCAACTCGATTCCCGCGCGCTCGCTCCCAATTCCATTCGCATCGGCGCGATCCGCGCGAGCGACATTTCGTCCGATCACCCGCACGCGTTTGCACTGAATCAAAGCGTGATATTGCAAGTCGAGAGTGCGCCGCTCGCGCCGGGCGCGCACAAAATTGCAATTGAAGTGGAAACGATCGAAGCCGGCGTTTTGAAAATTGAAGTCGAGGATAATGTTCAAGAATAACTTTCAACGCAGAGCCCAAAGAGATCGCTGAGAATTTATTAAAATTTCTCGGCGGTCTCAGCGTTCTCAGCGTTGAAAATAGGAATACAATGACCCAACTGAAACGCACTCCGCTTTATGAAACGCATATCGCTCTCGGCGGACGCATGGTCGAGTTTGGCGGCTGGGAAATGCCGGTGCAATACTCCGGCATCCTCGACGAACATCAAGCCGTTCGCAATGCGGCGGGGCTGTTTGATATAGATCATATGGGACAAATCAAGGTGAGCGGCGCGGACGCGCTCGCGTACTTGCAAAATTTGCTCACTGCCGATTTGGCCGCGCTCGAACTCTACGGCGCGAAATACGCGATCATGTGCTATCCGACCGGCGGATGCGTGGACGATACGTTCGCATACAAATTGCCGGACGAAAACGGCGCCGAATATTTTCTCGTCGTCGTGAACGCGGGCAATCGCGAAAAAGATTTCGCGTGGATGCAAGAACAGCGCGGCAAATTTCGCGTCGAGTTACGCGATGTCTCTGCCGATTACGTAATGCTCGCGATGCAAGGACCCAAAGCGGAAAGCGTTTTGCAAAAATTGGAATCGTTTGATTTGAACGGAATCAAATATCACACCGCGCGCGCGTTTCAGATTCACGCCGACCGCGGCTGGCTCGCGCGCACGGGCTATACCGGCGAAGATGGTTTCGAGTTGTTCATTCCGGCGAATTACGGCAAGCATGTATGGGACGCGATCCTCGACGCGGGTAAAGATGCCGGCGTGAAACCGATTGGCTTGGGCGCGCGCGACAGCTTGCGCTTTGAAGCGAAATTCGCGCTGTACGGGCACGAGATTGACGCGAACACAACGCCAATCGAAGCCGCGCTCGGTTGGGCGTGCGATTTGAAAAAAGAGTTCATCGGGCGCGATGTTTTGCTGAAACAAAAAACTGATGGCATCAAGAAAAAACTGGTTGGGTTTGAGATGATGGATCGCGGCATCGCGCGGCAGGGGTACGAGATCGCGCAAGATGGCGCGGTCGTCGGCGTTGTGACGAGTGGCATGTTCGCGCCGACGCTGCAAAAAAATCTTGGCTTGGGCTATGTGCCGCCCGCGCTCGCGAAAATAGATTCAGAATTTGATGTGATCGTGCGCGGCAACGCGCTGAAAGCGCGCGTCGTCAAGACGCCGTTTTACGCGAATCGGGCGCGGGGGAAATAGTCTACGGGATGCCAACTGCTTTGCGAATCGGTCCTTATCGTTTTTACTTTTACTCTTACGATTGCGGTGAGCCGCGACATATGCACGTGGACCGAGAGAATAAGAGCGCCAAGTTCTGGCTTGACCCTAATGTGGCATTGGAGGAAAATCATGGCTACAACCGCCAAGAATTGCGCGACATTGAACGAACCACGCGCGAGAATCTGGAGATATTGAGAAATGAATGGGATAAATATTGCTCCAACTACACTCATACTGGCTAGAGTCACCAACGTCGCTATCACAGATGACACGTTGACAGTTGACCTTGAGGATGGTCGCACAATTTCTGTACCTATCGGCTGGTATCCGCGTTTAGCACACGGGACACTTGCCGAACGCGCCAAATATCAAATCAGCGGCGCAGGTTACGGGATTCATTGGCACGATCTCGACGAGGACATTGGAGTTGAAGGATTGCTGATCGGCAAAAAGTCAACGGAAAGTCCTACTTCGTTCGAGCGTTGGTTGCAGAATCGCAAACAAGGTTAGCGTTCAACGACATCGAGTTTGATGTGATGGGGCGCGGCAACGCGCTCAAAGCGCGCGTCGTCAAGACGCCGTTTTACGCGAATAGAGCGAGGGGGAAGTAAAGTTGCAAAAGAAGATGACGCTAAGCGAATTTAGTAAAGCGTTTGCGAAAATCAAAAAAGCAGGGTGGGTTCAATCCAAACGGAAAGGTCCGACAGGGATCGGGCAAACGCTTGAACAACTGCTTGGACTTGGCGAGAATAATATTGCTCTACCCGATCTTGGCAAAGTTGAATTGAAAGCGCATCGCATTGGTTCATCATCCATGATTTCATTGTTCACTTTCAACAGAAAAGTTTGGAAGATGAAACCACTTGATGCAGTGAAAAAGTATGGCACTCCAGATGCGAATGGACGACTCGGGCTTTATTTCACCATGTCTCGCACTCCAAATAGCATGGGATTGTTTCTCCACATTGAGGCAAACAATATTTCGGTTAGACATATATCGGGAGAAATAATTGCCGAATGGCAACTCGCGAAGCTCACAGAACGATTCATGCAAAAGTTACCAGGACTGATTTTGGTAAGCGCGTTCAGCGAAATGCGCGGCGATATCGAGTGGTTCAAGTTTGATCGTGCCCAACTATTGACCAAAACTTCCCCCGAAATCATAAACAATCAGATTTTGGCTGGCAGTATACTTGTTGACCTTCGCCTGCATGACCAAATAACCAGCGCGCGTAATCATGGAACTGGCTTTCGCGCGCGTGAAGATAAATTGCTGTTTCTTTTCAAGAATGTAAGGGATTTGTGATTCAGTGAAAACCCAGCTAGAGCTCTTGACTGACTCGGAAACAAAAATACAGGATTGGACTTTTAATGGCGCTTCGACGCGCGAATTATCCCATTGCTATCACGACTACCCTGCGCGGATGATTCCCCAAATCGCAGGCAAGTTGCTTGATATGTTCGCCGCAGTTGATGCGACACTTTTGTTTGATCCATATTGCGGGACAGGGACTTCGTTAGTCGAAGGACTAATCAGAGGATTGAATGTCATTGGCACAGATCTGAATCCGCTCGCGCGACTAATTGCTCAAGCAAAAACCTCTACACCTAACTTGGACAAAGTAGATGAACAAATCGTCAAGTTCAATCGCATTGCGCTTCACTCCAAATTCAAAATGCTCAGAGAATCGAACGAGATTCCAGGAATCAGTCGACTCGAATTTTGGTTCAAGCCAATCGTCATTGAAAATCTCAGACGACTATGTCGTTTTGTTGAAGAGATTGCCGACGATCAAGTACGGTTATTTTTCCAAATAGCATTCAGCGAAACCATTAGAGAGAGTTCGAATACCCGAAATGATGAATTCAAACTTTATAGATACGATGCCGAGAAGCTGAAAAGATTCAACCCCGTTGTCTTTGAAATTATGGCATCCAAATTAAAACGCAATCGAGCGGGCTTGCAAAAATTTCTTGCCATTATGCATAACTTTGAATATCCACCCGTCCCTCACGTCTACGATTTCAATACGGTGGAAGGTATTCCTCACGAAAAAATTGCTCCCGCATCGGTTGATATCGTGATAACCTCTCCACCATATGGCGATTCACGCACGACCGTAGCATATGGCCAATACTCGCGTCTTTCTGCGGCATGGCTCGGTTTGACAGAACCAGAGAAGACTGACAGCAAGTTAATGGGCGGGAAGACTTACAAGAGTATTCCCAACTTTCACTGTGAAGCTCTTGACACCGCATTGAATGTGATTCGAAAAACAGATGAAAAGCGAGCGTATGAAGTTGCCGCGTTTTATAACGATCTTTCCGCGTCTATTTCTCACGTCGCACAGGCGATCAAGCCAGGTGGGTATGCTTGTTATGTAGTTGGCAACCGCAAGGTGAAAGGGGTCGTTCTTCCTACCGACAAATCAGTTCGTTACTTCTTCGAGAATTGCGATTACGAATTCATTGATACTTTTCATCGCTCAATACCCAACAAACGAATGCCACTTCGTAACAGTCCAACAAATGCTGTTGGCATGACTGATAGTACAATGACGCAAGAACATATCGTAGTAATGCGTCGTAAGATTCCAAGAGCATTGAGAGAAAGAAGAAAAACAATCGTGCGGCCAAAAGCAAGGCAACGCTCTTCATATTGAAACCAATTACGAATTTTAGGCTGATGTCAATTCGCACCCTCACCCTGACACCACACTTCTCTTCGTCACGCGCATCGCGGGGATGTTTGCTCGCCATGCGTTGAAACGCACTGCTGATAAGATGAAAGCCCACTAAAGCGGGCTGGGGTGTAATCGGCTTTAGCCGAATTTTAGATTGATGAGACGCCGAATTTATTCGGTGGCTAACGGAACGAGCAATGAGTGATAAACGTCAGAAAAAATTAGTGCATGAGGGTCAATACGTTGCAGAAGTTCAGGTTGAGCTGATCGAATCCTCTGAAGGATGGGGACCCTATTTGTCTTTGGAGGACGCGGAGAAACTCGATACTGTCCGAGAGGCATTGCATTCGGGAGACCTCGCCAAGGCAAGCAAGTTAGCACGCGTGTATCATCTTACGCCGATTGCCGCGTGAGTATTTGGGTTTATTGAATCTAAAAAATACGCACTCTATAAATGCCTTCCCGCACCCTCACCCCTGACACCACGCTTCTCTTCGCCACGCGCATCGCGCGGATGTTTGCGTACGGATTTCTATCCGTCGTGCTGGCATTGTATCTTGCCGCGCTCGGCTACGACGCCGCGCAGATCGGCGCGTTGTTCACGTTGACGCTGATCGGCGACGCGGCGATTTCGCTCTGGCTCACGACGAGCGCGGATCGCATCGGCAGGCAAAAAATGCTCATCGCCGGCGCGGGCTTGATGCTTTTCGCCGGCATTGTCTTTGCGCTGACGCAAAATTTTTTCTGGCTCGCGCTCGCGGCGATTATCGGCGTGCTGAGTCCGAGCGGGAATGAAATCGGACCCTTTCTTTCGATTGAACAAGCATCGCTCACGCAAATCGTACGCGATCAAGACCGCACGCGCGTTTTTGCGTGGTACAATCTGGTCGGATCGTTTGCGACGGCGACCGGCGCGCTCGTTGGCGGCGCGCTCGTTCAAGTTTTGCAGACCGCCGGCAACGCACCGCTCGAATCTTATCGCGCGGTCGTGATCGGCTATGCCGCGCTGGGACTCGCGCTGATGTTTTTGTTCGCGCGATTGTCGCGGCAGATCGAAGCACCGCGCCAGACCGCGGCACAAGCCGCGCGCGCAAATCATTTTGGATTGCATCGCTCGCAACGCGTCGTGTTGAAATTGAGCGCGCTCTTTGCGCTCGACGCGTTCGCCGGCGGCTTGGTCATTCAGAGTTTGCTGGCGTATTGGTTTTATTTGCGTTTCGATGTTGATCCCGTAACGCTGGGCGCGATTTTTTTCGCCGCGAATATTTTCGCCGGCATTTCTGCGCTCGCCGCCGCGCGGATTGCCGCGCGCATCGGGCTGATCAATACAATGGTGTGGACGCACATCCCATCAAATATTTTATTGATGCTCGTGCCGTTGATGCCGAATCTGCCGCTCGCGGTTGGCGTTCTGCTCGCGCGCTTTAGCATTTCGCAAATGGACGTGCCGACGCGGCAATCGTACACGATGGCGGTTGTCGAGCCGGATGAACGCTCCGCCGCGTCCGGCGTCACCGCGATCGCGCGCTCGCTTGGCAGTGCCGTTGCGCCGACGTTCGCCGGCGCGTTGTTCGCGGCATCGCTTTTCAACTTGGCATTTTTTATTGCTGGCGGGCTAAAAATTGTGTACGATGTTGCTTTGTATTTCAATTTTCGCGCGGTCAAGCCGCCGGAGGAATCGCGCGCGCAGGAATCGTCATTGCGAGCCGCGAAAGGCGGCGAAGCAATCTCCAAGTAACTCGGGGATTGCTTCGTCGCTGATCCTTCCCCTTCACTTCGTTCAGGGTCAGGACGCTCCTCGCAATGACATGGTGAATCTAATGTCTTCCATCTCAAATCCTCTCGAAAATCAAATCGCTGTTCCGCACGAATCGTACGCAAAACTCTTTGCGCGCTTTTTGCGTTTCGGTTTCCTCGCGTGGGGCGGACCCGTCGCGCAGATCGCGATGATTCGCCAAGAGCTAGTCGAAGAAGAGAAATGGATTTCGCGCGAGCGTTTCAACCGCGTGCTCGCGATCTATCAAGCGTTGCCCGGACCCGAAGCGCACGAGTTGTGCGTTTATTTTGGGATGATTGCGCGCGGGCGTATCGGCGCGATTCTCGCCGGCTTGGGCTTTATGCTGCCGGGTTTTGCGCTGATGCTATTGCTGGCGTGGTTCTACGTTACCTATGGCATCGCGTCGCCGTTCTTTGCCGCGATTTTTTTTGGTTTCAAGCCCGCGGTCGCCGCGCTAATCGTGCGCGCCGTGCATCGCATCGGCGCGCACGCGCTCACAAATCGCTGGCTCGTCGCGATTGCGCTGTGGTGCGGCATCGCGACACTGCTCGGCGCGAATTTTATCGTCACGCTGATTTTCGCCGGTCTCGCGTATCTATTTTTACAACGCTCACAATATTTTTTCGCGTTTGCATCGTCCGCGCTTTTCCTGTTTGGCGCGACTGATTTATTGCGTCCGCTCGAAACATTGACGATCTCGACCACCGGCGCGCCGTCGCAACTCGCGCTCTTCGTTTACGGCTTACGCACCGGTTTGCTGACCTTCGGCGGCGCGTATACCGCGATTCCGTTTTTGCAACGCGATGCGGTCGTCGTCGGCAAATTTATGACCGACGCGCAATTTCTCGACGGGCTGGCGCTCGGCGGCATTCTGCCCGCGCCGCTGATTATTTTTGGCACGTTCGTCGGCTATCTCGGCGGCGGCGCGCTCGGCGCGATCTTGTTGACGATTGGAATTTTTTTGCCGGCATTCGCGTTCACGTTGATCGGGCACGAGTATTTCGAGCGGCTGATTGAAAACAAAACCGCGCATACGTTTCTCGACGGCGTTACTGCCGGCGTCGTCAGCTTGATCGCGATCACAGCAGTCGGACTTGCGCGCGCAGCGATTACAGATTGGCTCGGCGTTTTGATTTTCGCGTTCGGCATTATCGTTTTGTACCGCTGGAAATCCTCAGCCGTAATTCCGATCCTCTTGCTCGCGAGTGGAATTATCGGCGCGTTCAGCATAAAGTGAGCGGCGTCTAAAATGGAAATCGCGCGGTCGCTTTTTTTCTTTATCGTCGCGGGCTTGTGCGAAATCGGCGGCGGGTATTTAATTTGGCAATGGTTGCGGGAAGGCAAATCGGTTTTCTTTGGAATTGCCGGCGCGCTTATTCTCGTTCTCTATGGCATTCTACCCACATTTCAGCCCGCGCATTTTGGCAGAGTGTACGCGGCGTATGGCGGAATTTTTATCGTGCTCGCCATTTTGTGGGGCTGGAAGATTGATAACATCGCGCCCGATCGCTTTGATTTGCTCGGCGGACTGATTGCGCTCATCGGCGTCTTTATTATCATGTACGCGCCGCGAAATTAAATTCACAAGGACCAATCGAGAATCACATGTCCTATGTTCGCTGTCCTCCGTCCAGTCCAACTTCTAACATCCAATTTCTATTCAACAAAGGAGCATGATGGCAGAAAAGAAACCCGTCCACTACGCAAGCGATCGCAAATACAGCGAGACGCACGAGTGGGTCAAGCTCGAAGGCGAACTCGCGGTGATCGGCGTCAGCGATTACGCGCAAGATCAGTTAGGCGATATTGTGTTCGTCGAAATGCCGGCGGTTGGCAAAAAAATTCTCGCCGGTAAAATATTCGGCGTGGTTGAATCGGTCAAAGCCGCGAGCGATTTGTTTTCGCCGGTCAGCGGCGAGGTCGTCGCGATCAATGACGCGGTCGCGAACAAGGCGGAGATCGTGAATCACGACGCGCTCGGCGCGGGCTGGCTGATACAAGTGCGTCCGTCAGATCCCGGCGAGATGAATAACTTGATGGACGCGGAAACGTATCGAAAGAAAATTGAAGCAGGAGAGTTACACTAGTCGCTAGTCATTAGTCGCTAGTGATCAGATTTTTGACTAACGACTCGTGACGATTGACTAACAACTAACGACTAATCGGAGACTTTATGACCCATCGTTACATTCCCAACACCGACACCGACCGCGCCGCGATGTTGAAAACCATCGGTGTCGCGTCGGTGGATGAATTGTTTTACGATGTGCCGGCATCGCTAAAAAATCCGGCATTGAATTTGCCGCGCGCGCTCACCGAAATGGAATTGATGAGCGAATTGCAAACGCTCACCGCGCGCAACGCGAACTTGAACGACTATGCCTGCTTTCTCGGCGCCGGCGCGTATAAACATTTCATCCCGGCGACGGTGCCGCATCTGATTTTCCGTTCGGAATTTTTCACGGCGTACACGCCGTATCAAGCGGAAATCAGTCAAGGCACGTTGCAAACCATTTTTGAATATCAAAGTATGATTTGCCAACTCACCGGGATGGACGCGGCGAACGCGTCGCATTACGACGGCGCGACCGCCGCCGCCGAAGCCGCGATCCTCGCGCTCAACCAATTGCCGGGGCGCACGAAAATTATTATCGCGCCGACGTTGCATCCGGAATATCGCGAAACGATTCGCACGTATCTCGTCGGGCATACTGACTTGCAAATCGTCGGCGATGAAAATCTCGCAGCATCGCTCGACGATGTGCTGACCAAGCATCTCGACGATAAAACCGCATGCCTTATCGCGCAAAATCCGGATTTTCTCGGCGAGGTGCATGACTTGCGCGCGATTGCCGACCGCGTGCACGACGCCGGCGCGCTGGTGGTTGTCAACGCGTATCCGATTTCACTCGGCATGTATCAGCCGCCGGGCGATTACGGTGCGGATGTCGTCATCGGTGAGGGGCAATCGCTCGGCAACGCGATTGGATTCGGCGGACCGTATCTTGGAATTTTCGCGACGAAAGAAAAATATCAGCGCAAAATGGCGGGGCGGCTGGTCGGACAAACGGTGGATACGCAAAACCGCCGCGGGTTTGTGCTAACGTTGCAAGCGCGCGAGCAACATATTCGCCGCGAAAAAGCGACGTCGAATATTTGCACGAATCAAGCGCTGAACGCGCTCGCCGCATGCGTTTATCTTGCGACGCTCGGCAAAGCCGGCTTGAAACAAGTGGCGGAGCTGTGCTATCACAAAGCGCATTACGCCGCGCGCAAAATATCGCGCTTGCCCGGCTATGGCGTGGACACGACCAAAGAATTTTTCAATGAATTTGTGGTCGAGTGCCCGCGCCCGGTCGCGGAAATCAACGCGCATCTGCGCGAGCAGAAAATCATCGGCGGCTATGATTTATCGCGGCATTATCCGCATTGGAAAAATGCGATGCTCGTCGCCGTGACAGAGATGAATCCAAAAGAGCAGATTGATGCGCTCGCAACTGCGCTCGCAAGCATCAAGCGGAAAGCTAAAAGCTGAAAGCAAATGGCAGGGGCAAATCAATTTCATTCTCAAGGAGGAGCAATGGAAAAGATTGACATGCGCACTTTCAAGTTCGCCGTTCAAATTGTCAAGTTTGTTCGTGAATTGCCCACAACGACGGACAGCATGATTCTTGGACGACAAGTGCTTCGATCAGGAACATCAATTGGCGCAAATGTTGAAGAGGCATACGGCGCCCCGACCAAACGCGACTTTGCCAACAAGATGGCGACTGCTCTGAAAGAAGCAAGGGAGACTCACTATTGGCTTCGCGTGATGCGCGATTCTGATATGGTTTCGCCGCAACGAATCAATCCATTGATTCAAGAAGCACTGGAAATCAAATTGATCCTCCACAAAACAGTGAACACGAGTAGAAAGTAAAACGAACAACCAAAAGTCCAAAAGCAATATCGCTTTGCGCTTGAAGCTTTACGCTTTTCGCTTTTCGCTTTCTCCGAAGGAGAACTATGTCCATTGTTTCCAACAAACCCGAACCACTCATTTTTGAACTTTCAAGCGCCGGGCGCATCGGCGCATCCTTGCCCGAATGCGACGTGCCAATCAGCGAATTGCCGAATCGGATGATGCGGCAGAATTTGAATTTGCCCGAAGTTTCCGAAGTGGATATCGTCCGGCATTTCACGCGCCTCTCGCAGAAAAATTATTGCGTGGATCTCGGCATCTATCCGCTCGGCTCGTGCACGATGAAATACAATCCCAAAGTGAACGAAGAAGCGGTACGCTTGCCGGGATTTTCGCAATTGCATCCCTATCAAGACGAAGTGACGACGCAGGGCGCGATTCAAATGATGCACGAATTGCAAGAATATCTCGGCGAAATTTCCGGCTTGCCCGGCGTGACGCTTCAGCCGGCCGCCGGCGCGCAAGGCGAACTGACCGGCGTGCTCGTCATTCGCGCGTATCATCGCGCGCGCGGCGAAACACACCGCTACAAAATTCTCGTCCCCGATTCCGCGCATGGCACGAATCCGGCAACGTCGTCTATGAGCGGCTATGAAGTTGTCGCGATCAAATCGGACGCGCGCGGCAACGTTGACCTCGCCGATTTGAAAAAAAATGCCGATGACAAAACCGTCGCGCTGATGTTTACGAATCCCAACACGCTCGGTTTGTTCGAGGAAAATGTGCGCGAAGTTTGCCAAGCGATGCACGATGTCGGCGCGCTCGTGTACGGCGACGGCGCGAATCTGAACGCGATTGTCGGCGTCGTGCGTCCCGGCGATTTGGGTTTTGACGTGATGCACACGAATCTGCACAAAACTTTTTCCGTCCCGCACGGCGGCGGCGGACCGGGCGCGGGTCCCGTGATGGTGCGCGCCGATTTAGCGCAATTTTTGCCCGGACCCGTCGCGGTGAAAAAACGCGACCGCTATACGCTCGAAATGCCCAAGAAATCCATCGGGCGCGTGAAATCATTCTACGGAAATTTTCTTGCGCTCGTGCGCGCGTATGCGTACATTCGGTCGTACGGCAATGAGCATCTGCGCGAAATCGCAGAGAACGCGGTCATTAACGCGAACTATTTGCTCGCGCGGCTCAAGGGCGTTTACGCCGCGCCGTTCGGCTATCGGCATTGCAAGCACGAGTTTGTTTTGAGCGGCGCGCCGTTCGCGGAAAAATTCGGCGTGCATACGCTCGACATCGCGAAACGGATTCAAGATTATGGATTTTATCCACCGACGATTTATTTTCCGCTCACGGTGCCAGAGTGCATGATGATCGAGCCGACGGAGACGCAATCAAAAGAGAGTTTGGACGAATTCGCGGACGCGCTGTTGAAAATTGCGCAAGAAGCCGCAGACGATCCGCAACTCTTGCGCGACGCGCCGCACAATGCGCCGGTGACGCGATTGGATGATGTGAAAGCCGCGCGTGAGCCGGTGCTGTGTTACAAGGGGTAGGAAAATTTGAAATAAAAAAGCCGCGGCAAGAGCCGCGGCTTTTTTTTTCGAGGTTGCGTTTTATATGTACGCTTGACGCGCGTGGGCAAGCAAAGCTTCAATCTCTCGGTCGGCATCGGTGATAGATACCCCATCCGCCGCCGCCCATTCTTGGCTCACCGCCTCGCGCACATTTCGCAGTGACGCGGCTTCTGTGGTACTGAGCGGCTTGTGCCAGCCCCGCGCGACCAAATCGCGCACAGCTTCGCACATCACCTGAAGCGATCCTTCTTTCAAACGCTTTGCAATTTCGAGACGCCGTCTGCCGTGATCATTCGTGAGGGGTGCTGGACGGCTTTTCAATAGCGTACGAAACCGAGCGAGGTCACGTTTCGTCGTCAACAAGCGCAATCCAACCGTTTCTTGTACCTCCACCGGGATCCACGCCGTGCTTTTTTCGGAGGCGATTTGATAATACAGGCGCGATATATTTCCAACAAAATTTTTCATTTCAACGGTTGCGATCTGACCCACTCCATGTACCGGATGAAAAACTTTGTCGCCTACTCGGAATTGCATGCCGCTATTATATCACACTTTGCGAATATCACATCTTTTCATGGATTGGAATTCACGGCTTGTGTAAAGTCCAGAGGTTGTCACTTCGAGCAGATTCGCTCCGCTCACTGTAAACTCCGCGAGAAGTCTCGTTTTCTCAGTAGCAACGAGATTTCTCGCCGCAAAGCATGTCCTGAGCGAAGCCGAAGGATGCGCGGCTCGAATTGACACAACAGCGTGTCGAGCGACTTTGCGCCAGCTGTGGGATTGCTATGGTTTCGCCAGTCGCCTAGTTTGGTATCTCGATTTTCTCCGGCGCATCGCTTGACATTGCCGCGGGTGCCGGCGTGCTCGGATGGCGCAGGAGATGCAACATCAACAGTGCGACGCCGCACACAATCGCGCTGTCGGCGATGTTGAACACCGGAAAAAACCGCGCATAGAGCATATCCACCACGTAACCATAGCGCAAGCGATCAATCAAATTTCCAATCGCGCCGCCGAGTTGCAAACCCAAACTCAAGCGCACAAGCCATTGTCCGGTCGGAAGAGAGCGATAGTACGCGACAATTGCAAACGAAACGATGACCGCGATGATTGTGAACACAATGCCGGCTTGGGGAAATAATCCAAACGCCGCGCCGGAATTCGTGATATGCGTGAGGACGAACCAATCGAAACCGGAAATGATCGGGAACGTTGTATTCAAAGCGATGTTCTCAACCGTCCAGATTTTGCTGGCTTGGTCGGCGATGAGAACGATGAGCGCGATGAGAAACAAAACCATATCTCGTAATCGAATCAAGTCAGACTCTTTCCAAAGTTTGTGGGGGTGTGAAGATGTGGGTAACGAAAACATTCTCACTACCACACGCGAAGCGTCACATACTTTTCTGCAATGACTACGCCGCCATTTTCGCACGCACATACTGCGTTCTGGCGTGCTCGATGCACAACGCCGCGGACGGAACTACTTGCAAACGCTCGGGCGCGATCTTGTTGCCGCACACTTCGCAGACGCCGTACATTCCTTTTTCCGCGCGCATCATCGCGCGTTCCACTTCGTTCAACATTCTTTCGAGATGCCGCCGCAGTGCGAGCGCTTTCGCTTGCTCCGCGACTTCGGTCGCGTCGTCTGCCATGTGATTGCCGGTCGTCGGATGATCTTGCGCGAGCACTTCTTGCTTCCGCAATTCTTCTTCGATGCGCTTGTGCTCTTTACGCAATGCGCGCGCCACCGGCGAATCGTGCCCACGCGATAGGACTGGAAGCGAACGCGGCGTCTCGCGCGGGGTCATCAGCATCGCGCGCGCGCGCGCTTTGACCTTCTTGGTCGCGCTGACGACGCGATGCGCGATACTCTTGCTCGTAGATTTTTTCTCGGAGGAATTTTTCTTGTGCATACATCGCCTCCATTGGCGCATTGAGCAATTTCTCTTTTGCTCAAGCCAATTCTAGACCCGGTTGGCATGAAAGTGCAAATCCTAGTTTAGGAGGCGGATTCACGCGGAAACTCCGGCTTTGTCATTGCGAGCGACACTTGCACGGCACTGCGGGCGTGCAGTGCAGGTGAGTGCCGGTGTCCGCATCCTCATTATTTCTTTTTTCTTTTCGCCTTCGCTACAACGCGCTTTTTGCTTTTCGCTTTCGGCTTCACGCTTTTCACTCTCGGCTTTCCGCTTTTCGCTTTTACCTTTGGACTTTGGACTCTCGACACCGGACTTTTGACAATCCCCAGCGCAAGTTTCTCGCCATCAAATTCAATGTCCACTTTCACTGCACCCTCCGGCGCGGGCGTGGCAACGAGCAGATTGCTGAGCGTTTCGTTTTTGATGTAAGCGGCGCGCGTTTGCACCGCGCGCGTTAGCCCCTCGCTCGCGCTGTAGTACGTCGCGATACGATCCGCAATGTCGAACCCGCCGCTCTTGCGCAAATCCTGAACGTGCCGTACAAATTCGCGCGCGAGCATTTCATCGCGCAACGCCGGCGTCACGTTCGGGTCGAGTGCGACGACGTACTCGCCTTCCGCTTTCACGGCAAAGCCGGCTTTGGGCTGAGGTGTAAGGATCACTTCATTCGGCGCAAGCTCGACCATTTGCCCATCCACATTCAGCGCGAGATTTTTTCCGGCGCGTAACGTCGCCACCGCGCGCGTCGCGTCAGTTTGCGCGAGCGCGGCGCGCACTTTTGGAAATTGCGCGCCGAATTTCGGACCGAGCGCGCGATTATCGGGCTGAAGCGAGTACGTAACGAGTTGCGATTCGTCGGCGAGCAATTCGATTT
>Ga0247727_10007822_pt1 | contig 20165 bp, 23 predicted proteins | sample WisWelCaveWW1625_FD_202498 | JGI IMG/M metagenome (GOLD analysis project Ga0247727, IMG submission 202498) | Biofilm microbial communities from Wishing Well Cave, Virginia, United States - WW16-25 | ecosystem: Environmental > Aquatic > Deep subsurface > Groundwater > Cave microbial mat | place... | reverse complement strand
CTACGATGAGCCGCTGACCGTCTTGATTTTTTTGGGAAGCTGGTGCAGCGACAGCAAAAGAGACTTGCCGCGATTTTATACGGCGTTAAATTTGGCGAGCAATAAAAATTTCTCGACAAAACTCTTCGGCCTCGACCGTACCAAGAAAGACGCGGCGGGATTTGCCGAGGCGTTTAAAATCGAAAAACTGCCCACGTTCGTTTTTCTGCGCGGCACAAGAGATTTTGCCGCCAACGAGCGATCGTGGCAGGAACAAACACAAGGCGAATTAGGCCGCATCATCGAGGAAACCAAGATCAGCGTCGAGCAAGATTGGGTGAATATTCTCAAACAAAATGCGGCGTGGGCGCGGAAAATAGAGTTCGAAAAACAAATCGCGCTGCTGGGAACCGCCATCGCACTTTTTATAATAAAGTAGGAGAAGGCTATGTTACGCGCTATTCCAACCTCTGACTTTATCAAACAAATCGAAGACTTTTCCGAACATTGTCGTCATGGCGATGATCCGATTATTCTCACACGGCAAGGGCATGGAGATTTAGTGGTCTTGGGCATTGAAGCCTACAATAAATTGCTTACCAAGCTCCAATTATTGCGTGATGTTGCTGAGGCAAATGCTGAATTGATTGAGAACGCGAATCCAAATGAAGATGACCTCATTGATCAAGCCATAGAGATAGCTCATGAACAAATTCAAAGTCGTCTTCGCCTCAGTAATGCTGCATGATTTCGTTGCTATTTCAAAGTATCGAATGGAGCATTTTGGCGCTTCAAAAGATGAAGCAAAAATTTTTGTAAGACAACTTCGCAAAACAATCCGCGAGAAATTGGCGACTTCACCGCTGCGTTGGCCGATAGGCCGTCAAGATCCATTAAATGTGCTTGGTCTGCGCATTTGTTTTGGCAAAAATCTTTCGCCTTACCTTGTCATTTTTAAAGTCTTTGAGGAGTCCAACACGGTTTTAGTTTACCACATAGTTTGGGAAAGAAGCGACTACGCCAAACTATTTAAAATGGACAGCGAACCATAATTCAGCGTAAGGACGGCCGTGGCACAACATATTCATCTCATCGGCATTTGCGGCACCGGCATGGCGGCGTTGGCGGGCATGCTCAAGCAGCGCGGACATCACGTCACCGGCTCCGACCTCAATGTTTATCCGCCGATGAGCACGTTTCTCGAGCAACAAAAAATTCCCGTGCATCACGGCTTTGATGCCGGCCATTTGCAACCGGCGCCGGAGGTGGTGGTCGTCGGCAACGCCATATCGCGCGGCAATCCGGAAGTCGAATATATGCTCAACGCCGGCTGGCGCTATTATTCTTTTCCGGAAGCGTTGAAAGAATTTTTTATTCGCGGCAAATATTCCTGCGTTATGGCCGGCACGCACGGCAAAACCACGACGAGCAGCTTGCTCGCGTGGACATTGGAAAGCGCGGGAGCCGATCCCAGTTTTTTCATCGGCGGCATTCCGGAAAATTTCGGGCAAGGCTTCAAGCTCGGCAACGGCCGCCACTTCGTGCTCGAAGGCGATGAATACGACACGGCGTTTTTCGATAAAGCCTCAAAGTTTTTTCATTATCTGCCGAATTTAGTCATTCTCAATAATATCGAATACGATCACGCCGACATTTTCAAAAATTTAGAGGAAGTAAAAATCGCTTTTCGCCGGCTGATCAATATCATTCCCGGCAACGGTTATTTGATCGCGGGCGTGGACGACGCGGTGGTGCGAGAAATGTTGCCGCGCGCTTTTTGCAAAGTCGCCACCTTTGGTTTTAGCGCCGACGCTGAATGGCGACCGGCGATGACGCGGGTTTTGCCGGAGGGCAACGAATTCATCATCGAACACGGCGAGGAAAAATTTGGGCCGTTATTTATCCCGCTGGCGGGCGAGCACAATGTCAATAATGCGACGGCAGTTTTTGCTGCCGCCATACATCTCGGCCTGGCGCCGGAAAAAATTCGCGAAGCGCTGCGCACTTTTCGCGGCGTGCGGCGGCGTTTGCAGGTAAAGTATAATGAAGATGATTTGCTCGTGCTGGACGACTTTGCGCATCATCCGACCGAAGTGCGCGAAACCCTGCGCGGCGTGAGGCAGCGTTATTCCAATCGCCGGCTGTGGGCGGTGTTCGAGCCGCGCACGGCCAGCACGAAACGCAAAGTTTTTGAGCAAGATTATATTCAAGCTTTTGCGGCGGCGGATCGCGTCGTGTTCGCGCCGATGCACCGCCCCGACAAAGTTCCTGAGGCCGAGCGGCTATCGTTGGAAAACGTCGTCGAAGGAATTCGGCGCCAGGGCAAACCGACCGCCGTCGTGCCCGCGGGAGACGAAATGGCTAATTTCATTATTCATCATATAGAACGAGGCGATGTCATTCTTTTCATGAGCAACGGCGATTTTTCCGGCATGCCGGCGTTGTTTTTGGAAAAATTAGCCTCGCGAGGAAAATAACTCGAAGAGGAAACCATGATCGAAGAAAGAGAGCAGGGCGGAGCACCAGAGCACAGTTCAACGCCACCGGAAACCGGCGAGAGCTATTCTTCGGAACACCGGGATGGCGGCCGGCCGGAACGAAGAAACTTTGATCGCGATCGCGGCCCGCGCCGCGGCGGATATGATCGCGGCGGCGGGCGAGATGACCGGCGCCCGGGGCGTTATCGCCCGGCGGAAGGCGGCGGTTTTGAGCGCTCGGAAGACGATCCACGCATCACCGCGTTGATTCAGGAGACCGAGCAAAAATTGATGGATTCGCGGCAGCCGGCGCAATTGGAAAATCTCAACGCGTTCGAACGCAAGCAAGTACATCGTCATTTTGAGCGCAAACGGCCGGCGTTTGAAACGAAAACTTATCGCGGCGACGGCGAGGCGCAGGTGTTGTGGATTATTCCGGTGGCGAACTTAAAAAAATTTATTGAAGCGCAAGCCAGGCTCGCGGTTGACACCGACAGCGAAATCGCGCTGCCGCCGATGAGCAACTACGAGCGTTTCATCGCGCACAACATTTTGAAAGAGCTCGACAACATCGAATCTTCTTCCGCAGGCGAAGGCGCCGAACGGCACGTCAGAATACAACCGAAGAAATTTGGGCGGAGCTTGAAGAAAATTATCAAGAAGATTAAGTTGATGTAATTTCGCTTTGCCTGGTCACTGGTTGCTGGATGATTTCACCCGGCAACCAGGCCGTGCTGAGTTTTATGTCGCGAAAGTGTAATCGTTTTTATTCCCTCCACCGGCGTAACTCCAAAATTCCAAAGCTCTGAAGTAAACCTGTAAAGCGGCACAGGGATTGCCTTAAGTTAGCCGACGTTGCCATCTCAGCCTGCGAAGTTGAACAGAGTTGAGACAGTATGATCAAAACTGGACGATAGAGATTTTTAACATTTTCATCCGTGTCGACGCAACCTAAATGACATGGGGTGCAATACTGAGACCTCCGTTGAATTGATCATTCGAGTTGCAGCCATTTTAAATTTCAATTTGGACGAAATTCCGCATTACGATTTTACTTTCCATCATGCGCATAGCCATCATCCTTAGCCTCGGTTTATTAATCAGCGTCACGTATTCCGCTTTTACGGTCGATCGCTCCTCGTTGAGCGCGTTTAATCAATTTCCCACGCAGTGCATTTTCGCGTTGGTGATTATGGTCGTTCTCCCCTGGTTTGCCGATTCGTTGCGCGTGCAAATTTGGCTGCGCTTTCTCGGCAAACGTGAGCGTTTCGTCGAAGTCTTTCGCATGATGCTCGCCTCGGAAATGGCGACGGCGGTTACGCCGGCAGCAATTGGCGGCACCGCCGCGCGGCTGGGTTGGCTTATTTCGCGCGGTATCGCGCCAGGCGTGGCAAGCTCGATCATGTTGCTGAACGCGCTGGAAGACACCGTCTTTTTTCTCCTCGCGCTGCCGTTGGCGCTGCTGCTTTCTTCGTCCGCAAATTCCGGCGGTGTTACGCTTGACAAACTTGGCAGCCTGCTGCAACAAAGCCCGCTCACCAGTCCAAGCGGCTTATCATACATTTTGCTTGGAATTATCGTTGCGCTTTTTGCCGGTTGGATCACATGGAAGCTGCTGCCATGCTCGCTGAAAGCTCGTGTCACCGGCTGGAGAGAAAAAGTCAAACATCAAACCGTGCTGGCAAAAGCGGCCTTTCAAATGATGATCGCGCGCGGCCGTTGGCGCTTCATCGTCACCGTCGCGCTTGCGGGATTGCATTGGGCGTGCCGCTTCAGCATGTTAACGGTGCTGCTCCTCGGCTTGCAGCAATATGTTGATCCGTTTAATTTTTTCGCTTCGCAATGGCTGGTTTTCATGCTCACCAAACTCGCGCCTTCACCCGGCGGCACCGGCGGCGCGGAATTGGCGTTTCTGTTTTTCTATCGCTCGATCTTGCCGGAAAATTTGGTGGGCTTGCTCGTCGGCGCCTGGCGCGTGTTGACCTTCACGCTGCCGGTGGGATTAGCGACGCTGTTGTTTCTCGCCTTTGTGAAGAAGGGGAAGTTTATCGATCTGAAATCTTTTGGATTAAACAAAGCTGTTGAAGCAGCATAGTTTTATAAAGCAGAGTCCTCGTCAAGTTAATGCCTTGCCATTTATTATTTTTTTATAATAACCAACAAATTCCGATCTCCCCGCAACACCCCGATTTCCACGTGACTCGTATCTTTTCTCGCGGCGAACACTTTCCGAAAAGTCTCAACATCGCGAATCTCTTTTTGACCCAGGCGCAAAATAATATCTCCGGCTTGAATGCCGCTTTGCGAGGCGGGGCTTCTCTCTGCCACATCCGCGACTAAAACGCCTTCGTGGCGGCCAAAAAAATTGGCTAAATTTTCCGTCAAAGCTTGCACGCGCATCCCCCAAGTCGAGGTTTCCGCCGGTTCGGTGCGTTCTTCATTTTCTTGGTTCGGCAAATCCGACAGCGTCTGCAATAAATGCGGCATCGTATAAATCGGCGCATTCACCCGCAGCGAAAGCGCGATCGCATCGCTCGGGCGCGAGTCGATCCGCTGCGGGCGACCGTCTTGGCGCAGCTCGATCTCGGCGTAATAAACACCGTTGCGGAGATCGGTAATCGTCACGCGCGCCACCTCGATTTTCAGCGACTTGAAAACATTCGCCATCAAATCATGCGTCAGCGGGCGCTTAGCCGCCTGTCCGCTGCGGCCGAGTTGAATCGACAGCGCTTGATCGCCGCCGACGGAAATCGGCAGAAAGCGTTTGCCGGCCTCATCGGTGAGGATCACCGCAATTTCCTCGCGGCCCAGGTTTGCTTGCAATGAATGAATTTTCATTTTCACCGCGGTGGAATCTTTGGCCAGCGAACAGGAATGGCTCATACCGCAAAACGCCACGACAACAAAATAAATGGCGAAACGCCGATAAAATTTCATCGCTCCAATGCTCCCACCACTTCGATGTGGCTCGTATGCGGAAACATATCGACCGGCTGCGCTTTCGTCAACACGTAGCCCGTCATCGACAATTCTTTCACATCCCGCGCAAACGTGCTGGGATTGCAAGAAACGTACACGATGCGCTTAGGCGCCAACTCGATAATTTTTTTCACGACTTTCGGATGCATACCGGCGCGCGGCGGATCGATGATGACGACATCGGGCTTGCCCCAACGCCGGGTGATCACCGGCGTCTGCGCCAATTCGTCTTTCAAATCGCCGAGAATAAAAGCGCAGTTCATCACGTTATTCAACCGGCAATTGACGCCGGCGTCGTGAAGGGCTTGCGGCACGATCTCGAAACCGACCACTTGTTTGGCGCCGCGCGAAATAAATATAGAAATCGTGCCGGCTCCGCAATAGAGATCGTAAACGGTTTCTTGCCCGGTGAGACTGGCAAATTCACGCGCGACGGTATAAAGCTTTTCCGCGCCTTCGGTGTTCGTCTGGAAAAATGAGTTAGCGGAAATTTGAAACATAAACGGCCCGATATGCTCGCGAATCATACCAGAACCGTGCAAAACGATTTCTTCATCGCCAAACGCGACCTGCGCTTTCGAATGATTGATATTGTGCACGATGGTGGTGATTTGCGGAAGGACCGTTTGTAATTTTTTCGCCAACTGCTGCACCACTTCGCGGCCTTCGGGAGCATCGGCGGTGACGAGATTCACCATCACCTCGCCGGTCTTTTTCCCTTCGCGAATCATGAGAAAACGCCAGAAGCCGGTGTGGCCGAAAGTGGTGTACGGCAACAAAGCATGCTTCTCGGTAAACGCGCGCACGACCGCGAGAATTTGATTGCTCCACGGCGATTGCAAATGGCATTCTTCGAGGCGCAGCGTTTTATCGTAACGATTGCGCGCATGCAAGCCGAGCGCAAAATTTTTGTCGTGCACGACGCCGCCCTCGGCAATCTCCGCGCGCGTCAGCCAGCGCTGGCGCGAGAAAGAGAATTCCATTTTATTGCGATAAAAAAAAGTCTGCGGCGAGCCGATGACGGGCAACACCAACGGCCCGGCAAGCCCGCCGATATGCTCGAGCAGCTCTTGGACTTGTTGCTGTTTCGCGGAAAGCTGGATGGAATAATCGAGGTTTTGCAGCAGGCAGCCGCCGCAATCATCAAAATGACGACAACGCGGCGTGACGAAATGAGGCGATTGTTGAATAACTTCGAGCGAGCGGGCTTCGGCGTAACCCTTTTTCTTCTTATAAATCTGCGCGCGGACCCGCTGGCCGGGCAACGCTTCTTCCACAAAAACGACGTAGCCGTTTATCCGCGCGATGCCTTTGGTGCCGAAAGCCAACGATTCAATTTCCAGCTCAAGCTCGGCGCCTTTTTTTATATCGACCATGTTAGTTATTCATCCACACAAAAATGTCATTCCGTAGGAATCTTTTTGTGCTCGAAGACAATTGTGTAAAATACAAAAAAGATTCTTTCAGAATGACATTAATCGGCGGCGACACTAAAATATAGTAGAAAACCGCCATATCTTTCTGATCTTCAAACTCACTTTACACCGCCAGCTTCACTAACTCCGTCTGTGGCGGCGTGTGCACTTCCGGCCCGTTGGCGCCGAAATAAACGTCGATCTCCGTGCGCATGCCGAAGTCCGGCAAGTAAATGCCCGGCTCGATGGAAAAGGCCAAGCCCGGAATAATGTGGCGCGAGTCGCGCGTTTCGTAGCTGTCCATATTCACGCCGTTGCCGTGCACGGTGGTGCCGATGCTGTGGCCGGTGCGATGAAAGAAATATTGGCCGTATCCCGCGCTATTAATATGCTGGCGCACCACTTCATCCACGCGGAAACCCGGCACGATTTGTCCGGCGGAAAATTGTTGGAGTAGAAAAGCCACGGCGCTATCGCGCGCGGTGAGGAGCGTTTGAAAAACCTTCAGCACTTTGTCCGGCGCCGGCGTTCCGGCATAGCCCATCCAGGTGATGTCGGCGTAAGTTGCGCGCGGCGTCTGCATTTTGCACCAGAGATCGAGCAAAATCACGTCGCCTTTGCGAATCGAACTATGCGCTTTAGCGGTTGGAGCATAATGCGGATTACTCGCATTCGCATTCACGGCGACGATCGGCTCGTCTTCGATCATCGCGCCGCCGGCGTGAATTTCTTGTATGATGAATTGCTGCACCTCGTATTCGGTGATCGGTTGATTCGCTTGCAGGGCGGCTTCGATTTTCTTGAAGGCTTTCTGTTGCGCCGCGTGCAAAATTTTTGCCGCGTCAATATGGCTCTGCAATTGGCCGGCGTCCCAGCGCGCCTGGAAAAGCTGAATGAGATTGGCCGACGACACCACGTCCACGTTTAACGAGCGCAACAATTCCAACATGCCGCCGTCGACATACGAGACGGTCGGCACGTCGTTCATCGGCGAATATTCCATGGCCAAACGCGGATTCGCTTTGCCCGTGCTCTTCAGCATGTCCCGCAAATTTTGGTGCAATTCCTGCCAGCCGGCATAGTAAACCACGCGGCCCGGCAGCGGCGGAAAATTGGCTTGCTCGATTTTATGGCCGAGCAAAATCGGCTCGCCCGTCGCCGGAATGAGATAAAACCAGCGCCGCGTCACCATGTGTCCGTTAAAAACAAAAAGCTCGCGCGCGACGGCATTGATATGATGGAAATCGTAAATCAACCAGCCATCGAGTTTTTCCGCCACGAGCGCTTTTTGCACTTCATTCACATCGAGTCGCAAACCCGATAAGGGAATGGACATGCGTTCCTCCTCTCCACACCTTTAGTCGAAATCATACATTCCGCTGGACTGCTTTGGTCTAAACGTTTGGGTATACTGAGAACATCTCTTCACGGCAGTATTATAAAATGATACAACTCCTCTCGTATAAGACTGTAATTTACAACCAAACAAAATTAAAAGCAAGCATTTCAGTGAGTTGGAGCATTCTTTCGTCCTGATCATAGAGCCTCCCCCCTCCAACAAACTGAACGATTCAAAATCGGGGCACTAACAAAGAACCGTTGGGAATCAGAAATGCAGAATAACTATCTTGCAAAAATGGTTCCGCAAATTTAAGCGCCTCTTGCAAGGTTTCTGCCGGCACGAAGCCCAAACGCCGCACCTGCTCGTCATCCAATTCGCTCACCATAATGATGCGAAACTCGCGCGCCAATTCTAAAGTCGAAAGCGCGATCAACTCATCACCTGGCTGTTTCTGAAACCGGCGCTGCACCATGCTTCGCGAAACGCTATCAAGAGCTTCTTCATCCCCGCACGCTTCTTGAAGCCACGACGCCAACGCCACAGAGCCGAGGCCGTCGCGGCATTGGGCAACGAAAATAATGACGCCGCCCGGCCGCGTCATGTGCGCGGCATGCAGCAAAGCGGTGTGCGCCGCGTGAAAATCGGCGTCATAAGAAAATCCGCCGCAGCTCGCGATCACTAAATTCGCTCCGGCTTCCCCGGCGAAAGACGAAGAGGGCGCGCGGGGCGGAATTGCAACTTGAAACATATCATCAACCGCGCGGCACGCGGCGGCAAAAGCTTGCAGCGGCTCGCCGGCCACGGCGCCGATCATTTGGCGCCGATCATTCCAAAGCGTATTCAGCAAAAAATTCGTCGTGATAAACCGAAACGCTTCGCGCGCGTCTTCCTGCAATGGATTGCCTTCGATGAGGCCGTCGCGGCAACGCGCCTGCACGCGCGGCGCTTCGGGATCGAGGGCATGACTGAAGTGCCGCGCTGCGGTCTCGTGCCCCGCGCAACCCGGCACGATCAACTGCGGCCCGCCGCGATATCCCGCAAACGGATGATGGCCGGCGCTGCCACAAAGCAAAACGTGATCGGCGTCCAACAAGAGCCGATTCACAAACACCGGCGTGCGGCGACGGGTTAAACCGACGTAGGCGAGCGCTTTGTGATCGAAAGGATCATGCCGAAAAATCTGCGCCGGCGCAAAGCCGAGATGGGGGAATGATATTTTTTGCGCCTCACGATCATCCGTCTTCGCCACGAGAAGGCGAATTTCATTTTCAGGCGCGTGCAGCTTTTTGAGCCGCGCGAGAATAATCGGCAGAAAGTATTCCGCCCCCTCGACTTCATGCGAATTAGGCACCACGATCAAAACATTGCGCGCGCCACGAAAAACTTCATTAAACGGATGGCAACCGATCGGCTTATCGAGCGCTTGATTGATAATATCTGCCGGCTTTTGCAGCGTGGCAATATGCGTCGTCGGCCATTCCACAAAACGGCGAGGCGGCTTGTAGTCTGCCCGAATGATCCCCTCGCCATATTTGAGTCGCAATTCCATATTTCCTTATCATCAGCAAAAACTCAGCCTCCAATGCCGCATAAACACTTTGTCAAAGTATCAGAAATAGTGGAGAATGTCAATGTCTTTCAAAAAATCAGAGAAAATTTTGTCATATATACACCCCGGTTCGTTTGTAACAAATCCGATACACACTATACTTAGCACGATGATTTTTCAAGATAACCTCAAAATTTACAAACTCATTTCACATCGTTCTAACTTAAAACACTGTTTTGTGATGAGACAATTTGTTCGATTTTTTCGAATGAATTGTCTCACAAAAAAAGCGAGGTGGTCTAATTTAAAAACAGCTATTTAGCGCCATGCTGCAACAGCCTATTAAGCATGGCACGGCGTTGGCTATAGAAATTCATAGCACATGAAAGTGCTCTTTGAAAAAATTCTTGCAAGGATGCGCTCCAACTGATCTACATCTTGGCACTGCGAGCAGGAGGCACACTTGAAAGAAATCTTATTGTTTGGCCGCGTCGAACGCGAAGACTTGATCTGCAACGTCATGGAGCATGCGCAAGGCTACAAGTTTCGACACACGAGCAGCGCGACCAAAGCGCTCAAAATGTTAGAAAAAACCTCGCCGGATTTCATCATGGTCACCGGCAACATCGGCCAAAACGGCGACGGCAGTTATTACATCGAATTATAATTTTTCGCTTAATTAATCTTTTCGCCTTTTTACTTCGGCTACCCCATCATCCAATATACTTCCATCCCGATTTTCCTTATTATGTTTTTTATAATAAGGGTGTCGGGACACCTACCCCAAAGAAAGGGACACGGTTTCGCGCGCTGTGTCCCTTTTTTATTTTAGCTCGACGACCTCCAAAAATCCCTTGCTTCTTCTTTCTCTTTTTAATATCTTACTCAGCGATTTATTTACTTACGGTGAGTGAACTGAGCCGATATTGAAATTGTATGAATATTTCTCTTCCTATCATTGCACCTCCCGTCACGGCGCCGCCATCGCCGATTTTTTCCCAACAGAAAAAAAGAGGGCCATTCGCTAAAATTGATTTAGGCCTCGGCAAAGAAGTTTCCATTAAACAACTCTTAAAAAGCTTGACGCCGCGCCGGGTGTGGAATGCGACAAAAGTTATTGCCTCGTTTTTACTTTCAGCGCTCACCAAGAAAACCATTGTTTGGGGCGTACCGCCCATTCTCACCATCGAGCCGACAAACGTTTGCAATTTGCGCTGCCCGCTGTGCGTCACCGGCAACGGCTCGATGGCGCGCGCCAATGGCCGCATGGATTTTCCGACTTACCAACGCCTCATCGACGAGCTGGCCGATCGCGCAATTTATGTCGTGCTCTTTCATCAGGGCGAGCCGTATCTCAATCGCCAATTCAACGAATTTGTCGCCCACGCCAAACAACGCGGCTTGTATGTCACCACCAGCAGCAACGCGCATTATTTCGATGCCTCCACCGCCGCCGCCACCGTGCGCAGCGGGCTTGATACGATCATCATTTCCGTCGATGGCGCGACGCAAGAAACCTACGGCAAGTATCGCGTCGGCGGCGCCTTAGAAAAAGTGTTGGAAGGCACGCGCCATTTAGTTGCGGCCAAAAAAAATTTGCGCAGCAAAACGCCGTATATTTATTTGCAGTTCCTCGTCATGCAACACAACGAGCGCGAGCTGGCGGCGATGGAGAAACTCGCTGCCGATCTCGGCGTCGATCGTTTTCTCAAAAAAACCGTGCAAGTCGAAACTTTTGCGGAAGCGCAAGAATGGTTGCCCGTCAATGATCGCTTTCGCCGGTATAAGTTGACGGAAAAAAATTTTACCGTCAAAGGCGGCAAAGGCGCATGTCCGCGTCCGTGGCTCACGACATTGGTGAATTGGGATGGCTCCGTCGTGCCGTGCTGTTTCGATAAAAACGGCGCCCATATTACCGGTGATCTGAAAACCGCGGCGAGCTTTGCCGGCATTTGGAAATCAGCAAAGTATTCCGGCTTTCGCGAAACTTTATTGAACGATCGTCAAACGATCGAGATGTGCAAGAATTGCAATCAGGGGATTGGGTTGTTTCTTTAATCGATGAAAAGACGTCTTAAGCACGGGACTCGAAATGGCAGACATGAACTTAACAATGTCCAGCTAATGCCGTTCAATAATCTGCAATGAAAATAAAAGAACTTTGGATTTATCTATCTTTTTTGTTAAACTTTTTTTTAGCCGCGTCGAGTGTCCCCCTTTTCGCACAATCCAATAAATCCGGTTCTTCACTCACCGCCACTGCCGCCGTTTCGCTCGAACATCCGATTTACCCTTTTCTCGAAAAATTAGTCACATTGTTTCCCGAGCATGCGCTGGATTTGCATGTCCTACCTGTTGACCGCCAACAAGTCAAAAAAATTATATCGGCTGCACAAACAAGTGGATTTCCTTTTTCAAAAGCCGATCAAGCTTTATTAAAACAATATCTCGCCGAATTTACCGACCCGGCTATTGGCGAACAAGCGCCGGCCGGCGCGGAACGTCATTTCATTCGTTACGAAGAATTTGACACGCAAATCTTCGCTGATTTGTTCGCGCACCAACGGCTGGAATTTCGCCGCGGCAAGTGGGAGGGAGGCCAAGCCGATATTTCACAAACCCGCGCCGGCATCAGAATGCGTGCGGCGCTACATCCACGTTTACTCGCCGCCGTTGATCTCAGCAACATTCTCGAGCGCGGCGCGAATGATACATTGGAAATTTTGACGCCCGGCGCCGGTGTGCCCGTCGTGTTATCCGGCTCGTCCGCCTTCCGCGAAAAAGCCGTCGCTTATTTTCGCCTGCGCTTGCCGTGGTTTGAATTGGAAGCCGGACGCCAGCAGCTCGCCTGGAACATCAGCCCGCTCACGCAGCTCACTTTATCGCGCGACAACGAACCGTTCGATCTGCTCAAGCTCGACCGGCGCTGGAGAAAATTTCGTTTCACGTTCGTGCACGCCAACTTACGCGCGACCCAACGCAAGTTTCTCGCGGCGCACCGTCTCGAAATCATGCCGCATCCTCGTTTGTTCGTCGGCATCGGTGAATCCGTGATTTACGGCAAGCGTGGCGCGGAGTTGGAATATCTCAATCCGCTCATGCTCTATCACGCCGCGGAACATCTGCTCGGCGACCGAGACAACAACACGCTCACGCTCGATTTCACCGCGTTTCCATTTCGCGGCGTGAAATTTTACGGCGAAATCTTTATCGACGATTTGAGCTTGGAATTTCCCATTGGCACTTATTGGGGGAACAAGCTGGCCTATCTCGGCGGCGTCTATTTAGCGCAACCTTTCGGCTGGCGCACCGGCGAGCTGCGAGTTGAATATGCCCGTATCGATCCTTTTGTTTATACCCACGACGATTCCGGCGACGTCTACGAGCAAGACGGCGAAGGCCTCGGCGCCCGCTTCGGCCCGAACGCCGATCGTTTCACCTTGCAAACGGCGTATCAACCGCATCGCGACCTGCGTTTCGTGACGCAATTATCCTTTCAACACAAAGGCCGCGGCGAGCTTTTTCGCCCGCATCTTCCGGAAGACGGGGAAAGCAAGGGGTTTCTAAAAGGCGCCACCATCAATTCGACTTTTTGGCAACTTGAATTGGAAGATCAATTGCGGCGCGATATTTATTTGAAATTCGAGCTCGCGTGGGAATGGCGGCACAACGCCGGATTCATGCGAAGCCGCGCGGAGTTGCAGCGCCGCGCGGTGTTTTCCATTCGCGCGGATTTTTGAAACTTCAAATTTCCAACGGCTTATGTCAAAACAGTCGGGCTGCGCCCGCAGGATTCATTTATCCGATGGGAGTATTTAACTTGCCGTGAACCTCATGCCTTTATTACTTACGCTTGTCGTCGTTTTAACATTTCTCTATCTCAGCACATTGTTTTGGCTCAGCCTCGGCCTCCGTCGTCTTGAAAGCTCGAACAAGGCCGCTCAATTTCAACCTCATCATCTACCAACCGTCACGCTCATTATTTGCGCGCGAAATGAAGCGCAACGCTTGCCGCGGCTCCTACAGGCGCTGGCGCAACAACAATATCCTTCCGACAAACTCGAGATTTGCCTCGTCGATGATCGCTCCACCGATCGCACGAGCGAGATTTTCGAGAAGTTTGCGCTAACCCATGCCAATGCCATTCACCTGCGGATCAATAACACGCTGCCCAATTTCGCGCCGAAGAAGCGCGCCATCGATACGGCGATTCAACAGACCCCAAACGAAATCATTTTATTAACCGACGCCGATGCCGAGCCTGGCCCGTGGTGGGTTCGAGAAATAGCAGCGCTATTCAAACCGGGCGTCGTCATGGTTTGCGGATACTCGCCGTATTTGCCGCGTGAAACGTTTTGGCAAAAAATTTTGGCGCTCGAATATTTTTCGCACGCCGCGGTGGCGGCAGGAGGGAGCGGTCTCGGGCGGCCATTGACCTGCACCGGCAGCAATATGGCATATCGCCGCGAGGCTTATTTTCGCATTGGCGGATTTAGCGGCATCGCGCATTGGATTTCCGGCGATGATGATTTGCTGCTCCATAAAATGCAGGAAGCACGGCTCGGAAAAATTGTTTACGCGACGCACGCAAACACCCACGCGCCCGTGCGCCCGCCGGCTTCGTGGAAAGAGTTTCAATCACAACGCACCCGCTATGCCTCAAAGAGCCGGCATTATGAGCCCGCATTGACGTTGTCGCTCGGTTTGGTTTATCTGCTCAATTTAATTCTTGGCGCGGCGCCGTTTTCCATCTTCTGGGGAAAATGGTTTTTTTTAATCGGGGCTATTAGTCTCGCCTTGCTGAAAGCTTCCGGCGAATATCTCAATTTACGGCAAGCCGCACGGCTCTTTGGCGAAGAAAAAATCCTTGCCGTTTTTCCCGTTGCCGCGCTGCTCCATCCTTTTTATGTCGTCTATTTTGCCACACGCGGGCAGTTCGCAAAATTTCATTGGCGCGGCGACGAATTCACCGCGCGTAGAAATCCGGCACGCGCCGAGTCGGCGTCGATATGACTACCATGACGCTTATCATTTTGGCAATAACCGCGATTTATGCTCTTTCATCATTAGTTCTTCTCTACGGAACGTATCGCCAGCATCATTCGCAGAATAACCAACAACCATTCGTCAGCGTTTTACTCGCGGCGCGCAACGAGGAGAAAAACATTTCGAGCTGCTTGCAATCCCTTTTACAATCCCACTATCCCGGCGATAAATTTGAAATTTTTGTCATCGATGATCGTTCAATCGACGGCACGCGTGCCCTGGCGGAAAATTTCGCGCGGCAATATTCGCCCGTTCGCGTTATTCCGATCCAACAGCGTCTCGCCGGCATGTCGGGCAAAACCAGCGCGTTGTGCCAAGGCATCAAACACGCGCGCGGCGAAATCATTCTTATGACCGACGCCGATTGCCAAGCGCCGCCGGTTTGGATTTCGCAAATGGTGCGTTACTTCACACCGGAGGTGGGTTTGGTCGGCGGCTTTACGGTGCTTAGTCAACGAGATAAACAGAGCTCGCTTTTTGCAAAAATTCAAACGCTGGATTGGATGTATCTGCTCACTATCGGCGCCGGCGCGGCTGGGCTTGGCAAACCGCTGTCGATCATCGGCAACAATTTTGCTTTTCGACGCGCGGCTTATGAAGCCGTCGGCGGCTACGAAAAAATCGGCTTTAGCATCATCGAAGATTTTGCGCTCATGCGCGCGATCGACGAACAAACACGCTGGCGCGTCATCTTTCCCATCGATCCGCAGACGACGATGATAAGCCAACCAACACAAACCTGGCGCGAATTTTACGAACAACGCCAACGCTGGGCCGCCGGCGGGAAAGAAGCCGGATGGCAGGCCAAACTCATTATGGCCTTGGCGTTTCTCCGGCATCTTGCCGGTTTAGCCGCCTGGTTTATTTCTGTCCCGCTTGCCACGATCATTTCCGCCATATTAATCGGCGTTGATTTTCTTATGATCCACCAAACCGCGCGGCAATTGCGTCGCAAAGATCTGCTGCGTATTTTTCCATTATTTGAACTGTATTATTTTTTCTATAGCTTTCTTTTTGCGCCGGCGGTTTTATTGCCAGCCACGGTGCGTTGGAAGGGCATGCGTTATCGTTGGAGCTGGCAGGGCAAAATCAAACACGTGCACGAAGCCGGCTCATGATTGGCAAAAAATTCTTCAAAACGCCTTTCTCATTGGAAACTTTATCTAATAGAACAGACAAATCCCAAATTATTTTATATTCGACTATTGACTTGTATACTTCAATGGCGTATATTTACGCATGCACTTTATCGAAACGCCTATATTCACTCGTCGGTTGGAATCGCTTTTAACCGAGGAAGAATATCGTGAACTGCAAAACGCTTTGATAAAGCAACCCGAGGCGGGAGCCATTATTCGTGGTAGCGCCGGCTTACGAAAACTTCGATGGGCTGCGAAGGGTCGAGGAAAAAGCGGAGGCGTTCGAGTTATTTACTATTGGTTTGTATCATCGGGAAAATTTCTCATGTTGTTTCTCTACCCGAAGAACGAACAAGACGATCTCACCCCTGAACAATTTAAAAGACTAAAATTGCTTGTTGAACAGGAGTTAAGAAATGCGTGAAGAACTGTTTGAAGAACTTTTGGAAAGCATCAAGCAAGGTGGCGCAATTTTACGTGGTGAAATGAAGCCGGGCCGCGTTTTTGAATTTGATCAACCCGATGTACGGTCAATAAGAAATCATTATGGACTTTCACAAGCTAAATTTGCTGACGTGCTTGGTATCAGCGTTTCTACTTTACGAAATTGGGAACAGGGAAGACGAAAACCAGAAGGGGCCGCGCGTGTATTGTTGCGTGTTGCCGCACAATATCCCGACGCGGTACTTAGCGTTGCCTATCAAACTCGTACAATCACAGTCAGGAAAACCGGAAAAACATCCCGGCGAGAAAGAAAAATAAAACTAAAACACAACGTTGTTGTTTAATACAGACAGAATTCGTGCTGAAAGACAACGCAGCCCGATAACAAAAAATTCAGCGGCCGTTGTGGGTGATGTGTTTTCAAAAAGCTGTGATGCGAAGCCAAGCTGTATTGTTTACAAAGACTGCCTACCCCACAACGCCGCTGCTTTTGGGCGTTAAAAACAGCCGAAAGAAAAATAGAATTTTGACGCGTTTCATCTAATGGTATTCGATCCCCCTTTCTCCCTCTCCTCCTTTTTCCCTCTCATCACGATCTGGCTCTACGCCGAAATTCACTATCGCTTTAAATTCATTCCCAGCCGCTTATTTTATCGCCAGCCCGAGATCATCGCGGATGCGCCGCATCGCCTTGACTGTAAGCAAGCCTTGCCCATACTCGTCATCATAAAAGATGCGCATCGGTTTCCCATCGAGCTGCAATCAATCAACGCGCGCATCAATTTAGAAACGGCAAAAGGAAAAAGCTTTTGCCTATTTAATTCGCGCGAGCCTATTCGCGCGCCGTTTTGGTGGCGCACATTTCAAATCGCGATTCCCGACGAGTGGCGCGGCCATTTGGCGCACCTCGATATCGAGATGGTCTATCGCTGCGGCAAGCGCCAATTTCGTTGTGCGAATGATAATTATCATGGCGCGAGCCACGCGCCGTTGCGCGTCTATTTTGCGAATGAGCCGCTGCCAGCCTTGCCCAACTTTTGGCACGGCGAGCTGCATTGCCATACCGAGGCGACCAGCGACCAAGTCGAATTTGGCGCGCCTCTCGAAGCGATGATTGAACTCGCCCAAGCGCAGGGACTGAATTTTTTTGCGGCAACCGATCATTCTTATGATCTCGACGATTTTCCGGACAATTATCTCAAAAACGATCCGGCTTTGCGCAAGTGGCACGCTTTGCAAGAGCGCCTCAAACGCAGCAATGAAAAGCATCGTGATTTCGTGATCATTCCCGGTGAAGAGGTTTCCGCGGGCAATGCGCGCCGGCGCAATGTGCATTTTCTGATTTTCAATCATGCAGAATTTCTGCCCGGCAGCGGCGATAGCGCGGAACGCTGGTTTCGCACCGAACCGGAACTTTCGATCCACGAGATTCTCGAACAAATCGGTGCGGCGAGTTTGGCCTTTGCGGCGCATCCGGAAACGCCGGCGCCGTTTCTCGAACGGCTGCTCCTGCGGCGCGGCCAATGGGAATGGTCGGATTATCAACATCCGCGTCTCAACGGCTTACAGATTTGGAACGGTGCGTTGGAAGGAGTGTCTGAAGGCGCGTCGCGCTGGCGCGAGCTGCTGTTGGCGGGAAAAAAATTATTCATCATTGCCGGCAATGATGCGCACGGAAATTTCAATCGTTTTCGTCAAGTCGGTATTCCCCATTTAAAAATGCGCGAGCATTATTGGCATTTATTTGGGCGAACCCGAACCGCCGTGTGGCTCGAAGATCAACTCAATTTAACCTCGCTGCTGGCGGCGCTAAAAAATGGGAGCGCTTGCATTACGACCGGCCCAGTAATGGATTTGAAACTGCTCACCCCAAATGGCAGAATGGTCCGCTTGGGAGAAACAACAAACGAACCCGTAAAAACTTTATTGCTCGAGGCCCGCAGCTCGGCAGAATTTGGCCCGCTGCAAAAAGTCGTCATTTGGCGAGGGAATCTGCAAAAAAGCACTGAGCGCGTTTTATTTGAACAAACTCAATTTATCGAACCTTACAAATTTTCCGCGGCGGTTCCGCTCAATTTTGCCGAGGGTGAATATTATGTGCGAGGAGAAGTGTTGAGCGCAGGTAGCCACTTTTTGCCCGAGCCTTTGCTTCCTTGTCAAGCGCTGACCAATCCAATTTGGGTTAAGCCAACGTTGACTTCATAAATTCCGCTTAAATGAATTTGATCGCGTTCATTTCCTCCACCAGCCGTGGAATCGCCTTGTCCAAATGGCTGCGGTAAATCGCCGCGAAAAATTTCCCCAGCGTCGACACCCCCAAGCCTTCGCCCTCGACGACGAAAGTAATTTTAGTGCGCCACTCTTCAAAAACTTCAAAACGATGATCGTAATGCACCGTCAACCATAAAAATGGTCCGACCCATTTCCAATTTCGATGCAGATTGAATTCCGTGATTCGAAAATCAGAACGCACGCCGTTGCGCAAATAAATCATGCCGTGTGATTGCGAGGTAAGCTCGCGTCCGGGGGCGAGCTTGAGGTGTTTGAGGTGCCGCGCCCAGCTCGGCCATTTTTCCACTTGCGCCAAATGCCGCCATGCGATCGTCAGCGGCACCTCGACAATAAACTCGCGCTGGAGTAAGGTGATCATGAGCGAAGTGATTTTAACAAGAGTTCAGATAAGATACTGGCGATGTTCCACGCATCGTCGCCGGCGCGATGATGCACGCCTTCGAGAGGATGTTTCATCAGCTCCAGCGCTTTCGCCATGCCGACCTCATCGGCCAATCCATGCGCGATCGCAAAAAGATTCTTCACGTTGATATGCGTCGGGCCGAACGGATAATTAACTTTGAACGATTCGCATTGTTTTTGAAACTGGCGACGATCGTAATCGCCGTAGCTTGCCCACACCCGATTCTTTGAGGCATACTGTTGTTGCAGCATCAGGCAAGCCGCTTTAAACGTAATGCCGCGATCAACCTGTTCCTGAGTTAATGTCGTGAGCTGCGTGCAAAACGGGCTCACCTGCGTGCGTTCGGGCCGGACAAGAATGCTTTGTTTATCCAAACGTTGCCCCGACGCGATCTCAAGCAGACACAGGCCGATCTCGATGATCTCGCTCTCCTGTCCGGGCGGCGGCGAGCCTTCCCAGCAGGTGGCCTCGACATCGATGACGAGGATTTTGTCTAATTTTTTTGACATCGGAGTGACAAACTTCAGTTTGTCAGGCTTGCCGTTTTCTCACCTGACGAATTCCTTCGTAGCAGAATCATTGCCCCCAAAAAACACGGCGCGCAACATAAATGTTGCGCTACAATTTTAACCTTACGAGTATAGTCAAAAGCCGGGAAAAGTGCAAATGCTTTGCGCAAATTTTGCATTTGTATTTTCCCGAAAAAATGATTACATTTTTGCCATTCTTTTGAATGACAAATCAGATTGGCGCGTAAAAATCCAAATTTATTCCGACTGTGAGGGTGGAACAAATGAACGGCCATAAGTTTTGCCGATTGCTGCCTCCGGCGCAAGGCAAATCATGCGTTACAATCTTCAGAAAAAAATATTTCCTTGAATGGGCCGGCCAATACGAAGAGATGGAAAAAGGCTGATGAGCGCGAACCATAAAAATCTTATTTTGTTTATTTTGGGGATCTGCCCAATCATTCTATTTTCGGTAAACGTCCATTTGGCGCGGCCAAGCTCTTTGCCGATCAACGGCTCGTTAATTCTCCAAACCTCGGCGGCAACGGACAGCGCCAGAACGCATTACACCAAAGGATTGGCGTTTTATAA
>Ga0247727_10007821_pt1 | contig 20165 bp, 16 predicted proteins | sample WisWelCaveWW1625_FD_202498 | JGI IMG/M metagenome (GOLD analysis project Ga0247727, IMG submission 202498) | Biofilm microbial communities from Wishing Well Cave, Virginia, United States - WW16-25 | ecosystem: Environmental > Aquatic > Deep subsurface > Groundwater > Cave microbial mat | place... | reverse complement strand
AAACGCCGGCTCGAGCCGGATCGGCGTCGCGCCGGCCGGATCCATGCCGGCGACGCGCAACACGCTCTCGCGCCAGCCGTACCTTTGGAGCACGAGCGCGTTGATGGCCTCGCGCGTCGCGGAGTCGTCCCTGGGGACGGCGCGGTATTCGCGCCGCTCACCGCCACGCGTCACCGCCACCTCGGGATTGGCGCGCAGCCGCGCAAGCCACGGCGCCTGCGCCTCGCCGGTGCGCAGCCAGGCGGAGCCTTCATGGTCCACCACCCATAGCCGCGTGTCGTGCACGACACCGGCGGCGTCGCGCGTCTCGAGCACGACCACCTCGCCGCTCTCGGCCAACACGACGTAGAAGATTCCGAGCGCGAGCACGACTGCCGCGAGCAGGCCGCCGACACGGACGAGCTTCACGTCGGCTCCTCGCCCGCGACTGGCGTCGCCGCGGGCGCCGGCTCGTCCGCCGGAGACGGCGTCGCCGCGCCCATCGGTCCGACATTCCAGATGTCCCGGTGCAGGTGCCAACGCCGGCCCTCGCGCTTCCACACCACCAGGTAGCGAGCCGCGCTCTCGCTCCCGTCGTTGGCCACGAGCCGCACGACGCCCTCCTCGAGCGCCAGATCACCGGCCCCTTCGACCGAAAGCGTCTCGAGCCGAACGGCCTGGGTGTCTTTCATGGCGCCGGCCCAGAAGGTCTCGATCGCAGCGCGACCGACCGCGGGCGGGGCGCCCGGCGCGACCACCCGGCCGTCCTCCGTGTACAGGTCGGCGATCGCCTGCGCGTCACGCGCAGCGAAGGCCTTGAGGAAGAAGTAGTTACCCGCATCCACGGCATCGCGCACCGGGTCGGCCTGTGCAGACGTTGCGAGCGCCGCACTGGCCAGGCCCGCCGCAAGGGAGCGCACGAGTCGTTGCACGAGAATCTCCTCGATAGACGTGGGGCGGCAGTATGGCGCGGACAAAGGAGCCTCGCTCCCGTCCCCGTCGCGCGGTAGCATCGCCCGGCTCTGGAGGCCGGCATGGAAGGCACGCGTGCCCGCGTCGAGAAGATCCGTGCGCGGCTCGACCACCCGATCATCGACTCGGACGGCCACGACATCGAGTACCTGCCGCTCGTGCGCGAGGAGCTGCGCGCCCTCGCGGGCCAGGGCGCGGTGGATCGCTTCGAGCTGATGGTGCGTGGCGCCCAGCTCGCGCGCGGGCTCGACGACGCCACCCGCCGCGCGCAGGGCCTGATGCGCATCCCGTGGTGGGGCCTGCCCACAGAGAACACGCTCGACCGCGCCACGGCCATGCTGCCGCGCCTGCTGCACGAGCGGCTCCCGGCGATCGGCATCGACTACGCGGTGGTCTATCCCACCTACGGACTGATGGCGCTCTCGGCCGAGCCCGACGAGGTGCGGCAGGCCGCCTGCCGTGCCTTCAACCGCTACCACGCCGAGGTGTTCGCCGGGCTCGGTGACCGGCTCGCCTCGGTGGCGTTGATCCCGATGCACACACCCGCGGAGGCGAGCGCCGAGCTGGACCATGCGGTGACGACGCTCGGCTTCAAGGCGGTGCTGCTCGCCGGCCACGTGATGCGCCCGCTGCCCGGCGAGAACCTGCCGCGCGGCGCGCGCTGGCTGGACAGCTTCGGGGCGGAGAGCGCGCACGACTACGACCCGGTCTGGGCGCGCTGCGAGGCGCTCGGCGTCGCGCCGACGTTTCATTCTTCGGGCATGGGCTGGGGCAGCCGCAACGCGCTGCACAGCTACGTCTTCAACCACCTCGGCAACTTCGCCGCGGCGGGCGAGGCGGTGTGTCGCGCGCTGTTCCTCGCTGGCGTGCCGCAGCGCTTCCCGCGCCTGCGCTTCGCCTTCCTCGAGGGCGGCGTGGCCTGGGCTGCGCAGCTCGCGGCCGACCTGGTCGGCCACTACGAGAAGCGCAACCGCGACGCGATCCGCACCTACGACCCCTTGCTACTCGACCACGCGCAGCTCGACCTGCTCGCGAAGCGGTGGGGCGCGCCGCGCGTGGTCGAGCGCCTGGCGGAGCTCGACGCGAATCTGCACCTGCTCTCGGAGCCCGACGAAGACCCGGCCCGGCTCGACGAGTTCTCGAAGGTTGGCGTGGACTCGGCCGAGGCGCTGGCGCAGCTCTTCGCCGAGCGCTTCTTCTTCGGCTGCGAGGCGGACGATCCGCTGAACGCACTCGCCTACGACCGCGGGCGCAACCCTTTCGGGCGCTCACTCCACGCGCTCTTTGGCTCGGACATCGGCCACTGGGACGTGCCCGACATCGCGCAGGTGCTGGTCGAGGCCTACGAGCTCGTCGAGGACGAGATCGTCGGCGAAGCGGACTTTCGCCGCTTCGCCTTCGCCTCGCCCGTGGCCTTCTGGACCGCGAACAACCCGCGCTTCTTCGAGGGCAGTGACGTGTCCGAAGCGGCCGGGAAGGAGTGCCGCGCGTGAAGGTGCTCGTCACCGGCGGCACCGGCTTCACGGGCTCGCACACCGCGCGTGCCCTGGTCGCGGCGGGACACGAGGTGCGGCTGCTCGTACGCGACGCCGGCAAGGCGCGCCGCGTGTTCGAGCCACACGGCCTCACATTCGAAGACCTGGTGGTGGGCGACATGACCGACCCGGCCGCGGTCGAGAAGGCGCTCGCGGGCTGCGACGGGGTCGTGCATACGGCGGCGCTCGTCGATCTACGCCGCGCCTCGGCGCGCCTGGTCGAGGACACGAATGCGCGCGGCGTCGAGGGGGTGGTGGGCGGCGCCGTGGAGCGCGGCATTTCGCGCATCGTCTACGTGTCGAGCCTGTCGGTGTTCTTCGTGCCGGGCGGGCCGCCCGTTTCGCCCGAGCTGCCCATCGCCCCCGCTACCACCGCCTACGCACGCTCGAAGGCGCAGGCGGAGGTCTACGTGCGCGAGCTGCAAGCGAAGGGCGCGCCGATCCGCATCTCGTATCCGGCCGGCATCGTCGGCCCCGACGACCCCGGCATGAGCGATGCCAACCACGCCGTCTACAGCTGGTTCAAGGACACCGGCGTCGTCACCTCGAGCGGCTTCCAGCCGGTGGATGTGCGCGACGTCGCCGCGCTGCACGTGAAGCTGCTCGAGCTGCCGCCCGGCGCGCATCGTTACGCGGCCGCCGCCGAGATGCTGCCCTGGGCCGAGATCTACCCGCTGATGGATCGCATCACGGGTCGGCGCATGCGTCGCCTCGCCGTGTCGGGCCGGCTGATGCGCGCCGCGGGCTCGGTGGGCGACGTCGTGAAGCGCTTCTACGACTTCAACTTTCCGCTCACGCGCGACAGCATGGAGTTCGCGACCCAGTGGCCCGGCGCCGACGCCGCGCGCACCACGCGCGAGCTGGGCCTCGCCTTCCGCCCGATCGAGGAGACCTACCGGGACACGCTGGCGTGGATGTACCGGGCGGGGCATCTCACGGCGGCGCACGTGGGGAAGCTCGCGAGCTGAGCCCATGCCCACCGTCACCTTCGAAACGAGCAAGGTCGAGTGCCTGCCGGGCTCGAACCTGCGCATGGTGCTGCTGCGCGCACGGCTGCCGCTGTACAACTCGGTGGCCGCCGCGCTCAACTGTCGCGGCAACGCCGTGTGCGGCACCTGCGCCGTGCGCATCGAGGGCGAGGCCTCACCGCCGACGCCCGCCGAGCAGCGCCGCCTCGCCCTCGTCCCGCACAGGCCCGACTCGGGCGTTCGGCTCGCCTGCCAGGTGAGCGTGCTGGGCGATCTCGTCGTCACCAAGCCCGCGGGCCTGTTCGGCCAGCGCGGCTAGGCGGCGCTCAAGCGCTCGCCGCGCTCGGCCGAAAAGCTTCGTGATGACGACGGCTTGGGAAAGAGGCCCGCGCGCGCGTGAACCCGCAACATCGGCCAAGCGCCCGCTCGCGCTCGTGCTGGTTGCAGAAGCGGACGAGCGCCGCCGCGTGGCGGAGGTGCTCACGCGCGAGGGGCTCGAAGCGCTCGAGTCCGCCTCCTCCGAGCCCGCGCTCGCATTGCTCACGAAGCGGCCCGCAGCGTTGGTCGTGCTCGGGGGCAACAGCGCGCTCTCTGCCTGCGAAACGATCCGCCGCCAGAGCCCCGACACCCCGGTCCTGGTGTTGGTCGAGCCGGCGGACGCCGACGCCGCCCACCAGGCGTGCGAGGCGGGCGCCAGCGATTTCGTCGCAAGACCGCTGGATGGCGAGCTGCTGCGCGAGCGCGTACGGCTGCTGCTGCGGCGCGCACAGGAGCGCGCGACGTTGCGGCAACGGCAGGAGCGCCTCGAGAGCGCGCAGCGCCTGGCGCGCTCGGGGAGCTTCGCGGTGGATCTCGCCAGCGGCGTCGTCGACGCCTCGGCGCCGCTCTTCGAGCTGCTCGGGCTGGCGCCGCGTGCGGGCCAGCACTTCGGGGCTTTCTCCGCTCAGCTGGCAGCGGAGGATCGTGAGCCGCTGCTACGCGCCGTGCGGGGCTGCCTCGAGCACGATCGCGCGGCGGCGCTCGACCTGCGCGCGTTCCGCGCCGACGGCGCGCCGCGCGTACTGCGCTGCCGCCTGGTCGTTCGCCGCGACCTCGAGGGTGAGCCGGTCGCGCTGGAAGGCAGCGTGCAGGACGTGACCGAGGGCCGGCGCAGCGAGGCGCGCATGCGCTCGCTCGCCTATACCGACGAGCTCACCCAGCTCGGGAACCGGCGCTTGCTCGAGGAGCGGCTCGGCTTCGTGCTCCGCGAAGCCGAGCGCGCGGGCACCAAGGCCGGCGTCCTCCTGCTCGACCTCGACCAGTTCAAGCGCGTGAACGACACGCTCGGCTCGGCCGCGGGGGATGCGCTGCTGCGCGAGGCAGCGGGACGCCTGCTCGAGGTGATCGTGCTCGAGGAGGGCATCGACTGCCGGCCCGACGAGATCGCCGTGGTGCGGCGCAGTGGCGGTGAGTTCGCGCTGCTCGTGCCGCGCGTGCGCGAGCCGCGCGCGCTGGCCGCTCTCGCACGCCTCTGTCTCGATGCGCTGACGCGCCCCTTCCTGCTCGACATGCACGAGCTGACGCTCGGCGCCTGCGCCGGCATCGCCCTTTCGCCCGACGACGGCGTCGATGGCGACACGCTGGTCAGGAACGCCGCCGCGGCGCTCCATCACGCCAAGGCCCAGGGGCGCTCTGGCCTCCAGTTCTACCGCGCCGCAATGAATGCCTCGATGCTCTCGCGCATGCTCCTCGAGGCGAAGCTGCGGCGCGCGCTCGAGCAAGGGGAGTTCGTGCTGCACTACCAGCCCCAGATCTCGCTCCAGAGCAACGAGGTGGTGGGCTTCGAGGGCGTGGTACGCTGGCAGGAGCCCGAGCTCGGCCTGGTGGGACCGGACGAGTTCATCCCGCTGGCGGAGGAGACCGGACTGATCCTGCGCCTCGGCGAGTGGATCGTGCGCGAGGCCTGCCGGCAGTCGGTGGCGTGGAGCGAACGCGGCGTGTGCCCGTTGCCGATCTCGGTCAACCTGTCGCCGCAGCAGTTCCGCGAGCCCGGCCTGGCCGAGCGGATCTCGGCTGTGCTGGCAGAGGAGGGTGCCTCGGCCGCGCGGCTCGGCATCGAGATCACCGAGAACGTGTTGCTGCACGACGCCGAGCTGGCGATCGACACCCTGCGGCGCCTGCGCGCGCTCGGCGTGCGTATCGCGCTCGACGACTTCGGGACCGGCTACTCGTCTCTTTCGTATCTGCGTCAGCTGCCCGCCGACACGCTCAAGATCGACCGCTCGTTCCTCGTGGGGATTGCGAGCGAAGACGCGGCTGCCGCGCTCACCGCGTCGATCGTGGCGATGGGCGTCGCCCTCGGGCTGCGTGTCGTTGCCGAGGGCGTCGAAGAGGAGCAACAACGCCGACTGTTGGTGGCCTGGGGCTGTCACGAGGCGCAAGGCTTCCTGTTCGGACGCGCCGTGCCGGCCGGCGAAGCCGAGTCCATCTGGGCCGCTCGCAAGCACGCCGGCGCCGAGGAGCCCGTGTCCTCGGCCCTGTGATAGTGTCGCCCTTCGCACGTACGGCGTGAGGAGATGCGGATGCCGAAGGCTGGAGGGCGGCTCGAAGATCGCGTGGCCGTGATCACGGGCGGCGCCAGCGGCATGGGGCGCTCGACCGTGCTGCGCTTTCTCGACGAAGGCGCCTCCGTCGTCGTCGCAGACTTGAACGAGGGGACCGGCAAGGAGACGCTCGAGCTGGCGGAGAAGAAGAAGGCCGCGGGCCGCATCCGCTTCCTGCGCAGCGACGTCTCCCGCGAAGCCGACGTCGAAGCCATGATCGAGCTGGCCATGACCGAGTTCGGCCGTCTCGACGTCGTCTTCAACAACGCGGGCATCGGCGGCGCACTGGGCAGCTTGCTCGAGACCGAGGTGGAGGACTGGGACTTCACCTTCGCCGTGCTGGTGCGCGGCGTCTTCCTCGGCATCAAGCACGGCGCGCGCGCGATGAAGGCCACCGGCCTCGGCGGCTCCATCATCAACACCGCCTCGGTGGCCGGCCTCTCGGGCGGCGCGGGACCGCCCGCCTACTCGGCCAGCAAGGCCGCGGTGATCAACCTGACGCGCGCCGCGGCCCTCGAGCTGGCCGAGCACCGGATCCGCGTGAACGCGATCTGCCCGGGCGGGATCCTGACGCCGCTGCTGCACCGCGGGAACCCCGAGCTGGTAAAGCGCCGCCTCGACAGCCTGCAGCCCTGGCCCGAGGCCGGCACCGGCGAGAACATCGCGGGCGCGGCGTTGTTCCTCGCGAGCGACGACGCCGCCTTCGTGACGGGCGAGGCACTCGTCGTGGACGGCGGCCTCACCGCGATGGGCCCTGCCCTGCCGCGCCGCATGCGCCCCGAGTCCGACGAAGCGATGGCGCAGTTCCAGTTCGTGGGTGTCGACAAGGGCACCACGGGTGAGCCGCCCGTGATCCGCAAGCTCGAGAAGCGGGTCTGAGAGCCGCTGGCGTTATTTGCGCAAGTGAACCAAGCTAGAGAGCGGCGGGGTGAGCTGTGGAGAGGGATCTCCGATGCTGACCCGCCGCGCTCCTCGACTCGCCCACTGCTTCGGCTCGCTCATCGCTTGCACGGCCCTGCTCTTCACGGGCGCCGCGGACGAGTTCGCCCCCGAAGCGCCGTCGCTCCCGGCAGGCACGAGCGCAGCCTGGTGGGAGAGCGCACGGCACCAGCTGGCCGAGCGCGAGTACCGCGCGAGTGAGAACGATGCGGGTCTCCAGGCTCCGAACCGCCGCCACAACCTGCGGGCGTACTTCGAGAAGACGGGGCTTCGCTTGGTCGACCGCAGCGCGGCCGGAAGCCCCGAGCTGCTGCATCTTTCACTCGTCGCCGTGGGACGTGGCGAGGCGCTCGCACCAGCCGCTCCGGGCGAGGAGCTGACTGCGCACGAGAATCGCGTGGAGATCCAGAGGCCCGGGATCCTCGAGTGGTACGTGAACTCGGCGCAAGGTCTCGAGCAGGGCTTCACGCTCACGGAGCGACCCGGGGGCGAGGGGCCGCTCGTGCTGGAGCTCTCGGTCGCCGGCGCTCGTCCTCGGCTCAGGGGCGACAGCGTGGTGTTCGAGACCCCGGCGCAGAGGAAGCTCCGCTACGGCGACCTCCAGGCCTCGGACGCAGCGGGCACGCTGCTCGTCGCGAGCCTCGAGCTGCCGAGCGCGGCGCGCCTTCGCCTCGTCGTCGAGGACGGCGGCGCCGCCTATCCCATCAGCATCGACCCGTTGCTCACGGCGACGGCGGACACCCAGATCGACTCCGACCAGGCCAACGCGTTGCTGGGTGCGAGCGTCGCGGGCGCCGGCGACGTGAACGGCGACGGCTACGACGACGTGATCGTCGGCGCGGAGGCGTACGATGCCGGCCAGAACTCGGGGGCGGCCTTCGTATTCGTCGGCAGCGCCGCCGGGATCGTCGGCAGCAACCCCGGCACGGCCGCCGCCGTGCTCGAGTCGAGCGACGCGGGTGCCTTGATGGGCGCGAGTGTCGCGGGAGCCGGCGACGTCAACAACGACGGCTACGACGACGTGATCGTTGGCGCAGAGGAGTTCACCAACGGGCAGAACAAAGAAGGGGCCGCCTTCGTGTTCCTCGGCAACGCCAGCGGGATCGCCACCACTGCCGGGGCTCAGCTCGAGTCGAACGACGCCTTCGCATTGATGGGTGGGAGCGTCGCGGGAGCCGGCGACGTGAACGGCGACGGCTACGACGACGTGATCGTCGGCGCAGAGGCCTACGCCAGCGGCGACGGGGCGGCCTTCGTGTTCCTCGGCAGCTCGAGCGGGATCGTCGGCAGCAACCCCAGCACGGCCGCCGCCGGGATCGAATCGGACCAGGCCAACGCGCTGCTGGGCGCGAGCGTCGCTGCCGCCGGCGACGTGAACGACGACGGCTACGACGATGTGATCGTCGGCGCAGAAGCCTACCCCGTCACGGGCGGCGACGGAGCGGCCTTCGTGTTCCTCGGCAGCGCCAGCGGGATCGCCGGCGGCACGCCCGCCGCGGCCGACACCCGGATCGAGTCGGATCAGTCAGGCGGGCTCCTGGGCGGGAGCGTCGCTGCCGCCGGTGACGTGAACGGCGACGGCTACGACGATGTGGTCATCGGCGCCGACGCCTATGACGCCGGACAAACCGACGAGGGAGCAGCCTTCGTGTTCCTCGGCAGCGCCACCGGCATCGCCGACGGCACGCCCGGGAGCGGAGGAGTCACCCAGCTCGAGTCGAACCAGACCGGCGCGGCGATGGGCCGCGCCGCGGGAGTTGGCGACGTGAATGGCGACGGCTACGACGATGTGCTCGTCGGCGCCGAGGCGTACGACGCGGGGCACACCGACGAAGGGGCGGCCTTCCTGTTCCTCGGCAGCGCCAGCGGGATCACCACCACGGCCGCTGCCCAGCTCGAGGCGAACGACGCCGGCGCGCTCTTCGGCGCGAGCCTGGCGGGGGCCGGCGATGTGAACGGCGACGGCGGCGCCGATGTGATCGTCGGCGCAGAGGCCTACGCGAGCGGCGACGGGGCGGCCTTCGTATACCACGGCGTGCCCGCGTGCGGAGATGGCTTCGACAACGACGGCGACGGGCTCGTGGACTTCCCCGCCGATACGGGCTGCACGAGCGCGAGCGACACCGACGGGTCCGAGCGCGCGCTCGGCTCCTCGACGCTCGTGTGCGACAACGGGGTGAACGACGACACGGACGTGTTCATCGACTATCCCGCCGACCCTGGCTGCCGGTACCCGAGCTCGCTGAAGGAGAACCCGCAGTGCCAGGACGGCGCGAACAACGACGGGCAGGTCGGCACCGACTACGACGGCGGGGTGTCGGTGAACGGGCCGCCCGGCGACCCGAACGGAGCCGATCCGCAGTGCAACCAGCCCTGGAAGGACCAGGAAGCCGTACCTCCGCCTGCGCCTGCGAGCTGCGGGATCGGAATCGAGCTGATCTGGCTGATGCCTCTCCTGATGCTTGCAAGAAGGCGCCGGTGATCCTCGAGCTCGAACGGAAGCGCTGAAGCTACAGACGGTGCTCGACCTCGCTCGCCTCGGCCGCGTCGAGAACCGCCCTCGAGATCGGCGTGCGCTCGAGGGTGTGCGTCTGGCCGAGCTCCGCGATCAGCGCCTCGACCACGGCCGCGCGCGCGACGGCGCCGATCTCGTCCTCGAGCGAACCCACCGTCGCCGGATCCCAGGCGAAGCCCATGCACTCGTAGACGGGCGCGAGCACGTCACGAATGCGCGCGCTGCCGCCGAGCACGATCACACCACCGACGTGCGCGGCGCTCTTCACGATGCGCTGGCCGGTCCCTGCGAGCTTGACCTTGCCGCGTGCGTTCACGCTGTGGTCGCCGGGGCAGTACTCGCCGGGCACGGCACCGATCTGGGCGTCCACGCCGAGGCGACGGAGCGCTCTGGCCACGACGGCGGCGGTCTCTTCGAAGCGGGCCGCGATCGTGGCGCGCGGCTCGGGGTCGGGGATGCACCAGGCGAAGCCCAGTGTCTCGCGCGTGAAGACGGCAGCGCGGCCACCGGCGAGACGCAGCATCGCGTCGAAGCCCAGCGCGCGCGCCGCGGCCACCGCCGAGCGGAAGCCCGGCTGCGCGCGATCGAGCAGCGAGAACGCCACGGCATCGCCGGGCTCGTAGAGCCTCAGCGCCGCCGGCGAGCGCCCCTCGCCCACTGCCAGCAGCAGCGCGCGCGACACGGCCGTGTCGAACGCGGGCCGCTCGGGGAACGACTCCTCGTGGACGACGATGCGCACGGAGAGAGGCTACCGGAAGGGGCACGCCGCAAGTGACGAAAAAGGAACGTCCCCTTCGTGACGGCGAGCTAGAGTTGGACGCTTCGGAGGGGCGCATGGGACCGCTGGCAGGGGTACGCGTGGTCGAGCTGGGCGTGTGGATCGCGGGGCCGGCGGCCGGCGGCATTCTCGCCGACTGGGGCGCAGACGTGATCAAGATCGAGCCGCCGGGCATCGGCGATCCGGCGCGGCTGTTTCAGCACATGCTCGGCGGCGATCTCCCGTTCAATCCGCCCTTCGAGATGGACAACCGCAGCAAGCGCTCGATCGGCCTCGACCTCACGCAGCCTGAGGGCCGCGCGCTCGGGCTGGAGCTGATCGATCGCGCCGACGTGTTTCTCAGCAACGTGCGGCCCGCCGGCCTCGCGCGCCTCGGCTTCGATCCCGAGAGCCTGCTCACACGCAATCCGCGCCTCGTCTATGGCGAGATCACCGGCTACGGCCGCGAAGGCCCGGACGCCGACAAGGCCGCCTACGACATCGCGGGCTTCTGGGCGCGCTCGGGCATCGCGCACATGCTCACGCAGCCGGGCGCACCCCCGCCCTTCCAGCGCGGCGGCATGGGCGATCACGGCACCGGCCTCGCCGCCGCCGGCGCGATCTCGGCGGCGCTCTTCCAGCGCGAACGCTCGGGGCAGGGGCAGCTCGTCACGACCTCGCTGCTGCGCCAGGGCGTCTACACGCTCTCCTTCGACCTCGCGACCTCGCTGCGCTTCGGCGTCGGGCTGGCGGTCGGGAATCGCAAGACGATGGGCAACCCGTGCATCAACGTCTACGCAGACCAGGACGGCCGCTGGTTCTGGATCGTCGGCCTCGAGGGCGAGCGCCACTGGCCGCCGCTCGTGCACGCCGTCGGCCACCCCGAGTGGCTGACCGACCCGCGCTTCGCCACGCCGGCCGAGCGCGCGAAGAACGCCGCCGCGCTGATCGCCGCGCTCGACGCCGTGTTCGCAACCAGGCCGCTCGCGGAATGGAAGCCGATCTTCGACGCCACGGAGGACTTCTGGTGGTCGCCCGTCCAGAATCTCGAAGAGGTGATGGCCGACCCGCAGCTGCGCGCAGCGGGCGGCTTGATCGAGGTGCCGGACGGCGACGGCACGACGCTCTTGCCGAACTCGCCGGCCGACTTCCACGGCACGCCGTCGCGGCCGCGCTGGATGGCGCCTACGCTCGGCCAGCACAGCGACGAAGTGCTGCGCGAGCTGGGCAAGAACGACAACGAGCGCCTGGCGCTCTTCGAGAAGGGAGTCGTGGTCTGATGGCACGGGTACGCGCGAACGGCATCGAGCTCGAGTACGACAGCTTCGGCAAGCCTGCCGGGCGCCCGCTGGTCCTGATCATGGGTCTCGGCGGGCAGCTGCTCATGTGGGACGAGGGCTTCTGCGAGGCGCTCGCCGCGCACGGCCACTACGTGGTGCGCTTCGACAACCGCGATGTCGGTTTATCGACGAAATTCGACGCCGCCGGCATCCCGAACGTGGTGGAGTTGATGCAGCAGAGCGCCGCTGGCAAGACGTCGGCCGTGCCCTACACGCTCGACGACATGGCCGACGACGCCGCGGGGCTGCTCGATGCGCTCGGCCTCGACAGCGTGCACCTGTGCGGCGCCTCGATGGGCGGCATGATCGCGCAGGCCGTCGCGATCCGGCACGGCCAGCGCCTGCGCAGCCTGACCTCGATCATGTCCAGCACCGGCAACCCGAGCCTGCCGCCCGCGAAGCCCGAGGCGATGGCGGTGCTGCTGACGCCGCCGCCCACGGATCGCGCCGGCAGCCTCGACGCCGCGGTGCGCACGTGGCGCACGATCGGCAGCCCGGGCTTTCCCTTCGACGAGGCGAAGATCCGCGCGCGCGCCGGCCGGCTCTACGACCGCTCCTTCCATCCGCAAGGCGTGGCGCGCCAGATGGCCGCGGTCCTCGCGCACGGCAGCCGCGTCGAGAAGCTGCGCCACGTCACCACGCCGACCCTCGTGATCCACGGCGCCGCCGACCCACTCGTACCGCTCGAGGGAGGGCGCGACACCGCGCGCTCGATCCCCGGCGCCGAGCTGTTCGTGATCGAGGGCATGGGCCACGACATGCCCGAGGGCGCCTGGCCTCAGCTGGTGGGCGCGATCAGCGAGCACACCGCCAAGGCCGAGACGAGGCGCCTCTGATGCGCGCTCAGGCGGGGACGTTCGTCAAGAAGTCAAGTTGTTTGCTGCTCGCTGCAGCGCTCGCGTGTGGCGGCGCCAATGCCAGCGATGGGGGCGAGATCTCGCCGCAGGCCGTGCTCGCCTTCGCCGGCCAGGCCAACGCGCCGCTCGTGCTCGACGTGCGCAGCGCCGAGGAGTTCGCGAGCGGCCACGTGCCGGGCGCGATCAACCTCTCGCACGAACAGGTCGCGGCACGGGTCGGGGAGCTCGACCGGACGCGCGAGGTCGTGGTCTACTGCGAGCGCGGGATGCGCGCGGCGAAGGCCGCCGAGGTACTGAGCAGCGCCGGCTTCGAGGTGAAGCACCTCACCGGTGACATGAGCGGCTGGCGGGAGCAGGGGCTGCCAGTCGAGCGCTGAGTGTCAGAGCGCGATCCGCGCCGAGCCCGCGACGACGCGGCCGATGGCTGCGGCGCCGCGATCACCGGCTTCGCGCAGCGCCGCGAGGGCAGCTTCAGCGCGCTCGGCTGCCACGCCGAACAGCAGGCCGCCCGACGTCTGCGGATCGAACAGCAGCGCGCCGGCGGGCCTCGCTTCGAGCGCGAACGCGTCGCAGAGCTGCGCGGCCGCCGCGACGTTCTGCGCGTGAAACGTCGAGCGCAGCCCGCTCGCGAGCAGCTCCAGCGAACCCGGGAGCGCGGCCAGCGCGTCCGCGTCGAGCGCCGCGCCGACGCAGCTCGCGCGCAGCAGCGTGCCGAGGTGATGTGCGAGACCGAAGCCCGACACGTCGGTGCAGGCGCGCGCGCCGAAGTCCCGCGCCACCCGCGCCGCTGCCGCGTTTGCGCGCAGCAGCGACGCGTGCACTGCCTGGACGCAGGCGCCGCTCGCCCGGCCCTGCATGTCGGCGGCGAGCACGACGCCGCTGCCGAGCGGCTTGCTCAGAATCAAACGATCCCCTGGTACGAGACCCTCGAGGCCGAGCAGCGCGACGCCCGGCGTCAGCTCACCCGTGACGGCGAGCCCCACCTGCAGCTCCATCCCAGTCGTAGTGTGCCCACCGACGAGCGAGACGCCGAGCGGATCGAGCGCGGCGCGCACGCCGGCCATCACCTGCGCGAGCATGGCTTCAGCGCGACGCGCGTCGCCCTCCGGCAACGTGACCCAGGCGAGCGCATGCCGCGGTCGGCCGCCCTTGGCGTACACATCGGATACGGCGTTCACCGCTGCCACGCGGCCCACCAGCCAGGGGTCGTCCGTGAAGGCGCGAAAGCCGTCGACGGTGGCGATCAGCACGTCGCCCGAGCGAGTGCGCACCGCAGCGGCGTCGTCGGGCCGCTCGAGCCCCACCAGCACCGCAGCGTCGGGCGGCGCCGCAGGCAGCCCGGCCAGGGCGCGCGCCAGCGCCTTCGCGTCCAGCTTCGCCGCGCAGCCTCCGCACTGCATCGGCTCGTCCTGCATCGCGGGGAGATCGAGCGCGTGGAAGCGCGCCACGAAGCGGCGATCGATCGCGTCCTTGAGCCGCCACACCGCGCGGCCCGAGGCGCTGAACCCCCACTTCCCGCCGAGCGCGCGGCCGCCACCGAGGTTCAAGAGCGCGAGGAAGTCGCGCTGCGGGCGGTAGCTCCGGAGCGCAGCTCCGCTGATCCGCGCGCGCAGGTTCGCGTCGAGGATCGGGCCCGCGCGCACGGCGTAGACGCCCGCCTTGGGCACCCAGCCGTAGGCATCGAGCGAGGCACAGTCGCCCGCGGCGAACAAGTCGTCGGCCTCTCGACACTGAAAGGTGTCGCGTACGCGCAGGAAGCCCTGCACATCCTTCGGCGCGGCTACCTCAGCCAGCAGCGGCGAAGGTGCTGCGCCCGTCGCCCAGAGCACGAGATCCGCCGGCTCCACGTCGGCCTCTCCGACGAGCCGCACGCAGTCGGCCTCGACACGCGAGACGCGCGCGCCGAGCCGCAGCCGGATGCCGCGGCGGGCCGCCTCGGCCGCCGCCGCGCGGGCGAGACGCCGCGCGGCGCCCGGCAGCAGCCCCTCGGAGTCAGCCACGACCGCGAACGCGGCCGGCACGCCAGAGCCGCGCAGCCGCGCCTCGAGCGTGAACGCCAGCTCGACGCCGGCCGCACCGCCGCCGACCACCGCCACGCGCAGCGCCCCCTCCCTGCGCCGCGCCTGCGCCGCCGCGACCGCGGCGTCGAGGCTGTCCACGAAGCCCCGAATCGGTCGCGTGGCGAGAGCGTGCTCGCGAACGCCGGGCAGCTCGAGCCCGCGCACGATCGATCCCACGTCGAGGCTCGCGACGTCGTAGGGCAGCGCGGGCCGATCCGCGAGCGAGATCGTCTTGCGCTGCGGATCCAGCGCGGTCGCGGCCGCCAGCACCACCCGCGCACCCGCGCGGCGTGCCAGCGGCACGACATCGATCTCGCACTCGGCCACGCGGTAGTCACCCGCAACGAAGCCCGGGACCATCCCCGAGTAGACGGCCTCGGGGCGGTCGAGCACGAGCGTGAGCCGCACGCCCGCGACGGGCCGCATGCGCCAACGCCGCAACACCTGCACGTGGGCGTGGCCGCCGCCCACGAGCACGAGCTCCTTCGCCACCTACCCCTTCGCCACGTCGGCCAGCGCGACGACCTCGCTGCGCGGCCGCTCGGGCGCTTCCTGCGGCAGCTGGAAGCGCCAGAAGATCATGCCGAAGGGCCGCCCCTCGGTGGCCAGCCAGTTCGGCACGCCGGGGTCGCGCTGCGCGATCACGATCCGGTAGCTGCCATCCGGCGCGAGCTTCATCTGCCTGCGATTCAGCGAGATCTGCTGGCGGCGGTACTCGTAGCTCGCCAGCCAGCGGTTCCAGAGCACGACGTTCGCGAAGTTGCACTTCGGGAGCCGCCCGCTCATCACGAGCGCCTGATCGGGCTTCAGCAGGTAGGTCCCCGAGCTGTAGGCGTTGTCGACCGCGCCCCAGGCCGAGACGTCCTTGCGCCCGCCCTGGAGCGCAGGGGTGCCGAGCTGATTCGGGACCGTCGAGACCCACTCGGGCTGTCGCTTCGGATCGGGCGGCGGCATGTCGAGCGTGCTCTGACGGAAGAAGCCGGCGGCAGCGCGCAGACGGCGCGCGCTCTCGGCGTCGCTCCAGGCCGGCGTCGGGCCGATCGCGTCGAGCGCCTCGATCGAGAGCGAGACGTGCACGCTCGGATCGAGCTGCGCCGAGAGCTCGTTCTCGAAGTAGTGACGCGTGGTGACCGAGACCGTCTTTGCGTCGAGCGGCACGCCATGCTTGCCGCTCGCGCCCGGCCCGATCACCAGCTCGTAGCTGCCGTCCTCCGCGACGTCGAACTGCGTGTGATTGCGAGCGGCGGTGATGCCGCCCGCTGCGCCGGTCTTGTCGGCCGACTGGAACGTGAAGGAGGTGTAGACGGCGCCCGCGAGATTGCCCCGGATGCGGAAGCGCCTGTCACCGCGCAGCACCGTGAAGAAGTAGTGCGCGTCGGGATTGTCGCCGAGGTACTTCCGCGTCGGTGAGGGCATCGGCACGAACCAGGGCCGCTCGGGATCGCCTTCGAGGTACAGATCGATGCTGGCGGCGAGCAGGTGCAGCAGCACGCGATGGCCGTCGATCACGTCCTGCGGCGAGCGCACGTTCCACTCGGCCGAGAGCGTGCGCCGCTCGGCCTCGGCGACGAGCGCCATCAGCTCGGCCCAGGCCTTGCGGCTCTCGGGGCCCAGCGCCTCCGGCGGCGGCGCGCCGCCGGCCTGGGCCTGTGCGTGCGCGGCGTCGACGAGCAGGCCCTGCCACGGCAGCGCCGCGAGCCCACCCGCGACGCCGATGCCCTTGACGAACTCACGCCGTCTCATGCCACCCTCCTCGGCCGCGCATCCTACCTCAGGGCTTCGCCCGGCTCCGCCTCGCTGCGCGTGCACCCGGCGTGCACTTGCTCAGGGCTTGGCTGCCGGCGGCGCGTGCCACTTCTCTCGAGGCACCACCGCGGGGGCATCGGGCTGGCCCCGGAAGTGCGGCGACATGATCTGGACGCTGTGCTCGTTGAAGGCGTCCTGGATCTGCGCGTGCAGGCGCGAGAGCGCGAGCGGCCGATCCTGCGAGAGCACCGCATGCGCCACGAGCTGGTACTCGACGTAGAAGTCCGAGAGCGCGCGCTGCACCACGTAGGGCGCAGGCGTCTGCCGCAGGCCCGAGGTACGGCTCGCGGCGAGCTCGAGCAAGGCGTGCACCTGCCGCCAGGGCGCGTCGTAGCCGATCGTGACGGTCGCGCTGACCAGCGCGCCGCCGTCGCTGGCGAGGCGCGTGTAGTTGATCGTCGGCGCCGCGATCACCACACCGTTCGGCAGCGTGACCTCCTCGTTGCGCACATTTCGGATTTTCGTCGAGAGCGAGCCGCGCCGGACCACCGTGCCCTCGACGTCACCGATCTTGACGTAGTCGCCCTCCCGAAAGGCGCGCGAGTAGACCACCATCAGACCGCTCATGGCCTGACTCACGATGCCGGCGGAGCCGAGCGAGAGCATCAGGCCCGCGAGCACGCCAACGCCGCGGAAGGCATCGCTGCCCGAGCCGGGGATGAACGGAAAGGCCGCCGTGAGCGCGAACAACCAGATCACGCCTACCACGATGCGGCGCGTCGCCTCGGCGGTCTCGGCGTCGAGCCAGGCCGAGCGGATGCGGCCCGCGGCCACCGTCTGGAAGAATTGTGCGACCAGGCGCGTCAGGGCCCGCGTCACGAGCAGGATCACGAGGACGGTGAAGAAATCGGGGACCGCGTGCAGCAGGCTCGCGCCGAGAAAGCCCGCGAGGTCGAGCAGGTAGTGGCCGAGCCGCTCGCCCCAGGGCGCGCTGTACGGAAACTGGACGAAGACGAAGGTGAGCCACAGGTACGCGAGCAGCGTGCCGAAGCCCAGGGCCAGGGCGTCCACTGCGTATTTTGCGCCGAGCAGCACGTAGCGCCGCGGGTCGAAGCCCATGCGGGTGACACGCTGGAGCTGTCGGTCGGAGGCCAGGAACAGACGCGCCGTGACGAAGCGGCGGCTGCGCACGATTCCCGTGAGCAACAACGCGAACAGCGCGGTGGCGCCGAGCGCGAGCAGGGCTCCGCGCGCGATCCGGCCGGCGTCGGCCTGAAGTACCCGGGCGGCGAGTGCCCCGCGCAGCCGCTCGGCCGCCGCCTCGCCGGCATGCTCCAGCGTCTCGCCGCTCTCCGGGTCGAGGTCTTCCGGATAGATCCGGAAGGCGGCCGAGCCGCGGATCTCGACCTCGACGCCCTCGCCGTGCTCACTCGAGAAGTGCGCGATCGTGACGTCGCCGCGCATGAACTCGGTCGGAGCCGTGGCGAGGCGCGCGGCGGCGCCGTCCGCGCGCTGCGCCGGCGTGCGCTCGCCGACCGTCTTGCGCAGCACCACGATCGGCCGGTTCCAGAGCTCGAGCGTGGCCTCTTCGGCCGCTCCGGCAGCCGACTCGGCGAAGGCCGGGCAGGCCAGCAGACAACACACGCCCAGCAGAGCGAGTGCGCGGCGTCGAAGCGATGCGTCAGCCATCGGGCCTCCGAAAAGGGCGTCCCAGTCTACGCGACCTCGGCCTATGCTGGGACCCATGCAGAGCCCCATCGAGCTTCGGGATCGCGTGGTGGTGGTGACGGGCGCGTCGAGCGGCATCGGCGCGGCGCTGGCGCGGGCCCTGGCGAAGCGCGGCGCCACGCTCGCACTGGTGGCCCGGCGCGCGGAGCGGCTGCACGCCCTCGCCGCCGAAATCGCCGGGGCGGGCGGCAGCGCCAGCGTGCATCCGGGCGACGTGGCGGACCGCGCCGTAGTCGAGCGCTCCGCCGAGGCGGTGCTGCACCGGCACGGCCGCGTCGACGGGCTCGTGAACAGCGCCGGCTTCGTGCACCACGGCCTGGTGAAGGACCATCCGCCCGCTGACGCCGCGCGGCTGGTCGAGGTGAACGTGCTCGGCACACTCGCCTGGACCCAGGCGCTGCTGCCCGCGCTGCGCGCGCGGCGCGGCAGCTGGATCGTGAACGTGTCGTCGTTCGCGGGGCTGATCCCGCAGCCCGATGAGGCGATCTACTCGGCCACCAAGGCGGCGGTGACGGCCTTCTCGGCGGCGCTCGGCCACGAGGTCGCGCCGCTCGGCATCCACGTGCTGGCCGTGCATCCGGTGCTGGTCCAGACGGAGATGTTCACGCCCGAGGTGATGGCGCGCATGCCGGGCGGCTCGGAGGGCCGCTTCATCTCGGCCGAAGCCTTCGCCGAAGAGACGCTCGCGGCGCTTTCGAAGGGCGAGCGCTCGGTCGTGATCCCGCGCGTGTATCGTTGGGTGGTGCGGCTGCGCGCGCTCGCGCCCGCCCGCTTCGACCGCGTGGTAGCGAAGACACGCCTGCGCGTACTCCCCGATCTAACCCGCTAGTCCGTCACAAAGGGGACGTTCCTTTTCCGTCACTTATGACACAAGTGACGGAAAAGGAACGTCCCCTCGTGACGCTTCAGCCGCCGACCTGGTACATCTCGATGCGGCGCGGGGTGCGCAGCGGGAGGTTGGCGCGCTCCTCGGAGTAGCGATCGGTGCGGCGCCGCCAGGTGCCCGTCATCAGCTCGACTAGCTCGGCGTCACTGGCGCCGGCGCGCAAGGGGCCCTTCAAGTCCTGGCCGGTGGCCGCGAACAGGCAGGTGACGAAGGCGCCCTCGGCGGTGAGGCGCGCGCGTGTGCAGTCGCCGCAGAAGGGCTGGCTCACCGAGGCGATCACGCCGATCTCGCCCGCGCCGTCGCGATAGCGCCAGCGCCGCGCCACCTCGCCGCGGTAGTTCGCCTCGGCCGGCTCGAGCGGCAGCTCGGCGTCGATGCGCTCCACGATCTCGCGCGCCGGCACGACCTTCGCGAGATCCCAGGCGTTGCGCGTGCCGACGTCCATGTACTCGATGAAGCGCACGATGTGGCCGGTGCCGCGGAAGCGCCGTGCCAGCTCGACCAGCGTGTGGTCGTTGACGCCGCGCTCGACCACGCAGTTGAGCTTGATCGGCCTGAGGCCGGCGCGCTCCGCCGCGGCGATGCCCTCGAGCACGCGCCCCGGCGACGAGAAGCCGCCGCTCATGCGCCGGAACACCTCCTCGTCGTGGCTGTCGATCGAGACGGTGACGCGGCGCAGGCCCGCCCGCGCCAGCGGCTCGGCGAGACGCGAGAGCAGATGCCCGTTCGTGGTGAGCGCGAGGTCGGACACGCCGGGGATCGCGGCCAGCATCGCCACCAACTCGGGCAGCTCGGCGCGCAGCAGCGGCTCGCCGCCGGTGAGGCGCAGCTTCTTGGCGCCGAGTTGCACGAACAGGTGCGCGAGCCGCGTGATCTCCTCGAAGCGCAGGATCTCGGGCTTGGGCAGGAAGCGGTAGCGCTCGCCGTAGACCTCGGCGGGCATGCAGTAGGGACAGCGGAAGTTGCAGCGGTCGGTGACGGAGATGCGCACGTCGCGCAGCGCGCGGCCCAGCGTGTCGGTGACGGCGCTCCCCTCAGGCATCAGTCCGTGAAGCCCCACTTCTCTTTGTTGGCCTTCACCTGCTCGGGCGAAGGCTTCGGGTGCTCGCTCGTCTCGGGTACCGCGAACTCTTCCTTGTTGTCCTTGATGTTGGCATTCAGGACGATGTCCGCGTTGAACACGTCGGGCACACGCTCGTCCTCGAAGATCGCCTCCCACGGGCACTCCGGCTCGCACACGCCGCAGTCGATGCACTCCTCCGGGTCGATGTAGAGCTGGTTGGGCCAGGTGTCGCGGTCTT
>Ga0247727_10007820_pt1 | contig 20168 bp, 20 predicted proteins | sample WisWelCaveWW1625_FD_202498 | JGI IMG/M metagenome (GOLD analysis project Ga0247727, IMG submission 202498) | Biofilm microbial communities from Wishing Well Cave, Virginia, United States - WW16-25 | ecosystem: Environmental > Aquatic > Deep subsurface > Groundwater > Cave microbial mat | place... | reverse complement strand
CAGTGTCTGTTTGCCTGCCTCCACAATGGCCCGGAGCAGAAGCGCATCCTTGTTTCCCTGACCACAACCAAGACTGAATATTTCCACAGATTCCGGAAGCCTGGACACAATCTCGTGGGCATATTCCGCAATCAAACCGTAGGAGCGTTGGAAGTTCCGGTAGGCGCCGTCACTACAAAGATCGAGCCATGCTCGAACAGATAAGGGAAACCAGTAAAAGAATTTCTCCGGTAGACTTCTCGCTGCGAACGATTGCAAAAATTGCGCCGCCAGCTCATTTTCGGTCAGCAGTACCGATAGCTCTATGCCGCGCTTTCCATTCTTGCTGACTTTCGCCATAACAGACTTACCGGAAAAAGCTGCTGGGAAAAGAAATGGGATGGATAATTCTCAATTCCTTCAAATCCAAGCTGCTTCGGAGCGCGGTTGGCAGGCATGTAAGCGGTTCTGAAAATCCAGTCCCACAAACTGAAAACAATTCCAAAATTCTTATCAATGGCCTGCGGTTCATCGGCGGCGTGATGCCAGATATGCATCCGTGGAGAGTTCACAATAAATCGCAGCCACTTGATATCTACATCAAGATTCGAATGATTCAAATGCCCGATGATGATTTCAATCAAACCTGTATAGAAGAACAGGCCAGGCCGAAAACCAAAAAAGCTCATCGGCAAAAACAGGAGAGAATTATATACAACGACTTCCAACCAGTGATACCTCATGTTTCCGATCCAGTCCATGATTTGGACCGAGTGATGCACCTTGTGGAACTGCCACAGGAAAGGCACACGATGAAGCAAATTGTGAACGCAGTATTTCAAAAAATCCTGAATCAGCAAGAGGAATATGAATTGAATCCAGAGAGGCCTGTCGCGCATTACCGCGCTCTTGATCACGCCCCACCATCCCCATGCCTGCATGACTCCGGCGAACCAAACCACTACCGCAGACGCAAGAGAAAAATAAATGAGCCGGTGGAAAATGTAACCATTGAAAGTGATGTGCATTACGTCAATCAACAATCCTTTCCGAAGCAAGGGTTGGCTTTTGCGCCACGGATGGATCCTTTCCAGAACCACAAATGACAAAGAGATCAGTACAAACCAGGTCGTCAGACTCATTCAAGCTATTCTACTCCGATTCATGCTCTGCATTTTGCAGCGAGCATTTCAGTTATGCCTGGCCGGGTACGGAGGCCTTCGGGAAAAAATGAGCTCAAGAGCCCGCGACCAGCAAGTAGTTGGAACTGATGGTTCCATCCGGAAAGAGATTGATGCTGATGCTGGAAGTGCGGTCAAAGTCCCAGTAGGTGACCTGCATCCCTTCTACGTCACTACATCTCCGGTGAACAAGTGCGCCTCCTTAAACAGTTCGGAGTTCCTTGTTCGATATTCTGAGTGCAGTTCCGCATTGCGTTGAAGCGGGCGCGTGACTGGAATTTGGTTGCGGCCGAAGGCGGCTTTGGGCTTGCGCGGAACCCCATTCGGTTGGCGGCAAATGCCGCTTTGGGAGCTTCTACATTTCGTGCGAAGCAGGCAAGATGCCTGCGGCCCATAATGCGGACAGGTCATTAAAGACCTTCATTCGTACACCCTGATCGACGGTATACCGCTACTTGATCGACACTGGATCTAAGCTGGAATTTCCGGGCGACATAATCATGAAGCTGCGGGTAATCTTCCATGGGAAACTGGTCCCACCGGTAAATTGCAGCCGGCGCAGTGTCCAGAATGAAAGTACACGTGTTTCCTTCCAGATCGTCCATCAGCAATTTCCAGCTATCCTTCCGGACCGCCGGACGAGGAGCCATTTCATTCCGCACACTCCCCAGGTTTCCCGGAACGTACCCGGTCAACCCTCCATGCGATAAGACGGCAAAGCGCGAAGCCGGGGGCAGTTCCGCATAGTAATAGAACATCGGAGCATACCCCCACACAAAAAGAGTCGCGCCATTGTAGCAGGAGTCATTGCGAAGAACTTCAGCAACTTTCCTGTAAACAGGATCCCGTTCCCGGTATACGTTGACATTGCCGAAATACAGGACGCCATTGGCAATGTTGCACAGGACCAGAAGTGCCAGCGAGTAATTCGCAAAAATCCGTCCCTTTTTCCCCAGGAACAGAAACGCAATGTGCGGCGCTGCAGCGATTGTGAGTGGAACATAAAGTTGAACGAAATAGTGGGGAAAGAAACGAAATCCGATAAATGCGGTTGGTATTGTCCATAATACCATTGCGATCGACAGGATTCGCCGGTAGCCGGCTTCGTTGCGCCGGAGCGATTTGAACGCATAAAACCAGAGTGGCGCTGTTACCAGCAAGAATGGGAGAAGATAGCTTATGGCTCGACCTGTTGCCTCTGTTAACGAGATGGGATTGGCTGCGTAAGAAAAATTATTCGTGATGGTCCAGTGAAATAAAGCATCCTCGCCACCGTAAATCGCGAAAACGACATAAGTGGTCAGAAGCGGCAGACAAAATCCGAAGGCCGAAGCAATCCCGAGTTTAAGCCATCGTGTGTAAGATTTCGTTCTAATACATTCATAGCTTATGGCGGTGACGATCGCGGGAAGCCAGAAGACGATCTGATGTTTGAACAGGACCGCCGTTGCGATCAGGAACGAAGCGGCAGCTGCATTTGTCGCGCGCGAGCCTTTCTCAGGCGTGTTGATCAGAACCAGCGCCCACGTTGCCGGCAGGATCATCAGGATTTCTGTGTTCGCAGCCAGCATGTCGTGAGCGAGAAATGAAGCGCTGTAAACCAGAAAGACAATGCCGGCATAAATCCCGGTAACTTTATTCTCAAAGAACCGGTAAATCCCCCATGCAGTGAGAGGGACCGTAACGAGCGCAGTCAGGAGATGTACGGAAAACATGCCGCGTCCAAACAGGATTTGCGCGAATGCATAGTAAACGTAAAGGAGAGGAGGCTTATTGTCGATAAATTCTGTGTAGAGGAGTTTGCCTTGCATCAATTGCCAGGAACCGACGATGTGTCCCGCTTCGTCCAGATCCAGGATGTCCACGCACAGAGACAACCATCGCGTCAACAAGCTCAGCGCCACAAAAAGAAGCAGGATCGAGTATGGTTTCCACGTTTCGATTTTCATTGGAAGTCACAATTATAGACCCTACGGGTTGGCTGGATCATTGTGGTATTGTATTTGGTCGCGGATCATGAATATCCAATCCATTCGACGAATTGATTACTGGATCGGGATACCCGTTTGCTTCTTTTTGTCGCTCGTGAATAGTCTGGAGCGCCTGCTGGGGATTCGCAAAATTCAGGCGGATCAGAATCCCCGAAAAATTCTTTTTATGCTGATCTCAGAACTGGGCAGCACGGTCGTAGCTTACCCCGCATTCCGGAGAATTCAGGAAACTTATCCTGACGCAGAGTATTTTTTTCTTGTCTTCCAAGAGAACAGGGACGTCGTATCGTTGCTGGAACTGATGCCGGAATCGAATATTCTGGCGCTCCGCAAAAAGTCATTCTGGCTTTTCCTGAAGGACACGTTCCTTGCGCTGCGTCGACTCCGCATGGAGCGCGTCGACACGGTGATTGACTTTGAATTGTTTTCGCGTTTCAGCAATATCATGAGTTTTCTCAGCGGGGCTGCCCGAAGGGTCGGGTTCTACAGATTTTCCATGGAAGGACTGTATCGCGGGAATCTCGTAACGCATCGTGTTTTGTACAGTCAGAACCGCCACATGGTTTACAACTTTCTGTCGCTCTGTCACACGCTCTGGTCGCCCGAATCGGAACAGCCATTTCTAAAGAAGTCGCTAAAAACTGAACGGATCGACATTCCGGCAATCAGTACCACCGAAACCGAACGGAATGATATGTGGAAGAAGCTCGGACGGCTTCATCACGGGATTCATCCAAAAAGCAGACTCGTCGTTTTCAATCCGAATGCCAGCGCGCTTCTTCCGTTGAGAAAATGGCCGCTGCAGTTTTACGGCGAACTCTCACGCCGGCTGCTAAACGATCCCGACCTGTACATTGCCTGCATCGGAGTTGCTTCCGAGAAGCCGGACGCGCAAGCCGTGATTCGGGAAGCGGCCGACGACAGGGTGATTGACCTGACAGGCGAAACCACATTGCGGGAGCTTGTCGTCCTTTTTAATCTGAGCCGGCTCTTGATCACGAGCGACTGCGGACCGGCGCACATTGCCTGCTTGAGCGCCGTTCCGATCCTGATTTTTTTCGGTCCGGAGACCCCTGCTCTTTTTGCTCCTTTAAGCCCGCGTGTAACAATCCTGTCCGAAGATTACGCATGTTCCCCCTGCGTGTCGGTGTATAACCACAGACAAAGCCCTTGCAGTAATAATCTTTGTCTCCAGGCCATAACTCCGGAAAGCGTGTTCACGATCGCACGCCGGATCATCGAATCCGATCCACAGATTTGAACTTCTCCGGCCCAATGTTCATCGTGCGCTGGTTTTTGTTTCTCCATTCCCTATCTCTCATCGGCATGGTAAATTCGCTTTGCTCGCGAGGCTCAATCAACCGGAATCTCGAAACTGAAATGCCGGCCTGCAAACGTTTGAGCACATTCGCGTCTTCAGGTTATTTCAAGAGGCGTGGCACAAAGATCAGGAGACCGATGGCAGCAGCGACAACGCACGCAAACAGGACCCCGGCCGCTGCGACATCTTTCGCGTTGCGGATCAGCGGGCTGTAATCGGGTGAAATCCGGTCGGAGAGAAACTCGAGAGCTGTATTGAGAGCTTCGGCCGTCCAAACAGTAGAGAACGCCAACGCGACGGCGCACCACTCGAAACTGCTGAGAGAGCACCACACACCGGCTGCGATAACCACAATTGCCGCAACGGCATGGATCCGCGCATTGGGCTGGGTGCGGAGAAGCACGGCAATGCCGCGAATGGCGGTTACGAAACTGCGCAGCCGGCCTTGAGGCCTGAACTTCAGACCGGGCCGCAAGGTGTGACGTTGCGAATGGATGTTCTGCGTCAGCATCACACCATCATAAAGTACTTTGCACTGCAAAGTCAATGCTGTCGCAACGAGAATCTGCTTTTGCATGCGAGGCAGATGACGAGGCACCTGTTGTGGGCCTATCCGGCGGGCCGCAGCAGCAGTCGGACCGGTTGCGGATGGTGACATCTCCGCCGTGCCGGCGTCTTTTCTCAGTTTCAGCAAAAGGATTTTGCTGATAAACTGTCTTCTATCCGATGAGCGAACCTGTACTCGACATACGCAACGTCTCAAAGAGATTTGGTTCTGTTACAGCAGTAGATAACGTCAGCCTGCAGATTCAAAGAGGGGAATTCTTTTCACTACTGGGTCCGAGCGGTTGCGGCAAAACAACGTTGCTCCGGATGATCGCCGGTTTCGAAGAAACCACCGAAGGTCAGATTCTGATTAACGGCAAAGACGTAGCGCCGCTGCCCCCATACAAAAGGCCTGTCAACACTGTGTTTCAGCACTATTCGTTATTTCCTCACATGAACGTTTCTCAGAATATTGCCTTTGGATTGGAGCGGAAAAAGACTCCGAAAGTCGAAATCGGAAAAATCGTTAAAGACTCGCTGGATCTGGTGCGGCTGTCCGGTTTCGAAAAGCGACGGCCTTCACAACTGAGCGGCGGACAAAAACAGCGTGTCGCTCTGGCTCGGGCGCTGGTCATGCATCCTGAAGTGCTTTTGCTGGATGAGCCGCTCGGCGCTCTGGACATGAAACTGCGAAAAGAAATGCAGGTCGAACTGAAAAACCTTCAGGAACAACTGAAGATCACGTTCATTTTCGTTACGCACGATCAGGAAGAAGCCATGGTCATGTCTGACCGTATTGCGGTGATGAACGCAGGCAAAATCGAGCAGGTCGGCAAAAGTTGCAGCGAGATTTACGAACATCCGCGGACCGAATTTGTCGCCAATTTCATTGGCGCCACCAACATATTCGAAGCCAATCTGAATTCAGGAAACGGGGAACGGGACCTACAGATGCCGAAAGGCCCCGCCTTTGCAGTTGATTCGCATCGAAATGCCGGGGCGGTGAAATTCACGGTGCGACCCGAAAAAATGCAGCTCAGCGCTCAGGAGATTGCAGGACGCGTTTGTTTGCCCGTAAAGGTTGTTGATGAAATCTTTCAAGGCACCAACACAAGCTGGGTTGTTGAGTATCACGGCGCCCGTTATACGATCATTGAGCAAAACAGCAAAGTGGTCGAGGAACAGGGGCGATTCTCCCGCGGAGACGATGCAGTACTCTCGTGGAACCCCAAACACACTGTTGTGCTGGAGTGATAATGGCTCAGGCTATTGTTCGCGCATTTCAACGATTCCCCTCATTGAAGCCTTATTCTCTCGTGCTGCTCGGACTGGCACTCTTGACTGTGTTCTTTTTCTTTCCTCTGCTCATCATGTTGCTCTACAGTTTTGCCCAGCGCGGCACTTACGGTGGAATCAAACCCGTTGAAGATTTACAGCAGTACATATTTTCGTTTCAATGGCTGTCGAATTATCTGCGTTCCTTCGAGCCGATCTACATCGAAATTTACGCCCGGTCGCTTTGGATGGCTGTCTCCACAACGATGCTCTGCCTTTTAATCGGATATCCGATTGCTTATTTCATTTCGCTTAAGGCCAAACCGTCCATGAAGAACCTTTTGATGACCCTTGTGGTTGTTCCTTTCTGGACATCTTTTTTGATCCGGACATATGCGTGGATCATTATTCTCCGCAGTGAAGGCCTCATCAACAACACGCTGATCGCGCTGGGCTTGATCCAGCAGCCGATCGAGACACTTCTGTATTCGGAGTTTGCGGTGGTGCTGGGCCTCGTTTACGGAGAACTGCCGTTTATGATTTTGCCTTTGTACGCATCGATTGAGAAACTGGATACCGCTTTGCTGGAAGCGGCAGGCGATCTGGGCGCCAATGGGTTCTGGACTTTCTGGAAAGTCACGGTCCCCGCTACCATGCCTGGGATCCTTGCCGGAATCGTGCTGGTTTTCATCCCCACGATTGGAGCATTCATAACGCCTGACCTTCTGGGAGGGGCAAAGAGCATTCTTGTTGGAAACCTGATTCAGAATCAATTCGTAATTGCGCGCGATAAGCCCTTTGGCTCGGCCATTAGTTTCGGTCTGACAACATTTGTGCTCATGTTGCTCTATCTGTATGCCCGGCATTCCACAAGAAAGGAGAAAGCCGTTTTCATATGAGATCGCGAGCGTTGTCCCGGTGGTTTCTGCTGACCGAATCGTATTTTGTTTATTTCTTTCTCTACGCGCCGATTGCCATTCTCATCATTTATTCGTTCAATAGCTCACGATACGCCGTCTGGGAAGGGTTCAGCTGGAAATGGTACGAGACCCTGTTGAAAGATCAGGTCGTTCTACGCGCGCTTAAGAACAGTTTGATTGTGGCCTTCACGGCGACTCTGGTTTCGACCTTTATTGGGACCCTTACGGCGCTCGGGATGCAGCGCTTCGAATTCCGCGGAAAAGGAGTCATCGATGGATTGTTTTACCTGCCGGTCATTATTCCGGAAATCGTTATGGCTGCTTCACTTGTGATTTTTTTTGGATTCGTTAAATTTACGCTGGGCATGGCGTCGGTGATTCTGGCGCACGTCGCATTTTGTGTTTCCTATGTCATCATTGTGGTGCGGGCGAGGCTCGAGGGTTTTGATCGAACGCTGGAAGAAGCTGCCATGGATCTTGGCGCAAATGAGCTCCAGACTTTTTTTCGTGTAACTCTGCCGGTAATTGCTCCGGGAATTGTGTCCGGCGCGCTGTTGGCCTTCACAATATCCATTGACGATTACATCATTACATCCTTTGTGGCCGGTGTGGGATCGACTACACTGCCTTTGCAAATTTATTCGATGGTAAAAACCAAAGTAACACCTGAAATCAATGCAGTTTCAACGCTGTTGTTGATCCCGACGATTGTTTTGATCGTGCTCGCCGATAGACTACAGAGGGAAAAGGAATGAATTATTGTACGAAGTTATTCGCTTGCCTCATTTTGACTGTTTTCGTTTTTGGATGCGGAAAAAAAGAATCCGGGCCGCAAAAGAGAATGCTGAACCTTTACATATGGTCGGCTTACATTACAGATGAAACAGTGAAGAAATTCGAAATGGAGACCGGGATCCCGGTCCGGTATGACACCTACGATTCCAATGAGGCTCTGTTGGAAAAGCTGCAATCCGGGGTTGCTGATTATGACGTAGTTGTTCCCTCCGATTACATGGCCCGAATATTGATTCATCAAGGATTACTCCAGAAACTGGACCCATCTAAACTGCCGAACTTGAAAAACCTTAGCGCGCGTTTTACAAGCATGCCGCACGATCCGGGAAACGTATACACCGCGCCATTCCTGTGGGGAACTACTGGAATTGGTTATAACAAGACAAAGGTCACTGAAGTGGTGGATTCATGGGCCATACTCTGGGACCCGAAATACAAAGACAGGATCCTTTTGCTGGATGACCTTCGGGAAGTATTTGGCATGGCATTGAAATGGAAAGGACACTCCATCAACACCAAAAATCAAGCGGAGCTGGAAGAGGCCAGGGACCTGCTGATTCAGCAGAAGCCGCTGATTAAGACGTACAACAGCGGCAGCTTTGATGAAGTGTTGTTAAGCGGAGATGTGTGGCTCGCAGCCGGCTGGAGCGGACAGTTGGCCAAAGCAGCAGATCAAAACAAAGATCTTGCGTACATCGTTCCGAAAGAAGGCGGAACAATCTGGGTGGACAATGCGGCAATCCCCGGCAGCGCAAGGCATCCGGACGAGGCTCATGCATTCATCAATTTTTGTTTGAAACCGGAGATCGCTGCAGAAATTACAAATCTATCGGGTTATCCCAGTCCCAACGAAGCCGCCAAACAGTTTATCAAACCGGAGATTCTCAACGATCCAGCGCGTTATCCGAGTGATGAAACCCTGGCAAAATGTGAATTCCTTATGGATCTTGGTGAAACCAGTACTTTGCTGGATCGTTACTGGACCGAAATTAAATCAAGGTGAGTTATGTACAAGCATTGGATTAATGGAAAATCTGTTGAAAGTCGCTCCGGCCAGACATTTAGTGTCGTGAACCCTGCCACTGAAGAGGTGGTGGATCATGCGCCTCGCGGCAATGCGGCGGATGCGGATGCTGCCGTCGAAGCAGCCTGGCGGGCATTTCATGAATGGAAGCATGCGCCGGGTCTTGAACGCGCAGAAATGATGCACGAGTTTGCCCGCAAGTTGCGCGCGAAACGAAACGAGATTGGCGTGTTGCTGACTCAGGAAGGCGGTAAACCGCTGATCGAAAACCTGGATGAGATTGAATGGGTGGCTGCGTGTTTTGATTATTATGCGGAAGTAGGCCGCGATTACAAGGGCAAAGTCATTGCGCCTGTCTTTCGCCATCAGATCAACTTCACTGTTAAGGAGCCCTACGGCGTGGTTGCCTGCATCGTACCCTGGAATTATCCGCTGTTGTTGATGAGCTGGAAGGTGGCAGCAGCGCTGGTTGCCGGAAACACGGTTGTAATCAAGCCTTCTGAGAATACGCCTCTTTCGACTCTGGCACTGAGTGAAATGTTTGAACCGTTCCCCCCGGGCGTTGTTAATATTGTTTCCGGTTACGGACCTGAAATCGGTGAGCCGCTCGTTGTTCATCCCCGGGTCAGCAAGATCGCCTTTACAGGCGGAATCGAGACAGGCAAAAAGCTCGCGGTGCTTGCCGCGCAGAATCTGAAGAAAGTTTCGCTGGAATTGAGCGGGAATGATCCATTTATTGTTTGTGATGATGTGGATCTCGATGTGGCTGTCAAAGGCGCGGTCTGGGCATCCTTCTTGAACATGGGACAGGTTTGCACATCCGTAGAACGAATTTACGTATTCAAGAGTGTCGCGGATCGATTTATCGAAAAGTTTGTGGAGCTTACAAAGTCGCTTCGGATCGGCAATCCGATGGGCCCCGATGTGGACCTCGGTCCCATGGTCAACGAAACACAACGTCGCAAAGTGGAAACGAAACTCGAACGCGCGCTGGATCAGGGCGCGACTCTACTGACCGGCGGGAAACGTCCCGCACAATTCACAAAAGGCTTTTACCTTGAACCCGCTGTGATTACTAACGTGAATCACGACATGGAAATCATGAAGACGGAAACGTTTGGTCCCATCGCTCCCATCATGCCGGTGAGCGGCATCGAAGAGGCTGTTCGACTCGCAGACGATTCGGAGTTCGGACTCGGCGCAACCATCTACACCAACAACATGGAACATGCCATGTACGCTATGGAAAACATTCATGCCGGCACGTTCTGGATCAACGATCCGCTCACCGATAACGATGCGGGACCCTTCGGTGGTATGCGCTCCAGCGGCCAGAATCGCGAGCTCGGCACTGATGGCTTAGAAAATTTCCGCGACGTCAAACACGTCCACCTCGACTACAAAATCGAATCAAAATCCTACTGGTACCCGTATAAGTGGAAGTAGCGACCCGCTTTCGGATCTTCATGTGCGATTCGGATCAATCAAGGCAAACACTCGTTCCAGAATCGAATTCAACAAAGAAGAGCTGATCCGACCGGCAAACTCGATGTTGCGAGCCTTCCAGTCCACGTTCTTGATTTGGTCAGCAAGCACGACTCCACCAATGCGTAAGCTGGAGGGAAGCGGAACTTCAAATGGATATCCCTTAGAGCGACTTGTCACAGGGCAACAAATTGAAAGGCCCACACGGTTATACGTTATTGGAGACAACACTACAGCCGGTCTGCGGCCGCTTTGTTCGTGGCCGGCCTGGGGCACAAAGTCCAGCCACACAAGGTGTCCACGATCAGGAATGTACCTGGATTTCACCATATTTCCTGACCCAGCGGCTTTCCCCAATCATATTCGTGATGCATATTTTCTTTCGTAATTCTATTTACAAGATCGCGTAACCTTAGAGGCCTTTTCCTTGCCGGTTTCAGGGCAATGGTCCTTTTCTCAACGGACACTTCCAGTAGACTGTTCTCTATTACTGCTGCCTGGGCCGCCAGCGCTTTTGGGATTCTTACCGCCAGGCTGTTTCCCCATTTTTGAACTTTGATTTGCATTATTAACTCCCTGTCCTTTGTCAGAATGTGTCTACAATGAATATACAATCTCGCCGGGTGCGCGTCAAACCATCATTTCGCTGACGAACGCTGTTCATGTTCGATTGTGCCCGAACCGGCCCTCCGGCATCGCTCATCTCTCCCGATCAGCCTTCTTACCTATCGCGGCAGAGCCGCCAACCGAAACGAGTTTCGGAAGAAAAGTCCGAATATCCCAGAACTTATCAACGGATAAATCCTGCGCGAAAATACAACAATTTGAGATATAGCAGCGCAGAAGTGAGGCCGCGCCTTTTCGATGTTTGGGTGGTAGAATCTGAAGAGCAAAAACGTGGTACATTCTTTTTGAAGGTGAAGAAATGAAAAAAGCACGGAATGCAGTTTCGTTACTATTGCTTCTCATCACCGGGTTGTGTTATGCGCAGAGCCCGGACCTCGTTGTGAATCAGAGCAAGTTGCAAGGCAGTATCGAAATCCGAAAACGAAAATTTCAACCGAGCCACTGCGCCATTGTGGAAGGATGCACCGTTGCCGGACAAAGGAAACTCCTTCGCTTTGACACGGGAACGCCAAACATCGGCAATCAAGACATAGTTCTTGGCGATCCGCGAAACAATCCTCTCTTTGAATTCAGTCCCTGTCATGGCCATTACCATCTCACCAGTTATGCGATTTACGAGCTGCTGAATTCCAGCGGAACAGTCGTGATCACCGGACGTAAGCAGGCATTCTGTTTACTGGATTCCTCGAAATATCTTGCAACGGCCGGCCCGAGTAACGGATATACGTGCGGAAACCAGGGTCTGACCGCAGGCTGGCAGGATGTGTATTCGCGAAACCTGGATTGTCAGTGACTGGATATTACCGGCATTCCGTCCGGTCAATATAAACTGCGAGTCACAATCAACACAGAACATATTCTTCCGGAAAGTAACTACGAAAACAATTCAGCTACGGCTGATGTGACCATTCGCTAGCTCACACGCAAGCGCGTGCTGGAGTTTCTACATTTCGTGCGAAGCAGGCAAGATGCCTGCGGCCCATAATGCGGACAGGATGTCCGCGCTCCCTATGATAGGGGTTCAGCGTTGGCGGTTTGCTTGTGTAATCGGTCTCACAGCACTCATTGCTCAGCACTAAAATGCTACTTCAACAATTGTTTTGCGATGGCGATGCGCTGAATCTCGGATGTACCCTCACCAATCGTGAGCAGCTTGGCGTCCCGATAGTACTTTTCTGCAAGAAACTCCTTGATGTAGCCGTATCCGCCGTGGATCTGCACGCAGCGATCTGCGGCCCGCACACATGTTTCGCTGGCGTACAGTTTCGCCATAAAAGCTTCTTTTGCGAATTTGCGCCCGCTCTGACGAAGCCACGCCGCCCGGTATGTCAGCAATCTCGACGCTTCGATCTCGGTCGCCATATCGGCAAGCATCCATTGAATTGCCTGATAATCCGAGATCGGGTGTCCAAATTGTTTTCTTTCCTTCGAATACTTTAGAGCTAATTCGTACGCTCCCTGTGCCAGACCCACCGAAAGAGCCGCGATAGCCACACGGCCCCCTTCCAGAATCTGCATGCTCTGGCGGAATCCTTTTCCCGGTTCACCGATCAAATTCTCTTCAGGCACCTCACAATCCTCAAATACAAGAGAAGATGTGTCGCTCGCGCGGTGTCCGAGTTTATCTTCCTTCTTCGATGCGCGAAAACCGGGCATTCCCTTTTCCAGAATGAAAGATGTAATGCCGTCCTTGGGATTGCTCCGGTCGGTCACGGCCATTACAACAGCAATGTCTCCTACGGTCCCGTGTGTAATGAAATTCTTGGAACCGTTCAATATCCATTTGCCGTTCCTTTTTTCAGCAATCGTCTGCAATCCTTTCGCATCGCTGCCGGCGTTGGGCTCAGTCAGCGCCCACGCCCCGATCTTCTTGCCCGAAGCAAGCGGAATCAGATATTTTTTCTTTTGACTTTCGTTGCCAAACAAAAAAATATGATTGGAACAAAGCCCGTTGTGAGCGGCAACGCTTAACCCCACCGACGGATCGACGCGTCCCAGTTCCTCGATGACGCACACATAATCCAGATAGGTCATCCCGGCGCCGCCGTACTCCGTCGGAATGACAACTCCAAGCAAACCCAGTTCACCCAGTTTACTCATGATCACTGCCGGAAACTCCTGAGTTTCGTCGAAATGACGAATGTGTGGAGCGATTTCGTTTTCGGCAAATTCCCGCACCAGCCGGCGCGTCATTTCCTGATCTTCAGTTAAACTAAAATCCACAAGAACCTCGCAATCTAAAGAACATTCAAAAAAACCGGAATTTTGATCTGCGGTTGATCCGCGTTATCGGTGTTCACCAGAATTTCGCCTCTGTGGCTACCCTTTTTCGATCTGTCGATTTGATTCAGCGAAACCGTAAATTCCTTAAAATTTTCATCGGATGAGTTTGATTTCTCAACCTTAACCTGAGCCAGACCTGGAACTACACCCAGAACTTTGAACGGACGTCCATCCGCGCTTTGAATCGATATGCGTTGAGGGTCCGGTAATGGCCATTCCTTATTAGTCTTAGCCACAGAAGTCTTGATCCATCCGATTTTCCGGAATGGAATCGAATTCGGACCTGCTGAGCTTGCTCCGGCCTTCTCTTTTTCGAAGGTAATAACCTGATACCAGCCGTCCATCTCGGAAAGCACTTTTAATGTTCGACCTGCCAGAACCTTATCCACAACAATGGCATCCGGATCCGGCGCCTGTTTCACATCGACTGTGTATTCGACTCGTATTTCTTCCGGATAGCTCCTGATTTGAAACGATATGGACGGAGGATTCACAGTCAGTGGGCCACGAATGATCATCACGACAGGAATTGCAATCTCCGGGATCGGACCTTCCACCGGAATCTTGATCTCCGAGGCATGGGTCCCAATGACATTTGCGTTCTTCATGGTGATCGCAAGCTTCTGCCGGCCCTGATTGTCAGGTGGAGACAAAACAACCGACAACATATCCGAACCGGATACCGGCGTTTTCAGTTTCACGGATTTTTCCGGAATTAACGTGAGTTCCTGTGCCTGCTCTTTCCCTTTGGATGTAAGAAAACGAACGTGCTCTGCAGGCTGTATGTCAACAAGCATTTTCACCGTAGCCTTGATGAAAACTTTGGCGTCCGGCTGAACGGGATCGTTACTTCGAATATCTATTGCTTTCTGGACCTGACCTTTCAAATGACTGACATCTACGCTTGCGTGTATTTTACCTGCCGAACCGGCAGGTATGACCTTATCGAATCTGGTCACTGTGCAGCCTCACCCGGGTTTGACTTCCAGAATCGTCAGATCGGATGTGCCGGTATTTTTCACCACAAACGCATGTTCGATCGGTGTACCTGTGCGATACACTTCTCCGGCATCATGGGTAACCTGCTCAATAACCATTTTGGGGGTCCCGCTTGCCGCCGTCAACGCAATAGAGGCGACAAACAGCAGCACGAAAAGAAACGGAATTGATCGCTTCATATTATTCACTCCGGAATGGAACTGGAAAAAACACTTCAAGATATCACAAAAGGCATTGTCGAAAAAGTTTAAATTGCGGACTGGAAGTCCGCGGCACCTAATGCAGGCTGGAAGCCTGCGCTCCATAGGGAGCGCAGGCCTGCCCATTCGTATCAACTAACTTAAGCATCTAACAGAAACGGATACGCCATTTAGACTGAGCAAATTCTGGAGAAAGGACTTGCGAGCGTGACATTTTTCGTTGACACGAATGAGCATCCAAATCTTACTATATATATAGTATTTAGTTTCCGTATTATCTTTTAGAGGGAATCCGATCGCCGGTTTCCAAACGGCCGATGAGGCGCAGAAGTCCGTCAAGAATTGTCAGCGGATGGGGAGGACAGCCCGGAATGAACAGGTCGACAGGAACAACCGCGCCGGCGCCGCCGCATTGTTCTTCATGCGTTGCGAACATCCCGCCGCTGATGGCGCAGGCGCCGACAGCAATCACAATCTTTGGTGCCGGGACTGCCTCGTAGGTTTTTTCCAGTGCGTGCCGCATATTGACGGTTACCGGTCCGGTGATCAACAAACCATCAGCATGACGCGGAGAAGCCACGTACTGGATTCCGAAACGGCCGAGGTCCCACCCGATAGTCCCCAGCACATTCACATCTGCGCCGCATGCGTTACAATCACCGGCGCTGACCACGCGGAGCTTAAGCGAGCGCCCAAAAAGTTTACGCAGCCGTGTGTCAAGCACGGAGGCGAGTTTCAGTCCTTCTCCACGAAGGACCAGGTCCTCACGGGTTCGTGTCGCGAGCCGGTAGTCTTGCGTGTACGCAATTGCGCCTTCAGGACAGGCATCAACGCATTCAGTGCAGAAGATGCAGCGGCCGAGGTCCAGCTTCACCTTGTCCTCAATCGTGATGGCATTGGTTGGGCATGCGTCGGCGCAATCACGGCAACCCTCCTTACATTTGACCGGATCTATTTGCGGTAATCCGCGAAAACGATCAGGCATTTCCGGAGGCTCACCCTTCGGAAAGGAGATCGTGCGATGTCCCTGATGCACTCTTGCCATTAACGATTTGAACATACGTTACCTCTACAAATCATGGCCACAGTAAGACAGATTGAAACTCTTGTTGCACAACGGGAAATCTGAAATTTGTCCATCGCGCAGCGCAAGAGCAAGACCGAACCAGTTATGGAATGACGGGTCGGTGATTTTGTACCGCCTGAATCGCGCGGCCTCATCCGTTATGGCAACGTGACAGATTTCTCCCCTCCAGCCTTCAACAAGCGAAACCGCCACCGAGTCGGGTCTCAACGCTTGCTGCTGATTAGAGATATTCGTTTGAGGAAGGGTCCCGAGCTGGTGCAGGATGAACTGCACAGATTGTTGGATTTCGAGCCAGCGGACAAAAGCTCGCGAGTTCACATCGCCGTAATGAGCCGTCATCACAGGAACGTGAACAAACCGGAAGATGCCGGTCGGATAATCGTGGCGCACGTCACGGGCGAGTCCGCAGGCACGGGCTGCCGGACCAACAAGTCCGATCCTTTCAGCGTCCTCCATCGAAACGCGACCGGTGTTCTCGAACCTCTCCAATACTGTGGGTGTTTCCCACAGCAATTCCACTGCTTCCTTCACTTCAACCAACGCTGCGGTGAGACGTCGTCGCAGATCCTCAACATGCTCCGGCAGTAAATCGAACCCAACACCGCCGGGCCTCACCAGGCCGCGTCCGAAGCGGGATCCGCAAATCGCAGCAGTCATGTTCAGGAAATCTCCGCGAAGTCGACCGCAAAAGGAAGCTGTCGGCAGGTACGCTACGTCACCGGCGAGAGCTCCAAGATCACCGGTGTGATTCGCCAACCGTTCAAGTTCAAGCGCGATCCCGCGGATGGCCTGCGCTCGAGCGCTCACTGCAGTTCCAGATAACGCTTCCAGTGTCTGACAATACGCAAGAGCATGGCCGATCGTCGTGTCGCCGGCGACAGTTTCCATCTGGTACATCGTCCTCAAATGGGGCCCTCCCGGCAGAGCTTTTTCGATTCCACGATGTTGATAGCCCAGTGCGATTTCAAGGTGGAACACATGCTCACCGTGACACTGAAACCTGAAGTGTCCAGGCTCAATAACGCCGGCATGAACGGGCCCCACAGCGACTTCGTGCACTTCCTCTCCGCTGACCTGGTAAAAATCGGTGACTGCGGGCTGAATCGGCACGTCCTGCGAGCGATCCCATGCGTCATGTCCCGGACGATAGGAGTGGTGAAAGCGTACCGGTTTGAACCAGGGGTGTTGCTCTGGACGTAATCCATACTGCTCGGCGATTTCCCGCTCAAACAAGTGGGCCTGTGGGACCTCCTGAACGATTGAATTGAAGGAATCCCCGGTCAACTCCGTTCGAACCAGCGAGATTTTGCCGGTCGCATCGTTTGCCAGCACCGCAAACATTTCCATAGCCTCTAAAACAGGCGTAGCAAACATCGCTGCAATGCGCGCTCGTTGATTCACAACACTGTTGATGATTCGCGTACGAAAGGAGGCGGGATCAAGCTGCGGCACATTCTTTAGCAGAATGGCGCGACCATTTCTCATTTCACCGCTACTCATGGCGCCCCCTGCAACGTTCGGGCTGCTTCTTCTATAAACGAATAGAGTTGTCTCGGAATCCAGATGCCCATCATCAAAACAAGGGCCAGGGAGACAAACATGGGAGCCGTTTTCCAGAAGCTATCACGAAATCCAGTATCTGCTTTCTCTGATGGAACTCCCTGGACTACAGCCAGAACAGTTGCCCCCATCCCTATAAAAATTACGATCAGGAAAATGAGAAAGAGCGCCGCGGAAATAAAATGACCTGTTTGTATTGCGCCGTTGAGAATTGTGAATTCGCTGATGAACGGTCCAAACGGCGGTGAACCGGTGATCGCAAGAAATCCTGTGAGAAACAGCGCTCCGGAAATCGGGAGACGGCGCAACGCGCCGCTGACCACTTCAATTCGTTTGCTTCCATATGCGCGATGGATGTTGCCGGCCGAAAGAAAAAGGACAATTTTTGTGAATGCATTGTTGACCACGTGAAGCAGCGTGCCGAATGTTGCCAGTCCACCGACTCCGATACCGAGAACGAGAATACCCATGTGCTCTACGCTGGAATAGGCCAGCATTCGTTTGAAGTCGCGCTGTCCCGCCATAAACACAGCGGCAACCGCCATCGAAAAGAGCCCTATAACAATGAAAAGTTCTCGCGCAAAAGCCCCTTCGCCCGCGGCAACGGTGATTCTGAAGATTCGCAGCAATGCCAGAAAGGCGCAATTCGTCATTCCGCCGGCAAGAAGCGCTCCAATCAGACCAGGCGCTTCGCCATAAGCATCGGGTTTCCAGGTGTGAAGTGGCGCAAGACCCATCTTTGTTCCGTAGCCCACGAGCAACAAGACGAACCCTGCGCGGATCCACGGCCTCGAGAGCGCCTCGGAGTTCGTGAGTAAATCCTGAAACAGAAGGGATGCCTTGCCACCGGCCCCGAGAAACGCAGCGTATCCAATAAAGAGCGAACCAAGCAGGGCAAGAGCAATCCCCACAGAGCCGATCATCAGATACTTCCATGCGGCTTCAAGGGAGCGCGCATTACGATTAAAGTAGATGAGCATTGCGGTTGATAATGTAGCTCCTTCCATTGCCACCCATAGAAGCGCCAGATGTTGTGCAAGCGTTACGCCGGTTGTCATCGCGAGAAATGCCAGTAGACAGACGGTGAAAATGCGGTTGGGGCGATCCGCACGCACGCGGAGATAACCGATAGCGTATACGGAGCAGAGTGCAAATACTATCGAAAGTACTCCGAGTGTCAGATAACCGAGTGGATCGACTGCGAGCCAACCCCATTCAGAAACGTCTCCAACACGCAGACGAAAAGTACAAACAAGATGAATAGCGGCGGTAACTGCAACGATATGGGGACGGAATCGGTCTGAGGGAAGCACGAAAGCGATCAGGGCCGCAACAAGAGGAACAATAATCAGTGTATACATTCTCAGTCCCTTAATTCTGAAAGTCGTTCTGTGTCGAGTGATGAAAACTCGCGCTGGATGTGGTTCATCACAATGCCCATTACGAAGATGCCGACAACGAGATCGAGAAGCACCCCCACTTCCACAAGGAACGGCATGGCTTCATGGAGAAGTTGCGCAAAAACAAAAATGCCGTTCTCCAGAGTAAGATAGCCCGTAACCTGTGAAATCGCTTTGCGACGTGTCGTTAAAAGAAGAAACCCTGTGAGAAATGTCGAAAGCGCAGCAGGCACAATTAATAAGCCTCGATGCTCATCGGCAAGAGGCAGATAGCCCGCAAACAACAACGCCAGTCCGGTGCCGACAGCACAAAGCAGCACGGAAGGAACAAGACCGAGGTATGGCTCGGCCTCATGACGAATATGCACTTCACGCAATGCGCGAAAGAGCGTAGCGGGAATCACGAATCCTTTCACTGTCGCGCTGACTGCCACCAGCATTGCTAAACGCAGTGACGGACTGTGCGCAAATGCAAGAGGAAATACGCTGAGAAGCAAGCCCTGAATGGCAACGGCCCGGATCAGTGCCCTCAAATTGGAGGATCCGAGCGCCAGAAAGTTTGCGATGACGGACAAAATGAGAATTGTCGGTACCGCTTGAGTCATGGTTTCACCTCAAAAGCAACACAACAGCAAATGCGGACAGTAGAGTGGCGGTGATCAGGAGTTGAGGAACACGTACTAAGCGAAGCCGCGCCATGCTCGATTCTACAATTCCAACTGCAACACCTGTGATCAGGATCGCCACGGCTGTCATGACGGAATCCACTATCGGAATCCCAGAGCTGAACGGCAGCAGAAGTGTCGCAACCAGAGCGCAGAAGAGCGTTAGCTTCAACGCTGCCCCGTACAGAATGAGGCCGAATGCGGGTCCGCCATGGTCCAGCACCATGACTTCATGAATCATTGTGAGCTCCAGATGCGTGTTGGGATCGTCAAAAGGCACGCGGGAATTCTCCGCAAGAAGGACAATAAACCAGCTGATCACAATCAACACTACTGAGGCGCTTGCTTTATCCCATGCCCCCGATTCACCGATCGCAAGCATGTCGCTCAGCGTAAGTGAACCGGATAAACGCGCCAGCGCGAGCAAGCCGAACAGCATAGCCGGTTCCGCAAGAGCAGAAAAAGTCACTTCGCGCGAAGCTCCCATTCCCTCAAATGCGGATCCAGTGTCCATTGCTGCGGCCGCAACGAAGAATCGTGCCAGCGCAAACAGATAAATAAAGACCAGCATATCGCCGGTAAACGAAAGCAGCGCAGGATGATTCCCGAACGGCAAAAGAAGCGTTGCAGCAAGCGCTGACGCAACAGCAACCACGGGACCGGCCAGGAAGATCCAGGTTGTGGTTTTGCTCAAGACGGTTCCTTTTCTCAAAAGCTTACTAATATCGTAGTAGAGTTGCAGGAGCGGCTGGCCGGTGCGTCCGGCGGCAAGCGCTTTTGTCCGGTTGATCACACCCATCAGCAACGGCGCGAGCAGCATTATGAGAACC
>Ga0247727_10007819_pt1 | contig 20169 bp, 20 predicted proteins | sample WisWelCaveWW1625_FD_202498 | JGI IMG/M metagenome (GOLD analysis project Ga0247727, IMG submission 202498) | Biofilm microbial communities from Wishing Well Cave, Virginia, United States - WW16-25 | ecosystem: Environmental > Aquatic > Deep subsurface > Groundwater > Cave microbial mat | place... | reverse complement strand
GTCCAGCGCAGGACGCAAGGGCAAAAGATCTTCGGCCCGCATCGTTTCCCCCTCTCCGAGTGCCTACTTCTATTAATCGGCACTTCCAGCGGGGAACTGAATGCTGAAGTAGCGTTGTAGCCTTAGCGGTTGGGCTCGACCAGGGCTTTCGCATCCGTGACGGCGTTCTTCGCCATGTTCACGTACTGGCTCGGCCAGACGCCGAACGCGACCGTCAGCAAAGCGGCGACAAGCACCGCGACCCCGACGTTGAAATCGAACTTCGCCACCTCCGGCGCCCCCTCTTCGACCGGCGCTTCGACCGGCTCGCGCATCCACATCGCCACGACCACGCGAAGGTAGTAGTAGGCGCCCACGATCGACAGCAGCACGCCGAGCACCGCGAGCGGCACCTGGTCCGCCAGGACCGCCGCCTGGAAGAGCATGAACTTGCCGAAGAAGCCCGCCGTCGGCGGGATCCCCGCCAGCGACACCATGAAAATCGTCATGAAGAGCGCGGCGTACGGCCGGCGCTTCCCCAACCCGGCCAGGTCGTCGAACGTTTCGGCGTCCTTCCCGTCCTTCCCGTCCTTCCCGTCCTTCCCGGCGAACATCAGCATCGCGAACGCACCGAGCGTCATGAACGTGTACGCGAACAGGTAGAAGAGCGCCGACGACCCGCCGCTCTCGCCGCCGGCCGCGATCCCGACCAGCGCGTACCCCGTGTGCGCAACGCTCGAGTAGGCGAGCATCCGCTTGACGCTCTTCTGCGCCACCGCGCCGAGATTCCCCGCGATCATCGTCAGCGCCGCCAGTCCCACCACCACCGGCTGCCACGTCGCCTTCGCGCCGTCCAGCGACCCGTGCAGCAGCCGCACCAGCGCCGCGAACGCCGCCGCTTTGACCGCGACCGACATGAACGCCGTCACCGCGGTCGGCGCTCCCTCGTAGACGTCGGGCACCCAGAGGTGGAACGGCGCCGCGCCGATCTTGAACGCGAACCCGGCGAGCATCAGCCCCATCCCCGCCATCGCGAGCGGCGACGTCCCGTGCTCCAGCACGCTCCCGATCTTGTGCAAGTGGACGCTCCCGGTCGCGCCGTAAAGCAGCGCCATGCCGTAGAGCAGGAAGGCCGTCGCGAACGCCCCCTGCACGAAGTACTTGATCGCCGCTTCGTTCGCCCGCCCGTCCCGCCGCAGGATCCCGCACAGCACGTAGATCGCGATCGACAGGATCTCGATCGAGAGGAACATCGTGATCAGGTCCGCCGACATCGCCAGGAACATCATCCCGGCTGAGGCCAGGAGCACGAGGGCGACGTACTCGGCCAGGTAGATTCCGCGCGCGACGACATAGTCGACGCTCAAGACGATCGTCAGGAGCGTCGCGGCCAGCACCGTCAGCGCGGAGAAGCGCGCCAGCCGGTCGACCACGATCGAGTGGTAGAACGCGTCGATCGGCGCCGTGTTCATCTGCCAGTAGACGCAGAAGAACGATCCGATGACTCCCAGGTACGCGATCCACTCGACCGCCGCCTTGCGGCCGTTCGGCGCCGCCGCCGTCATGTCGACCAGCACGACCAGCAGCCCCGCGGCGAGCAGCACCAGCGCCGGCAGGATCGTCAGGAGCTCCTTAGCGTCCACGATCCACCTCCGGCCGCATCTGCCTGTGGATCTGGTCCGACGTGGCGTGCGTCTTGTGCAGGACGAGCATCGGCAGGAGGCCCAGCACCACGATCAGCAGCACCAGCGGCGCCAGGTACGCCATCTCCAGCCAGCTCAGGTCCTTCAGCTTCTCGTACTTCGACGACGTCATCTTCCCGAAGAAGACGCCGCGGTAGAGGTTCAGCATGTACACCGCGCCGAGGATGACTCCCGTCGACGCGACGGCGGCGGCCCACGGGCTGACCAGGAACCCGCCCAGCAGGGTCAGGAACTCGCCGACGAACCCGTTGAGCCCCGGCAGGCCGATGCTCGAGAGCGTCACCACGAGGAAGACGGCGGCGTACCTCGGCATCACCTTTGTGAGTCCGCCGAAATCGTCCACGCCGCGGCAGTGAGCCCGCTCGTAGATCACGCCGACGAGCAGGAAGAGCGCGCCGGTCGAGATCCCGTGGTTCACCATCTGGAGGATCGCGCCCTGGAGCCCCTGCATCGTGAACGAGAAGATGCCCAGCATGACGAAGCCCATGTGGCTCACGCTCGAGTAGGCGATCAGCTTCTTGATGTCGCTCTGCGCCATCGACATCAGCGCCCCGAAGATGACGCTGACGACGCTGAGGGTGATGAAGAGGCCCTGGTAGTGCTCCGCCGCGCGCGGGAAGAACGGGATCGCGATCCGCAGGAAGCCGTAGGCCCCCATCTTCAGCAGCACGCCCGCCAGCATGACGCTGCCTGCCGTCGGCGCCTCGACGTGCGCGTCCGGCAGCCACGTGTGGAGCGGGAACATCGGGACCTTGATGGCGAACGCCAGCGCGAAGGCGAGGAAGAGCCACTGCTGGCTGTCCGCGGGGAGCTTGCGCTCGCTCGCGATCAGCGCCGGCAGCTGGTTCATGTCGAACGAACCGCAGTTGACCCCGAGGTAGAGGATGGCGACGAGCATGAGGACGCTGCCCGCCATCGTGTAGAGGAAGAACTTCACCGATGCGTAGATCCGCCGCGTGCCGCCCCAGATGCCGATGAGCAGCGCCATCGGGATCAGCATCGCCTCCCAGAAGACGTAGAACAGGAACAGGTCGCGCGCGCAGAAGACGCCGATCACCGCCGCTTCGAGCAGCAGGAGGTTGATCAGGAAGCCCTTCACCCGGTCGTGGATCGCGTGCCACGACGCCAGCACGCACAGCGGCGTCAGGAGCGCGGTCAGGACGATCATCGCGAGCGCGAGCCCGTCCGCCGACATCGCGTAGCGGATGTTGAGCGCCCCGACCCATTCGTAGTCGCAGCCGAGCGGACCGGCGGAAACCGCCGCGACGCCGGCGAGCGCGAGCACCACGAGCGAAACGACGAGCGCTCCGATCTTCGCGCCCTTCTCCGCCTTGGGGCCCAGGAAGGCGAGGCCGAGCGCGCCCGCCGCCGGCAGGAAGGTCAGAATCGTCAGCAGGTGCTCGTTCATTTCGACTCGCGTCCCAACGGACGCGCGCTCAATACAAGCATGTCAAGAACCAGTGCCAGGCCTTGAGAACAAGGTCGTACCGCAGGATCGCCGCCGCGCCGACGGCGGTCAGCCCCACACCCGCCGCGATCGCGCCGCGGTGCAGCCTTCCCACGCCCGTGCCGGCCTTGTAGGCAATCCACCCCGCGCCGTTCACGAGCAGCGTATCGATGATCATCCGGTCGACGACGAACCACAGGACCGCGGCTCCCATCCGCACGCCGGCGACCACCGTCCACTGGTAGATCTCGTCGACGTAGAACTTGTTGTAGACGAGCGTGTGAAGCGGCGTGCCGACCATCTTGTCGGCCCAGTCGCGCTTGCCCAGGTACAGGAAGTAGGCCACCACGAAGCCGATGAAGAAGACCGCCACCGACGCGGCGATGTTGATCTCGTGCGCCCGTTCCTCGCGATGCGCGGCGCCATAGACCATCGTCAGGGCGTCCTTGACATGCCCGGACCGCTTCGCCGGTTCGGGATGCGCCTTCTCCAGCCGCTCCATCGCCTCTTTCGGATGGCGCGACAGGTGGAGCGCCGCCTTCGCGTCGCCCGCCTCGGCCTCCTTCACCCAGCGCTCCATCGTCGCCGGCGCCGGATTCCAGCCGCGGCCCAGGAACTCCTCGACCGGCTTCTGGAGCACGGCGCCGCCGAACGCGGAGAGCACGGCGAGAATCACCAGCGGCGCCATCATGAGGATGCCGGGTTTCTGGATTCCCCCGTGCGCGTGCGCGGCATCCTCCCCGTGGGCCCCTACGACGTGGTCCGCCGACGGCGCCGCCCTCTCCCCGAGAAAAACGACGCAGTAGAGCCTCGTCGAATAAAACGCGGTGATCCCCGCCGTCGCCAGGAGCATCACCCACGCAAGACCAAAGACCGGGAAGACCGACTGCTCGTGCACCGCCGCGAGGATCGCGTCCTTCGAGAAGAAGCCTGACAGCAGCGGGAATCCCGCCAGCGCGAGGGAGCCGATCAGGAAGACCGTCGCCAGCAGCGGCAGCTCTCGCCGCAGCCCGCCCATCTTCCGGATGTCCTGCTCGTGGTGCATCGCGTAGATCACGGCGCCCGCCCCGAGGAAGAGCAGCGCCTTGAAGAAGGCGTGCGTCGTGACGTGGAAGATGCCGGTCTGGAAGTGGGTCGTCGCCATCCCGCAGAACATGAAGCCGAGCTGCGAGACGGTCGAGTACGCGAGGATCTTCTTGATGTCGGTCTGCGCGATCGCGATGACGGCCGCCAGCAGCGCCGTCGCGGCGCCGACCAGGACGACGACCTGCAGCACGTCGGCCGGCAGCGCGCCGTAGACGAAGTGCATCCGGCCCATCATGTAGACGCCCGCGGTGACCATCGTCGCCGCGTGGATGAGGGCGCTCACCGGCGTCGGGCCGGCCATCGCGTCGGGAAGCCAGACGTAAAGCGGGATCTGCGCGCTCTTGCCGCACGCGCCCAGGAAAAGCAGCAGCGCAGGGATCCACAGGAGATGGATCGCCGCCGGATGCGCGCTGATCGCGGTCCACAGGTCCGCGAAGTCGACCGTGCCGTACTGGGCGAACAGAAAGAAGATGCCCAGGACGAAGCCGAAGTCGCCGATGCGGTTGGTGATGAACGCCTTCTTGCCCGCGTCGGCGTTCTTCCCTTCCTGCCACCAGAAGCCGATCAGGAGGTACGAGCAGAGCCCCACGCCCTCCCAGCCGAGGAACATCATCACGAGGTTCGCGCCGAGGACCAGGGTCAGCATCGAGAACATGAAGAGGTTGAGGTAGGCGAAGAAACGGGCGAAGCCCTCGTCGTCCTTCATGTACTCGATCGAGTAGATGTGGATGAGCGAGCCGACACCCGCGACGATGAGGACCATCACCGCGGCCAGTTCGTCGGTGCGCCAGGCGATGTCCACGCTGAACGTGCCCGCGGCGAACCAGCGCGTCGCCGTCTCCGTGAAGCTCCCCTCCCCGTGAACGCGAAGGAGGAGCATCACGCCGAGGACGAACGATGCGATGGGGCCTGCGCAGCCGATGATCCCCGAGACCATCCTCGGCAGCTTCCTGCCGAAGAAGCCGTTCACGATCGCTCCCAGGAGCGGCGCGAAGGTGATCCAGGAGAGGTAGCTCATTAGCCTTTCAGGTCCGTCAAGTCGCCCGTGTTCACCGTCTTGCGGTTCCGGAAGAGGGCGATGATCAGCGCGAGACCGACGGCGACTTCCGCCGCCGCGACGCCCATGACCATCAGCACGAAGACGTGTCCTTCGATGTTCTGCCAGTGGTAGGCGAACGCAACCAGCGCGATGTTGACCCCGTTGAGCATCAGCTCGATCGACATCAGGACGATCAGGAGGTTCCGGCGCGAGACGGCGCCGAACGCCCCGATCATGAACATCGCCGCGCTGAGCGCGAGATACGGGATCATAGTTTTCGTTTCGCCAGCACCACGCCGCCGAAGACGGCGACGATGATCAGCATCGACAGGATCTCGAACGGAAACGCGTGCGTGTAGAAGAGCTCGCGCCCAACATGCTTCACGCCGCCCCAGTCGGAGGTCATCGGCTTGTCGTCGTCACCCTTGAGCGGGCCGTTCTTGTCGTCCATCAGCGCGACCGGCTTGGGGGCCTCGCGCTTCGGCAGGGTGAGGATCCGTGCCCCCTTGAACGTCCTGCCGCTCTCCATCTTCCAGTGCTGGTAGCCCGACCACCCCAGCGCCCCCGCGGTCAGCGCCACGCAGACCAGCAGCACCGCCTTCTGCGGCAGCGGCGCTTCGCTGCCAAGCTCATGCTCCTTCAGGTTCAGCAACATGATCACGAAGAGGAAAAGCACGAGGATCGCGCCCGTGTAGACCAGGATGTGCATCGCCCCGACGAACGTCGCCCCCAGGCTGAAGAAGATCACGGCGAAGGCGAGGAAGCACTGCATCAGCCACAGGGCGGAGTAGACCGGGTTCTTCCGCGTCACGACCATGACGGCCGAGACGAGGCTCACCAGCGCGCAGGCACCGAAGATCGGATCAATCACAGGTAGTCGCTTGTTCCACGGTCCACGGTCTACGGTTCACGGTCAACGGCTCAGAAGCTTGTTAATGTCGTAAACTTTTTCCTGCCGCGACGTCGCGATGATGTTGTAGGTCGGCGTCAGCTCGATCGCGTCGCACGGGCAGGCTTCCTCGCACATCCCGCAGTAGATGCACTTCAGGAGATCGAGGTCGAACGTCACCGGGATCTTGTCGCGGTCGGGCCACGGCGACGGCCCCGCCGTGATGCTGATGCACTCCGCCGGACAGGCCGTCTGGCACATGAAGCAGGCGACGCACTTCATCCGCCCCTGCTCGTCCTTCTTCAGGCGGTGCTCGCCTCGGTAGCCCTTGCGGGGCACGTGTCGCTCCTCGGGATACCGCAGCGTGAACCGGCGGATGAACATCTTCTTCAGCGTCATCCACATCCCCTTGAGGATCGCGGGCAGGTACCACGAGATGTACTTTTTCGTCATGGGCTATCCTTTGAACACCACGCCGAGCACGCCGATGACCGCGAGGTTCACGAGCGCGATCGGCACGAGCACCTTCCACCCGAGGTTCATCAGCTGGTTGTACTTGAAGCGCGGAAGCGTCCACCGCACCCACATCGAGATCGTCAGGATGATCATGACCTTCGTGAAGAAGACCGTGAACGGGATCAGCACGCCGCCGACGAACGACGTCGCGGCCGGGTCGGTGATCCACGGGAAATGCCATCCCCCGAGCAGCATCGTGGTGATCAGGGAGCTCATCGTGATCATCGCGACGTACTCGCCCATGAAGAACATCGAGAATTTCATGCTCGAGTACTCGGTGTGATACCCGGCGACCAGCTCGCTCTCGCATTCCGGGAGATCGAACGGCAGCCGGTTGTTCTCGGCCAGCCCCGCCGTGTAGAGAAGGAAAAGCGCCACGATCCCGCTCGGCAGGAAGTACCAGTGGCCGCCGCCGAAGACGTTCCAGCCGCGTTCCGCCTGGCCGCGAACGATGTCGACCGGATCGATCGTCCCCGACATCATGATCAGCGCGATCAGGGTCAGCCCCAGGCAGAGCTCGTACGAGATCATCTGCGCGCTCGACCGGAGGCCCCCGAGCAGCGCGTACTTGTTCGTGCTCGCCCATCCGCCGAACGCCAGGCCGTAGACGCCGATTGACAGCACCGACATGAGCCAGAGGATCCCGATCGGCAGCCGCGCGGCGACCATCGGCGTGTCGCCGTACTGGTTCGCGAACGGAAGCACCGCCATGCCGAGCATCGGCGGCACGAGCACCAGCAGCGGCGCGAGCGTGTAGACGAACTTCTCCGCCCGCGCCGGCATCAAGTCTTCCTTGAAGAGCAGCTTGATGGCGTCCGCCAGCGGATGGAAAAGTCCGAACGCGCGGAATCCGAAGATCGCCGCCCGCTCCGGGCCGACGCGGCACTGGATGAACGCGCTCAGCTTCCGCTCCATCCAGACCAGGACCGGCACGGTCTGGAGCGGCAGCATCAGCACGAAGCCGATCTTCAGCAGGTCGATGAGCGTCAGCGTCATGCCGGCGCCCCCGCCATCGCCTTCACCAGCGGCGCGCCCAGCGTGCCGAGCTTCGCATAGTCCAGGCCCACGAACTCCGGCCACGTCCGGGCGACCTCCTTGAAGACCCCCTCCGCGGAGAGCACCCGCTCGCCGATCCCGAGCTCGATCAGCGCTGCCTGGAGCAATTCGACCTCCGGCCGCGCGCCGGGCGGCGGATTCACCGCGCGGCGGATCCGCTGCGCACGCTTGTCGACGTTCACGAAGACGCCGTCTTTCTCCGCCCAGACGGCCGCCGGAAGCAGCACGTGCGCCGCGCTGGCCGCCGGCGTCTGCTCGATGTCGATGACCGCAAGCCATTCGAGCTTTTGAAGCGCCATCACCAGCGACGAGGGCCACTCGAGCCCCGGGATGCCGTTCATGAGGATCAGCCCTTTCACGGAACCATCCTTGATTCCGGCGGCGATCGACTCGACCCCGCTCGTCAGTGCATCCGCACCGAACGCGAGCTCTGCGAACGCGCGGTTGGGCGTCTTGTCGGGCTCGATGACGAATCCCCCCTTGAAGGTCTGCCTCTGCCCGACGCTCCGGCTCAGGATGCCGACGCGAGTCGCCTGGAGCGCGCCGGCCAGCTTCTTGAAAAGGTGCAGCTCCTCGACCGACTGGTAGCTCGAACCGATGCACGCGACCGACCCCGGCCCGTGCCTGGCGACGATCGACTTCGCCGCCGCGCCCAGCTCCTTCGCCCCGCCGCGCCCCGACTTCAGCCGCTTCGGGCCATCGACGTAGCGGACGTTGAGCCGGCCTTCGTCGCACATCCAGTACTTGTTCACGTCGAGATTCGGCCGCGAGACGTGGCGCTTCAGGTGCCCGTCCATTGCCGTCAGCTTCGTGTTGCAGCCGCGCGAGCACGAGGCGCACACCGTGTTCGTCTCCTGCGCAAACCAGACGCGGGCCTGGAAGAGGAAGTTCTTGTCGATGAGCGCGCCGACGGGGCAGATGTCGACGACGTTCAGCGAGAGCGGGTTGTCGATGGGGATGCCAGGGAAGATGTCGACGACGCTCCGATCGCCGCGGTCGATGACGCACAGCTCGCCCGTCCCCGTCTGCTCGTCGCAGAACCGCACGCAGCGCGTGCAGACGATGCAACGGTTGCCCCAGATCTTGATGTTCGGCCCCAGGTCCTTCGTGTGCCGGATGGTCTTCGGCTCCTGGAAGCGCGACAGCCCGCCGCGGTACTGGAACGTGAAGTCCTGGAGCGTGCACTCCCCGGCCTTGTCGCAGATCGGGCAGTCGAGCGGGTGGTTGATGAGCAGGAACTCGAGCACGTCCCTGCGGCCCTTGTTGACCTCGGGCGATTCCGTGACGACGTCCATGCCCTCGGCCACGTTCGTCATGCACGCGATCGACAGGCCGCGCGGCGGCGGCGCCGGCGGTGGCATCGTCACCTTCACGAGGCACATGCGGCAGTTGCCCGCGGGCGTCAGCCCCGGATGCCAGCAATAGTGCGGCACGAAGATCCCGGCGTCGAAGCAGGCCTGGATCACCGTCTTGCCGGCGGCCGCCTCCAGCTCGCGTCCGTTCACCTTGATCTTCGGCATCTAGTGAGCTCCCGCCGGAACGTGAGCCTCGCTCTTCTTGAAGGGACATCTCTTCAGCCGTATGTGCTCCTCGAACTCCGCCTTGAACTTCGTCGAGTAGCTCTGCGCAGGCCACGCCGCGGCGTCGGCAAGGACGCAGATCGTCCGGCCGCACATGTTGTCGCCGACCTCGTAGAGCAGCTTCAGATCGTCTTCGCGGCCGTGGCCGTTCTCGAGCCGCTCGCAGATCTTCTCGAGCCAGCCGGTCCCCTCGCGGCACGGCGTGCACTGCCCGCACGACTCGTGGTGGTAGAACCGCATGAGGTTCCACACCGCGTCGACCATGCAGGTATCCTCGTCCATGACGATGACGCCGCCCGAGCCGAGCATCGACCCCGCCGCGCCGAGCGCGTCGAAGTCCATGTTGACCTTCATCGCCTCTTCCGCCGTCAGGATCTTCGCGCTCGAACCGCCCGGGACGACGGCCTTCAGCTTCTTGCCGCCGCGAACTCCGCCGGCGAGCTCAAGGAGCTCCGCGAACGGAATGCCGAGCGGCACTTCGAAATTGCCCGGTCGCTCGACGTGTCCCGCGACGCTCAGGATCTTCGGCCCCGGCGACTTCGCGGTACCCATCGAGCGGAACCAGTCGACGCCCTTCATCACGATGTGAGGAACCGTCGCGATCGTCTCGACGTTGTTCACCACCGTCGGGCAGCGGAAGAGTCCTTCGACGGCCGGGAATGGCGGCTTGATCTTCGGATAGCCGCGGCCTCCCTCGAGGCTCGAGAGCAGGCCGGTCTCCTCGCCGCAGATGTAGGCGCCCGCGCCGCGGTGAACCGTGACGTCGAGCTTGAAGCCCGTTCCCATCACGTTCTCGCCGAGATAGCCGCCCTTGTACGCCTCGTCGATCGCCCGCTGGAGGATCGTCGCTCCGAGCCCGAACTCGCCGCGGATGTAGATGTAGGCGGCGTTCGCGGTGCAGGCGTACGCCGAGATGATGATGCCCTCGAGGAGCTGGTGCGGATCACGCTCGATCAGCATCTTGTCCTTGAAGGTGCCGGGCTCGCTTTCGTCGGCGTTGCAGACCAGGTAGCGCGGCTTCGGGTTCTTCGACGGATGCGGCACGAAGCTCCACTTCAGCCCCGTCGGGAATCCCGCGCCGCCGCGGCCGCGCAGGCCCGACCGCTTGACCAGGTCGATCAGCCCTTCCTTGACGATCTGCTTGCCGTCCGCGCCGCCCATCTCGGAGTAGGGCTTGTACTCCTTGAAGGCCTTCTCCGCCGCCTTGTAGCCGCCGCGCGCGACGTAGTGCTCCAGCGTGTTCGATCCCGGCTCCAGTACGTGCTTGAGCAGGATCGGCTCGTGCTTCGTCTTCGGAACGACGTAGGGCATCTCGACCGGCTTCCATCTGCCCTTCCGCATCTCGTCCACCATGGCGTCGACGGTGTCGGGGGCGAGCTTGTCGAAATAGTGCTCGCCGACCTGAAGGCACGGCGCCTTGTCGCAGTTCGCAAGGCACTCGACCTTCTTCAGCGTGAAGAGACGGTCGGGCGTCGTCTCCCCGTGCTTGATGCCGAGGTTCTTCGACAGGTGCCGGTAGAGATCGAGGCCGCCGCGCAGCGCGCACGGCAGTGTCGCGCAGACCTGCATCACGTGCTTGCCGTCCGACGGCCGCAGGTAGTGCGTGTAGAAGGTGACGACGCCGAAGACCTTGGCGGGCGAGACGCCGATGAGCTTGGCGATGTAGACCATCCCCGGTTCGCTGACATGGCCAAACTCGCGCTCCAGCAGCCGAAGCGCAGGCAGCAGGGCCGCTTCACGCCTGGGATAGCGCGCGCAGATCCGCTCCAGTTCCTCGAGGGTCTCGTTGTTGAACGCGATTGCCATCGATCTCTCGTCTCTCGCTCGCCCTAGCGATCAAGTTCTCCCGCAATGATGTTCAGGCTCGCCATGTTCGCCACGATGTCCGACAGCATCGAGCCCTCGCACATCCGGGGGAACGACTGGTAGTTGTAAAAGCTCGGCGGCCGCACGCGCATCCGGAACGGCCGCTGCGTGCCGTCGCTGATGATGTAGAAGCCGAGCTCGCCGTTCGGCGCTTCCGTCGACGAATAGACTTCGCCCTTCGGCGGCGAGATGCCGTGGCCGTACATGTAGTTCTTGAAGTGAAAGATCAGCCCTTCCATCCCCCCCGCCGGCTTGTTGTCCTCATCCTTCGCCGGCAGCGAGATGCGGGGATCGTCGACGTTGATCGGGCCTGCCGGGAGCGCCTTCAGCGCCTGGTCGACGATCTTCAGCGACTCGCGCATCTCTCTCATGCGGACGCGGTACCTCGCGTAGACGTCGCCCTCGGCCTCGGTCACGAGGTCGAACTGGTAGTTCTCGTAGCCCAGGCACGGCTTGTCCTTCCGCAGGTCGCGCGCGACGCCGCAGGCGCGAAGCAGCGGCCCCGTCAGCCCGAAGCTGATCGCGTCCTCCGCGCTGATGCGACCCACGCCCCTGGTCCGCTTCACGAAAATGTCGTTCGACGAGAGAATCTCGTCGATCTCCCCGATCGTCTTGTCGCACTTCACCATGAACGCGCGCACCATGGACTCGAAGTCGGACGGCACGTCGCGGAAGAGGCCGCCGACGCGCGTGTAGCTCGTCGTCAACCGGGCGCCGGTGACCGCTTCGAAGATGTCGTAGAGCCGCTCGCGCTCGATGAAGGTCCAGAGCATGACGCTGAACGCGCCCAGGTCCATCGCCTGAAGCCCGACCGAGAGGATGTGATCGGCGATCCGCGAGAGCTCGTAGAGAATCACGCGGATCCCCGCGCACCGCGGGGTCACCTTGATCCCCATCAGCTCCTCGACCGCAAGCGCGAAGCCGACGTTGTTGCAGAGCGGCGAGAGGTAGTTCATCCGGTCGGTGATGGTGACGATCTGGTTGTAGGTGCGGTACTCCGACTGCTTCTCGAAGCCGCTGTGCAGGTAGCCGATCTCCGGCGTGATCTTCTTCACGACCTCGCCATCGATCTCGATGATGTTGCGGAGCGTGCCGTGGGTCGCCGGGTGCTGCGGCCCGAAGTTGACGATCATCCGCTTGGAGCCCATGTCGCCCGACAGCTCCTCCTCGATCTCGATCGCGGGGCGCGGCGCGTCGCTCATGCGTTTTCCTCCCCGACGTAGCGCGGGAAGTTGTCGCGCTCCCCCATGCCGCGAAGGGGGTAGTCCTTCCGCATCGGATGCCCGGTGTAGTAGTCGGGCAGCAGGATGCGGCGCAGGTCGGGGTGGTTCTTGAACTCGATCCCCATCAGGTCGAAGACTTCGCGCTCCGCCCACGGAGCGCACTTCCAGAGCTCGGCGACCGACTCGATCGTGGGATCATCCTCGGGCACGAAGACCTTCACCCTGAAATAGCCGTTGTTCTTGAGCGAGAGCAGGTTGTAAACGACGGCGAACCGCTCCGGCGCGCCCTGGTTGAGATAGTCCGCCGACGTGATGTCGATGCAGACATCGAACGAGAGCTCTTCGTCGTGGCGGAGGTACGTCAGGATGTCCTTCGACTTCTCGCGCTTGACGCAGACGAACGGCTGCCCTGCCGAGACCTCGGCCGAGAGGACCTGGTCCGGAAACAGCGCCTTGACCTGCTCGACGGCCCGTTCAGCGATGCTCATATCTCTACGGTCTTACGGTCTTACGGTCCTACGGTCATACGGTCCTACGGTCTTACGGTCCTACGGTCTTACGGTCCTACGGTCTTACGGTCTTACGCCCTCTTCAGCGGCTCCTTGTCCACCATCTCCTGGATCTTCATGATCGCGTCGATGATGCTCTCCGGCCTCGGCGGGCAGCCGGGGATGTAGACGTCGACGGGCATGAACCGATCGACGCCCTGGATCATGGCGTAGTTGTCGAAGATGCCGCCGCACGAGGCGCACGCGCCCTGCGAGATGCACCACTTCGGCTCGGGCATCTGCTCCCAGATCTTCAGCAGGACCGGCATCATCTTCAGCGAGATGCGGCCCGAGACGATCATCAGGTCGCTCTGCCGCGGCGAGAACCGGATCACCTCCGCGCCGAAGCGCGCGAGGTCGTAGCGCGACGAGAGGGTCGCCATCAGCTCGATCGCGCAGCACGCGGTGCCGAACGGCATCGGCCAGAGGCTGTTCTTCCGCGCCCAGTTCACGACCTTGCTCAGCTGCGTCGTCAGCAGGCCTTCCGGCAGCCAGCTCTCTACTCCCATTCGAGCGCTCCCCGCTTCCAAACATAGGCGAGGCCAAAGACGATCACCCCCAGGAAGATCCCCATCTCCACGAGACCCAGGACGCCCAGCGCCTTGTAGAGCACCGCCCAGGGAATCAGGAAAACGGTCTCAATGTCGAAGAGGATGAAGAGGATCGCCACCATGTAGAAGTGGACACTGAGCCGGTCCTTCGCGTCGGACAGGAGCGGCACACCGCACTCGTACGGGTCGCCCTTGCCCTTCTTGCGCTTGCGCGGACCGAAGAGCAACGACGCACCCAGGATGCCCGCACCGATGGCCAGAATGCCGCCCGCATAGAGGGCGACCTGTAGCCATTGGGAGTTCATGTCGGGGGTGTTCGACAGATTTAACCATCAACCCGAGAGAGCCGCAAGGAACAGCGCTATCCGCAGCGCTTCGCGAAGACCCACAGAAGCGCCCCGATGATCGCAAGGATGACGATGGTCAGCCCGGTCGTGAAGTTCCGGTCGGCTCGTCGCTGCGCCTTGATGCGCTCCTCGAACTCGCTGATCGCCTTCGTTGTCTCCGCGTCCGTGGGCATCAGTTTCAGCTTGAGCGAAATCGCCTCGAGCCGTCCGGTCGCATCGTCTCCAGTCCCCGCGAACTCGATGAACGGGACCATGCGCAGCCCCGCCTCGATGACGAGCGCCTTGTGGTCGGGCAGAAAGCCTGTCTTGAAGAGCGACTTGCGCCCCAGTTCGTCCGCCTTCGAAACCGCGGCGTGGTACTCGTCGAGCGCGCGCCGCTGATCCTCGATGCTCTCCATCTGGTGCGTCAGCACCCCGCAGTAGGCGCAGACGTAGGTCCCCTTTGCATTCGCCCCGCAGGCGTGGCACGTCTCAGCCATTCGGCCGAGTATACGCTCCCCCTTCCCTCTTTCCCTCTTTCCCTGTCTCCCTCTTTCTCCCTTTCCCTCCCTCCCCCATCGTCGTACCATCCCTTGGGGGTCGAGGGCCGTGGGAGGAGTCATGCGGTACATCGCGCTTCTCGGCATCCTCTGTTTCCCCCAGGACAAGCCAGTTCCTCCACCTCCAAAGCCGGCCGATCCCAAGCCCCAGGCCCAGGACCCGGCCCCCATCGACTCGAGGCTTCAGGGCCGAATCGATGTCGCCGTAGAAAAGGGGATCGCCTGGCTTCTCGAGCAGGCCAAGGGCGACCGCATCAACATGACCCCCGGGCTCCCCGGCGGCATGGATCACAGCGAGCTCGTTCTCTACGCCCTCATTTACGGCGGCGCTGACTACGATCACGCCGGCTTTCAGAAGGTCCTCGCCGTCGCGACGACCGCGAAGCTCGGGCGGACCTACCGCGTCGCACTCACCGCGATGTGCCTCGAGGCCTTCGACCGTTCCAAGTACCAGGCGCGCATCGCCGAGTGCGCCCAGTTCCTGGCCGACACCCAGTGCAAGAACGGCCAGTGGTCCTACGGCGAGGCCACGAAGAAGCCGGACGACACGCCCACTGGCGGAGACGGCAAACCGGTCAAGGGCGACAAGAACTCGACCGTCGGAACGACGACCGAAGTGAAGGCGCGCGCGGCGGGCCCGCCAACGGGCGACAACTCAAACACGCAGTACGCCGCGCTCGGCATCCGCTCCTGCGCCAAGGCCGGCGTGACCGTCGAGAAGAAGGTCGTCGAGGCCGCCCTCAAGTGGTGGGAATCGTCGATGCACGCCGACGGGGGCTGGGGATATGCCTCGAACGGCCAGGTCGACGGAGACCCCGTCTACGGCTCGATGACGGCCGGCGCCGTCGCCAGCATGGTGATCTACAACACGCTCCTCAAGGACGCGAAGAAGGATCCGAAGAAGCACGACAAGACCCTTAAGGGCGTTGAGTGGATGGGCAAGAACCTCGTCTACGACAAGAACCCCGGGCTCGCCGAGAGCTACCGCTGGGTTTACTACTGGCTCTACGGCATCGAGCGCGCGGGCGATCTCTTCGGCACCGACACCTTCGGTCCCAACGAGTGGTACACCGAGGGCTCCTCGTGGCTCCTCGACCGGCAGGAAAAGAACGGGCGCTGGGAGGGTCGCGAGCATCTCGTCATCACCGACACCTGCTTCGCCATCCTGTTCCTGCGTCGCGCCACGAAGCTCGCCCCCAAGGTCGCGACCGGGGGCACGAAAGACAAATGAGCCGACCAGCGTGTGCTTGCAGTGAGCGGAGGGCGGCGCTGGGGCGCCGACCGGAGTCGAAGTGAGCCGACTGCTGCTGATCAGCCTCTTCTCCTGCGCGGCGTTCACCCGATCCGCGTCGCAGGATCTCGAGCAGCCGACCCCGGAGCAGGTCCAGAAGCAGCGCGTCGAGGCGGCGCTTGAACGCGCCAAGCAGTATCTCGTGACGTGGACGACGAAAGCACCCCCCGTGCAGACCGGCGGTGATCCCTCGCGATGCCACGAACTCGTCCTCTACGCGCTCCTGCACCTCGGCATCCCGCAGACCGAGAAGTGCATCACGACGCTCGCGGGCATCGTCGAGAACGCACCGATCGAACGGACCTACCAGGCAGCGCTCGGAGCGATGGCGCTCCAGGCTCTCGACCGGGTGAAGTACCGGAACCGTATCGCGCACTTCGCGCAGTTCCTCGTCGATCAGCAATGCGCCAATGGCCAGTGGGGCTACGGCCGGCCGATCGAGCACAAGCCCGACGTCACGCCCGTTCACCCCGATCCGAAATCGACGACGGAAGTCATCGTCATCAAGCGGTTGGGCAAGGGGCCCGCCGACGGCGACAACTCGTGCTCGCAGTACGCGGCCCTCGGTCTTCGCGCCTGCGTCGCCGCGGGACTCGAGTTGCCGAAGGAGACCTTTCAACTCGCGATCGACTGGTGGGAGAGGAGCCAGAAAGGCGACGGCTCGTGGGCTTATTCGTCGAAGGACGCCGGCCCCGACAGGGAGGGCTACGCATCGATGACCGCGGGCGGCGCCGCGAGCCTCGTCATCTACCGGTCCCACCTGAAGAAGGACTGGGAGAAGGACCCGAAAATCGCCAAGGCCCTCGAGTGGCTCGCCGCGAACTTCGCCGTCACGGGCAACCCGAAGCACAAGAATCCCCCGCTCTTCAGCTACTACTGGCTCTATGCCCTCGAGCGCGTCGGCGACCTCATGGCGCTGGAGAAGATCGGCACCCACGCGTGGTACGCCGAGGGCGCCGACCAGCTGCTCAAGACGCAGCTTCGTGACGGAAGCTGGGATTCGAAGAACGAGATGATCGTCGCCGACACCTGCTTCGCCGTCCTGTTCCTGCGGAAGGCGACCCGCCCCGCCCCAAAGGTAGCCACGGGAAAGTAATGCTCACCCTCGCCGCGTTCCTGCTCATGCAGGCCAAGGTCGACCAGACCGCGATCGACAACGCCGTCGACCGCGGGGCAAAGGCGCTCCTGGGGGCCGTCGGGTCGGGCCTTCCGAAGGTCCGCTACAACGTCAACAACGAGCACACGTTCGACGAGCTCGTCTTCTACACGCTCGTCCACGCCGGGGTCGACCCCGGTGACGCCACCTTCTCGAAGCTGTTGAAGCGGGTCGTGAGTGTCGAGCTCAAGCGCACGTACGAAGTCTCGCTGATCGCGATGGGCCTCGCCGCCCTCGACCCGGTCAAGTACCAGGAGCGCATCGCCGAGTGCGCGCAATGGCTGGCCGACCAGATGTGCGCCAACGGCCAGTGGGACTACGGGATGCCGTACAAGGTCACCGTCATCCCAAAGCCCAAGGATGTCGCCACGGGAGGCGGCGAGAAGTCGAAGACGATTCCGAAGATCGTGGTGAAGAAGGGACGCGAAGGCAACGCGGTCGGCGACAACTCCAACACGCAGTACGCGGCGATGGGACTGCGCGCATGTGCGGCCGCCGGCTGCGAGTTCGACAAGGCCATCGCGGAGAAAGCGATCACGTGGTGGGAGAAGTCGCAGCTCGAGGACGGCTCGTGGAACTACTGCTTCCAGGGCGTGATCAAGGCAGAGGAGCCTGGCTACGGCTCCATGACGGCAGGCGGCGTCGCCAGCCTCCTCATCTGGAACAAGCTCCTCGGCAAAGACGGCAAATCGACCAAGAGCGTCAAGGCGGGGCTCGACTGGCTTGGAAAGACCTTCACCCTGACCGAGAATCCGAAGGAGCCGAAGGAGAAGCGCTGGCAGTATTACTACATCTACGCGCTGGAGCGAGTCGGCGACCTGGGGGGGATCGACAAGATCGGCGGCCACGACTGGTACCCCGAGGGATCGACCTGGCTCGTAGAGAAGCAGGCCGGCGGGATGTGGTACGGCCCCGTGAACGATTTCGCCATCGCCGACACCTGCTTCGCGATCCTCTTCCTGCGGCGGGCGACCAAGGCGCCGCCGAAGGTGGCGACCGGCAAGTGAGCGCCGGTCGATCTCTGCTACGATCCTTGGCGTGAAGGAGTCCCTGCTCTACGACAAGCTCGAGGGCGGCAAAGTCCGCTGCCGGGTTTGCGCGGTCCTCTGTGTCATCCCGGAGGGGAAGGTCGGCGCCTGCCGAACCCGCCTGGTGAAGGACGGCTCGCTCTACACCCTCCTCTACGGCTCGACGAGCGGCGTCTGTGCCGATCCGATCGAAAAGAAGCCGCTCTACCACTTCTACCCCGGCACGCAGGTCCTCTCGATGGGCACCCGCGGCTGCAACTTCCGGTGCCCGGGCTGCCAGAACTGGGACATCTCCCACGATTCGCCCGACCCGCTCGGCCGCAATCTCGTCCCGCTGACTCCGGTCGACTCGGTCCAGATGGCGGCCGACGAGGGCTGCGCCGGCATCTGCTGGACCTACAACGATCCGACCATATGGCTCGAGCAGACCCTCGAAGCGATGATCGAGGCGAAGCGGCGCGGCCTCTACTCCTGCTACATCACCAACGGCTACGCGACCGCTGAACACATGGAGCTCATCGGTCCCTACCTCACCGCGTGGCGCGTCGACCTCAAGGGCTTCTCGAGGGAGACCTACAAGAAGATCTCGAAGATCGCCCGCTGGGAGCCGGTCCTGGAAATGACGCTTCTCGCGCAGCGCAAGTACGCCATGCACGTCGAGTGCGTGACCAACGTCACCCCGACGGTCAACGATTCGCCCTCGGAGCTCCGCGAGCTCGCCCGCTGGATCAGGCGTGAGCTCGGCGAAACGACGCCCTGGCACATCACGCGCTTTTACCCGTACCTCGACCTCTCGCATCTGCCTCCCACGCCGATTGAGACGCTGGAACGGACCTACGAGATCGCGAAGGAGGAGGGCCTCAAATACGTTTACCTCGGCAACGTGCCGGGCCACGATTGGGAGAACACCTACTGCCATGGCTGCAGTGAGCTGCTGATCGAGCGCCGCGGCTTTGCGGTCCGCAAGGCGAAGCTCTTCGACGGCAAGTGCCCGAAATGCAGCGTCGCGATCCCCGGCCGCTTCGCCCCTCGGATCGAGACCACCGACGGCCGGCGTCGTCCCGTGTACTACTAGCAGTGATTGAGTTCGCCTGCGCCTGCGGCCAGAAGCTCCGCGTCAAGGACGAGCTTGCCGGCCGCTTTGCGCGCTGCCCAAGGTGCCAGGCCACGGTCCCGGTGCCAGGGGCCGATGCGCCGGAAGAGCCGCCCCAGGAAGGCGGCGAAGACGTCTTCACGCGACCCCAGCGGCGACGCAAGGTGCCGTACGAACTCTGGGCGGCGCTCGCGGTGAAGGGGTTCGTCCTTCTCTTTTACGGGCTCGTCATTCTCGGGAAGCTCGAGTACGCAACCGATCTCACCATCGCCTTTCCAGCCGGCTTGAGCGTGCTGGTCGTCATCGGCCTCGTCCAACGGACCGCCTGGGGATGGTGGGGCGCGATCCTGCTCGCCGGAGTAATGGTCGTGATGAGCCTTTTCACGCTGCGCCAGGAGGGCATGCCGGAGTCGGCGCATACGGCGCGCATCGCCGGCATCCTGCTCGAACCGGTCGTCGCCGTCCTTCTCATCATCGGCTGGTGGCGCGGGGCGTACGACACCGATTAACGGCGCCCTCTTCACTCGCTCCCCTTTACTCGTTATCGTTTCGGCCCATGCGTCCCTCTAGGGCCGAGCTCAAGGCCAAGGTCGAGGACGGATCCTACCTCGACTTCGTCAAGTCGCAGATGACCGACTTCTGCTTCACGATCAACTACCACGACGGGAAGGACCGCGCGTGGTTCGGATCCCACACGCTCACGATCAACCGCAACATCGCGTTCAACTTCTTCGACCGCGATGTGGCGGAGGACGAAGGCCTCGAGCCCCATCCCGTCATCCTCGCGGAGGCGACGCGAACCGTCGAGATCCGCGTGGCGGCCGCCGCGGACGATCCCACCTCGGCGTACACCGTCGTGGCGTTTTACCTGGACCGGCGCACGTACGAAGAGGTGCTGCGCTCGATGCAGTCGATCCTCGAGGAGTACGAGGGCCTCCGCACCCTTCCGGACAGCTATTTCGCGGGGACGTCCGTCGTGAAGCTCGCTCAGAGCCTGCTGGCGCATGCGAGGGTAAAGGCCGACCGCGCCGCCGACTGGCCCGACCTGCTTGCGTGAGTACACGACCAAGCAAGATCGTGACCGTTGGTAGCTAAGGAGCCAAGGAGCAGCAGTTCCGTAGATAGGCTCGGTGAGATCGCTAAGCCGATGCTGAGCAGATAGATCGACCGGAATTCCCGGACCGAAAGACCCGCATCAAATTCGCGTAAGCTGATGGTGGTTTTTTGCTTGC
>Ga0247727_10007818_pt1 | contig 20171 bp, 21 predicted proteins | sample WisWelCaveWW1625_FD_202498 | JGI IMG/M metagenome (GOLD analysis project Ga0247727, IMG submission 202498) | Biofilm microbial communities from Wishing Well Cave, Virginia, United States - WW16-25 | ecosystem: Environmental > Aquatic > Deep subsurface > Groundwater > Cave microbial mat | place... | reverse complement strand
GCTCTTCCGCGCCACTGGCCGCGGCCGCCCCCGGGCCCCTCGCCTCAGCCGCCCCCGGGCCACGCCCGACCACAACCCCTAGGCGGTGGTGGAGGGAAGCGAATATCCCTTTCTCCGGTTTCACACGTGGAGCCTTCCCGCACGCATCCTGGCACCGCGTGGGTCGCCTTCGATCGCCACATGTTCGACGACTCCGCACCTTACGTCTTCAAGACGAGCGACTACGGCAAGACCTGGACGCGGCTCACCACCGGCCTGCCTCCGCAGGGTTTCGTGTGGGTCGTGCGCCAGGACCCGACGGCCCCGCGCCTGCTCTGGGCGGGCACCGAGCTCGGGCTCTACGCCTCGCACGACGAGGGCAAGAGCTGGCGGCGGAGCCACCTCAAGAACTTCCCGACCGTGGCCGTCCACGACATCCTGGTCCACCCACGCGACAACGACCTGATCCTCGGCACCCACGGCCGCGCGCTCTGGGTCTTCGACGACGCGACACCGCTGCAGCAGTGGGATCCCGCCGCTCCCCTGCAAGCGCAGCTCTTCGACGTGCGTCCCGCGCTGCGCTTCCCCTCGCGCTTCACGCGCTACGGCCTCGGCGACAAGGAGTTCCGCGCGCCCAACCCGCCGGCCGGCGCCCTCATCACCTACGCGCTGCCCGAGAAGATGGCGCTCGAGGAGGCACCCAAGCCCGAGGGTCCTGACGCCAAGCCGGCAGAGAAGAAACCCGAGCGCGTCAAGCTCGAGATCCTGGACGTACGGGCAAGGTCGTCCGCACGCTGAAGAAGCTCGGCCTCGAGAAGGGCCTGAACCGTGTCGCATGGGACCTGCGCTACGACGCGCCCTTCCCGCGCAAGGACGAGGAGGAGGGTCCCTCCGAGTTCGGACCGCCTCCTGGCGGCCAGTACGCGCTGCCGGGGACGTACACCGCGCGCCTCACGGTCGACGGCAAGGTCTTCGAGAAGCCGGTCGTGGTGCGGGTGGACCCGACGGTCAGAACCTCGACCGCGGCGCTCCAGGCACAGTCCGAGATGGCCGGAGCGCTCCTCGCGATGCGGTCCGAGCTCAACCGCACGCTGCGCGGCCTCGACGCCCTGAAGTCGCAGCTCGACGAGCGTCGCCGGCTCGCGAAGCAGCTCGGGCGCGGCCCGGAAGGCGAGCTCGAGACCCAGCTCGCGAAGGCCGAGGGCCAGCTCAAGGACATCACCGGCACGCTGGCGCGCCCTGAGGGCATTCCTCCCTATGCCACCGGGTTACGTCTGTCGGAGCAGCTCCAGGGGCTCTTCGGCGACGTGGACGGCGCCTTCGCCGCGCCGACGACGCCACAGCAGGAGTACTTCAAGGAGCTGCAGGAACAGGTACGGCAGGCGCTCGCCCGCGCCGAGGCGTTCCGGAAGGAGGCCCTGGGCAGCCTCAACGAGGCGCTCGCGAAGAGCGAGCTGCCGCCGGTGATCGCAACGCAACCAAGGCCCTGAGCGGCTCGGATCCACTCGAGCGTCGAGGGCCTGCCCGGCTCATGAGATAGGAGCCTGATAGAATGAACGCGCGGTCTGGACGCTGAGCCTTGAGACCATGAGCATCGAGAAGCGGAGCCTGGAACGGAGGAAGCGCATCGTCGCCAATCGTGCGACCAGCTTCGAGGACGCAGAGGCCTGGGATCTGGACTTCTGGCAGGAGCGGACACCGGAGGAGCGACTCTCGGCGCTCGTCGCGATCCGGCGCGACGTGGAGCTCGTCGAGGCGGCCCGCGGCCGGGGCTCGCCCGAAGAACGCTGAGTTGGACACCGTACGCGACTTTGAGGACCTGCTCGCCCTCCTCGAGCGGCACCAAGTCCGCTACCTGATCATCGGCGGGCTCGCGTTCATCTACCATGCCAAGCCAAAGTACACGAAGGACATGGACCTCTGGATCGGCCCCGACGCCGCGAATGTCGAGCTCGCGAATCGAGCGCTGGCCGACTTCGGCAGCCCCCATCTCCTCGACCCCCGGAACCGCGACGAGATCCTGCAGCTCGGGGTTGCGCCCAACCGCATCGACCTGCTGCGTGAGGCGGGCCTGGAGTTCGACGATCTGTGGCGCAATCGAATCGAAGGTCGCTACGGGCGCGCGGCGGCGTCCTGGGTCGATCTCGACGGTCTGATCGCGATCAAGAAGCGGATCGACCACCCCCGCCATCAGGACGACGTCCGCATTCTCGAGCGCGTCCGCGAGCGCCGGAAACGCTGACCCGCGAAGCGTCGGGGCGGTCGCGTCCGCTGCGTCGGCGCGGTGCAGCTCGGTCAGCCCTAACGGGACGGCCGCGCGAACGCGGCGTCCCACTCCGCGAGCGCGGGCTTGGGTACGAGCTCGGTGGTGACGAGGCCCAGGGACGCGAAGGGAACGAGCTGCGGGTTGCCGACCTGGCCGAACGCCACGAGGTCGAGGTCGGTGAACAGTAGCTGGAAGACGTGGCGTGCCTCGACCGCTGTGGCAAGCTCGAACTGCCGGCGGATCCAGCGGGCCTGCCTGTCGGGCGAGGACGAAACGCCGCCCGCGTTTGCGGAGGTCCAGCCGCTTTCGACGACCAGCAGCGGCAGGCGGCTGGCGTTGAAGCGAGCGTAGTAGTCGAGCGGCACCTGCTCGGGCTCGGCGAAGCCCCCGAGATACGGATAGGAGGAGAGGCCGAGCGCCGTCACGAACGGGAAGTCACGCAGGTCGGTGTCGATGCCCACGAAAGCCCCGCCACCCTGGAGCCGGCCCCAGGCGGTCTCGACCTGGGCGCTGACGTAGAGCGGCGCCCGGTAGCCGGCCGTGGCGAGATCGCGCGCCGCGGCGTTGGTCATGGCGACGATCGCATCGTAGACGCGCCGCGGCGCCAAGAGCCGGATCAGGTTGGTCTCGGCGGCCAGGCCGAGATGGGAGGGCTGGAGCACGCTCGCCACCGCGAGCGCGTACGCGCGGTAGGCCTGCTGCACCTCGAGCTCGCTGAGGCTGCGCCCCAGGGCCACGAGCGACGGGTCCTCAGCCCTGCGATCGACGCCGTTCGTGACGTCGATCGTGAACACCACGTCGAGCCCGCGGCCCCGGTAGCCCTGGACCAGCGGGAGGTTGAGCGAGCGCACCGCGGTCTCCGCAGACGTGCCGCCGAGCAGAGCCGCCCACGGCACCGATTCGTGCAGGATTGCGGCGTCGGATCGCGGGATCCACGTCTCGACCGCCCGCAGGTAGTCGGCCTCGTTCGGCCGCGGCGGGAACGCCGAGAAGCCCATGCGGTAGCCGCGCGTCTCGACGCTGCCCGGCGCACCAGGCCCGCTCGTTCCGCCCGAGCAGCCCATGACGATCAGCAGCACGGGAGCGAGACCGCGTCGGCCGACCTTCACAGCACCCCTCCTTCGTTCCATTGTAGAGGTGATGCCTCAGGGTACGCCGGAGCCCCGCCCTTCTCCTCGGCCCCAGAGCGAGCAAGCCCTCGCCTCCGCAGTCGAGGCGTAGGAACTGGAGGTCGGCGCGCCCGATCGGACGTGGAGCGGCTCGACTCGCAGTCTTTAGTGCTTCGTGCAGGTCACGACGCTGTTGCAGACGCCGCGACCGGTGAAGCTGCTGGCCCCGCACCCCTCGCTCCACGCCTGATCCGTGGTGGGGTAGACGGGTGTTGCTCCGCCCGTGCCGGTGACGCCGGAGTAGCCCCGGTCGTAGCCCGCTATTGTAGCCGCCGAGTTTCCGGCCATGCAGTAGCCGTTCCAGCCCTGAGCCGTCAGCGTCTGCGGGACGATGTTGGAGTTGCACCAGTACAGGCCCGCCCTGGAGCAGTACGACTCCGGGTCGTCGCTCGGCTCCGTGACAGCCAGGCATCCGTTCGCGCCCATCACGAGTGGGCTGAGAGCCACGATCACGAGCAGCCCCAGTTTCCTGATGGGACGGCTCCAGTGCACGTCTTCCGTCATCGGCTTGATCATGGTGCGGGACCAAGCAAGCTGCATGCCGTGACGCGCTTGTGGGGGAATCAGGGCCATCTAGGCACTTGCAGCGGCGATGTCCGATTCCCCGCCGGGCGGTGCCTGTCCGAGCGCCGGCCCCGGGCAGGTGAGACCACATGACGAGATCGTCACCGGGCGCTCTGGTATAGGATCGGGGCGACCCCGCAGGTGGCGATGCGAACACCCGCTCTCCCGGTTGCCGTGTTCGCGCTCGTCGTGGGTGCGGGCGATGCGGCCGCCGACTTCGCCAGGATCAAGCAGAGCGGGACGCTGCGCGTGGTGGTGATGCCCGACACACGCCGGCCCGAGTTCTTCTCGCTCAAGCCCGGAACGCCACCGGGCTTCGACCACGAGGTCCTCGAGGGCTTCGCCGCGCTGCACAAGCTCAAGCTGCGGGTCGTCCCGGTGTCGGGCTGGGACGCGCTGATCCCGGCGCTGCTGGACGGGAAGGGCGACGTCATCGCGGGGCGTTTCTCGGACACGCCGACCCGGCGCAAGCAGATTGCCTTCACGAGCGAGGTCTTCCCCACGCGCCATGTCGTCATCACGCGCAAGCCGCATCGCGTGGTCGAGACGCTCGATCAGTTGCGCGCGGAGAGGCTGGGGACCTTCAAGGGCAGCAGCATGGTCGAGACCATCGCGGCGGCCGGCGTTCCCGCGGCCAACGTAGACGACGAGATCCCGCCGGGCAGCTTCGGCGAGCACCTGAAGTCGGGGCGCATCACGGCCGCGGTGTGGGGCGTCGAGAGCGCGATCGCGCTGCAACGCGAGGATCGCGAGGTCCAACTCGGACTGTTCCTGGGCCCGCCCGCGAGCCTCGCCTTCGGCGTGCCCAAGGGCAGCCCGGGGCTGCTCGCGGCGCTGAACCAGTACATCGAGAGCCTGCGCAAGACGGCGAGCTGGAGCCGGCTGGTCGTGAAGTACTTCGGCGAGGCCGCGCCGGAGGTGCTGAAGAAGGCGCGCGCGCAGTAGCCGTGCTCTCCGCCCTGGCCCTCGCCGCGGCCGTCGTTGCCCCTTCCGACCCGGTCGTCTACCGGATCGGGCTCGCTGCGGCTGGCGACACGTCTGTTGCTGTGTCACTCACGCTGCCCGCTTCCGCCAACGGGCCGGTAACGCTCGTAATACCGCGCGCCGTGCCGATGGGCTACTCGCAGCAGCTCTACGACCGCTACGTCACAGACGTGACCGCCCGTGCCGAGGGCGACGCGGCCGTGCCGGTCGGGCGGGAAGACGGGCCGCGCTGGCGAATCGGCTCGCCCGGCGGGGGCGTGCGCCAGGTGGCGTACCGCGTGGACCTCGCGCGCATGGAGCGCGAGATCCTGGGTGCTGCGGACTCGTCGCGGGCGCGACCCGGCTACGTGGGCCTGCTCGGCTACTCGGTCTTCGGCTACGTCGAGGGATGGGAGACGCGGCCGGTGCGGCTCGAGGTCGCGGCACCGAACGACTGGCCGGTGTTCGCGACGCTGGCGCCTTCGGCTCCCCCAGCGCGGGCGCGGGCGGCAGGCTTCGCTGCGGATTTCTATGCGCTCGCCGACTCGCAGGTCGCGATGGGTCCCGCGCTCGAAGTCCTGCGCGTGGACAGTTACGTGCCTCTCTTCCTCACGGCGTACGCCGAGGGGCCAGTCGATCTGCCCTTCACCGGGAGCCTCGTCGCGCGTGCGATGGACGCGCTCGTGAGCTACTTCGGCAGCGCCCCGTTCCCTCACTACACCGCGCACCTCGAGCTGCTGAAGCCGCTCTCACCCGACCACGGCTACGGCTTCAGCATGGAGCACCTTTCGAGCAGCCACTACTTCCTTGCCGCCGACGCTGGGGTCACGCCACGGTCGCCCGAGCCGCAGCGCCGCCGCGTGCTGTTCAACTTCGCGCACCACATCGCCCACTCCTGGATCCCGAAGCGGGCCTACGGCGAGGGCTACTTTCCCTTTTCGTGGGAGATCGCCCCGCTCATCGACACGATCTGGCTGAGCGAAGGCTTCGCGCGCTACATCGCGATGGAAGCCGTCGCCGACGCGATGCCCGGGGCCGAAGGCATCGCTTATAAGAAGGTCACGCTCGATTCCCTGCGCGGGACGCTGGCCGGGATGCCGGCGTTCATCCGCGAGATGCCGCTCCTGGAGCTGTCGCGGATCGCCTCGACGCGCTACTCCGAGGATTTTCGGACCGGTCGGACGCTGTTCGCGCGCGGCGCGCTGCTCGCGGCGGAGCTCGACGAACGGATCCGCGAGAAGAGCGCCGGCCGTAAGCGCCTCCGCGACGCCTTCCGTTTCCTGATGGACTGGAGCGCCCGCAACAAGCGTGCCTTCCGCATCGACGAGCTGCCGGATCGGGTCCGCGAGGCGACGGGCGTCGAGACACGCGAGATCTGGGAGCGCTGGCTGCCTTGACGGGCTGGGCGCTCGATCTCGGCACGACGAACTCCGCGATCGCGCGCTGCGACGAGAGCGGGCAACCGCAGCTGGTCGAGCTCCTGGCCGTGTGCCGGGACCCTGAGCGAGACGACCCGCTCGAGGCGCCGCGCATGGTACCTTCGGCCGTTCACGTCCTCGAGCACCCACGGCTCGTCGACCGGATCGGTAGCTGGCCGCCCGTGGCCCGGCGTGTCTTCCTGGGACGGCGGGCGCTCATCGGGCAGCGCGCGCTCGAGCGCAACCTTGACGTAGCGCACCCAACTTTCATTCCGACGTTCAAAGCGGCGCTTTCGAGCGAGGCGACACGGCCGCTCGCCCGCGTGGGCCGGCGCGCGCTCGGCGCGCGCGAGATCGCGGGGATGTTCCTGCGCGAGATGCTCGCGGAGACGAAGCGCGCCACCGGCCACCGGCTCCGTGACCTGGTCGTGACGTCCCCGGTTTCCGCCTTCGAGACCTACCGCGCCGAAGTCCAGCAGCTGCTCAAGCAGCTGGGCGTCCGGCGCGTCCGCTTCGTCGACGAGCCGGTGGCCGCGGCGCTCGGCTACGGGCTGAGCCTCTCGCACGAGCGCACCGCGCTGGTCGTCGACATCGGCGGCGGCACGATGCACGTCGTGCTCGTCGAGCTTTCGCCGCGTGGCTCGCTGGGCGGCGAGGCGCGCGTGATCGCCAAGCAGGGCCGGCCGCTCGGGGGCAACGCCGTCGACGGCTGGCTGCTCGAGGCGGCGTGCGCCAAGGCCGGGCTGCCCGCCCTCGACGTGCTCGGCGACGAGGCCGCGCGCTTCTGGCGCCGGCTGATGTTGGCCGAAGCGTGCCGCGTCAAGGAGACCCTGCATTTCGAGGACACCGCGGTCTTCCGGGTGACTCCGCCCGGTGCGGGCCGCCGCGCGGGCCGTGACGCGCCAGGAGGCGCGCTGCTGACGTTCACGCGCGGCGAGCTTACGGCGCTGCTGGAGGCGAACGGCTTCTACCGCGGGCTCGACGCCTGCCTCGCGGGGATGTTCGAAGACGGCCGGGCGCAGCTCGAGGACGTCGACGACGTGTTGCTCGTCGGCGGCTCCACGCTGCTGCCGGGTGTCTTCGCGCGCAGGATGCCGCGCTGGGCGGCGCAGCGCGCCAGGCGATCGCCGAGATCCAGGCGCGCCGGGCAGGCGCGGCGCCGGGGCAGCTAACTCTGGCCCGCGGCGAGGCGGGCCGGCTCTCTCTCGCTGAGGACGAGGCCGGCCGCTTGAGCCTGGCGTCGGACCCACACGACGGGGCGGGGGCAGAGACGGGGATGGGGAAACGGGACTGAGTCGCGGCACCCAGCCGAACGCCGCTGGGCGTGATGCCCTGCCAGGCGTGCTGCCGACGTTCAATCTCGCGAATGGTCTGGAAGAGGGACCGCCGACGGGGGAGAATCGGCCTATGAGTCCGCGTTCCTCGTCTGCTTTGGTTTCCCGCTACGCATCCAGCGTTCTCACCCTTGCGCTCGTGATGCCCGGCTGCGGCGGCGGGAGTGGGAGCCCGACCGGCCCGGCAAGCCCGGGAGCGAACCCGCAGGGAAGCTGGTCCACGCTCGCGCCGATGAGCGAGGCGCGCCAGGAGGTCGGCGTGGCCGAGCTCGGCGGGCGCATCTACGTCGCCGGCGGCTTCCGGGCCGGCGGCGCGCGCACGACGACGCTCGAGATCTACGACCCCGGCAGCAACACCTGGAGCATCGGCGCGCCGCTGCCGGTGGCGCTCGACCACCCGGCGGCCGCCAGCCTCGGCGGGCGCTTCTACGTGTTCGGCGGCAACTCTCCCGCCGGCAACTCGAGCGCGACCTACGAGTACGACCCCGCGCGCAACTCCTGGGGGGTGCGCGCCCCGCTGCCGGGGGCGCGCAATGCGGCGGTCGCGATCGTGGCCGGCAGCCGCATCTACCTCGGCGGCGGGACTCCGACCGGCACCGCGCTCGATGCGTACGATCCGGCGAGCGACAGCTGGACACGCCTCGCGCCGATGCCGACGCCGCGCAACCATCTGGCCGGCGGCCTGGCGGGCGGCCGGCTCTTCGTCGTGGGCGGGCGTCCGCCGACGACGCTCGCCACGCACGAGGCGTACGACCTCGCGGCGGGAACGTGGACGACGCTCGCATCGATGCCGACGGGACGCTCCGGCCATGCGGCCGCCGTCGTGCGCGGCTGTCTCTACGCCTTCGGCGGTGAAGGCAACAACGCGCGTCCGGACGGGGTGTTCCCCCAGAACGAGCTCTACGACCCGCGCACGAACGCGTGGGAAACGCTCCTGCCGATGCCGACGCCCCGCCACGGCATCGGGGCCGCGGTCCTCGGCGACCGCATCCACCTCCCGGGCGGCGCGACGCTCCAGGGCTTGGGCGCGGTCGCGACGCACGAGGTGTTCACGGTGCCGGCGGGAAAGACCTGCGGGTAGCCCACTTTCGAGGTCGGAAAGGAGTTACTCCTTGCGTAAGGGCCAGTAGTGGCTCGTTCTCGGAACCACTTGAGCCCGCTCGCGATGCCTCGGCGCCCCGTCCGGCATGCAGCTTGCTGCGTCTCTGTTGGATATCCAGGCGCAATGCGGCACGAGGAGCGAAGCGGTGCTCGCTTGCGGTGCCGACGGGAGGAGACGATGCGGACCCTCAAGAGACGTCAGTTCACACGAGACGCTAGCCTCGCTTTCCTGGGCGGGGTTACGGTCACCGTGTCGGCCTGCGGAGGAGGCGGAAGCGGCGGCGGTCCGACCGGCGGTACGCCGCCGCCGACATCGCCGAGCGGCAGCAAGACGGGGCAGGTCGCCGCCAACCACGGCCACGATGCCGTCATCACCGCCGCCCAGCTGCAGGCGGGCGGGGCGGTTCAGCTCAACATCGCCGGCGGCGCCGGCCACCCCCATATCGTCGACCTGCCGGCGACGGCCGTGCAGCAGATCCGGGACGGCAAGCCGGTGCAGAAGGAATCGACCACGACGGACGGACACACGCACATGGTCACCTTCAACGCCGAGAGCACCGAGGAACCGGTCCGCTACTGAAGCTGCGGGCGCCGAGGGGTCAGGCGTGTGCGTCGCCGGGGCGACGTCCGTATTTCTGCGTCGCGTAGCCCACGATCGCTCCGGCCAGGCTGCCGGGTAGCATGATCTCCCAGTAGTAGTGCTTGCCGGTGGTCGGATCCGGCTGCATCGCGATCAGGGAGGCGAACAGCAGGCCCGCCGCGAGGCCCACCGCGATGCCGAGCGGGACCGAGTGGACCTTGCGGGCGAAAAAGCCCGCGATCAGCCCCACGACCACGCCCTTGAACGTCGATCCGACGACGATGCCCATGATCTCAGGCGCCACCTCGGGCGCCGACACGAGGGCCGTGAGCCCGTCGAAGGCCCCGACGATTCCCCCGACGATGAGTCCGACGAGCGGCTTGTTCATGCTGACTCCTCCTGCCAGGACGTGACCGGCCATTCGACTATTACCCCTAGGCTGCCGTTCCCTTTGCAAGTAGTCCGGGCCCGTTCACCCGTTCACCCGCTCACCCGCTGCACCCCGCCTCACCCGCTGCACCCCGGTCACTCGCTGCACCCGTTCACCACGTCACACCCGCGCCACCAGCAGCAGCACGACGCGCATGACGACGTACGCGAGCACGAGCACGATTGGCGTTCGATGCCGGCTCGCGAAACGGCGGGCGCGGCCCAGCGGCCCTTCCGGATAGGCGGACACGCGCTCGCCTTCCAGAAAGCGCTCGAGATCGGAGGCGAGCCACACCGGCATAGCGCCGCTCGGGTTCGAGCGCGAGCGCCTTGAGGCAGATCGCCTCGAGCGGTCGCGGCAGGTCCGGGACGAGCTCGTGCGGAGCCGCGATGCCCGGAGCCACACCCATGCTTCGCGGCCGCACCCAGGTGTGGGTGGGCGCATCGGGAGACGCGGGGGGCCGTCCCGGCGCGCGGCCCGCGAGCATGAAATAGAGGATGGCACCGAGCGCGTAGACGTCCGACCGCGCGTCGACCCGCTCGACGTCGCCGCGAGCCTGCTCGGGGGACATGTAGGCCGGCGTGCCGACGATCGTGCCGTGGGCGGTGGCGTGGGGAGCGGGGCTCGCGGTCGCAGGCGCCTCGCCGCTCGCGGCCGGGGGCTCGGGCCGGTGCTTCGCCACGCCCCAGTCCATCACCAGGACCTCGCCGAACGGACCGACCATGACGTTCTCCGGCTTCAGGTCGCGATGGATCACGCCGTGGGCGTGGGCAAACGCAACGGGCTCGCAGATCCGCAGCAGCACGCGCAGCCGCTCGCGCAGCGGCAGCCCGCCCTCGACCAGCTCGTCGAGCCGCTTGCCGGAAACGAGCTTCATGGCGTAGAACACGCGGCCGTCGGCCAGCTCGCCCACGTCGTGCACCGGGACGATGCCGGGGTGCTCGAGCCGGGCCATGGTGCGCGCCTCGCGCCGCAGGCGAGACGCGGTGTCCGCGTCCGCCGCCTCCACCGCGATCAGCTTCAGGGCCACGTCGCGCTCGAGCTCGCGGTCGCGGGCCACGTAGACGACGCCCATGCCGCCGCGCGCCAACTCGCCACGCAGCTCGTAGCGCGTTCCCGTGAGATCGGGCCACTGCGTCACCTGGCGCAGGCGGTCGAGCGCGTCGTCGCTGAGCATCGTCACGAGGGCTCCGCTCCGAGCAGCGCGCGCGCCTCGGCCCGGAACTCCTCCTCGCTCGCGGTGATCGCGCGCAGCTTTTCGAGCACGGTCGTCCGCAGCTCGCGGCGGGCCCAGTGCAGGTGGTTGGTCACCTGCGTGACGGGCAGCGAGAACTCCGTGGCCAGCTCCGCGTAGCGCGGCCGCGAGGCCGCGTCGTGGTCTTCGAGGTCGTAGCGCTCGAAGAGCGCGAAGGCGACGGCGCGGCTGGTGCCGGCGCAGCGAGCGCGCAGCGCATCGACCGCGAGGGCGAACAGGCCGCGCGCCCACTCGCGCTGGAACTCCGCCTCGAGATCCGTCCCGTCCGCGATCTGAAGCTCGCGCGGCTCACCGTCGGCATCCGTCCCCTCGAGCGGAACGCGGAAGGCGCCACCGCCGCGTTTCAGCCTGCGCCCGGCCCGCTTCTCGTTGGCGACGTAGGCCTCGAGGCAGGCGAGCAGGTACGAGCGGAAGCGGCCGCGCGCCGGATCGTAGCGGGCGAGCCACCCCTTCTCGAGCGCGGCCGCGAAGAAGCCCTGCGCCAGGTCCTCCGCCTCTTCTTCGCGGGCGCGCCAGCGATAGCGGACGTGGCGGTAGACGGGCCGCCAGTACGCGGACGCCACCGCCTCCAGCGCGCGGGCCCGCTCCTGCGCGTCCGGGCTCCTGACCGCCAGCACGACCGAGCGATGGGTCTCGGGGAAAGCCAACGGCGGCCGCTTCTCTCTGCCAGGGCTTCGTTGGCTGCTAGAGCATCGCCAGGTCGTCTGTGGCCTGCACCAGCTCGCTGCGGATTCCCGGCTCCTTCATGCTGTGGCCAGAGTCCTTCACGATCACGAGCTTCGCCTTCGGCCAGCGCTTGTGGAGCGCCCACGCGCTCGTGGCGGGGCAGACCACGTCGTAGCGTCCCTGGACGATGACACCCGGCAGGTGGGCGATCTTCGGCACGTCGTCGAGGAGCTGGGTGTCGCTGCGCAGGAACGCCCCGTTCACGAAGTAGTGGCACTCGATCCGCGCGAAAGCGTCGGCGAACGAATCGCCGCCGAAGTGAGCGATCAGGTCGGGATCCGGGAACAGCTTGCTGGTCGTGCCTTCCCAGATCGACCAGGCCTTGGCGGCGGCGCTGCGCACAGCCGGGTCCTCCGAGGTGAGCCGACGGTAGTATGCGCTCATCAGGTCCCCGCGCTCGACCTCCGGGATCGGCTTCAGGTACTCGTCCCACGCATCGGGGAACAGCCAGCTCGCGCCTTCCTGATAAAACCAGAGCAGCTCCTTCCGCCGCAGCAGGAAGATGCCGCGCAAGATCAGGCCGCTGCTGCGCTCGGGATGGGTCTCGGCGTAGGCGAGCGCGAGCGTGCTACCCCAGCTCCCTCCGAAGACCAGCCACTTGTCGATGCCCAGGTGCTCGCGCAGTCGCTCGATGTCCTTCACCAGGTCCCAAGTCGTGTTCTCACGCAGCTCGGCGTGCGGCGTGCTCTTGCCGCTGCCGCGCTGGTCGAAGAGCGTGAGGTGCCAGCGCTTCGGGTCGAAGTAGCGGCGGTAGTCGGCGTCGAGGCCGCCGCCCGGGCCGCCGTGGAGGAACACGGCCTTCTTCCCCTTCGGGTCGCCCACCTGCTCGTAGTGGACGGTATGCAGGTCGGAAACCTTCAGGAAGCCGTCGTCGAACGGCTCGATCTCTGGGTAGAGCTCGCGCACCTTGGTCCTCCCTCGTCGTCGTGACGAGGGAGGATTGTATGCGCTTACGCGGCGAGCGTCAGAAGCTTCGGCGCGGGCCGAAGCGCCGTCATCGGCCGATCTCCTCGATCACCCAGCCGTCTACGCTCTGGCCGAGCCGCAGCGTCTGGGGAAAGCTGCTCACGATCGAGGCGTCGAGCGTGTCGCGCCGCGTGAGGCGCACGACGCAGCGCTTCTCCTGGCACTCCAGAGACTCGACCGTGATGATGACCTCGTGCGTCTTGGTGCTCTCGAACGCCCTTTTCAGGCGCCGCTGCTCGTCGGTGCTCAGGTTCGGCTTGACGCTGCGGAACAGCGTCAGGTCCTTGGTCTCGATCGCGCGCTCGTAGATCGCGATCACGCGCCGGACCGCGTCCTCCTGCGGCCTTGCCACGCCTTCAGCCGTGGCCCGGAACGGGCAGAGCAGCAGGAGGGCAGCGAGCGCCCAACTCAGCCTGGCTCCGGTCCGGTCTCTCTGGACAGACCCCATGAACACCCCCCCCCCGAGACGAGGCAGTCCATGAGCAAGCGCCGTGCCCAGGGCCAGCTCGTTGCAAATCAACGGCTTGAATCGAGGCGCCCGGCGAGATTGGGATGCGCAAAGACAGGATTCCGGACAGGCGGTGGCAGTTTCCGGTCAGTCGACTTCACAAGGCGGCCCCGTGTCGGCGTGCAGTCGGGGCATAGAATCAGGACGCTTTAGACTCGACCCACGAAAGACTCCTGGAGGAAAGATGCGTGCTCTACTGCCCCGTCGCCGTTTCACGTCAGGTCTCGCCGGGCTCGTCGGCATCACACTCGCGCCGAAGGTCGCTCTCGCGCGTTCGTCGGACAAGGCTCCCGGCGGCCCGATCGACCTCAGCTCGAACGAGAACCCCTACGGCCCGTCGCCGCAGGCGCTCGAGGCCATGGTCCGTACCCAGCCCGTGGCTTGTCGTTACCCGGACGCCGCGGAGCAACGGGCGATCGAGGCGATCGCGCGCCACCACGGGCTCCCGCCCGAGCGCGTGGTGCTGGGCTGCGGCTCGAGCGAGGTCCTGCGCCTTTGCGACGCGGCGTTCCTCGGCCCCGGCCGCACGGTGGTCGCGGCCGAGCCGACCTTCGAGGCGGTGCTCCACTACGCGAGGGTGACGAAGGCCGAAGTGGTCCAGCTGCCTCTCGACTCCGCCTTCCGCCACGACCTGGGCGCAATGGCCGCGGCCTGCGATGCGCGCGCGGGCCTCGTGTACGTCTGCAACCCGAACAACCCGACCGGCACGATCGTGCGCGGCGACGTGCTCGAGGCGTTCCTCGCCCGGGTACTTTCGAGCGCGGTGGTCCTGGTGGACGAGGCCTACCACCATTTCGTCGAGGACCCGGCCTACCGCAGCGCGGCGTCGATGCTCGACGGCTTCCCAAACCTGGTCGTGACGCGGACGTTCTCGAAGATCTACGGAATGGCCGGCATGCGGCTCGGCTACGCGCTCGCCTCGGCTGCGAACGCCGAGGCGCTCCGGGCGCAGGCCGCCTGGGGCAACGTCAACGTGGCCGTGCTCGAGGCGGCGCTCGCCAGCCTCGCGGACCCGGACCACGCCACGCGGCAGCGCGAGCTGTTGAACGGCACTCGCCGGGCGCTCTGCCGAGCGCTCGAGCAGGACGGTCGGCGCTACATCCCCTCCGAGACCAACTTCCTGATGATCGACGTGGGCGGCGACGTGAAGCCGCTGATCGCGGCGTTCGAGGCGCGCGGGTTCCGAGTCGGCCGGCGCTTCGCCGCCATGCCCGGCTGGCTGCGCGTCACGATCGGCCGTCCGGAGGAGACGCAGGCGTTCCTCGCGACGCTGCGGGAGCTCGTGCCGGCGCGGGCCGCGGCGTGAGCCGTTCCGCGCGAGCAGCGATTGACCGCGCGCGGTTCGGCCTTTAGTCTCTGTTCCGAGGCGGAGGGGGCTTGGCCATCGGGTTCGGTACGTCCAAGGAAGAGGACGTCGTTTCTCTCATCGCGGCGAAGAAGTACGCTCGCGCGATCGAGGTGCTGAAGGCGCAGCTCCAGAAGAAGGGCGCCAACCCCAGCCTACGGATGCAGCTCGCCGACGTGTTGATGCTGGCCGACAAGAAACAGGAGGCCATCGGCCTGCTGATCCCGCTCGCCGACCAGTACGCGCGCGAGGGCTTCGCGGCCAAGGCGGTCTCGGTCCTCAAGAAGATCCAGAAGGTCGACCCGGGCCGCCGCGACGTGGAGGAGCGTCTCGCACGCCAGATCGAGGAGAAGCAGCGCGAGGCCGTCGCCCTGCCGCTGGCCCGTCCCGGCGCCGGACCCGGCACGGAGGAGGGCTCCTTTGGATTCGGCAAGGGAGGGCCGGCGCTCGAGATCGGTTTGGAGATGATGGCGCCCGTCTCCGCTCCGGCTCCTCCGCCGCTCGTGCTCCCGAGAGCGGTGGCCGAGGCCCCGCCCGACGCAACGCTGCCCGTCGGCTCGGAGCCTCCGCCCTCCCCCCGCCCGGCCGCGCGCGGGGTCCCGCCTCCGGAGTCGTCACCCGGGCTCGTGGGGGCCCCGCCTGCGGCTCGCGAGTTCGGCAGCGCTCCGGCCCTTCGGGCCGAGCCCCCGAAGCCAGTCGACGAAGTGATCGAGGACTACGATCTCCTCTACTACGCCGAGGACGGAGAGGAGCCCGAGGAGATCGACGTCCCGCTCGAGGGCGAGCTGGTCGAGGTCGAGTCGGAGGCGGAGCCGATGTCGGCGGGCCAGTTCGCCGACGAGCTGATCGGCCTGGTCGACAGCGTGTTCCAGGAGTTTCCGGGCGGAGCTCAGCCCGTGGCCGCTCCCGCGTCGCAAGAGGAGCCGCGCGGAGGCAGCCAGATCGTGGTGAGCCCGCTGTTCCGCGACTTCTCGGTCGACGAGATGGTGGCCGTGATCCACGGCCTGAAGCTGCTTTCGTTCGAGCGCGGCGAGGCGATCCTCCGCGAAGGCCAGCCGGGCGGGAGCCTGTACATGCTGACCTCGGGGCGGGTGCGCGCCTTCAAGAAGGATCCGGCGGGCAAGCAGAGCGCGCTCGGGGACCTGAAGGAGGGCGCCTTCTTTGGCGAGATCTCGATCCTCACGGGGCAGCCGCGCATGGCGAGCGTCGTCGCGCTGTCGCGCTGCGAGCTGCTCGAGCTCGATCGCTCCACGCTCGACGGGATCACCAAGACCCACCCGCACGTCTGGGAGGTGCTGCGCGAGTTCGCCAAGCAACGAGCGGCTGACTCCATTCTGAGGGGGGCTGCGCCGCCTCCTCCGGACCTGCCGCGTGCTCCCGTGAAATGAAGCGCTGACGACTAGCGGCCGACCAGCACCACGACCGAACGGGAGCCGACCGCCTGGCTGCGCGGGGACGCCACTGGTGGCTCAGCCCCTGGCTCGACCGCATCGTCGCCTGGAGGCAGGCTCGTGTCGAGGAAACGCCGCCAGCTCTTGCCCGGCGAAAGCCGCGGCAGCTCGAAGCTCTTCGCTTCCCAATGCGCGTTCACCGCGAGATAGATCGCCTCGTCGCCCGCCGCCTCCAGCAAGTGCATCGCGAGCGCGCGCGTCTCGCCCGTCCAGTCGGGCCGCCCGAGCCGCGTGCCATGCCACGCCACGGGCGCCCGCTTATCGTCCTCGAAGAACGTGCGGCGCCGGAGCGACGCGTGCGCCTTGCGGAAGCGCACGAGCCGCTGCGTGAAGCGGAACAGGTCGGCGTTGCGAAGGGCGAGCGACCAATCGAGCCAGGAGACCTCGTTGTCCAGGCAGTAGGCGTTGTTGTTGCCGCGCTGACTCCGGCCGATCTCGTCCCCGGCGAGCAGCATCGGCACGCCCTGCGACAGGAACAGCAGCGCTAGGAAGTTCCGCTGCTGCCGGCGGCGCAGCACCAGCACTCCAGTGCGCTCTGAGGGACCTTCCTCTCCGCAGTTCCACGAGAGGTTCTCGGGGTGGCCGTCGACGTTGCCCTCGCCGTTCTCCCAGTTGTGCTTGTCCTGGTAGGAGACGAGGTCGGCGAGCGTGAAGCCGTCGTGGCTGGTCACGAAGTTGATCGAGTGCCAGGGCGCGCGGTCCGAGCCGCGGTAGAGGTCGGGGCTGCCCGCGAGCCGCGTCGCGACTAGCCGCGTCAGGCCCGGATCGCTCTTGACGAAGCGCCGCATCTCGTCGCGAAAGCGGCCGTTCCACTCGGCCCAGCGGCCCCAGCTCGGGAAGCTGCCGACCTGGTAGAGCCCGGCAGCGTCCCACGCCTCGGCGATCAGCTTCACGTCCGCCATCACCGGGTCGGCGGCGATCGCCTCGATGAGCGGCGGGTTCGGCAGCACCTCCCCGTCTCGCCCGCGCCCGAGGATCGAGGCGAGGTCGAAGCGGAAGCCGTCGACGTGCATCTCGGTGACCCAGTAGCGCAGCGCCGCCAGGATCTGGTGGCGCACCACCGGGTGGTTGCAGTTGAGCGTGTTGCCGCAGCCTGAGTAGTTCAGGTACTTCCCCGTCCTGGGCTCGAGCAGGTAGTAGGTCGGGTTGTCGAGCCCGCGCCAGCAGAACGTCGCGCCGCGCTCGTCGCCCTCGCCGGTGTGGTTGAAGACGATGTCGAGGATCACCTCGATGCCGGCCTCGTGCAGCGCCTTCACCATCGACTTGAACTCGCGGACCGCGTCGCCCGGCCCGGCGCCCGCGGCGTATGAAGCTTTCGGCGCGAAGAACGAGACCGGCTGGTAGCCCCAGAAGTTGCGCAGCGGCTCGCCGGTCAGGAGGTTGCTGCGCGGGTTGTCGCACTCCTCGAACTCGGTCACGGGCATCAGCTCGACCGCGGTCACGCCGAGCTCCCGAAGGTAGGGGATCTTCTCGACGACGCCCCGGAACGTGCCCGGGTGGGCGACGCCGGAGCTTTCGTGGCGCGTGAAGCCGCGCACGTGCAGCTCGTAGATGATCGAGTCGGCGAGCGGCACCGCCAGCGGGTGCTCGTGGCCCCAGGCGAACTCCTCGTCGATGACCCTCGAGCGCAGGCGTTCGAGGCGGCCCTTGGCTCCCGCCACTTCGCCCCACGTCTCGAGACCCGCGACCGACTTCGAGTAGGGATCGATCAGGATCTTGCGCGGGTCGAAACGCAGGAGGGTCGATCCCGGGGGGACTTCGCTGTCGGCCCGGAAGCCGTACTCGATCCCCGGGTCGAGGCCGCACACGAGCACGTGCCAGACGTCGCCGGTCTTGTTGTAGCGCGCGTCGAGCGGCAGCTCGAGCGCGGGGTCTGCTTCGCCTGGCACCAACAGCACCAGGGTCATCTCGGTCGCGTGCTTCGAGAAGACCGAGAAGTTCACTCCCTCGCGGCGCGCCGTGGCCCCGTACGGCAGGGGGTGCCCGCGGCGCACCCCGAACTCGCCCCGCACGATGCGAAGCAGGCGCTCGCGGGCGGTCTCGAGGGACTCGCTCACGTGGGGCAGGATACGGCAAACCGGCGTGGCAGGCGCTAAGAATCCGGCCCGTGGCTGGTATGCTGGCGGCGCATGAAGGGGATCATCCTGGCCGGCGGCTCGGGCACGCGGCTCCACCCGATCACGCTGGGTGTCTCGAAGCAGCTTATCCCGGTCTACGACAAGCCGATGATCTACTACCCGCTCTCGACGCTGATGCTGGCGGGGATTCGGGACATCCTAGTGATCACGACGCCCCACGAGCAGGAGGGCTTCAAGCGCCTGCTCGGCGACGGGTCGCAGTTCGGGATCCGCCTCGCCTGGGCGGTGCAGCCGAAGCCGGAGGGCCTCGCGCAGGCGTTCCTGATCGGGCGGGAGTTCATCAGCACGGACGGAGCCGCGCTAGCGCTGGGCGACAACATCTTCTATGGCAACGAGCTGCCGCAGATCCTGCAGCAGGCGGCCCGTCGCGCCACGGGCGGCACCGTTTTCGCCTACCGCGTGCGCGACCCCCAGCGCTACGGTGTCGTCGAGTTCGGCCCGGGCGGTAAGGCGATCGGTCTCGAGGAGAAGCCGCAGAAGCCGCGCTCGCACCACGCCGTGACCGGCCTCTACTTCTACGACAACCGCGTGCTCGAGATCGCCGCCTCGCTGCGGCCGTCGGCGCGTGGAGAGCTCGAGATCACGGACGTCAACCGCGCCTACCTCGCGAAGGGCGAGCTGCACGTCGAAGTGCTCGGCCGCGGCATGGCCTGGCTCGACACCGGTACGCACGAGGCGCTGCTCCAGGCCTCGACTTTCATCCAGGCGATCGAGGAGCGCCAGGACCTGAAGGTGGCCTGCCCCGAGGAGGTCGCGCTCAACATGGGATTCGTGACGGCCGCCGACGTGCGCCGCCAGGCCGAGGGCCTGAGCAAGAGCGAGTACGGCCAGTACCTGCTGCGGCTCGTGGACGGCCCTTAGCCTGTCCTGTGTCTGCGCAGAAGCAGGGCTACTAGATCTTGAAGCGGACCGTGACCGTCATGATCAAGCGCACGGGGACGCCGTCGACAGGGCCATGTACTTCATGCGCGGCCTTTTCCCGAGCGCGCAGCAGCGTGTCATGTCGACGTTCTCGCCGTCGAGGTGGTAGACGGACGCATCTCGTGATTTCAGAGCCCGGGAACAACTTCTCCATCACGATTGGGTTCTTTGGAGGCCCAGCGCAGCGGACCTGGGTCGCCAGGCCGCTCTTGCCTCACCGCTGCCAATCGGCGCCGGCGCGATGGGCGAGGTCTCGACAGCTGTCAACGAGGCGGCGCCAGCCGCCCGGCCTTGGCGGCATCAAGCGCCGACAGGTACGACAAGCTCTTGCCGGCGCGGATCACGACAGGGTAAGCGGAAGAGCGCGTGCCTGCGTCCCCCTGGGTCAAGGGAACGACCAGCGGTGCTGCCGCCGCGGGCAGGCTGCGTGAGAGGCCCTGCGCGTCGCCCGGATCGGCGATCACGAAGTCGAGATGCCCCGACGCCAGTCAGCTCCGCCATCGTGCAGGCGGCGAAGGAGGGGCGCCAGGCAGCGGCGCGAAGCCAGCTGTGCTCCCGGCGATCGATCGGTCGCTGGGTGGGCTGGTGCGTGGGGCTCTTGAGGGTGGAGGATTTGGCGCGGCTCGTGGCCCGGATCGACGGCGAAGGCTTTCCGGCTGCGCGAGCGGGCGAGGAGTCGATCGAGAAGCGGGCGAGCTGGGTCGTGGGCCTGTGGGAGCGGCTGGGCGAGGTGCTCGAGGCACGCGGTGTGGCTCTGCCGTGTGGCCGCTGCGGCCTGCAACGGCTGCTGTGCTGGCAGCGTGAGCGTCACGGCCTGGTGGCGTGTCTGACGAAGGCGGCGTCCCCGCGCTTGCACGTGGAGCTTTCGGGGCTGGTCATGTAAATCCCTCTTGTGCCGCCCGACACCAGCGACGAGTCCCTCGCGATCGCCGCCGAGGACTGTGCCCCTCATGTGGAGCCAAGCGCGCGGCAGAGCTCGCGGCCTTCCTCCAAGACGAGGTCGTGGAGGATGTGGGCCATGCCCAGTGGGTCTTCACGGTCCCCAAGATGCTGCGCG
>Ga0247727_10007817_pt1 | contig 20171 bp, 23 predicted proteins | sample WisWelCaveWW1625_FD_202498 | JGI IMG/M metagenome (GOLD analysis project Ga0247727, IMG submission 202498) | Biofilm microbial communities from Wishing Well Cave, Virginia, United States - WW16-25 | ecosystem: Environmental > Aquatic > Deep subsurface > Groundwater > Cave microbial mat | place... | reverse complement strand
TTAGGAACAAGACAATTAGACCTTCTGATGTAATGGGTGAAAAACGTCGTGGAAAAAAGATAGGAATATCTGGAGATACTAGGCCTACAAAGAAGCTAGAAGATTTTTTTAAAAATTGTAATTATCTTAGCTTTGATTCTACATTTTCAAATGAGTTAAAAGAAAAGGCAATTGAGACATGTCATTCTACTGCAAAAGAAGCAGCAGTGCTTGCAAAGAATGCTAATGTAGAAAACTTGATTTTAACTCATTTTTCAGCCAGATATAAAAATGAAGGTGAGTTATTAGCAGAGGCAAAAACAATACACAATTCTGTAATAGCTGCAAAAGATCTTTTAGAAATTGAAATAAAATAGCAACAAGATGTTTGAATCGGTTTTAGACAAATTGAAAGCAGCAAGAAAAATTGTTTTTGTTACTGGTGCAGGAATGTCTCAAGAGAGCGGCATTCCTACCTTTAGAGGTAAAGATGGTTTATGGAGAAATTATGATCCTATGAAAATTGCCACTATTGATGCATTTTATGAGAATCCTAAACTGGTGTGGGAATGGTACGAAGATAGAAGAAAGAATATCGTTGCAGCACAACCAAATCCTGGTCATAATGCTATTGCTGAACTTGAGAGATACAAAGAGGTCGTTGTTTTAACCCAGAATATTGATGGGTTACATCAAAGAGCTGGAAGTACCAAAGTCTTGGAACTACATGGTAGTATTATTAGAATAAAATGTACTGTTTGTAGTTTTCAAGACTATATTGTTTCTAGTTTTGATATGCTTCCTCCCCTCTGCAAATGTGGAAAAATTCTAAGGCCTGATGTAGTATGGTTTGGTGAGCCTTTGCCTCAAGATGTATGGACTGAGGCTATAGCACATGCAAATTCTTGTGATGTTATGATAATAGCAGGAACATCGCTTTTGGTATCTCCTGCAAATACTTTACCACTATATGCAAAACAAAACAATGCTCTCTTAATTGAAATTAATCCCGAAGATACTATGATGTCAGTTGATATGAATTTAACAATTAGAGAAACTTGTTCAAATATTATTCCTGAACTTACTGAGATGTTTTCTAAATTAAACTAGGGTGTCATAAAGACACCATTTATCATGCTATTCAGATTCCCTGCCGGTTTGTAAACTGAAGATGTGATGGTGCCAAACTCTTTGTGTTCAACAACCATTTCTATTATATGATCTGTGTTTGAAATGTCTGTTATTGATGTTTCAAAATTTGATGCATAAAATGTACCTGAGAATAATTCTTTCTCAGAATTTTTCAAGGTGAACTTAACAGAGATTGTATTTCCCGAGTTATCAGAGTATCGTACTTTAACATCACCATTGTCTTCTTGTGTGGTTGTTAGCTGTAATGTTTTAAGAAGTTTTGATTGTAAAACTTCTTTGGCTGAAGGACCATCATTAATGAGTGCTGGCTCTTTCGCAATATCAGTTGGTGTAGTATTATCATCTTGTGGTATGATGCCATCATTCTGTGTTGGAGTCTCAGCTTGTGTTGGTACTTGTTCGTCTTCGGTTACTTCACCATGATAGATATATTCTTCAGCTATCTCAGATTCTTGTTCTCCAGTTATTTCCTTATCTGAAAAAAGTTCAGCTGAGCTATCTTTTACATTATCAAATTTTTCTCCAATGTTATCAATTGTATTACCAATTCCGTCCTTAAGTCCATCAATATTCTGTTCTACTTTATCGATAACTGCAATCTTGTCTTTTAGTGGATTAAATGAGGCAGGTGCAAAAAGAATGAAACCTATTACTAATACTGAAAAGATTAAGGCTAGTTTTAATTTCAATTCTTTTGAATTTCTTATTAGTGATAAAAATTGGGAAATTCAAATCAATTGAGTAAATAAGGAAAAAAGCTGACTATTAATTGAAATGGAGTAGGAATTGAAGTTATTAAGAACTTGAGATAAGCCAGTCTATTATGTTCTCAATGTGTTTAGATTGCAAGATTACCTTAATGGGACCAAGAGTGGACTCGTCTGCATTCTCACATAATGTAGCTATATCGACGAATGCTGCCTGTTTATTCAGATAAAACCATGTAGAATCATCAGTTAGATTTCTTTTCAGATTACGTCCGTAAACTTTTTGGATATTACGAGAATGAATTATTTTGTGAATATGAAGTAGACTCTCTAATGTTTCTGAAGTGGCCTTAAGTGAGTCATCTTTTATGTAAATATCCATATTGGAGAGAACATTTGAAATCGCACGTTCGACTTTTTGTGGATCTTCAGATGGATTAACTTGGCAATAAGCACTAATCTTACACGAGATATTTGGAATATTCAGTTTATCCAACCTTTGATGATTTTGTATGTTGTATCAATGAGCTCATTTATTGTCATGTTGTTATTTGAGATGCTTTCGTCTGCAAGCGCAATAGAATTGCTTACCCCAACTCCAATTTCTCTTGCATCTCGTTCATTAAAGGTTTCTGGGTTTTGTGGATCATCGGATCTTCCTCGCTTTGTTAAGAAACTATAACGTGTATTTGTTGAAGCATGAATGGCAAGAATCTTTACTGTTCCGATTTTTCTTAATATATCGATCTCTGCATGTGATCTAATCCCATCTATAACTACTACAGAAGCATTAGATGTTGTTATCTGTTCTGTTATTAGTTCAGCAATTGCCCCAGGACCATTTTTTTCTCGGAGCTCAAGCATTAACTTGCCTAGATTTTTCCCAGTTGGTTCTAAATTTCTTTTTTTTGCTTCTGCTCTTACTGCATCACCCATATTGATAACATCAAATCCTTTAGATTTCAGACCGTTTGCTATGGTAGATTTACCTGCGCCTGACATTCCAGTAAGACAAACAATTAGTTTTGACAATCCACATCATCTCATCGTGCTGCTCTATGAAGGTACCGGAAATTATTATAAAGATACGATCAACAAACTTGTAATGCGAACTTTTGTTGCAGTAGAAGTTAGCAACAAAGACGTATTAGAATCAATAAAAAAAATTCAGTCGAGCTTAAAGATAAATGCAAAACCAATCGAGCTACAAAACATACACTTTACTCTTCAGTTTCTGGGTGAAGTATCAGATAATATGTCAGAGGATATCCAAAATGCATTAAGTTCAATTGAGTTTGAACCTTTTGATGTTAATTTTGAGAACATTGGAGTGTTTCCAAAACCGCGATTTGCACGTATAATATGGGTTGGTGTTGATAAAGATGGGGCAAAACACCTTACGGATCTTGCTAGAAAAGTAACTATTGTGTTATCTCCTCTTGGTTTTAATCCAGACAAGCCTTTCCAATCACACGTAACTATCTTTAGAGTTAAAAATAAGATTAATGACATCACAGATGAATTGGTAAAAATCAAAGACTCATCATTTGGTATTCAAAGAGTCAGTGATATCAAATTAAAAAAAAGTACTCTCACTCCTGAAGGACCTGTATATTCAGACTTGTATGTGGTGAAAGCAAAGCAATGAAACAGATTCTTGACAATGCGAGAAGAATGGTTATTCCGTCAACTAGATTACAACAAGAGAAGACAAAGGTTGCTAATCTTGCTCTCGGATTAGTAAGAGAACAGACATCAAGATATCAAGAGATAGTAGATGTTGAATTTGGTGGTTCATATTCAAAGGGTACATGGTTACCAGACAAAGCTGATATCGATATATTCATCAAGTTTGGAAAATCAGTTTCTGAAGAAAAGTTCATTGAACTTGCAAAGAAGATTGGGTTTGACTCACTAAAAAAATTCCATCCATATGTTAGATATTCAGATCATCCTTATGTTGAAGCAAAAATTCAGGGAACAAAGGTCAACGTAGTACCATGTTATGACATAGAAAAAGGACTGTGGAAAAGTGCTGCGGATAGATCTCCGTTTCATACGCAGTTTATGCTTGAATCTCTAACAAGTGTGATGAGAGATGAAGTTAGGCTGCTTAAGGTATTTCTTAAAACTGTTAGAATCTATGGGGCAGAAATTGCAAAACAAGGATTTAGTGGATATGTTGTAGAGGTATTGATTTGGAATCATGGTACTTTTGAAAACGTCATCAAGGCTTTTGCAAATTTAAAACCAAATCAAATCATAGGTAATGCGTCCAAAGAGTTTGATACTGCTGTAGTTATTATGGATCCTATAGATAATACTAGAAATTTAGCAGCTGCAATTTCGATTGAGAATATTGGAAAGTTCGTACTTGCCTGTAGATCTTTTTTGAAAAAACCGTCAATTTCTTTTTTTAAATCTAAAATGAGTTCAGGGGTTTCAAAGAAAAATCTAGAGAACGTTCTTGTTGTTATATTCAACTTCAAACCGAGAAGTCCCGATATTATTTGGGGACAGATAAAACGTGCTGCTAATTCACTTGCAACACAAATGCAGATTGAGGAGTTTAACGTTCTAAGAAAATCAGCAGTAACTGATGAAAAAACTGAGGCCGCATTATTCTTTTTACTACAATCAACTAAAATTGCTGAGTTGTATATTAGAGAAGGACCTGATTTTTACAGTGAAACAGATTCTAGTATGTTCATAACAAAGAATGTAAAGAAGAGTAGAATCATGTGGGTAAATACTAATGGGAGAATTCACTCGTTACAAAAGCGTAATCAAGATGATGTGCAATTATTTTTACAAGATTTACTAAAAAACCATTTAGATAAAACAGGCATACCAAAAGGACTCAAACCTGATTTAAAAAAAGGATTCAAAATATTTCCTGCAAGCAAAGTGACAAGTAAATTCATTAAAGAGGCGTTAACAGAACTTGTCACGACAGATAATGCAATATTTTCTTCCACTTGACAAGTTATCTCAAGAGCCTTATTCTACAATAATTGGATATCCGAAAGCTACTAAAAAACAAATCAAGACAAGAATTATTGAATTAAAAAAACTTGGCATACAAAATGTGTCTTTTCAAGGACAGTCAAAAATTGGCAGCTTGAACATTTTAGGCAAAGGATATGTTGGTGTTGTGGTTTTGGCTAGAATAAAAAACAAACTTGTTGCAGTAAAAATTCGTCGAACTGATGCCTCAAGAACCAATATGACAAAAGAAGCAAAATTTCTAAAAATTGCAAATAAGGCAGGTGTTGGTCCATTGTTGATAGCAAAGAGCAGGAATTTCATAATAATGGAATATTTGGATGGTAAAAAAATTGGCGAGTGGGTAAATGAATTAAAGAGTAGGAGAGATGTCAAGTTATTAAAATCAATATTCCAAAAGATTTTGGAAGACTGTTATAGTCTTGATGTAATTGGTCTGGATCATGGAGAGTTGAGTACCATTTCAAAACACGTAGTTATTGACAAGTCAAAAACAACTATAATTGACTTTGAGAGTGCCAGTACTCAAAGAAGAGTTTCTAATGTAACATCTGCTACTCAAGCAATTTGTATTGGTTCTGGAATATCAAAGACTGTTAGAAAAATATACAGACTACCTTCAAAAAATAAAATTATTAAGGTTTTAAGATCATATAAACAAGAATTAAATCGGCAAAACTTTGAAAAAATTTTAGAGGTTTTAAAGTTATAAAACCAAAAAACTTCGTATAAAAGAATTGATAGACTTTGTCCATGAATGGGACCGGCAGGATTTGAACCTGCGACCTCCAGCACCCCAGGCTGGCATCATGGCCAAACTAGACGACGGCCCCCAAGTGTTGAAACAAAAAGTGAAATTATTAAATCGTCGGATCAATTAACTAAGAGTATTGAAGGTTTGCTCTATTTGTCATAAGATTTCAACATCTAATGAAGATCATTTAGATTGTCAACAAAAAAGGAGAATCGAATTAGAAGATGAGAATCTAAAGCTAAATCTGCCTGAAAGATTTGGCATTGCAAAGAATATTGATGATCTTGATATTGAAATTAAAACTATTTTAGAACATATGACAAAAGAGAAAGAGCTATAACCATTTTTCTAATCGATCCGCTTCGAATTTTTCTTTCTCTTGCATGTGTTGTATTGTCGGATTTTTTAGTAAAGTAAGTGGAGTGGGTTGGGAAAACATGTCTACTTCAATATATCCTGCCTGATTTGTTCCCATCTCAACAAAACATCCACCTTTTCCATCGAAAACTGCTTTTTCTTTTTCATGTATTATTTTTGCAATGATGTTTCTTGCAACTGTAATTCCTTGTTCTTCAGCAAAGATCCCTGCTTTTGGCACAGCAATGGAGTCTGTTACCGTCATGTTTGTAACATCGCCAATTGCATAGACGTTATCAAACATTGTCTTACAGTCTCTGTTTACATTGATGAATTCGCCTTCCTTTGCAAGTCCAGAATCATATACTGATTTTGGAGCCTTGTGAGGAGGAACAGCTATTAGCAGATCAAATTCTTTTTCACCATGTTCAAATTTGAGTTTGTTTGGTTCTACTCGAATGATTTTATGCAGACCATAAAATGCAATATTTTCTGATTTTAACAGTTCTAAGAGCTGTTGGCTAACGTTTGGTCCTGCTATTGGCAGTGTAAGTGGAGCTGGACTGTAAAAGTCAATTTGTACTGCGTCACGAACACCTGCCTCTTTTAACATTGTATTAATGATAAAAGCTGCCTCAAATGGAGCTGGGGGGCATTTGTATGGCATGCCCATTATTGCAAAACCAAGTTTACCAGATTTTAGATGTTTTATTTTTTCATGAATTTTTGGAACATCGTTTATGTCATATAGGATCATTCCATTGTCTAGTAATCCTGGAATTTTTTCTGATGCAAGCTCTACACCTAGTGAGATGATAAGATAATCATATGATATTTTTTTAATGGAAGTCACTACCGTTTGTTTTTGTGGCTCAATTTTTATCACATCTTCATTGAGAAAGTTTATTCCTTTTTTTGTAATCAAGTTTAAAGGCCGTTTTGATGTTTCAAACTTTCTTGTTCCTTTGATTATCCATAGCTTTACCAGATCCATCATAAACCAGTCTTTTTTGTCTATAACCGTGATTTTCACGTTTGATCCGGCATTAGCTTTTAACTCATTAGCAGCCGCAAGACCTCCAAATCCTGCTCCTAAAATTAAAACATGAACAGATTGATCAGACAAATTATCTTTCTTGAGAAGTTGGTCTTATCAAAACTTCATTAACATTTACATGACTTGGGGCTTGTACTGCAAATAAAATAGCGTTTGCAATATCTTCTGCTTTTAATGCCCCCATTTTCTTTGTATTTTCAATAAAGCCTTTTAATGAATCATCAGTTATCGTGCTTGTAAGCTCTGTTGCAACTACACCTGGCTCAATTGTTGTAATCCTAATGTTTGATCTTGGACTCAGTTCTTGTCGTAGTCCCTCACTAAATGCAGTTACAGCGTGTTTTGTTGCACAATAAACACTTCCTGCTGGAAAAACCACTCTTCCAGCTACTGATGATATGTTGACTATATGGCCAGATTGTTTTTCTAACATGTATGGCAGCACTGCAGCCGTACAATACAATACGCCTTTAATGTTAACGTCAATCATTTTATCCCATTCATCAACCTTCAACTTTTTTACAAAACTTAGAGGCATCAGCCCCGCATTATTTACCAAAATGTCTACTGTTCCATATTTTTTAACTGTGGCTTTCACAAATGAATCGCAATCTGATTTTTGTGTTACATCTAATTTTTGTGAAAAAACATCTCCGCCATTTTGTATAATCTCATTTTGAAGTTTATCTAGCAGATCAGTTCTTCTAGCTCCAATTGCAACTTTAGCACCGCCTTTTGAGAGTGCTATTGCAGTAGCATAACCAATTCCACTACTTGCACCTGTGATTATTGCGACCTTCCCCTCAATCATGAGAATCTATTACAAGCTTCTTTGTACCGTAAATATATTTTAGTAATAGTGATCAGATGGTAATGCCTTTACAAAAATTGTTTTTTTAACTATGATTTATTAAAGAAAAGGAGCTGGTTTCCTCATGAAGGCAGCAAAGTGCACTTATTGTGGAGAGATGCAAGATATGCCTTTTGAATGTAATTACTGTAAAGATCCTTTTTGTGCAGAGCATAGACTGCCTGAAGAACATAGATGTGTTAAATTATCTCAGCTCAGAATTAAGAGATTTGGAGAAAGAAGAGTAATTCACGACAAAAGCAATGCGGGTTTTTTTAAAAAAATGTTTAGCAAATTTAGATAGAGTTTAGTATATTGATTTATCCGGATGGATCTTTGCACGTCGTGCTTGATAAAATAGCGTTATAGATAATGCAAACAAAACAACTGATGTAAGCCAATGTGCAGTGATTACTGTGACATATGTTACTGCAAATGCTGCTAAGATAATTCCTTGTGTAATTAGTTTTGACCAAGAAGGAATCTTTAATTTTCTGCTAATTATCTCAACTATGAAAATCCCTATTACTGGATATATTGTTATTAAAAGAAAATCAACTACGTCTATATCAAGATGAGACATGATTTAGACGGATTCTAGGTGTAATTTCTATCTAGTCTTCCAAGTGAATTTTTGCTACAATGTTTTTTGTTATGAATGCTTGAGCATTCTCATAAGGAATTGTTGCTATATCTTCTACCTTAAAAGGACCGTATTTCTCTAGATCTACGCCAACTATTTGATCAGTCTCTTTTAGAAAACGTACTACAATCGGTTTTGTTTTGTGTTTCTGCGATATAGATTCTAAGAATTTGGATTTTCCGTTTAATAATCCAGAAAGGATCATTTCTTTTCTTTCTTCCATTTCAGTTTGTGCATCAAGAATAAATTTTTCTTCATTCATCAAGTTGGTGTGAGTGGTATTCAATGCTTTTTCAAGTCTGATTTTTAAAAGAAGCGAGACGATATCGGTAATAATCATAACTAACGCATCTTTTACTTTGGATTCAATACCATCATATCCTTCACTTTTTAGTTTACTAACAAAGTTAGAAATTGAAATGTAAAGATCTGGAGAAACTTCTTGTACTGTATCATTTTCAGTTTCTCGTAACAAAGTAGCATACAATGAATTTACATCAATTTCTGTTTCTTCCATCAAACATCAACAACCTTAAATGGTGGAACTATTTGTGTTAGCTGGAATACAAATTGCCATATAAAGTGATTGGTGGAAAGGCTACACAAATAACATATTCTCCTGATGAAGTTTTTTCGAAAATAAAACATGAGCAGATCAGGTTTGTAGATCTACAATTTTCTAGCTTGCTTGGTAGATTTCATCATACTACAATATCTGCCGACATGTTCACACCAGAACAGATGCAAGATGGGCTACCAAAACTTGATGGTTCATCAATTGTAGGTTTTACTACCATTGATGATTCTGATCTTATACTCAAACCAGATCCAAACTCTTATGCTGCTATACCATGGATAACAGAAAAGAAAACTGCGCGACTTATCTGTGATGTTTATTGGGGGGGTGGAAGAGGAAGATTAGAGAGAGATCCTCGAAGCATAGCACAAAAGGCAGAGAGTTATCTTAAGGCTCAAGGTTTTGATTATAGTGCATGGGGTCCTGAAGTAGAATTTTTCGTTTTTGATAAAGTACATTGGGATGTATTGACACCTTACAAGGGTCAATCATATTCAATTGAATCAATAGAGGCGCCGTGGAGCCAAGAAGGAACAGGATATCCAATGGGTCTTAAGGAAGGATACTATCCAAGTACTCCTTCCGATACTTTAACGCCGTTTCGTAACGAATGTGTAGATGTGTTAAACGAGTCTTTTGGGATTTTATGCGATAATCATCATCATGAGGTTGCAACCGCTGGTCAGTGTGAGATTGACATAAAATATGATTTTCTGACAAATACTGGAGATGCAACGCAAACCTACAAGTTTGTAGTACGAAACATAGCACAAAAATTCGGTAAAGTTGCTACAATGATGCCAAAACCCATTGCCATGGATGCGGGTTCTGGAATGCATACCAATGTTAGTCTATGGAAAGATGAGAAAAATGCATTCTTTGATGAAAGTGATAAGGATGAGCTTAGTCAGGTTGGGAGATATTTTTGCGGCGGTATAATTAATCATGCAAAGGCTCTTTCAGCTATTACAAATCCTACTACCAATTCATATCACAGACTTATACCAGGTTATGAGGCTCCTACTTACATAGCATGGAGTGCAAGTAATAGATCTGCAATAGTTAGAATGCCTCAACACTTCAAGGGCACAAAATACTCGTATCTAAAAAGACTAGAGTTTAGAGCCCCAGATCCTTCATCAAATCCTTATCTTGTCTTCTCAGCAGTCTTAGCTGCAGGTCTTGAGGGGATTAAGAAAAAGTTAGATCCTGGTGATCAAATTCATGAAGACATCTACAAGATGACAAAAGTGGAACGAAAGAAAAGAGGAATAGCTGTCCTTCCATCTAGTTTAGGAGAAGCACTTGATGAACTTGAGAGTGACAGAAAATTCCTTAGTCCAATTTTTAGTAACGATGTTATAGATAAAATAATTGAGTTAGAAAGAAAAGATCAGCGGGAGATTTCATTAAGGCCACATCCTCATGAGTTTTATCTTTATTTTGATGTGTAGACTCTAGAAAGTGATCAGTGGTTTTCCCATTATATCATAAATGAAAATTAGAGATATTGTGATTAATGTAAAGCCGCTTCCAAGATAGATCATTCTTCGTTTTTCCGATGTGGCAGCTTTGTAAACTAGAATTGCGCCTCCAAGTCCAACAAACAGAACTATCACTCCAATTATTACAAGATCAAAACTATGACCGGTAATAAGTGGGCTGAAAAATCCTGCTAGCAGTGCAAAGAAAACAGTTATGTAGACATATTTTATACCACTAAGAATTTTTGAGCCTTTTTCAGTTGTTAGTCTTTGTTTTAGAATGTTTTTTTCACTATCACCGGTTGAAGGTTTTGCAGTCTCTTCTTTTTCGGAATCTGTTTGTTTGATTTTTTTATAAAAAAAATTTTTCTTTTTAGCCAATGTCTACATATCCATGCCGCCCATGTCTGGCATGCCACCCATACCACCCATGCCGCCCATTCCCATACCTGGCATACCGCCAGGAGGCATACCACCTTCACCACCATGTGGTGGACCAGCAGTTTTGGAAGTAGCTATTACATCGTCAATTCTTAGTATCATACAGGCTGCCTCAGTAGCAGCAGAGATAATTTGTTGCTTAACAACCAAAGGCTCGATTATATCACTTGATTTCATGTTTGCGACTTTTGCTTTCATGACATCAACGCCTATCCATTTTTCACCCTTTAGTTGTTTTGAGCGAAGGTTTGTAAGCGTATCAATTGGATCCATTCCCGCATTTTCAGCTAGTGTAAGTGGAATGGACTCTAATGCCTCAGCAAACTTTTCAGCTGCTAGTTGTTCACGACCTTCCAAAGTCTTTGACCATGTCCTTAGTTTTGTTGCAGTATAGGTCTCAGGTGCACCGCCCCCTGCAACTATAGAAGGCATCTCCATTACATCTTTTACAACCATTATAGAATCATGAACTGATCTTTCTACTTCATCAACAACTCTTTGTGAGCCACCTCGTAGTAAGAGGGAGACCGATTTTGGATGTCTACATCCTTCAATGAAAACCCATCTGTCCTCTTCAATCTTTCTTTCTTCTACTAGTTGGGCTGTACCAAGATCTTTTTCAAATAGATCATCAAGGTTTGATGTAATCCTAGCACCTGTTGCTTTTGCAAGTTTTGTCATATCACTTTCTTTTACTCGTCTTACTGTTAGTATTCCTGCTTTTGCAAGGTAGTGTTGTACCATGTCATCAACGCCCTTTTGACAGATAAGGACAGTAGCGCCTGATGCAACAACCTTATCAACCATGGTTTTTAGCATTCTGTTTTCTTCATCTAGAAACGTTTTCAATTGTTGGGGATTAGAGATGTTAATTTTAGCATCAGTTTCTGTTTTGTTAATTTCAAGTGCGGTGTTTACAAGTGCAATTTTTGCCTCAGAAGCTTTTTTTGGCATTCCAGCATGAACTACTTCTTTATCAAGAACTATTCCTTCAATTATTAATGAGTCTTTAATCGATTTTCCTGCTTTCTTTTCTACTTTGATATCATCTTCATCAACATGATATGCCTCGCCGTCTTTTTCAGCAACAGCTAGTACAGCTTGAACAACTATGTCAGCAAGGTGGCTAGAATCCTTTCTAACGAGTTTTGTTTGCATTGCTGTTTTTGCAATTTTTTGTAAAAGTATTTTATCGTTTGGAGAAACGGTATCGGCAATTTCCTGCAATAGTTGCTTTGCTTTTTTTGCAGCCTTTCTATACCCATCTACAATGATTGTTGGGTGAACATCTTGATTTATCAAAGATTCTGCGCTTTCTAATAACGCACCGGCAAGCACCACAACAGATGTTGTTCCATCACCAACTTCATTATCAGTTGTTTTAGAAATTTCAACTAACATCTTTGCAGCTGGGTGTTGAACATCAATTTCTTTTAAAATAGTAGCGCCATCATTAGTAATTGTAACATCACCTAGATCATCTACGAGCATTTTATCCATCCCACGCGGACCCAAACTAGTATGAACGATTTCAGCAATAATTTTAGCAGCTGCAATATTGTTTCTTTGAGCTTCACGTCCTTTAGTTTCGGTTGCGCCGTCTTTTAGTAAAACAACAGGCATAGTTCCTCTAATACTCATTAATCGACAAGCGACGCTTTCCCTTTTTATATCTTCTTGACATTATGACGATCTTGAAAATTGTATCAAGCGGTGTTTTTAAATTGGGAAAACTGGTTCGCAAGGCATGGTAAGTTCTTACAAAAATTCTTACAAGAGAATTTTTTCAATGCTTAAAGAACATAACAAATGGTTTGAGAATTCCATTCCTCTAATAGCAAGTGAAAATGTTCCTAGTCCAGCAGTAAAAGAAGCAATACTTTCTGATTTTGGAAACCGTTACGCAGAAGGATGGCCTGGTGAACGTGTTTATGCTGGTTGCATATACATAGACAAAGTAGAGTTTGAATGCATGAAACTTGCAAAGACTCTATTCAAAGCAGAATTTGCAGATGTGCGGCCCATTTCTGGAGTTGTTGCAAATCTTGCTGTATATTGTGGATTTACTAATCCAGGGGATGTAATGCTTGCACCATCAATTCCTGCTGGCGGGCATATTTCACATGGAAAAAAAGAACATTCAGGTACTGCGGGTTTGGTTCATGGTCTTGATATAGAATTCTATCCCTTTGATGCAGAAGAAATGACAATAGATGTTGATAAGACAAAAAACAAAATTGAAGAACTAAAGAACTCAAACAAATTGCCTAAAATGGCAATGTTTGGAGGATCGTTGTTTCTGTTTCCTCATCCTGTAAAAGAACTAGCAGATTTTCTAAAAAGTTATAATATTCATATTAATTACGATGCTGCTCATGTAGCAGGTCTAATTGCTGGGGGGCAGTTTCAAGATCCTTTACGAGAGGGAGCTGACACCATGACTATGAGCACCCACAAGACTCTATTTGGACCGCAAGGTGGTTTGGTGTTAGGTTTTGAAAAACACGCTAACGTAATCAAAAAGGCCATATTTCCTGGTCTTACAAGTAGCCATCACATACATCACATGGCTGCAAAAGCAATAACGTTTGCTGAGGCATTAGAATTTGGAAAGGATTATGCTAAACAAGTAATTAAAAATGCTAAAGCATTAGCTGAGGCATTAAGTGATTTTGGTTTCAAGGTGCTTGGAGAGAAAAGAGGATTTACAAAATCACACCAGATAGCTGTTAATGTTCTTGATTACTCTGATGGGGGGAAAGTAGAAGCAGATTTAGAAAAAGCAAACATTATTGTAAACAGACAGTTAATACCTGGAGACATCAAGGCAGGACGAAATTATTATCACCCAGGAGGAATTAGACTTGGCGTATCAGAGATAACAAGACTTGGAATGAAAGAAGCAGAAATGAGAGATGTTGCGTCTTTTATTAAACAAGTTATAATTGAAAAAAGAGACCCTAAAAAGCTTGCACCAAAAATAAAATTATTTAGAAGATCTTATCAAAAAGTTCATTATTGTTTTGATAAAAAACTTGGCGCTTATGAATATGTAAAACTTCGATGATATGGATTAGGCATAATCTGTAAGAAGAAGCTGATCGCCTTTATTTTTGCCAAAGACTAGATCAATTTCATCTGCTAATGTTTGGACTCTAGTTTTTAGATAAGGATTGGTTTCGTATTTTTCGGTCAACCGTTTAGCCAGTTTTAGATATTTTTCAACTGATGCTCTTGTAATTGTTTGAATAAGGTTGTTGCCACAACTACATTTTTGTGCTAGTGGGATTCGTCTATAACTTCGACCACACGCAGTACATCTAAAACTTTGTTGTCCATATGCTCTGAGATTTCCCATAATATCTGGTAGGAGATGAGTCGTAATCACATGCGAAACAATCTCATTTGTGTCTACAGCATTGATGAGATCAGCATTTCGAATTTGCATATCAAGTTTTTCAATCATAGAACCAAGTGTTGAATATGCACTCCTAGATTTAGTTGTAGTAATGGTAGATGTTGGGTGTGTATAATGATAACCATAAAACTCTTCTTTTGTTTCAAGTCGGGACTTGAGTATATCGATTGTAGTTATGCTTGTAGCTTTCTGATTTAATGTTGTTGATTCATAAAATGAGAGTGGGAATTTTTCTGTAACTTCAAAGTTATGAGCTTGTGGTTGTGACTCATGTGGTACAACTATTGGCTGTATGAGAAGCGGCGCGTCCATAAGACCACCTATTCTGTCTGAGAGGAACTGGCGAGAGAAATTTAGTAAACTATCCATTAAAAGCATAATGGAGTCAGCGTCTCCATCAGCATCGCGTCGTTTAGCTGAATGCCATATTGGGGTTGCAAAACAAACTTGTGTATTAGTGAACCCAATAATTCTTCCAACAATACCAACAGAGGTATGTGGTGCCAGCCCAATTATTAGGTGGCCTAATAGATCGTCTATAGTTTTAACATTGTAAAATTCGGTTTTTCCATAGAGTTTTGTTAGTTCTGTATCTATGTATTTACAGGCATTAACAAGATATTTTCCACACTCTATGGGAAGTACCACGTCTTGTATTTTTAGCTCAATTATTTGATCTGAATTATTTAGAGGGTGACCATCTTTGTCATGAGTATAGCCCAGATTCTTTAGTTTTTCAACTGATGTTCCAATCCAAGATGGTTTAAAATGAGTAAGTGGGCAATTGGTTGCATCAAACCTCACAGTACCATCTTTAAAAACCGTCAGTCCATATTTTTGTCTAATAAGTCCTTTTTCAAGCGGTTCAGCAATTTTGTCTTGGCTGATTAGTTCTTTTACTCCCTTGAAAGGCTCTTGTGCACGGATTAAAGTTTTTTCTTGTGCTAAGAGTAATGATGTCTTTAATGGAAAGAGTTTGTAGGAATGTGATGATGCTGCTTTTTTACATTTTTGACAAAAAGACGAGGTGAGGTTTTCTCTACATATTCGACAAGTGTATACAATTGATGTTTTATTGCCACATCTTTTGCATGCTATGCTTATAGAAGGTTCGTTGCACTTTTGACAAATACGGTTATGAATATTAGAATAGAAACTATCATGGTTTGAGGCTTTTAGCAAGTCTCGTGTAGGACCGCCTTTATCACCTACTGGAAAAAGTACGTGTACAGGGGGCTTCATTTGCCGCGAGGCAGCCTTTTCTGGTCTTCCAATTCTAACTCCTACAGATGTTGAAAATTTATTACGAATTATAATTCCCGAAGAATCTGATATTAGTTTAGGTACAGTGAGTGAATTGTCTAGTTTGATTGGATTTCTGAAAAGTAAATTAAAGAAAATTTTGGCTTCAGTATTTTTTAATGTAATAGTATTGTCTAAAACTTCGTGTGGTGTTCCAAGTTTTTCTAAAATAGGTTTACGGTCTTTTAAGTAGTAAATAACATCGTTCCGAATATCAAGTGGGTGTAAAATTATCTTAAACTCATCTATAGTGATTTGATCCCAATAATATAGATAATGTGGGTGTAGTGGAATTTGAAAATCTAATGAAATTGTTATTGCCTCATCTAAAGTGGGGGCTTCATTTAGAAATCTAGATAAATGTGTATTTTTATCATCTGGCTCATATTTTGAAATCTTTTCACGTAATTGTTCTTCCCATACTTCTTCTACATAACCTGTTGGTACAAGTTGGGCATTATTTTCTAGAAAATCTCCAAATGAGATAAGAATGTCTCCTAAATGAAGGATTTTTTCAATTTCGTTTTTTATTTTGATTGCGTGTTTGGTATCATAAATTTTTATTACGTTGCCATTTTTGAGCCTGACTATTGGTGTTTCTATCGAATCAACAAATCCTACAGTCGCACCTTTGCCAGGTATATCAAGTTTAACTTGAGTTCCAACTGTTATGGTATGATCTAGAATTTCTGCTATTACGGGATGAATTCCAATACATGCAAATCCTGTGTTACATGCTCTACCATATCGAAGCCTAAATCCCCCAAGTTTTTTTGGTAATGATAAAACGGATCTCCCAACAATTACCTCTTCCATTCTCTTAGCTGCAGAGTCTTCTTTGTCTCCTGTCTGAATAGCACCTTTTAGTTCGCTTAACCACTCCCATCCTTCTAGATCATATTGTTGAATCCTTTGCAAGAGTTTTTTGGATCTACCTATAAGACCGTCGTTTAGAACACGTAAGGCGCCCCCTCTTACCCGATCAGTTTTAATGCGCTTCATGTTTTTGTGATTAACTACTTCAAACGGATCGGTGTCAACGCCGTCAAGTTCTACAGGCAGGTTTGAGATAGTTGTTACCACATCTTCATCAAGAACATGAAATTGAAAGCTTCCTTGAGCCTCTCTTTCATACACTCTTAATTCCTCAATAAAACGGCCCGTTTCATCATCAAAGGAATTTGCTTGGTATTTACCAAGGCCTACCGCTTTTCTTACATGATCAGCTATTAACATAGTTACTGCCGACTCTGTCCCTCCAGCTGATCTCATTGGTCCTGCAATAGATACTGATAGGTATTCAGAACCGTCTTTGTTTTGTTTGATTTTAACCTTGTTTATTCCTTGTAATGGTGCAATAGTCACTCCTTCTGTTACTATTGCAAGACCTACTCTAACTGCAAGATCAAGTCTTTCTTCAAGCGGGGTATTAGGAGGTAAATGCTTCCCCAGTGCGATGTCTTTTGAGATAATTAGAGCAGATAACTCCTTGCCATTTGTTTTTAGAAGTTGTCTCAGGTTGTCAGCTATATCTATGTCATGCATTTTTGCTACACGATCAGCCAGATCAAATGCAATTTTTGGCTCCACTATTCCTGATGAATCTACTAATGTTGATTTGGCGCTTGCGGCTTTTTCAAAAATAGTATAGGCTCCTTTTGAGATGTTGGCATAATAATCAAAATAGTAATCTGGCATTAAAATTTCTTTTATGCGAGATATTGCATAGTTTTCAGACATTGTGTTATTTCTTTATGTTTTGAATGAATTTTGAGATTTCTACTAGTTTTTGTAGGCTGCCTTTTTTCTCAAGTAGAGTACCAATTACCAAAACATCTGCTCCTGCTTTTACAAGTATTTTAGCAGTTTTTGAATCTTTGATGCCGCCTCCAACAATAAGAATCCCATCAAAGACCTTACGAACTTCCTTAACCATTTCTGGTTTTACATTTGAAGTCGCGCCTGAGCCAGCTTCAAGATATACAAATCTCATCCCAAAAAACTGTGCTGCCAGAGAATAGGCTGCAGCAATTTTTGGTTTATTAAAAGGAATTCCCCTAGCAGCGCCTACAAACCATGCAGATGTTCCTTCTCCAATCACCAAATATGCTGTTGGAAGTGGCTCTAAACCAAATTTTTTAACGCTTGGTGCACCAAGAGCCTGTGCTTGAGAAATAAAATATGGGTTTTCAGAATTCATTAATGAACTAAATAAAATTGCATCAGCGTGTGGAACTACACCTGTAATGTTTCCAGGAAATAGAATTATTGGAATTTTAATTGTTTTTTTTAGATTTTTTACAAGTTCTGCCATCTCAATCTGATCCGTTGCAGAAGAGCCTCCTACTAGTATAGCTGAGGCCCCTAGTTTTTCTACCTTTTTTGCAAGCTTTACTGCAGAATTTACATTAGAGACCTCAGAATCGATTAAAACAAAGAGTAATGCTGATTTCTTTACTAGTTGTGATTTTAGGTTTGTTTCAACACGGCCAGCCATAACTGAGGTTTTCTCGTGACTCTTTAAAGTTTAATTGGAATAAGGTATACAGAATTGTATAGCTATGGAAGAATCTGAATTTTATAGATTTAATAATATTATTAAAGAGATTATCAAAAAATCATTGTTTACAGAACGACAAATTGAAATAATTTTAAAATATAAAAATTTGATAGAAACTAAACTTAGTATCTCAAAAGGCGCGTATTACAGACAGGTAAGTCAGTCTAAAGAAAAATTATTAAGGTTTTATTATTCAGTCGTTCTCCTTCGTGGTTTAGGCATAGTATTGCCTGATGATATTGATATGATGTCTCAGCTTTCTGAGCAGGTTTCTGTGATAAAAGATGGTGATGATTTTCCCGAACGAGAGTTAGAAATCATTGATGTGATAGATAAAATGATCAAGCAGTTAAACAAGATGTGATTTTTGTTCCAATGTACAAAAGTAAATGGGGGTTTGTGATTATTTAATGATGTTTTCTTTCATGTAAAGTGTGAAATTATGTTGTTCTATTATGATAAATCACAAACATTTGTTTTTGTTTGTGATGTTAGTTGAGATTCCTGATCCTGAAGTAATATTAAGTATAGTTATTGCATTTTTTGTCGGATTGTTTGCATTATATTTATACACAAAAATTCATGGTTTGAAGGCTAGTTCATCTACATCGAATTTGGAGCGTTTAGACTATTATGAAAGGCAGTTAATTGATATGAAAATACGTTTAGACGCACTAGATTTGTTGGATGTTGAACCATGGTCTGAGAGTAATAACCAGGATTTAAAACCGGTATTAGAGAATTCGCCTAAAAAACAGGAATTGATTAAAGGTGTTGCAGTTCAAGGTTTGAAAAAACAACGACTGCCTAACTTGAATTCTAATGATATGATAGATGTGATATTAGGATTAATCATGGATACGCCAATGACATCACACGATATACAAATCACAATAGGTAGAACTAGAGAACATGTTTCTAGACTAATGAAAAAGCTTTATCAAGATGGTTTGGTGGAAAGAAATACCAAAACTAAACCATATGCATACTCTATCACAGAGTCAGGTAAAACAAAAGTAGGTTTATTAAAAAACAACCCCATAACAGCATAAATTTACCAATAATTATAGTAAAATCATAAATCAATAGATATTAAAATTATATATATTATAATTGTATAAATTAATGTATGGTAGATGAAAATGTTGAATTGGTAAAAATAACATCTGGAGGCACCATCTCTATCCCAAAACAGTTTAGGCGTTATTTGGAGATGCAGAAGGGAGACTATGTAAAGATGGTTTTAGAAGGCGACCATTTATTGGTTAAAAAAGTGAATATTTCCTAAAGTTTTGGATGTTTTTGTGAAATTTTTATAATTTGATATGTCCATTCCCTTCCTGTTTTTAGACGTTCTATTCTTCCTTTTGAAGCAAACCTGGATAGATATGTTGAGATGATGCTTAGTTTGATTGGTTCCTCATATTCGTCTTCATACTTTTCAAGTATCATAGATGATGTAAACTTGCCTATAGGGAAGTGTTTATCTACTATATTCCAAATTTTCCCCCCCACCGAATCTAATTGGGCTGCTTCCTGGCCTTCTATATTCATAAGATCCATTAACTCAAATATCTTGAGTATTTTTTCTCTAGTTACATTACCCTCAATGTTAAAGTTGTATTTTGCTCCTTCGTGATCCTCTAAGTCTATTCGTATACGCTTCCTAGCCATTGTGATCAGTGACAGTAATACATTAACAGTTGAACGGATCCGGTAAGATTTGTTAACAAGCCAGTTTGTTAACATTGACTGTGTAACCCACACCTAGTAGATTTTTTTATTTTAACAACCTTGTGTTTTTTATATACCAAAAATTAGATGTTTTTGTGCCTGGAGTGGAAATAATGGGGTCAAACCTTTGATATTAACAATGTTAACATT
>Ga0247727_10007816_pt1 | contig 20173 bp, 21 predicted proteins | sample WisWelCaveWW1625_FD_202498 | JGI IMG/M metagenome (GOLD analysis project Ga0247727, IMG submission 202498) | Biofilm microbial communities from Wishing Well Cave, Virginia, United States - WW16-25 | ecosystem: Environmental > Aquatic > Deep subsurface > Groundwater > Cave microbial mat | place... | reverse complement strand
GAGGCTCCAGGAGCGAAATGTGGAGCGGGGCGCGCTCTTTTTCGGCTCCACGAGCGACCAACTCGTGCGGCGCGCGGAGCGCCCGGTGCTCATCGTCCACCTGGCGGACTAGGCAAACGGCGGCCTTGCGCAGGGCGCCCTTTGCGATTGCGGGCGCCGGCGTTGGGCGGCTCGCCTTCGACGGCGTCCTCGACGATCGCCCGGGGCACATCGGGTCGCACCTTGTGGATCGCGGCGAGCACGAGTTCGACCTGCGCGCTCCTCGTCATCGCGTAGGGGTCGTCGAAGCCCGGGGTGGCGATCATCTCCCTGAGGATGAGGCGGACCTGGGCCGCCGGAAGTTTTGCGATCGCGCCGGGGGAGCGCCGGTGCTCGCGCTCGAGCGCGTTGCGGATGCGCACGACGGCGCTCGTCCAAAATCCGATGGGGCGCGCGCGGTCGCTCCCTACGTTTCTCACGAGCCCGCAGCGGAGGCAGAACGACTTGCGCAGAAGCGCCCGCTGCTCCACTTCGGCGGACGAGGGGGGGAGCCAAACCATCTCCTCGTGTCCGCAGTCCACATGCTCGTGGTCTACGCCGATGCGCTTCTTGGGCTCGGCCATCGCCGGGTGGGTGCGCGCCGCAAGGACTTAAGGCCTCTATCGCGGCGGTTTCGCGGGGCGTCTCCGGCCGCGAACCTTGATATCCGCCCGGCCGATGGGAACCCGAAGTCGCGCGGCTGTCGACCCGCGCACTCCCTCGCCTCCCCCGCCTCCGCCGCGTAAGTCTGAGGTGAACGAACCGCTATGCTCCGCGCGACGAAGGGCAGGGGCCGGTCCGGGGAGGCCCCGCGCGCGCCGGGCCCGCGCGCCGACTATGAGCGGGCGGAAGGCGCCGACCCCGTGAAGGGGTGGTGGGCGCGCGCGAAGTACTACGACCAGCTCACCGGCGTCTTCTCAATCTCGCGGCGGTACTTCGTCATCGGCGCGTTCGACGGAGCGCTCACGGTCCTCGGCCTCATTATCGGCGCGGCGGGGCACTCCACGGATGCAGGGCTCATCCTTGCCGCGGGGTTCGCGACCTGTGTCGCGCTCGCCGTCTCGTCGATGTTTGGCGCCTACGAAGCGGAGCGCGTCGAGCAGGACATCGAACACCAGGAACTCCAGGTGGCGATGCTCCGCAAGGTCGGCGGGGACAAGGTGGCGGCCCACCGCTTCGCGACGGTCGTGTCCTCCATCGTCCACGGGGTCGGGCCGCTCGTCGCCGGGCTCCTGCCGCTCGTCCCGTTCCTCGTCGTGCCGTCCCTGCTCTCGTTTGGCGACGCGGTGCTTGCCGCGGCCGTCATCACGCTCGCGTTCCTGTTTGCGCTCGGGGTGTTCCTCGGCACTCTCACGCGCCGGAATCTCGCCGTCGCCGGCCTGCGGCTCGTCGTGGTCGCGATCCTCACGGCGGCGTTGACGGTGCTTATCGGCGGGCACAGCGTGTTCTGAGGCCGCGCGCCCGTGCTACCTGCAAATCATCAAATCCGGCGGACGCTTCGCGGGCGCTTGCCGAGGGGGCTTGAAGCGTGGCGGGAAGGGCGGCGCAGGGCGCCGGCGAACCCTCCCGCTCGGCGGTCGACTTCCTCTCGGAGGTCGTGGGGCGCCACTTCAAGGTACGCCACATCGAGGGCGACCGCTTCCGCCTCGCGTTCTTTTCGCGGGAGACCGCGGAAAGCGCCCCCGTGCGGGCCGGCTCCGAGGAGGTCGACGCGGCCTTCGACGCGTTGCGCGTCGAACTGAAGGCGCGTTCGTACCTGCCCACGATCCAGCTCATCGGCGAGGACGGAGTCATCACGGTCTCGCGCGTGGTCGACCCCGAGTTCAAGTCCACCCGCGTGAATTGGATCTTCTTCGTCCTGACGCTACTGTCCGTGCAGAGCGCAGGAGCGCAGCTGTGGGCGTGGTACATCTCGCCCCGTGGCCCGACCGGGCTGGAAACCGGCGTGCAATGGCTCTCGGCCGAGGCGCAAGGCGGCGGGTTCCTCTTCTTCGCGCTGCCGCTTCTTGCCATCCTCGGCCTGCATGAGATGGGGCATTTCTTCACGGCGCGGCACTACAACGTCCGCGCATCGCTCCCGTTCTTCATCCCGTCGCTGCCGCCCCTCGGGACGTTTGGCGCATTCATTTCCATGCGCGACCCGATGCCTTCGCGCCGGGTCATTTTCGACATCGGCCTCTCCGGACCGATGGTCGGCTTCGTCGCATCAATCGGCGTGACCATCGCGGGCGCTCTGTTCATGCAGGGGACGCCTTCGCCCGCGCGCCCTGAGCTTGGCGGATTCTTGAACCTCGGGTCGCCCCTGATGTTTGAATGGATCCTGCAGGTTGTCGGAAGCGCCGAGGACTCGTATTTGCACCCGACCCTGTTTGCAGGGTGGGCGGGGTTCCTCGTAACCGCGTTCAACCTGATTCCGGCGGCCCAGCTGGACGGCGGCCATGTTTTCTTTTCGCTTCTTGGCAACGGCCCCAAGCGCGAGTCGCGCGCGGTCGCGATCTCGATCGGCTCCGTCGTCGGCATCTCCGTGCTCGGGGTCCTGTTTGGCTACTACGGCTGGCTGCTGCTCATCATCATCGTCCTTCTGACGATACGCCACCCGCCGCCCCTGAACCAGATCTCCGCGCTTGGGGGGAAGCGGCTCGCCGCCGGTTTGGCCGCGATTCTCGTTTTTGCGGTGTCGTTCTCGCCGGCGCCCATCAACGTGGTGTTCAGCGACTTCAGCTTCGATGCGGAGCCCTCATCGGGGGCCGTGGTCGTGCCCGCCGGCGGTTTTGCCAATTATTCGTTTAACGTTACGAACCTCGGCAACACCTTCAACGAGTTGAAGGTCGAAGTCCGCGGCAGCTCCCCCCCCTTTACGGCGATTTTCGAAGGAACGCATACCTCCACCAGTGTCCTTGTAAACCGGCTCGAATTCATCAATCGCACGGTCAATGTCACGGTGGTGGCGCTCACGTTAACGGAAGGCGAGCACGGCGCCGTTTACCTCGTCGTGTCCGCCGTCAGCGACCCCACATTGCAGAAACCCATCGTGATTTCCGCGGTGACGGGCGCGGCGCACCCGGGCCTCTCGCTCGCCTCCCCGCAAAACGTAACCGCGGCGCAGGCAAGCCTGGCGCAGGTGCCCATCGAAGCGTTCAACACGGGCGACGTCCCGCTCAACCTGACCTTCAGCGTGGACGAGCCAAAACCAACGTGGTTATCGGGGTTCGAGTTGCTCAACGAAGAGAGCGCGCACGTGCGCCTTGCCCCTGGCGGAAACGCGACGCTCCTCTTCCTTGTGGATATCCCCGCAGGCGCCTCGCAGGGAGCGAACGTGACCTTCACGGTACGCGGAGCGGATTCGAATTGGACCTCAATTGACGAGTCTGCCACCTTCGAAGTGCGCGCGGGCAGTTAGCGGCGCCGCGACGCAAACGCCAGGGCTGCGACCGCAAATGCAAACGCGGCCACAGGGGCCTCGAAGCCCGGGAGCGTCTGCCCTTTCGGCGCTACGAGGAACCGGCCCTCGGCTTCGCCGCCGTGCGCTTCAGCAAATGCCGCAAGAGAAAGGTCCTCGACAGGCGCGCCCGCAGCGTCCCGGGCCTCGATGTGGTGTGCCGATGCGCCCGAGGTGTCGAGGACGAGGCTGTAAATCAGCGCGCCGTCAAAGAGGAGGGGCGGCGTCGTGTTGACTTCCCCTGTCCCCCCGCCCGACTTGAGGCTGATGAGGAAAGCGGCTTCGGAGCCCTCGGGGGCGCCAACGATTGCGAGCCGGACGCTCGACCCCGGTGCCAGGGCGGCGTAATAGCGGCCCTCGTGGGAGCCGAGGGAGGTCTCCGACTCCGCCGCGAAGGGCTCGCCGCCTTGCAGGACAAGGCGCACGTCCCCGACCACCCCGATGAACGCACGGCGCGGTCCGGGGCCGCCCGGAACCGCGAGCACCCCAGCCACGTCGGTCACGGTGTGGTTGGCGGCGGTGACGTTCAGTTCGACAAGCACGAGGCCGGGCGAGGCCGGCGTGATGGTGAAATTCGATCCGTTCCCGTGAGCGCCGGAGGACGATGTCCATTCAAGCTCCGCGTGCTCCTCCACGTGAGACTCCCCCACCGGCTCGAGCGCGTGTTCCGCATCGAAGTGGAGGTGCGCGGTGTCGGCTGGCCCGACGATTTCGCCCTCGCCGGCCTCGGCCGTGATCCAGAACGAGGGCTCGTGCGGCCGGTCCTGCGCCACGCAGCCGGACAGGGCCACGGCGAGAGAAACCGTGGCCGCAAGGAGCGCGATTCTAAGGCCCAAAGACGGTGCGCGCATAGGCGAAAGCACCCCTACCCAGACCGTGGGCCGCGTGAACCTGCTGACGGTATTTAAGGGTCGCCGCGCGCCGGCCGCGGGACTATTCCTCTTCGCTTCCGGCCGCCCGGTCGGGCTCGTCGACGCGGAGCGCAAGGCGACTTGCGTCGCGGGCCCTCACAGTGATGGGCCCGCGCCCTAGCTCGCACTGCACGCAAAACAGCGCGTAACCGCGCGGCGTCGATATCACCGGCACCGGCTGCCCCAGAAACACCACGCAAGTTTGGCAGTGAGGCGTCCCCAGCGCAAAGCGCGTTTGGCTCCGAACAACACCCGCTTCCATGACCGTCCCCCGAGGAGCAACTGTAGCCCTTCGCTCCGCGCTACATATACGTTTGGCCCGTTCTTTCACGAGATGCCTGGCCAGGCGCCTTGGAAGCGGCCTTTCGTCACCCTTTAATCCGCTCCGGCCGTTCGCGCCCTGGGTGGCCCCTCGTGGCGTTTCGGACAGCTCTGATTGAAGAGCACAAGCGCCTCGGCGGGCAAATCGTGGAGTTTGCCGGATGGGAGCTGCCGGTCCAATACACCTCGATCATCGACGAACACACGGCGGTGCGGACGCGCGTGGGCGTGTTCGATGTGTCGCACATGGGCCAGGTGCGCGTCCACGGGGCGGGCGCCGAGCACCTGATGCGCACCGTGTTCACGAACGACATCAGGCCCGCGCTGCCCGGCAAGGTGCTCTACACGCACATGCTCGATGAGCGCGGGCGCATCATCGACGACATCCTGTTTGCGCGAGAATCGGCCGATTCGTTCTTCGTGGTGCCGAACGCGGCCACGACGCCGACCGTCGTGAAGTGGTTTGAAACGCACAACGACAAGCAGGCGGCGATCGAAAACCTATCCGACGGGATGTTCTGCATTGCGGTGCAGGGCCCGAAGGCGCCAGACACGGTGCAGAAGCTCACGAAGACCGATGTGAAAACGATGAAGAAGATGTGGGCGGTCGACGGCGAAGTCGTGGGCGTCCCTTGCAAGATCCAGACGACGGGCTACACCGGGGAGGCGGGCTTCGAGCTGATTGGCCCGAACGAGCACGCGGTCAAGGTGTACCGCGCCATTCACGAAGCGGGCAAGGAGTTCGACATCCGCCCGTGTGGACTTGGCGCGCGGGACACGCTGCGGCTCGAAAAGGGGTTCTTGCTGTCGGGCCAGGACTTCCACGGCGACCGCACGACGCTGGAGACGCAGTACGATTGGGTCGTCAAGTGGGACCACGACTTCATCGGCAAAGCCGCGCTGGAGGAGCAGAAGAGGGCGGGGACGTACGACCGTTGGGTGGGGCTGAAGGCGACGGGGCGGGGAATCCCGCGGCACGACTACCCGCTCTATCATGAAGGGAAGCCCCTCGCCAAGGTCACGAGTGGCACGATGTCGCCGTCGCTGCGCGTAGGGATCGCGATGGCGTACCTGCCGCCGGCGCTAACGAAGGCGGGGACAAAGCTCGCCTTCGAGATGCGGGGGCAGAAAGTGGACTGCGAAGTGGTGCCCACGCCTTTCCTATGAGGGAAGGCGAACGCTTTTACCTTCGCGCGAGGTTTTGGGAAGGAGCATTGAGGAGGAGACCCAGATGACTTCAAACGTCCCCGCTGACCGCAAGTACACGAAGGACCACGAGTGGGCGAAGGACGAGGGCGCAGGCCGGGTGCGCGTGGGGATCACGGACTTCGCGCAGCACTCGCTCACGGACATCGTGTTCGTGGAGCTGCCGAAGGTGGGGGCGAAGCTCAAGCACGGGAAGCCGTTCGGCGTCGTCGAGTCGGTGAAGAGCGCGTCCGACCTGTACGCGCCGATGTCGGGTGAGGTCGTCGAGGTGAACAAGGCGGTCATCGACGCGCCGGAGACCGTGAACAGCGACCCGTACGGGAAGGGGTGGATGATCGTTGTGAAGCCCGCGGGCGCGCCGGGGCACTTGATGGACCCGGCGGCATACCAGAAGCACATTGGGGATTGAACAAGCCGTCCGCTTGGCCGGCGCCGCCGCCACTTGGTCTTTGCGTGTGACGAGTGACGGAAACGGAATCCGTCGGCGGAACTAGCGACCCTTCGGCGGGATCAAGTTGGGAATCGTATCCTCGATCGGGTAGTCGATCTTGCAGTGCGCGCACGCAAGGCCGCCCTTGACGATCTCCTCGGCGCTCTCCTCCTCAACCTTGAGCGTGAGGTCGCCCTTGCACACCGGGCAGCACAGGATTTCCATGAGGTCGCGGCGCATCGGCCTTGCGCATCGCGCCGGGCCCGATTAAGCCTTCGGGGCGGCGTCGGCCGCGTCCTGCTCTTCTTCCTTCGAGTAGGCCGCGTAGACCGCCCAGAGCATCGCGCCCGCAAGGACGGCCGTGAAAAGCATCGGCCGGGGGTCGGGCGGCGGGCGCACCACGACCTGCACCTGGTAGGTGTAGCTCACCGTATGGCCGTGGCCGTCGATGGCGGTGAGCGTCAGGTTGTGCACGCCGAGCGAAAGCTGCGCGCGCGTCCCGTCGGCGCGCCCGAGGGGCCCGTCGATGTCCGAGCGGAACGACGCGTCGACCGTGTCCGCGTCCGGGTCGGCGAACCGCGCGAAGAGCCGGACCTCCGAATACTGCTGGATGACCGCCCCCTCCGCAGGCTCGAAGGATTCAACGAAAGGCGGCCCGTTCACGTAGAAGAATTCCGTGCGTGACTTGGAAGGGCCGTTGCCTGCGTTGTCCCACGCCCGCCACTCGATGGCGGCCGTGGCGCCGTCAGCGACCTCGAAGGTCGCGTTCGCCCAGACCATCCCACCTTGCCGAACCGCGCGCGCAGGCCCCCAATCACCCCACGCGCGGCCCCCATCCTCTGAGAGACGGATTTCGACGCGCGACTCGTTCACGCCGGACGCATCGTCCGAGATCCTTACGGACACCTCGACCTGCGGACCGTCGAGGCGGTCGAACGAATCGGGTTCGAACCCGCTGAAGGTCGGGCCCCCCCGGTCGTAGATGATGCCGGTCTGCGAGGCCTGGGCCGTGTTGCCGGCCCGGTCGGTCACGGCCGCGGTGAATTGGTTGGTCGACCCCACGCACAGCGTGAAGCTCGACACCCCCACGACACGACCCGGGAGCTGCGTGACTTCGAACACCGTGGTCGCCCAGTTGTAGGAGCAGTCCCCTTTGTACGAGAGGATGGCGGGCAGGCTGACGCCCGACAGCCCGTCGGTCGCGTCCAGTCGCACCCGCACCGTGCTTTCATTGGTGAGGGCGGGCGCGGCGACCTGGATGTCGGGCGGCGTCGTGTCCACGACAAAAGTTGACGAACGCGTCATCTCGTTGCCCGCGTCGTCCCTCGCCCACATTTCGCTGCGGTACAGGCCGTCAGGGAGCAAAAAGAGCGCGAAGGCGCTTGCGGACGAGGGCGAGGAAATTTGCTGGGCCGAAGTCTGCTCGGGCACCTCGTACCGGCCCGCGCCCACCGACCACACGGCGATTCTCGTGTTGGATGGGGAAAGCGCCGAGTCGGCGTCGAAGAACTGCGCCGTGAGCTCGACGCGAGCAAGGCCTCCAGGATCGAGGCTTCCAGCGTTCACGAATCCCCCCTCCTGCGGGCTGAAGCCGCCCACGTACGGCGGCGCCGTGTCGAGCGCTCCCGCCGCCCCGGCTGCCAGCAAGGCGGCGCCAAGCGCCGCGAGAACAACAAGCGGCGCGCGGACGCGACGCACGGCATCCTCGGTCATGTGAATCTCCTGCCAGGGCGGCCCTCGAGCCTTCCACTTTCTCTCCGGTAAAGCTTTCGGAGCGGTCGGGCCAACTCGCAACGCTCCTCAGGCACGCCGTGGGCCCGGGTCGCGCGCGCAGCGGGGGCACGGGGGGAGCGCGGCCGCGTGCGGCACGAACGCCGCCACCGCCTGCTCAAGCCGGCGGTCGGCGTCTTGGAGCTTCGCTTTCACGACCTCGAGTTCGCGCGCCCCCCTCGAGCCGGGGCGTTTGGCGCGGGGCCTTGCCCGCGATGGCGTGGGGCTTGGAGCCTCGCCAGGCGCCTCGCGGCCCTCGGCAAACGCGCGCAGCAGCTCGGCCTCCGTGAGTCCTCCGACGGAGGACTCCCTTGCGCCGCCGGCCCTCCAGTCCTTGTGAGGGGCGGCTTCCCGCACCACGAGCGCGGCCGAGGTAAAGCAGATGCCGAGCTCTCGCGCGAGTTTCGCTTCGGTCGACGCCGAAAAGCTCGCGGCGATCGCGCCCATCGCGGCAAGGCGTCCCGCCTCCGCCATCGTCGGGTGGTGCGGGCCCGGCACCGTCGCCACCGTCCCTCCGTGGGCCACGCGCATCCCGAACGACCGCGCCGACGAGGTGAACTCCCGCGAGAGGCGCGCGCAGAAGGGCGCTTCCATCTCGGCGTGGTGCGTGCCTTCGAGGCCCCCGTCGAAGAAGGTGATGGAGCGGCCCGTGAGGTCGATGAAGTCGTCCGCCACCAGGCAGTCGGCAAGCCGGAGGCGCGGGTCCATGGAGGTCGCAAGCGAGGCGGAGAGGAACCGGGTGCACCCGACGTTCGAAAGCGCAAAAATCGTGGCGCGGAACGGGAGGTTGTGCGAGGGGAAGGGCGCCACGCCGGACTTCGCGACCGCCGCAAAGGGGCCGCCGCCGATCGTGCCCGCCACCACGTCGACCGAGCCGTAGGGGGTGCGGACGGAATCGGTTTTCGTCTTGCCATCCGCGCGGGACGCGAGCCTTTCGCCCAAACCCGCCGAACCGGCAAGCCCCACGACGTCGCTCGTTCTTCCGCTCACGGCCCGCCTGATGACCGGGGAGGTTGAAAACTTCCGCTTCTGCCAATCGTCGTTGTCGAGGCGCATACAGACCGAAAGAGGTTAAATACGACAAGCCCCGATTCTTGAGCGTTCGTGTGACCATGGCCCCATCCAACGCCCAGAATCACAGCTACCGGATCGCCGAGAACGGCGAGTGGGTGCGCATCACGGAGAACGGCGAGCAGCCGACCGGCTTTTACTACGTGCGCGGGGGCCGCGCGGCGCCCTGACCGCCGGCTCTTGAAGCCCCTGCTCTTCGCCTGCGTTTCGCCGCCACCTGCACGAGTTCGGCCACGCGCAGCGCCGCTTCGCGCATCTTCGCGGACTGCTGGCGCAGCCCGCCCGTGGCCTCGGCAAGCGCGGCCACGTCGCCTTTCATCTGGCGCGAGGTGACCTCGAGCCGCGCGAGGCGCAGGTCGGCGCGCCGCGTCTCTTCTTCAAGGGCCGTGAGCCTCGAGCCCTCGGAAACCTTGCGCGCACGCGCGCGTTCTTCGTCCGCGCCCACGCCACGGCCCCCCGCTCATGGAAGGACATTCACGAATGCCGCGTCGGCGTCGATTTCGACGAACGCGCCTTGGGGGATCTTGCCGATGTCGATCCGGTCGACCATCGGGATCTTTGACATGATCGCACCCGTAGCGATGATCGGCTCGGCCTCCTCGTTGATGATGCCCGAAGGCGCGAGGCCGTTGCACTTGAGCTCGTAGATCACGTACGACCCGACGGTTGACCCGCGCCCCCGCGGGAACACGAGCACCCGGTCGGCGACGCTCTCGCCCCTCACCGCTTGGTCGGTATCTTGGATGAGGCCGGTGGCGGGGTCCACGCCGCCGAGGAACGACAGGGGCTTGTCGCACACGAGGGCCTTGCCCCGCGCTTTTCCGCCGAAGACCTTGCGCCCCTTCAGCTGCACCGCGCCGTCCCCGCCCATGGTGCGCCCCCCTTAGCCGGCCGCGGGCCGGCTGATCCACGCGAGCAGGTCTTCCGTGGCGCCGTAGCAGACGCGCTGCGAGCCGAACCCTTCCTTCGGCATGTAGAACGCGGCCTTTGCGGAATTGAGTGCGGTCACCTTGTGCTTGTTCTCCACGGGCGTCACGACCTGGCACGTGTCCACGATCACCCGGCCGAACCTCTCGATCACCTGCACCTCCTTGCGCAGCGACTGCGCGACGACCTTGGACGTCGACACCCACAGGGCGACCTCGGGGCGAATGCGCTCCCTCGGTTCGAGGAACGCGGCGATGTCGATGAGCTCCTCGACGGAGAGGTGCGGGCAGCCGAATGCGATCAGGTCGACCTCGTCGAGGCGCGCCGAACTCAGCTTGGCGCGCCGCTCGGCGACGTCTCCGTCCGTGATGTGGATGCGCTCGAGGCCGTCGAGGGACTGCTCGTCGGCCTCCGGCGTGATCCCCTCGACGTGGAAGAGCGAGAGCGACCCCCAGGCCGCCATCGCGGCTCCGAAGTTTTTCAGTTCGTCGTCGCCCGGCCGGACGCCGCGGATGAAGGGCACGCGCGTGCCGACCGCCTCGCCGATGACGGTGCCGATTACCGGAAAGTCGGGGCGTTTCTTTTCCTTTTTGAGGTCCACCTCGATGACGACCTGCGCCTTCCGGTTCTCGTCGAGGTGGAGCCCGAAGTTCGCGGTCTTCCCGATGATGGCGGCCGCAAGCGCTGAGGGCGCGCCCTCGCGGTTGGTGCGCGCGCCGATCCCCGAGTTCATGAAAATGCAGTTTGCAGACTCGGCGGCGGCCACGTGCTCCCCGAAGTTGGGGCTGCGCCCGATGAGGAAGGGCGTGCAGGTGCACACCATCTCGAGGCCCATGCTGGCGTAGGCCTTGAGGATCTCCCCCTGCCGCTGATTGAAGTGCGCGTCGACGCCCATCTCCTCCCAGTGCTGCGGGTCGCGCCCGCACGGGTTCAGCGTGGAAGGAACGGAAACAACGGCGCCGTCACGCGCGAGCTCCTTCAGCCACTTCAGCCCCCCTTCGCGGATCGTCTTGTACGACACCCCAGAGACATGCGCGCGCGTGATCGGGATCAGCCGGTCGGCGCCGTACAGGTCGCCCAAGGCGACGAGCAGCTCCATCGCGGTACGCTGCGCCGGGCCGCGCTCGCCCGAAAGCGCCGCTTCTTCCTCGCGCGTCAGGTGCACCGCGGGTACCTCCGAAGGGTGATCAAGGAGCCCTCTCGCGGCGCGATAAACCTTGGGGGCGCAGGGGATCAGCCGCGGCGCCGCATCGCGATCACGCGCGGCACGGCGACGGCGGCCACCGCGACGCCGCCCCCGACCGCGATGAGACCGATCAGGCCGATGCCGGGGAGGAACCCTCCCCCGCCTTCGGCTACCGGCGGAAAGTCGAGTTCGGCCGAGGTCACATTCGAGTAGTTTGCCTCCGCCCCGAGGTATTGGGCGGACAGCGTGACGGCGTACGCTCCGCTCGAGACCGAGCCCTGGCTTGCGAAGTCCCAGTTCCAAATCAGGGTCGTCCCGTTGATGGGGTCGACGCGGGTGTCTACCTGGCGGACGTGGTGGTCTTGCGAACTCGTCGGGCCGCTGAACGAGACGAAAAACCGCTTCTCGGCCGCGTCGACGCCGAAGGCGTCCTTCACAATCTCCGTGACGTTGAGGGTCCGGCTCTCCACCTTGATCTCGGCGAGCGTCAGGTTGAACGGGTTGGTGACGAAGTCGACGCGCGAGCGGTAGACGTCGCTGTAATAGAGGAATACCGAACTCGCTGACGGGCCAACCGGCAGTGGCGAGGAGGTCGCGCGGTACTGGAGGTTGAAAGAAATCTGTGAGCCCTTGGGGAAATCGACGGCGCCGAGGTTGCTGGATCCTGGGTCGATGCGGAATTCCGTCGGCGTCGACAGCACGCCTTTCGTCTCTGTGTTGAGTTGGCCGGCGGGGTTCCCGTTGACTTCGACGTTGATGGTGAAGCGCACGTTCTGGGCGTTCTGGTCGGAAGACGCCCAGATCGACAGGCCGTCGAGCGAATCGACGGTCATCCCCTCCTCCCGGAGCGTAACCGTCCAGGTGCCCACATTGGTAAGGAGGGCGCGCGGAAATGTCACGCCGTTCGCGTCCGCCATTTGCCCGGTCGTCTGGTTGAACGGGGGCACGGGGGTAATCTGGAAATTCTTCCCGAAGTAGAACGAGGTGAGCTGGGCCCCCGTTCCTTCGCGGGGCGGATTGGGTGCGGGAGGCGGCGAGGGCAGGGCGGCCGCAACTCCTTGGAGGAGGAGGCTCAACAGGAGCATTGCGGCGGCGGCGGCGGCCACGCCCGATACGCGAGCCTTCGCGGACACCCTACCAACGCTCCCAGAATGGCCCGATTCGATCAAGGGGAGCGTATTTGAACATTGCCCGATCGGGGCCCTTCGTGTGCTGGCGGAGCCCTCACAGCGCCCGCGCCAGGGCGGGCGCCGCCGAGACGCGCGAGGTCGCGCTCTCAACCGTATCCGTGGAAACGAGGTCGTCGAGGACGCCGTGGAGTTTCTTGAGGGCGCCTCCCGCATACAGCCCGTGCGTGCAGGCGGCCACGACCGAAGCGGCACCGGCGCCCTTCAGCGCCTTAGCTGCCGCCGCGATCGTGCCGCCCGTCGAAATGATGTCGTCGATGATCGCCACGCGCTTGCCGCGCGCATCGAGCTCCCTCGGCGCGATTTCGACGCGCTCGCCGTCCAGCCGCGTCTTCACGAGGTGGTCGAACGAGGCGCCCATCGCTTCGGCCACCGGCCGCACGCGCGCGAGCGACCCTTCGTCGGGCGAGACCACGAGGTCGACCGCCTTGGACGCGAGGAAGCGGCCGATCTCCGGCAGCGCGGAAATGTTGCGCGCCCGCGGGGAGACCTGCGAGAGCACCGAGGTCTCGTGCACGTCGACGGTGAGGAAGTCGTCCCACCCTTCGGCAAGCGCCCTGCCGAGCGCGGCCGACGAGAGCGCCTCGCCCGACTTGAAGCGCTTGTCCTGGCGGGCATAGGCAAAGTACGGCACCACCATGGCGGCCCGCCGCGGCCGCATCGCGAGCACCGCGTCGCGCAAAAGCAGGGCCTCGACGAAGTGTGCATCCGGCCACGTGGTCTGCAGCACCACCACCTCGCGGCCGGCGAGGTCCTCCGACACGCGCACGTACGCCTCGCCGTCGGGGAAGCGGCGGATTTCCGTGGGGACGACGCGGGTGTTTAGCTCGACGGCAAGTCGCGCGGCAAGCAGCCCCGATGCGGAACCTGCGATCACATCCAACGCCGTAAGCCCCCCGGAAGGAAGCGCGCGCGCCCTCAAGAACGTTGCCCGGCGCGCGCGGCCGAACCCTCACGACTGCTTGGTCTCTAGGCTCTCGATCGTGGCGGGAGCCTCGGCGTTCGGCGCTGCGCGCTTTCCCCGGAGGAGGAACACGAGAAACGCGACAAACATCCCGAGAAGCCCCGCGAAGAAGGCAAGCAGGCCGAGCAGCCCCCACAGGTTGTAGAGCCAACCCAAGAAGGGCGCAAGCAGCCCCATGACCAAAAGGCCGGCAACCGCCGCCGCCCCAAGGCCAAGCACGGCAAGCGCGAGCTTCCACCGCTCGCCAGCGGGGCGCGCCGCCGACGCGCGCTGCCTGTCCATCGTCTTACCCCTACCGGCTGCCACCTGTCACGAGCGAGCCGCGCAACTCGTCGAGGCTCATGGTCTGCAGGAAAATCTTGCCGGGCCCGGTGAGGGAGGCGAGGAAGATCCCCTCGCCGCCGAAGGCCATCGTCTTCAGGCCGCCGGCGGCCTGCACGTCGTAGGTCACCGTCTGTTCCCACGCGACCGCCTTGCCCGTGTCAACGAGCATTTTCTGCCCGGGCGCGAGCGTCATCTCGATAATGTCGCCAAGGGCCTCGAGGAATACGGTGCCTTCCCCGCGGTAGCGCTGGATGATGAGGCCTTCCCCGCCGAACACGCCGGCCATGATCTTCTTCTGAAGCGCGGTCTCCAGCACGACCGCGTCTTCGGCGCAAAGAAACGCGGTCTTCTGGCCCATGAGCACCTTCCCGCCCCTCAAGTCGAAGGGGATGATCCGTCCCGGCAAGTGTGCGGCAAACGCGGCGACCCCGGGGCCGCCCTGCGCGGTGAATTCCGTCATGAAAAACGACTCGCCCGTGAGCGCCCGGCGCGCGATCCCGGACATGACGCCGCCGCGCGCTTTCGCTTGCATCTGGACGTTTGCGCTCATGTAGATCATCGACCCCGAGTCCGCGAACATCTTTTCGTTCGGCGCGATTTCACAGATGAGCGCGGGCATGTTGCTCCCCATGATCTGCCATTTCATCGAAAGTCCCGGTAAGCAGTTGCGCTCAAGGCTCATAAAACGTCCGAACCCCGCGTTTTGAAGCGCCTCACGGCCCCAGGAGATTCTCACGCTCCGTGGGGCTTAAAACAATCATTAAATATCGAGGGGGAATGAGTGAAGTCGGAGCTTCTAGCGGTCTGGAAGGTGCGTGCACTTCGAAATAGCCCTTAAGTATCGACCGCCCTTTGATCACCTCGCTGCTTCTTCTTGAACCCAAGGGATTTCGAATGAGCGACAACCGCCCGGTGCCGTCGGTAATTCCGGTCGATGGCGACCCCGCGGGCGTCTCGCTCTTGGCCGTCGAGGAATGGATCAAGTCCCAACAGTTCGAGACGACCGCCGACCTGGAGATTCCGGAGCGGCTGCTCGACCAGGTGATCGGCCAAGACGAGGCCGTGCAGGTCGTGCGCAAGGCCGCCGAGCAGCACCGGCATGTGATGCTGATCGGCCCGCCGGGCACGGGAAAGTCGATGCTGGCGCGCTCCATGACGGAGCTCATGCCCCGCGAGGAGTTGCAGGACATCATCGCCTACCCGAATCCGGAGGACTCAAACGCGCCGAAGATCCGCGTTGTCCCCGCGGGCAAGGGCAAGGAAATCGTTGCTGAGCAGAAGGCCGAGGCGATGCAGAAGCGCAAGGACCAGCGGACGTTCTTCACGCTCGTCATTTTGCTCGTCGTTGTCTTCTCGGTGTTCATGTCGATCCGCGCGCCGGGCAGCATCCCGCCTTTCGACGCGGGCACGATCCTGTTCGGCATCATTGCGGCCGCGATCCTGTGGCTTGCGTTCTCCTACCGCGCGGGCCGGCAGGAGACCGCCATGATCCCGAAGCTCCTGATCACGCATGACCCCGAGGACATGCCGCCCTTCATCGACGGGACGGGCTCGCACGCAGGCGCGCTGCTTGGCGATGTCCGCCACGACCCCTTCCAGTCGGGCGGCCTCGAGACGCCCGCGCACGAGCGCGTGGAGCCCGGCGCGATCCACAAGGCGAACAAGGGCGTCCTCTTCATCGACGAGATCAACACGCTGCGGATCGAGAGCCAGCAGTCGCTCCTTACCGCCATGCAGGAGAAGGAATTCTCGGTCGTTGGCCAGAGCGAGCGCTCTTCGGGCGCGATGGTGAAGTCGGAGCCAGTGCCGAGCGACTTCATCCTCGTGGCGGCGGGAAACGTCGACGCGCTCCAGGGGATGCACCCCGCGCTGCGGTCGCGCATCCGCGGGTACGGCTACGAGATCTACGTCCGCTCGACGATGAACGACACCGACGAGAACCGCAAGGCGCTCATCCGGTTCGTGGCGCAGGAAGTGGCGAAGGACATGAAGATCCCCCCGCTCAACCGCGAGGCGGTGGGCCTCGTCATCAAGGAAGCGCAACGGCGCTCGGGCTCACGCGGCAAGCTATCGCTGCGGCTCCGGGAACTCGGTGGGCTCATCCGCACCGCCGGCGACGTCGCGAAAGAGCGGGGCGCCCCGATTGTCACCGCCGAGCATGTGATCGCGGGCAAGAAAATCGCACGGCCGCTCGAACAGCAGATCGCCGACCAGATGATCGAGCGGATCAAGGACTACCGCGGGCTCGTTACCTCGGGTGAGATCGTGGGCCGCGTCAATGGGCTCGCGGTGCTTGGCGCCGACTCGGGCCTCACGGAGCTTTCGGGGCTCGTGCTGCCGATCGTGGCGGAGGTCACGACCGCGCAGTCGGCGACGGAAGGGCGGATCATCGCAACGGGGTCGCTCGGGGACATCGCGAAGGAGGCGGTGCAGAACGTGAGCGCCCTCATCAAGAAGTACACGGGGGCGGACATCCGCCAGCACGACGTGCACATCCAGTTCATCGAGACTGCGGGGGGCGGCGTCGAAGGGGACTCCGCGTCGATCTCGGTCGCGACCGCGGTGATCAGCGCGATGGAGAACATCCCGGTGGACCAGGCGCTCGCGATGACGGGGTCGCTGTCGGTGCGCGGCCAGGTGCTCCCCGTGGGAGGGATCACCGCGAAGATCGAGGCCTCCGCGGAGGCGGGGATGAAGCGCGTGATCGTGCCGCGCGCGAATTTGCGGGATGTGCTCATCGAGGAGCGGTACGCGAAGATGATCGAGATAATCCCCGTGGAAAACCTGCGCGAGGTGCTGGACATCGCGCTCGTGGGCCCCGAAAAGAGGGGCTTCCTCGACCGGCTGGCGGAGCTCGTGAAGGATTTGGGGCGGGGGCGGTCGGGAATGCCCTCGACCGGCTTTAGCGACGTGACCCCGCACTAGGGGCGTGGGGAGCGCCCGGGCTCCCGATTGGATGGGTTTTAGAAGGCCGAGCGCCGCTTCGAGCCCCGATGGAGGGGGAGTTGGCTCCGCGGGTGGGGCTCATCATCGGCCGGTTCCAGCCGATGCACTGGGGGCATGTGCGCCTGATTGAGTGGATCCGGACGGACGGGGCGGCGCCGCACATCGGGATCGGCTCCTCGCAGTTTGCAAACACGCGCGAGAACCCGTTCACGGCCGCCGAGCGCAGGCGGATGATTGACGCGGCGAACGCTGCGCTCGGCCTGAAGGTGGGCCGGGTCGACGAGGTGCCCGACATTTTCGACGACGAGAAGTGGGTGGGCCATGTGGAGGCCTGCTGCGGCAAGTTCGACATTGTGTACTCGAACAACGAGTGGACGGCAGGGCTTTTCACGACCGCGGGCTTCGAGGTGCGGCCGACGCCGATGTTCGAGCGCGAGCGGTACGAGGGGGCAAGGCTGCGCGAGGCGATCCGGGCCAACGGCCTTGCAAGCGTGGCGGACCTGATCCCCGCGCCGGTCTTCGGGACGCTCAAGGAAATCGACGCGGAGAAGAGAATCCGCGGGTCGTGGAACACGCCGACGCCGGCGCGCCGCTAGGGCGGGGGCGGAGGCGGCGAGGGCGGGGTTTGCCGGCGGCGCAGATAGAGCGCGGCGCCGGCGCCTGCGGGGGCAAGCGCCCCGATAAGGGCGAAGGGCAGCCAGCCGAGGCCCGCGTCCACGGGCGGCGGGTGGGTGCCGCCGTTCCCGTTGTTGTTCCCGCCGGTGCCGTTGTCGGAGGGCGGAGCATTCACGTGGACGACCACTTCGAAGGTGGCCGAGTACGGGACAATCGTGTCGAATAGGCCCGACGCGCGTAACGTGACCGTGTGGTTGCCCGGCGCAAGCGCGGGTGTGGCCGCCGAGGGTTGGTCGGAGAAGGCCGTGCCGTCGAGGCTCCACGTAAGCGAGACGTTTGAGAGCAGGGGGCTCACGAGCGCAGACACGTTTACCGTCGCGTTCGCCTCGACGGTCGTGCCGTCGGCGGGCCTCAAAAGCTGCACGAGGCCCGGCGGGGCTTCCTGGACAAGGACCGCCCACGTGCGCGAATCGTTGGTGGCGTTGTCGGACGCCATGACGGAGACCGTGTGGGTCCCGGGGTGCGCGAAAACCACGAGGAGTTGCGACAGCCCGTCGCCCTCCGCGAGCAGGCCCCCCTCCGCCGTCCAGCGGAAGTGCAGCGTGGGGCTGTCGGCGTCGGTGGCGTTCACGCCCATCATGTACGACGTGTTGTTCGCGATGCGGAAGGCGGGGAGCGGCGGATCGGTGGCGGTGATGTTGGGGCCCTCGAAGATGCGGATCGTGAAGTTGATGGGTTCGCTGAAGGCGATGCCGTCCGAGCACACGGCCGAAAGCGTGTGCACGCCGGAGGAGAGGTTGGAGGCCGGAGCGAAGTACGCGGCGCGGTCCCCATAGAGGAATTCGCCATCAAACGTCCAGCCGATGCTCAGGCTTTCCGCGTCAGGGTCGAACGGGACGACCTCGAAGACGAAGGAGCCGACGCCCGCGTGGAAGGTGGTGTCAAGCGGGGAGGCGGGGAGGAGCCACGGCACATCGTTGACGGGGCGGACCTCCACGAGCGGCGAAGCGCGGACGTCGTTGCCGGCGTCGTCGAAGACCGTGAAGGTGAGCCCGCCAAGGCCGTTGAAGTTGGAGGGGGGACGTAGGCGCACGGACGAGGCGTTTGAAACGACGATGTAGAGGTTGGTAACAGCGGCAAGCAGGGCGGTGACGGGTCCCCCCTCGGGGTCGGTGAAGAGGGTTTCAAAGTCGACGACAAGTTCGCTGTCTTCGTCCATCGAGAGCGCCCCGCCGACCCAGACGGGGGGCAGATTGGAGGTGTTGCCAGGGCCGCGGACGAGCGCGACAAGCGAGAAGGTCGAAGCCCCCGAGGGCAGGCCGTCGTCGGCGACAACCGTGACGCCGAGCGTCGCGTTCACCCCCGGCGGCGCGGAAAGGTTGAGGACCCCCGTGGGCGCAAGCGTGCAGGATAGCGGGGCGTCGGGGACGCATGATGAAAACGTAAGGGCGCCGCCCTCAGGGTCGGTGAGGTAGAGCGACAGGTTGAGGGAGTCGTTGTAGCCGGGCGACGGGACGCGCACGGGCGGAATGGCCGTTGCGAGGCGGGGCGGCCGGTTCACGAACAAGCTGGTGAGCTCGAATCCGGCTTCGTCGCGCACGCGCTCCTGCGCCTTCGGCGACCACAGGGACGATTCGGTGTACGCATACACCGTGCCGTTGTAATCGAGGGTGCCGAAGCCCGACATGTTGTAGGCATCGAACGCGCCCGCCGGCACGGTCACGGTCTCGGTGGCCACGACGCTCATGTTGTAGTCGACGACGACGTACGACGAGGTGTCCGTGCGGGGGCCGGGGTCGATCTGGAACCAGCCGGTGGAGGTGAGGTTGGAGAAAACACGCCAGGTGGAGCCGTCGGCAGGCGCGCCGAACGCGATTTCGGCAAGCGGCGGGTCGGCGTAGGTCTCGTTGTGCGCGAGGGCGTGGATGGTCCCGAGGAATTGGATGGTGGCGGTGATGTCGAGGTCCTGGGTGAAGTTGAGGGTGGAAAGGTCGGACTTGCGCACCCACGAATAAGTGAGGGACGTGAACACGGCGGAAGCGGGGACGGTGATGCTGCCGATAGGAGCGAGGCCCGACATGCTCCCGGAGTGATAGTTGCGGACGACCCAAGCGTCGCCGCGGGGGGACGCGGTCTCGCCGACGATGCTGCTCGTGTAGGTGTCGGTAAGCGAAGTGGCGGTGAAGCCGGCAAACGACTGAGATGTCGCACCTTCGTAGTGGTAGGTCCAAAAAAAGCCGATGGCCCAGGGTGGAAGTTCGAGGATGGGGGGGAGGGTGGGGGCGGCAAGTGCGGGGGAAAGCGGGAGCGATGCCGCAAGGAGGGTGAGGACGACAAGCGCGGGGGCGAAGCGGCGCGAGCGCATGGGGCGTGTTGAGGGGGAGGGGGTGATTAAAGCTAGAGGGGGGAGGTCGGCGAAGCGGGAAGTTGAGGGCGAGGCCTGGCCGGTGGGAAAACCCAACAAATTGAATATGGCGGGGGCGCAGGGGAGTGTGGGTGTTGACGGTGAGGCTGGGGCGAAAGCGACCGAAAACACGGCGAGCCGCCGCCGCGTCGACAATCATGATAGCGATGGTAGCCGCCACGGCCTGCGTCCCGCCGGCGCAGGCCGCGTGGAGCGGCGAGTATGTGGTGGCGTGGGGAGCGGTGGGAAACGCGACGGGGCTCGGGGTTTGGGCCGGGCCGGACGGGCGGGTGGCGGTGACCTGGACCCTGGCGGGCCAGGGGCCGCCGTCGATTTGGGTGCGGGAGTATGTCCCAACGGATGGGTGGCACAATGCCGAGAAGATTCGGGAGAGCACGAATGTGGTGCCGCGTGTTTGGGCGGGGGCGTTCGGCAAAGGGGGAACGCTTTGGTT
>Ga0247727_10007815_pt1 | contig 20174 bp, 24 predicted proteins | sample WisWelCaveWW1625_FD_202498 | JGI IMG/M metagenome (GOLD analysis project Ga0247727, IMG submission 202498) | Biofilm microbial communities from Wishing Well Cave, Virginia, United States - WW16-25 | ecosystem: Environmental > Aquatic > Deep subsurface > Groundwater > Cave microbial mat | place... | reverse complement strand
GCCGGAAGCCAGCGACCGTTTGAGCGATTGGCTGGCGCGCCATCTCGACGACGAAACGTTGCTGCTTGCCAGCCTGGGTTTTTCACATTATCAGACCGCTGCGGCTGCGGCGCTTGAGGACAGTGTGACGCTGCCGATTCTCCGCGCCCTTGCTTTCGAGCAGGCGCGAGCTGCTTACGTGGATTCACGGGCGACGCTGCGCGTTTTGCTTCGCGCGTTAAAACTAATCGGCGCCGGCGAAATTGTGCATCACACCAACTCCGGCTTGGTTTCGGGCCAATTGCAGGAGCCGTGCACGAGCTACATCAATATGATTTGGCGCCGCCCGCCGGCAGCTCATGAAAAAGCTCGCGCCGAGCAAGACGAGCCATTCACGGTCTTGATCGGCGGCGACATTCTGCTGCACCCTTCGATTGCGCGCGGCGCGTACTCGCGTGAGAAGAGGCAGTATCAGTTCGATAGTTTATTTGCCGGCATCGCGCCCTTGTTGAAACAAGCGGATCTTGCGCTCGCCAATCTCGAAGGAACTTTCGCCGGCGCCGAGATGGGCGTTTCTTTTTTCCCCCGCCACAATTATCCTGATGAATTGGCCGTCGCCTTGCGAAACGCGGGTTTCACTGCGATCTCGCTGGCAAATAATCATGCTGCCGATACCGGCTGCGCCGGCTTGAAGCGAACTTGCGATATTCTTGCGGCAAACGGCCTGGCGCCAGTTGGGCTGTCGCCACCAACGCCAGTCGTGCCGAGCTCAATTCGCAACGTCCGCTATAAGATTTTGGCCTATACCTACGGCGTGAATTTTAGCGGCGGGTTGGATGATTGCGAAATCCGTCCGGCTTTGATCGATGCTGCCGTTATTGAAAATGACATCAAACGTTCGCGCCAAGCCGGCGCGCAAATCGTCATAGTTTTTCTGCACACCGGCGTGGAGTATCGAGTTGAAGTCGAGCCGGACTTGAAAGCGTTGGCGCGCCAACTGGCTGTCGCCGGAGCGGATGCGGTAGTTTGTGCGCATCCTCACGCCGTTCGTCCATGGGAATGGGTTCAAGCCGGATCGCGCCGCGTGTTTGTTCATTACTCATTGGGTAATCTGCTGTCGTGGCATTCTGATTCGCGCTACAATCGGGGCGAATTGGCGCTTTTATTTTTTGAGGCGACAAAGGAAGGTTATCGCTTGCAAGATGCTAACGTCGTCAAAATCAACGCCAGGCGCTCGGCGGCATCAGGAGTTCGAATAGATTGGAAATAGTACGGTCAAATAAAAGCCTGCTTGACTATTGATTTATTTTTTTGCATTCTTCAGGGTGTGATTGAGCTGCCGTTATAACGAGCAAGAAAATAACAAGATTTTTTACAGGCAACGAGGAAAATATGATATCTGAAAGCGTGTCGTTAAAACAAGTGAAACAACAGACGCTTCAACTGCCGCTGCAAGAGCAACTCAAATTGGTGATGTCGATAGTTCAACGAATAAGCGCTTTGCCGTTAATAGAGCCGATAATGAAAATAGAACAGCAGACTCGGCAAGCACGCCTGGCAGAAGTCGATGCTTGGCTGGCAGATTGCGATGCCGTTGCGGAAAGCATCGAAGGAGAGTTTGACGCTGCCGAAGATTTGCGGCAAATTCGTGAAGAAAGGGCAAGCCGATTGTGAGCAGACGAGGTATTGAGGCTCGGCCAGATCAGCCTTGACAATTTCTCTGATTTTTTGTATTTTTTTATGTGACCAAGTTGTGTTCAGAACATTAGAAAGGGTTCTAAAAATGGCAACAGACGAGTTGGAAAAACAATTGCACGACCGCGCCACGCGTGGTGAAGCTCTCGCCGCGGAAGACCAGAGACAATTGAGCGAGTGGTATGAAATCCAAGATCGAGCGGAGATGGAGATGTTGCAGCGAAGTTGGGCAAAAAACACTGATATGTCGGTAGAGTCTTTGCGCTCTCAGATTGACTCTGCTCTCACGCAGATCATCAAAACCACGCAGCGGATTAAAAAAAAATCGGCAGAAAATGAAGTTCTGCGTCGAGAGATTTCCACACTCCAACGTCAATTAGCGCAACGCACTACGCCACAAGCTGCATGACAATTAATCCCGCTCTACGCGAAGATGTACGCCGACGCGCCCAATTTGCTTGTGAATTCTGCGGTATTCACGAGATCGATGCCGGCGGTGAACTTACTATTGACCATTATCAACCAAAGAGTAAAGGGGGCGACGATAGTCTTGACAATTTAATCTACTGTTGTTTTCGCTGTAATCAATACAAACTTGATTATTGGCCAGAACACGCTGATCACCCTTCTTTGTGGAACCCTCGGCGGGAACCCGCTTTACAGCATTTTTTAGAAATTGACGAGGGAACGCTCCATCCCCTGACAACTATAGGCGCTTTCACTATAGAGCGTTTGCGTCTTAATCGTCTGTCACTTGTTGCTCACCGTATTCGCAAACACCAACAAATCCAGCAAGCTCATTTGCTGGCCGATTATCGGGATTACACACGATTTATTGAAACACTCGTTTCTCAACAAGCAATGGCCATCTCTGAACAACAAAAACTTTCCGATTTTCTAAGGAAGTTATTATTGCTTTTTCTCGGCGGCAAAAATAATGACTAAGCAGTTTTTCAAATGGTAGTGTGAAAGGAACATTCACTTGAGAGGGAGTCCCAATGAAATTTTTTTTGTTATTTTCTTTTTTAGCTGTGTTGCTTCTCGCTTGTTCAACACCCGAAAAGCGCCAAAAAGAAGCTCAAGTTTTTATCGACGACTATTCCGCCCAATTGCAAGAGCTGTATTACGCCTCCAGCCAAGCGCAATGGACGGTCAACACGAAAATCCTCGAAGGCGATTCCACGAATGCCGTCGCGGCGCGGAAAGCGGATGAAGCGTTGGCCGCTTTCACCGGCAGCACGGAGAATATCAATAAGGCGCGCGTTTTTCTAAACGAGAAGCAGAATTTGCTCCCGCGGCAAGTGAAACAGTTCGAAAAAATTCTTTATGCCGCGGCGAACAATCCGCAAACCGTGCCGGATTTGGTGAAAGCGCGCATTAAAGCTGAAACCGAACAAACCGAAAAATTGTTCGGCTTCGATTTCAAAATCGACGGCAAATCGGTGACGACGAATCAGATCGATGATATTTTGAAAAAAGAAAACGACCTTGCCAAAAGACAGCAAGCCTGGGAAGCCAGCAAGGAAGTCGGCCAAGTTCTCAAAGACGGGCTGGAAAATTTGCAGCGCCTGCGCAATGAAACCGTGCAAGCGCTGGGCTACAACGATTATTTCTCCTATCAGGTTTCCGATTATGGCATGACGACGGAGGAGATGATGGAACTGATGAAAAAACTCAACCGCGAGCTCAGGCCGTTGTTTCGTGAATTGCACACTTACGCGCGCTACGAATTGGCGAAACGTTATGGCGTGAAAGACGTGCCCGATATGATTCCGGCGCATTGGCTGCCGAATCGCTGGGGGCAGGATTGGAACGCGATGGTCACGGCTGAAGGTGTCGACCTCGATGCGGCGCTGCGGCAAAAAACCGCGGAATGGCTCGTGCAACAGGGTGAAAATTTTTATGTGAGTCTGGGATTTCCCAAACTGCCGCCGGTGTTCTGGGAAAAGTCGAGTTTGTATCCTTTGCCGCCGGACGCGACCTACAAAAAGAACAATCACGCTTCGGCATGGCACATGGATTTGGAAAGCGACGTGCGCAGTCTGATGAGCGTCGAGCCGAATGCGGAGTGGTACGAAACCGTAAATCACGAGCTTGGGCATATTTATTATTACATCTCTTACACTAATCCCGAGGTGCCGATGATCCTGCGCGAAGGCGCCAATCGCGCGTATCACGAAGCGATGGGAAGTTTGATGGGATTGGCGGCGATGCAAAAACCGTTTATTGAAAACTTGCAGCTCATTCCAGCGAATACAAAAGCTGATGAACAACAATTGTTGTTGAAAGACGCGCTCAATTATGTCGTGTTCATCCCGTTTTCCGCCGGGGTGATGAGCGAGTTCGAGCATGATTTGTATAAAAATAATCTGCCGAAAGAGCAATACAATAAACGCTGGTGGGAACTCTGTGAAAAGTATCAGGGCATGACGCCGCCATCGCCGCGCGGGGAAGAATATGCCGACGCCACTTCGAAAACGCATATCAATGACGACGCGGCGCAATATTACGATTATGCGTTGTCGAATGTGATCCTGTTCCAATTGCACGATCATATTGCCACGAAAATTTTGCAGCAGGACGTACACGCCACCAATTATTTCGGCAACCAGGCCGTCGGCGATTTTCTGCGCGACATCATGCGCCCCGGCGCCAGCCGCGACTGGCGCGAAGTGTTGCGCGAAAAAACCGGCGAAGATTTGAGCGCGCGCGCGATGCTGAAATATTTTGCGCCGCTGACGGCGTATTTGCTGGAAGTGAATAAAGGGCGGAAGCATACATTGGGAGAGATTTGAGTAAAAGCAAGTGAAACACAAGCGGTAAGAAACGGAGGAAAATAATCATGGACAAAGAGTTTGTCGAGAAAATGAATTCGATCAGCGCCTGGCACAAAACCAAAGATGAGAATGAACAAGCGGAATTCGAGTTGGAATTTTCCACACTCGAAGATGGTTTGGTTACACTAAGTTCAGCGAAGGGAAAAGTAACGCATAAGCTCAAACCATTGAACGAGCTTTACTCGAATGAAGAGGTGGATTCGGCGGATGAAGACAGACGTCTGGGCTTGTTTTACGCTATCGAAGGAGCGCTCAAGCGGTTTTATGAAAGCGCGCCGGAATTGACCGATGGCGCGGCCATTCGCGCGCTTGAAAAACTGGCGATGAAACCGGAAATTTTGGATAACGATGTGCTGCTTCAGCGGATCAGTTACGAGCTGCGGCTGAAACTCAGCGCCAACAATTATTCACGCGACGAGGTGCGCCAGGCGCTGCGGAAAATTTTGAGCTCGGCGAAACGGCACAACGACCGCGAAGGCCGGCGCGGGTATTTGGATTTCATTATGGAGTATGTGCCATAGCTTTTTTTGATGGCATTTCCTGCTTGCTTCTCGCGCCGAATCTTCTTATATTTGAGGCAAGTTCATTAAATCTCCGAGGTGTAAGCTATGTCGACAATGACCGCGCCTTCAATCAAGCCGCTTCATCATGACGCGGAAGAATATCTTCCGGAATCGGATGGGAAACCCATGGCTGAGACTGATGTCCATCGCGACAACATGATCGGGTTGTTGCATGCGTTGAAAGAAAAATTCCGCGACGATCCCAAGGTTTATGTGACCGGCAATATTTTTGTTTACTATCTGGATGGGGCCGGCGTGCGGCAGACGCCGGTCTCGCCCGATATCTTCGTCGTCCACGGCGTTGCAAAGAAAGATCGGCGAATTTACAAAGTCGACGAAGAAGGCAGGGCGCCGGAGGTGGTCATCGAGTTGACCTCGACCAGCACGCGAGTGGAAGACCTGGTCACTAAACATTATATCTACGCCGGTCTTGGGGTGCGCGAGTATTTTCTGTTCGACCCCTTCAGAGAAAATATGCAGTCGGCTTTGCACGGCTTCCGGCTCAAGAGCGGCGAGTATGTGCCGATATCCGGAAGCCATCTGCACAGCGAAGTTCTTGGGTTGGATTTGCGAGTTGAACAAGGACAACTGCGCCTGTACGATCCCCAAACCAGCGAACGTTTGCGAACCCCGGAAGAAGCCGAAGCGGATCGCCGCGCCGCAGAAATGCAAGTCGCGCGAGAGTTAAAGGCGCGACAGGCGGCGGAAGCAAAGGCCGCACAAGAATTGGCCGCCCGGCAGACAGCCGAGGCAGAACTTGCCCGGTTGCAAGGAGAGTTGGCGCGGTTTAGGGAAACAAAGTCATAGCCTCGTTTCACGTTGCCGAAAAAATATGAACGCCGTTTGTCTTATCGACCAAGCGGCGTTTCGTTTTTCTGCAATAAAATTGAGAGCCGAGAGCAGTAATGCGAACCTCCATTGGTTTCGAAGAGCAAAGCCGTAGCCTGTCGCCATCTTTTGCTGCAACAGCTTTTAGCTTGCTCATGGCGTGGGGTTTACTCTCAACAGGCAATTCGCAAATACCGCCAGAACGAACCCCAAAAATTCTCCACGCCGGTTTTGTTTGCGTCGAAAAAGTCTACAACTCCGAGCTGATGGCGCCGTATGACATCTTGCAGCATTCGTATTATCGCGATCCGAAAAACTACATCCGCTGTTTTATTGTCACACCCGACGGCAAGCCGTTTGTCACTTCCGAAGGCATTCGCATCACGCCCGATTATTCATTTGCGGATGTTCCACATATCGACATTCTCGTGATTCCAAGCACGGAAACGAGCATGACGAAAGATTTGGAAAATGCCGCTTTCATGTCATGGTTGCAAAATGCCGTTGCGCAAGCTTCGCATGTGATCACGCTGTGTGACGGCGCGTTTCCACTCGCTGCAACCGGCGTGTTGGATGGCCGCGTCGCCACGACTTTTCCGGCCGACCGCAAACAACTTGCAAAAATGTTTCCCAAAATCAAAGTTCGGGATGATGTCAACTTCGCCGTTGCCGGAAAATATATCACCTCGGTCGGCGGCGCGCTGAGTTACGAACCGGCGCTTTATTTGTTGGAGAAACTTTATTCCAAAGAACATGCGCAGCGCACCGGCGTCGGTTTGGTGTTGGATTGGAATTTGCGCCAAGTGCCGCACGTGATCGAGTGAGTAGCTCAGTCGGCCCGACTGGATTGTGCTCCGACTAAATGGAATTTGAAGGAACGGTTTTTCTATGCGTTCTCTCGGTTTGACCTATGAAGATTTGCAATGTCTTCATCACGCCGTTGCGCTCGCCCGCGAAGCCGAGAAGAACGGCAATCTGCCGATCGGCGCCGTGATCACATTGCAGGGCGAAGTGATCGCCGAAGCCGGCAATGCGATGCTCGCGCCGCATTATCATCCCGGCCGCCATGCCGAAATCGAAACGCTGCAGCGCGTGCCGGCGGCATTGTGGCCGCGCAGCCGGGAGATGACTTGTTATTCAACCCTCGAGCCGTGTACGATGTGCATGGGCGCGCTGTTGTTGCACGGCATCGGGCGCGTCGTCTTTGGCGCGCAAGATAAAACCGGCGGCGCGGCCGGACTGCTCCCGTATTTGCCGCCCTATTACGCCGAAAACAAAGGCGTGCCGCAGTGGATCGGCCCCGCGTTGCCGGAGATTTGCGATCCGCTCTATCAACGCGCGCTGGCGCGGTTTGATCGACTCGTTTGCGGCAGAAGCGGTTTTAAAGTTACAACATGAAAAATATGTGGCGCAACATTCATGTTGCGCTTTTTTCATATCCTCTGAATGATTTCGTTTTACAGGAATAATCGTCGCGCGGCATTAGCCGCAACCTTACAGGCGCAGTTTACAGCCGCGGGCTTTGTGAGCTTTGTGCCTCGTGGTGTAAAAAATTTTCGCCGGTGTGATGGTTTTCCGGTAATGTTATCAACCCCATGCTCCATCTCCAATCAGTTTCAATCCGCAAATGGCCGACGAGCTTGAATCACGAATTTCCATTCAAGCTGGCCGTTTTGCAATCTCTGCGCGCCCTTGAATTTACCGCGCCGGTGACGTTTTTCGTCGGCGAGAACGGCTCCGGCAAATCGACGTTGCTGGAGGCCATCGCCTGCGCGATCACCGTCGGCAGCGAAAATGTAAAAACGGATAAAACCCTCGCCGCGGTTAGAAAGTTCGCGACATATTTCAAGCTCAACTGGCAGCAACGCACGCACAAAGGGTTCTTTCTGCGCGCGGAAGATTTTTTCGGTTATGCCAAAGCGTTGGCGCAAACGCGCGCCGAAATGGAAGATGAAATGAAAGCGGTTGATGCAGAATATCAGGGCCGCTCCGAAACCGCGAAAGGCCTCGCGAAAATGGCTTACACGCGTGAGCTGAACGACATGCGGCAACGCTACGGCGAAGGACTGCTCGAGGGTTATTCGCACGGCGAAAGTTTTTTAACCTTGTTTCAATCGCGTTTCGTTCCGAATGGGTTGTATTTGTTGGACGAACCAGAAGCGCCGCTCTCGTCGATCCGCCAGCTTGCATTTATTGCCGCGCTCAAACAAATGGTCGCGCAGAATGCGCAGTTCATCATCGCCACGCATTCGCCGATCATCATGGCCTTCCCCGAGGCAACGATTTTGAGTTTTGACCAAGCGCGCATTCAACCCGCCCAGTATACGAGTTTGGAGCATGTGACGTTGACGCGCGATTTTTTAAATAATCCGCAGGCATTTTTAAAGCATCTGTAAGATGAAGCGGCGTGCGAAGCTTTAGCTTCGAAAAACTGAAGTTTGGAAAATTGATGACGATTTCCACCGAACAACAAATCATCCACGCGTGGAATAAAAACGCCGGCCCGTGGATCCGCGCCGTGCGGAATGAGCAAATCGAGAGTCGCCGGCTCGCCACGAATCAGGCCATCATTGAAACGATTTTGCGTTACCGTCCGAAAACAATGCTGGATCTCGGCTGCGGCGAAGGCTGGCTTGCACGCAAGTTGGCCGTGCACGGCGTTCGCGTGATGGGAGTCGATGTCGCGCCGGCCCTGATTGAAAATGCGAGACAACTCGGCGGCGGTGAATTTGCGATTTATGCTTACGAACAAATTGCGGATGGAATTTTAACAAAACAGTTCGACGCCGTCGTGTGCAATTTTTCCCTGCTCGGCAAGGAATCGGTTGACAATTTGATTCGACGCATTCCTGCGCTCTTAAATGATGGCGGGCATTTATTCATTCAAACGCTGCATCCCATGGCGGCCTGCGGCGACGCGCCGTATCAAGACGGCTGGCGCTCCGGCTCATGGGCGGGCTTTAGCGCAGATTTCTCCGATCCGGCGCCGTGGTATTTCCGGACGATAGCGTCGTGGATAAAACTGCTTCGCGAAAGCAAATTGACGCCGATGGAAATTCTCGAGCCGTTGCACCCCGACACCGGAAAGCCGGTTTCGCTTTTGCTCGTCGGTAAAAAATAAAAACCGTTATCCGCCGATTCCCGCCGCCGTTCACCGAGATTGTTATAATCGGTGTTATGTTTTTCGTATTTTATTAAAATTGAAAATTACCGAATACCCCAAATTGTTCAGGAAAGGAAAACATGCTGCGCGAACCTCTCGACAAGAAAAGCCCCGACGGCTTCCGCTGGCGCGGCGCCGGAGAAATCGCCCGCATCGAAGGCTTCAGCGACGCCGTATTTGCCTTTGCGGTCACGTTGCTCGTGGTTTCATTGGAAGTGCCGGAAACTTTCACCGAGTTGTGGGAAAAGATGCACGGCTTTGTGGCGTTTATGATTTGTTTTGCGCTGCTGTTTCTGGTGTGGCACGATCAATATACTTTTTTCCGGCGCTACGGATTGCAGGACGGCGTGACCAACTGGCTGAACGGCGCGTTGCTTTTTGTCGTGCTGTTTTATGTTTATCCGCTCAAATTCTTATTCAGCTATCTGTTCAAAGCCTTTACCGGCGGCGACCTCCAAGTGCATCTGCCCGACGGCCAAGTCGAATGGATCATCGCGCCCGAGCAAATGCCGCGGTTGATGGTCATTTACGCCTTGGGCTATATCGCGGTTTCGTTGATTTTTGTTTTACTTTATCGGCGCGCCTATCGCAAACGCGCCGAGCTGGAATTGAACGAGGGCGAAGTGATTGAAACGCGCTCGAGTATCCAATCGCATCTGCTGAACATCGGCATTGGCATGTTATCGCTGCTGCTTGTTTTAATCGGCGGCGCGGGTTCGTCGTTCTTCGCCGGAATTGTTTACTCGTTGATTGGCCCGGCGCAGGCGCTGAATGGCTGGTTGATGGGCAAGAAAAAAAGAAAGCTCGCTGCAAAGCCTGCGGCATAAAGCAAAGTTGTTCAGAGTATGAAAAAATCTTTTTTCACCGCCCGCCCGCGAGGACGCGGCCTGCTCATCGGCTGGTTGGGCTGGACAGTTTATTCGATGTTTTACGCCGGCATTCTGACGCTGCAGGTCGGCGTCGTCTATGCTTATGCGCTTTTCGGCTCGCTGCTCTCGCATTATTTGATGGCGCTTTTCAGCATTCCCGTGTGGTTTCTCATCTCGCGGATACTCGCGGACAAAAAATGGCCTTTTCATTTTACCGGCCATCTAGCCGGCGCGGTGAGTTATACTTTGATCTGGCTCCAAAGTTTTCTCGCCCTTTTTCATTATCTGTTCGGCGAAGCCGTTTGGCAACAATCGCAATTGTTCATGATCAAGTACTGGCTGATGCACGAAGCGGTCATCGTTTATGCCGTGTTCGTCGGCATTTTTTATCTGCGGCGGTCGCAACAACAATTGCGCGAAAAAGAACAACGCGAAGCCGGGTTGCGATTGCACACCAACCAAATGGAACTCGCTATTTTGAAAGCGCAGCTCAATCCACATTTTCTTTTTAACACGCTCAATTCCATTAATGCCCTCGTCGGCAGCGACCCGGAAGCCGCGCGCCGCGTGCTCGCGCAACTGGCCGAGGTCTTGCGTTACTCGTTGGAAAGTGATCGCCGCGTCCTCGTGCCGCTCGCCGAAGAATTGCGTTTCGTTGAAACGTATCTAACAATTGAAAAAGCCCGTTTCGGCAAACGCTTGCAGGTTAAAATGGAAATCGATGAATCGGTCAAACCCATGCTCGTGCCGCCGATGATTTTGCAGCCGCTCGCGGAAAATGCCGTCAAGCACGGCCTCGCCCCGAAAGAAAACGGCGGCGAGCTGGCGCTCCGCGTGCAACGGCAAAAAGATCACCTCGAATTTGAAGTCGCCGATAACGGCGTGGGAACGACTGGAACCCCTGTTCATGATTTGCTCAATCAAGGCCGTGGCTTGCACAACACCGACCTGCGGTTGCGGAAAATGTTTGGCGATGCCTCCGCGTTGCAATTAAACAATGGAAAAGAAGGGTTTCGCGTGAAATTTCATATACCGATCACAATGAACCAATGACAGCGGACCTCGGACCAAAGACCTCGGACACCAATGACAACCATCCTCATCGACGACGAGCCGCTGGCGCGGCAGGTGATTCGCGAATTTCTGCAGGCGTTCCGGCAAATCGAGATCATCGCCGAATGTGAAAACGGCCGGCAGGCGGTGGCGGCGATCAATGAACACCAACCCGATTTGATTTTTCTCGATGTGCAAATGCCTGGGCTTAACGGCTTTCAGGTTTTGGAAAAGATCGAGCATATTCCCGCGGTTATTTTTTCGACCGCGTATGACGAGTATGCCATTCGCGCCTTTGAAGTGAATGCCGTCGATTATTTGCTGAAGCCTTTTGACCGCGAGCGCTTTGCCGCGGCCGTGCAACGCGCCCTCGAACGCCGCGCCGGCGTCGGAACGGAAATGGAACGGCTGCTGCGCTTGCTGCAACATGCCCAACCCGCGGGAAGTTTTTCGGATCGTCTGCTCGTTCGCAGCGGCGAAAAAATCGTGCCGGTGCGCGTCACTGAAATCGAGTGGCTCGAAGCTGCTGATGATTACACGATGTTGCATGCCGGCAGCGCCAAACATCTTTCCAGCCTCGGCCTCAGTGAGATTGAGAAACGCCTCAATCCGCAGCAATTCATGCGCGTGCATCGCTCGGCAATTATCAACGTCTCGCGCATCCGCCATCTCGAAAAAGACGGCGAAGGCGGCATGATCGCCACGATGACGAGCGGGGAAGAAGTCAAGGTGAGTCGCAAATATGCCACGGCTTTGCGCGAATTGGTAGTGTGACACCGCCCAAACCCTTATTCTGGAGTAGAGAAAAATGTCATTCCGGAGGAATCTTGTTTCAATCCAGCACCGCGCTTGATCGTAACAGGATGCTTCCAGCCTTGGCCTGCGGCTGGGCAGGCATGACAGGTTAGTTGCCCAACAATGACTGAGGCATTATAAAAGTTTTAATTCTAAACTTGACTTTTGTTTTGAAATACGCTACCCTGTTAAATGACGCCTCAATGCAACCTCTGTGGTCATCAAGGAAAATTTCTTAATCCGGAGCACGAACGCGAAGGTTATCACTGCGCCAATTGCTCGTCCTCGAGCCGCAATCGAACGGTGATGTTCGCGCTCGGCCGCTTGCTTGGTTACGAAGGGATGCCCATTTATTTATGGCCGCAACGAAAAGATCTAAAAATTTTGGAGCCTTGCCCGCGCGGCCCGCAGGCGATGTTTCTCCGCGACAAATTTGATTACTACGCACCGGAATTTGACGCCGAGAAAATCAAAGCCGGCGCCGATCCCAGAGATTTTGCCGATCTGCAAAATCTGGCTTTTGCCGACGAGACGTTTGACGTCATCATCACCTCGGATGTCTTCGAGCATGTGCGCGAAGATTTGAAAGGGTATCAGGAAGTTTATCGCACGCTGAAAAAGGGCGGGACGTTTGTCTTGACCGTTCCTTATGACCACCAACGCGAAAAGACGATTGTGCGCGTTGCCGTCGAAGGCGATAAAGATATTTTTTTGATGGAACCGCGTTACCACGGCGGCGGCGGCTCAACGCTGGCTTATCGTGAATACGGCCGCGATTTGCTCGAGCTGCTGCGCGCCGTCGGATTTGCCGTCGGCCACGCCGAAACCGCCATGTCTCGTTTTCAAATTCAAAAATCCAGCATTATTATTGGCCAAAAATCCCCTTGTTTCGATTTGGAAAAACTATGGGCAAATGAAGAAGCAAACAATTTTAAATCCGTCTCTCCCCTCCTGCCGTTTCGTCTCTTTGTTTTTGTGAAATACAATCTCAAAAGTTTTGCGCAAATTTTTCGGGAAACCAAAAGAAAGATCGCCGGTTAAGGACATGTTATTTTGTGTGATAGGCCACGCCGTTTTTTGTTTTTTGACAAGCTGAAAATTGGAACTCTGAGGGCAGCGTAAAAATTTTTGGCAGAATGATTTAATGGCAAAATCATTCTGCCGTAAAATTATTCTGCCCAAATGCTGTCAGCGTTTTATTCTGAGTTTGTTTGCCTTATGCCTTTGCAAAGAATTATCAAAAAGGCAGCGCCCCGGCATTGGCCGCTGCGGATAATTGCAGCGAGGCCGCAGTCACTCCCGGATAAGTCACCCGGCCTTTGTCGTCGATCGCGATGATGTCGCGCTCCAGCAAAGCCTGCACGACTTCTTCCGGCTTGATCTCTTTGCGTTTTTTGAATTTGGTTTTGATGCTGTTTAACAATTTGGTTTTTCGCGTCGGACGAGGCTTGCCGGTTTGCAATTGCTGGCGAAAATAGTCTTCCGCGAATTCCCCGGAGCTCCGTTTCACCGCAGTGGAGGCGGTTTGTTGGCGTGAGGCAGAAACCGGCCTCTTGTCGGCAAGTTCGAGTTTTGAGCTTTTGCCGTCGATGCGTTCCACCTTGCGGCCTAAACTCCGCAGCAAGTTCACCACGTGATCCAAATCCCCGTCCTGCGACAGAATCAGAAACTCCGTTTCCGGCGGCAATTCCGCCGTCAATTTTCCCGCCCAGAATGCCAGACCGAAATCCGCCGCATTCTTCCCCGATTTTTCCATGCCGATGATTTCCAATTTGCCCGCGTTGATCGCCGCGGCCAGCAGCGGCACCAGCCCGACTTGCACTTTAGGTTCCACACTGCCATAACACGCGACCGCCCGCGTAATACCGGCCAGCGCTTCGTGAATCAGCTCGATCTGCTTCGGGCAATTATCCAGATCGATGAGCAACGCCCGCGAGCCCGATTTGGTGAGAGAGTAGGTTTTCATGTGGAGCAGTCCTTTTTGTTCGTGGCTTCAATATAGCAGGAAATGGCAGAGATGCAACTGGTGTTTTGGGGAGTGCTTTTCGACTTAATATCAAGCATCAAAACCCCCGTGTCACGTCAGAAAAACCATCAGAAAAAACAATTTGCGTTTCATTTTTATTGTCTTTATATTTTCGTACCAATTCTAACTTAGGAGATGGATTATGGATCTGCAATTCCAAACCCAAATAGATAGCTCGGGTCGGGTAACTCTTCCACCAGCGTTGTTAAGTAATTTACATTTGTCTTCCGAAACGAATCTGTTGATAACTGAAAAGAATGGCAAAATTACCTTGGAGCCGATTCGTGAGGCGCCCACGCTCATAGAAAAGGACGGCGTTCTGGTTTTGCATGCTCAATTCACCGACGACCTATCTGATATCGTCGAAAAAGAACGGCAAAAGCGCCTCGCTACCTTGATCGAGGATTCTTACCGATGACGCCTTAATCGCCCATGCTGCTTACAAAGCCAACGTGGATAAATTGTTGACCTTGAATCAAAATCATTTCAAAAGGGTTTATCCTTCCCTTTCAAGCATAATCGAAGAGCCTACATAAGATACCAGTTACACCACGTGATCCCAATCCCCGTCCTGCGACAGAATCAGAAACTCCGTTTCCGGCGGCAATTCCGCGGTCAATTTTCCCGCCCAAAACGCTAATCCGAAATCCGCCGCATTTTTTCCCGATTTTTCCATGCCGATGATTTCTAATTTGCCCGCGTTGATCGCGGCGGCCAGCAACGGCACCAGCCCGACTTGCACTTTGGGTTCCACACTGCCATAACACGCCACCGCCCGCGTAATGCCGGCCAGCGCTTCGTGAATCAAATCGATTTGCTTCGGGCAATTATCCAGATCGATGAGCAACGCCCGTGGGCCCGATTTGGTGAGGGAGTAGGTTTTCATCAGATTCCGTCCGTTTCGTTGGTGAATTTTCAATATAGCACAAAAGGCCAAAAATGCAACTGATGCTTTTTATTATTGGCTGGCTCCAATCTTGCATTAGGTGGGGGTATTAAAGCCGAGCCCGCAATAAGAGATTGACTTTTCGGCCAGATTTGCTTAATTTTTGTTTGGATACCATTTCTGCTTTGTTTTGACTCTTTCTTGAGGAATCCAACTATGCGGGATGTACTGCAACTGCGATTGGTCAAACATATTCAATCCGGCGATACCGCTGCCGAGAATGCGCTGTTTCACCGCTACAAAGATCCCATTCTCTGGAAAATCTGCCGGCATCTGCAAACCGAGCGGGAAAACATCAACGATCTCGCGAGTGACGTTTACGTCGCGATTTTGGAAGGCCTGCGCAAAACCACGTTTCAACCGGAGAACTGGGAATCTTTGGACGCCTTCATTTGGGGCGTGACCAACAACAAAATCCGGGATTGGCTCAAAAAAGAAAAACGTGAACGCAAAATTTTTCACGCCGAACTCCCTTCCGAAGACGTCGCGGCTGCGACCGATGAATTTTTGCTCGAGAACGAAGAACGGGGCCGGCTGCTGCGTTCCGGCCTGCAAGCCCTGGAAAACAAATACAAAGAAGCTTTGGATCTCAGATATTATCAAGAATTATCCGTGGCGGAAATCGGCGCGCAGCTCGGCCTCGCGCCGCGCCGGGTGAGCGAGCGCATTCATTATGCCTTGAAACTCCTGCGCCAAGTTTATGAAAAAAAGAGCGGCCGTTCGTCAATATTGGGCTTTCTCTGGCTATTACTTTCATAGAGGAAAAGCACATGACATGTAACATCAAAAAACGCGACCAGCATATTGACGACTTTGTGCTGGGCAAACTTTCCGCGAAGGAAGCCGAGGCCTTTGAGATTCACGCCTTCGGCTGCGCGGAATGTTTGGGCGAGCTGCGCTTGCGCGAGCAAATGGTCGCGCTGATCAAAGAAGAGCGCGTGACGGCGGTGGCGAATTATCCGGCGCAACGCGTCACTAAATCGCCGATCGGTTTGATCAAGTCCATTTTTGAGTTTTTGCAATTTCGGCAGCATATTTGGATTTACGCCGGCGGTTTTGCGGTTTTACTCATCGGATTTTTTGCCACCCTGTTTTTGCGCCGTTCGGATGTGCCGGAGATTGATGCCGCAAATTTTGCGGAGCTGCCCCATCTGGAGAGTCGCGCCGGCCAAACCTTTCGCTCGGACGAGTTTTCTCTTTCCGTGCTCGCGCCGAAAATTGGCAAAAATTTTTCCGGGGATATTGAATTTCGTTGGGAGGCGAAACAAGATGGTGAAGCGTTTCCTGGCGCGGTGACGTTAAAAATTTTGAATAATCGCGAAGAGCTTGTGCACACCGAAACCGTCGAAAATGGACAGTATGTTCTCAAAACGAAATTAGCGCCGGGGCGTTATTATTGGACGCTGGATAAAAACGATGAAACACTTTATTTGGGACAATTCTTTGCCAATAAGACTTCAAAGTGAGGAAACCTTATGATTCGTTTTTACCTCCGGATGAGCTTACTCCTGTTGTGGCCGGCAATGGCGGCAGTGGCGCAGAGCGGCGCTGCTTTAGCAGTTGGAGACACGACTTTAGCTAATCTAGTCGTTGAGAAAGCAGAAAAATTTTACAAAGCAGCGCAATACGATAGCTCTTATTTTTATGATGAAAAGGCCGCGGCCTTTTATGAAAAGCTGGCGACGCGATTGCATACGCCTCGACTATGGGAAAAATATATTGCGTGTTGCAACCTGCTCGGCGATATCGCCCGGAGGAAAAATGATCCGAACAACGCGATTGCTTATTTGAACAAAGCTTTAGATTGGGGCCGCATAAAGCTGGGGGAGAAACATCGTGAAGTTGCGCAAACTTTCCACTTTTTAGGAACGGTTTATATAGATGAACCCGACAAGGGATTGGCGTTTTTCGATAAGGCCCTGGCAATCCGGCTTCTCTTGTTTGGCGAGAATCATGTCGAAGTCGGGAAGCCCTACAATAATCTTGGTGTGCTTTATAAAGCCAGGGGAGATTACGATAATGCCGTTAAGTTTTTCAACAAATCGGTGGCGATAAAAATAAAAACCTCCGGAGAAAATTCGCTCGAGGTCGCCAGAACTTATAACAATCTCGCGGATTTATATCGCCTCATGGGCGATCTTGATCAGGCCCTGAAATATCAAATCCAATCTTTCGAACTCAAACAGAAAATATTGGGCGACGATCATCCCGAAGTTGGCGGCGGCCATATAAATACGGGCAATGTGTATTTAGAGCGAGGAGATTTTCTCCTCGCGCTTGAAAATTATCAAAAAGCTTTTGCTTTCACCCAGCGGCGCTTCGGAGAAAGTTCTCCGGAAGCCGCTTTTATCGCCAGTAATGTCGGTTTTGCCTATAGTTCGTGCGTTTGAAAATCGTTGTTTTACGCTGCAAAAGAATTATGACGAGTTGCTGCTGCGTTTGGAGAAGTCATACCCTCGCTACTACGGTCTTAAATATCGCACGGCAACAGCGCCATTGGCCGATCTTCAAAAAGCGCTGGATGTGGAGACGGCGCTATTGCAATACTTTGCCGGCGACGGCACGGTTTATGGGTTCGCGGTGACGAGAGAAACTGCGGATTGGTTTGCTATTCCCAGAGAAGCGAAGCTTAATGACTTAATCCAGGCGCTGGCGAAATCTCTGCAAAACGTGACGATGAAAACCGACTATCTGCGCAGCGCCGCATCATTGCACCACATTCTCGTCAAGCCGCTCGAAACGCACCTCGCCAACAAGCCGAAATGGATCATCATCCCCGACGGTGAATTGCATCAAATTCCTTTTGAAGCGCTGCTCACAGAAGCCGTCAATCCGCAAAGCGCTGCCGATTATCGCACGTTGCCGTATCTCCTCAAGCAGCACGAGATTTCATATCACTATTCCGCCACGCTGTTTTTGAAAAGCGTGAAGGAAAAAAGTCCCGACAGCTACGACAATCTTTTTGCCGGCTTTGCGCCGGTTTTTGATGCGGCGGCGAAGAATGGCGCCATTTACCGCGAGGAGGCGGAAGATTCATCCGCGCTTTCAATTGTTCCCCAAACGGATTCAACTTTTCTCGCCACCCGTGACGGCAAAACGCTGGAGTCGCTTCCATATAGCGCGCAAGAAGTGCAGGATATTTTGGCGTCTTTTCCAGGCCGCAGTCGCGCGTTTCTCCAGCAAGAAGCTTCGGAAGAAAATTTCAAGCAGCAGATTAAAGGCTATAAATACGTGCATCTCGCCACGCATGGCCGCATGGTCCAAACGAATCCGAAACTCTCCAACCTCGCGTTTTCGCAACCGCAGGACAACAAGGCAAAAGAAGACGGCATTCTCTATTCGGCGGAAACGTACAATCTGGATTTGAACGCGGACTTGCTCGTGTTAAGCGCCTGCCAGACCGGCGCGGGGCAAATCGTGAAGGGCGAAGGCTTGCTGGGCTTGACGCGCGGCTTTCTCTATTCCGGCGCGCGGAATATTGTCGCGTCATTGTGGAAAGTGTATGATCAGCACACGAGCCAGCTGATGGTCGAGTTTTATCGCCAGATTGCGGCGGGGAAAAGTTATTCGGCAGCGTTGCGCGAGGCCAAATTGAAAATGATCGCGAATCCCGCCACCGCCGGGCCGCAATCGTGGGCGGGGTTTGTGTTGATTGGGAGGTAGCCGTAGCCCAGTCGGCCCGACTGGAAAAAGACCCCAGCTATTGATGACGCTATGAAATTGCAACCCGAACAGGCCTGCGAACGCGGCGCATTCCCCCACCTGTTTTTGCCGTTTGCTTTTTGCCGTTTGCCGTTTGCTTTTTTCTCTCCACCTTTACCAGCTCGCGATAGTGTCGCGGCTCGCCATTAATCAAGACCACCTCATCGTTGAGGAAGAACAGATTGGCGTTATTGGGAATCCGATCCACTATTTCGGGATTTTTAATAATGCGCATCATCAAATCCGCCCAACGATCGACGTGGACTTGCGTCGCCTTATCCGGCTTAAATTTTTTCTTTGTCATCGTCCATCTCCAAAAACGCGAATTTGTACCTCTGCCAATTGTGGCGAATATCGTGAATTGCATAAGTGAGGGCTTTTTCAAGAGTGGCTCTAAAAACAAACTCTTTTAAATGCCCCTTCTCACCAATTATGTAAACATCCCTATGAAAAAAACCATGCGCGGTGTCGTAGCGAACAACCGGCGTCCATTTGCCGTGTAAAAGCGTTTCATATTGCACGACAACGATTCTTGCCACTTGACCTTTCCGAGTCTCGAAAGCGCATCGAATCCGATCAATACGAGACGATCCGAGGAAATCAATAAATTGCTTTTCCACCGTTTTTCCCTCGAGATTAACACCGCAATTGATTTTGCTCAATCAAATTTAACAAGTTGACAACAAACAAGCAAGGGGTTTCTTTGTAGAAAAAAACCAAAAAGTTGTCAATATTTCCCCGCCTCATGCTATTACTCTGATAGACCAACAGAGAATAGTTTCCATGCAGCGAAAGAAAATACCGCGAGCGATTCATTTTATCAAAACCCGCTGGCGCGCAGGGAAATCGCTCAAAGAAGTGGCGCAACGTTATCGCGTCGATGCCGGCAACCTCGAGCGCGCGTTTCACCGCCGCGAGAGCGTCACCATCAAACAGTTTATCGATCAACAACGGAAAGCGTATGTCTGGTCGCGCCTCGACGATCCGGCGCTGTATGGCCACGAGATCGGCACGGCCATGGGTTTTCTCAATAAGCGCGCGTTTTATCGCTGGGTGAGGCGCGCCTTTGGAATTTCTTTCACCGCCTTGCGCGCGCAAGCTCGTGACAAAACGGCAACAAAATGAAATGACAAGAAACAGGCACTTTTTCGACTTGAGTCCGGCGCGGCAATTGCGGCGGCCGGCAAAAACGGCACCGTCAAAGTTAAAGCCGGCAACCATTACGAGTCGCAAACCGTGACCATCACGCAGGAAGTTAAAATCATCGGTGAACGCGGCGCGATCTTCGAGTTTGACACGCAACCGTTGCCGCCGGCGGCGGAGTTGGATCCGGCGCTGCACATTAAAAACGCCAATGACGTGGTGATTTGGGGCCTGGAGATTCGCCCGAAAAACAGCGTCGGGGGCACGGCGATTCTCGTCGAAACTGCGGAAGACGCGATCATCGGCCGCAACACGATTCGCGACCATCAGTTTTCGGTGATGCTGGAACAGGGCGACGAAGCGGAGATTTTCAGAAACACGATTATCGCCACGGGCGTTTGGCAAACCGGGCAACTCGCGGACGTCCACGGCGTCGTTGTCATCAACGGCAAGAAAGTGGAGATCGAGAAAAACGACGTGAGCAACGCGCTCTTCGGCGTGTGGGCGTGCGATGCCGACGGCGAGTGTGAAGAGAACACGTTTCACGATAATTTCATCGGCTTGATTTTGTGCAA
>Ga0247727_10007814_pt1 | contig 20175 bp, 19 predicted proteins | sample WisWelCaveWW1625_FD_202498 | JGI IMG/M metagenome (GOLD analysis project Ga0247727, IMG submission 202498) | Biofilm microbial communities from Wishing Well Cave, Virginia, United States - WW16-25 | ecosystem: Environmental > Aquatic > Deep subsurface > Groundwater > Cave microbial mat | place... | reverse complement strand
GAAGTCGACAAACCGGCCCCGATCCGACACGCAAGCGCCTCGGACTCCATCGCGCAACCAGTCTACGCCGGGGAAGACGCCTCGCCCGAACGGGGCGGATGCGGCTTCCTCAGCGTGTCGAAATCGGTCTCTCGGTAAAGGTCATCGGTCGCGAGGTCCACGCTGATCTCCCCGTGCAGCTCGCCTCGGAGACCGTGGACACTGATGCGCCGCCGCGCCGGCTCCGTGAAGTTGGCTCGGTGGGCGGGGGTCGACTTCGGCGGGTCTCGTAGCGATGCCTGCACCCGAGTAGCATGATCGCTTGATGGGCACGCCCGTCGTCGTCGACGCCGGCAGGCCGACACTTCGGATCCGAGGCACGCCGTACCCGGTTTCGCTGCCCACGCTACGGGACCCCCGTCTTCACCTCGCGGCCGTGATCGTGTCGTTGCAGGTGCTCGGCCAGGTGGCGTTCGACTTCCGCCTCTCCATCGCCCAGATCCTCGTGGCGGTGCTCACGTGCGCGGTGCTCGAGGTTGGGATCGCCTTCCGGCGCCAGCGGGTGCTCATGTGGCCCGCAAGCGCGCTCCTGACCGGGAACGGGGTCGCCTTCATCCTCCGCGTGCCGGGCACCGAGCACGGCGATTGGTGGAGCCTGCAGGGCTGGTGGATCTTCGCGGGCACCGCGGCCGCGGCGCTCCTGTCCAAGTACCTGATCCAGTTCCGGGGCCACCACGTCTTCAATCCCTCGAACTTCGGTCTCGTCCTCTGCTTCGTGCTGCTCGGTCCGGGCCGCGCCGACCCGCTCGACTTCTGGTGGGGGCCGATGTCGTGGTGGATGGTCCTCGCGCTGGCGATCATCGTCCTCGGCGGGTTGGCGATCCTCTCGCGCCTGAGGCTGCTGGAGATCGCCGTCGGCTTCTGGCTCGCCTTCGCCGCCGGAATCGCGGTACTCGCGGCGAGCGGGCACGAGATGACCGCGCGCTGGCACCTCGGCCCGATCTCGGGCTGGGACTTCTGGCAGGTGCTCGTGTTCTCACCCGAGATCCTGGTCTTCCTCTTCTTCATGATCACCGACCCGAGGACGATTCCCCACAGGCGTCTCGGGCGCAGGGTTTACGCGGTCGGTATCGGGCTCCTCGCCGTGCTGCTGATCGCGCCCCGAACGACGGAGTACGGAACCAAGGTCGCCGTGCTCCTCGCGCTCGCGCTCGTCTGCGCAGTGCCCCCGCTGGTCGAGCTACTCCGTTCCAAGGCCGACCTCTCCAGCGACAACCTCCCCGCGCGAGCGACCCGCCTCATCCGTGGCGACCGCCTCCGCGCGGGACGTGTCGCCATGAGTGCGCTGGCGCTGGCAGGAGCGGCAGGATTCGTGGGGCTGGTCGTGCTGGCCGGCATCCCCGCCCGCCCGAGCGCCGCGGCCGCCGGAGCGTCGGTGGCGGAAACCGCCGGCCTCCCGGAGGTGACGGTCCTGCCGTCGAAGGGCGTCGCCTCGCAGATCGACCGGCGCATGGCGCTGCGGATCGCCAGCGATGTCGTCACTGACCTCCGCATCGAGGCGGAAGCCTTGATGGGGCGCGATCTCGACCGGGCGAGCGCCGGCGCCGGCGGCGACCGGCTCACCGCACTGTGGCAGCGGATCGAGTCCGCTGGACGCACAGTCGTCGTACCGGAGTACCACGTCGAGCGAATGCGCGTCACCCTCGAGCCCGGCGAAGGGCAGGGGCCACCGCTCGTCGTCGCCACCCTCGAGGGGACGGTGGAGCTTGCGACGTACGCGGGATCGCCGCCGGCCGTGCAGCGACGCAACGACCCTGCACCCTTCGAGCAGACGCTCGAGCTCGCCCTCGTGGACGGCCGCTACCTGATCGTGGGCTCGCGGGGCGGCACGCCCCGAGAGCTCGCCGTACCGGTCGTGGAGGCATCGCCGAGCGGTCCCTCCGGCTCCGCACTCTCAGGCGTTCAGCTGGTGGACGTCGCCCGGCAGGCCGGGCTCGACTTCCGGCACGGCGCCTTCCGCTTCCGAACCTCCCGCGACCCGATTGCGATGATGGGCGGCGGACTCTGCTGGATCGACTACGACGACGACGGGTGGCTCGACCTCTTCGTCGTGAACTCGTACTCGATCGAGCTGGACGTCGCGACCTGGAAGAAGCAGGGCGGCCTGCCGCGCAGCGCCCTGTTCCGCAACCACAAGGGCAGCTTCGTCGACGTGAGCAGCGGCTCGGGGGCCGACCTCTCCGTAAGGGGCAATGGGTGCGTCGCCGCCGACTTGAACCGCGATGGCCACACGGATCTCTACGTGACGGCCGCCGGCTACGACTCGCTTCTCTGGAACCAGGGGGACGGCACGTTCGTCGAGGGCGCTCGCGCGGCAGGGATCGCCACCTACGGCTGGCACGCCGGTGCGGCCGTGGGGGACGTGAACGGCGACGGGCGACCTGACCTGTTCGTCGCCGGCTACGCCGATCTCAACGCACCGGTCCCAGGCTCCGCTGCGCCGTTCCCCACCAGCTACGCCGGCGTGCGTGACCGCCTCTACCTCAACGTCGGCGCGGACGAGAACGGGCACGCGAAGTTCCGCGAGGTCGGTCTGCAAGCCGGGGTCGAGAAGGCTCGGGTGGATCACGGCCTCGGAGTCGCCTTCACCGATTTCGACGGTGACGGCCGGGTCGACCTGTACGTCGCCAACGACCTGGACCCAAACCGCCTCTACCGAAACGTTCCGTGGCCCGGCGGTGCACGGGCGGATCCGGCCGGACTCGGCTTCCGGCTCGAGGAGCGCGCGCGCGCCGAGGGCGTTGCCGACCGGAACGCCGGGATGGGTGTCACCTCTGCCGACTTCAGCGCCGACGGGCGCCCCGACCTGTTCGTGACGAACTCACACCAGCAGCTGCACGGGGTCTTCAGCAGCCGAAGCCAGGGGGCGAGCGACCTGCCTTCGTTCGCCGACGCGCGTCCGGGTTTTGCGCCGGCCTTCGACACGAGGTTCGCTGGATGGGGCGTTTCGTGGGTGGATCTCGACCTCGACGGGAACCTCGACGTCGTCCTCGCCAACGGTGCCATCCCCGTCACCGACCTGGCGACGGACGCCGAGCCGATCCAGGTGCTCGAGAACCTCACCGCGCACGGGCAAGCAGGGCGTGTCGCAGATGTCAGCGGCCCCGTCGGGCTAGTGGGCGGCCCGCGAGTGATCGGTCGCGGCCTGGCAGCGGCCGACTACGACAACGACGGGGACGTCGACGTCGCGATCAACTCGATCGGCGGTCCTCTCGTGCTGCTGCAGAACACGGGAGCGACGGGCCACTGGCTGGAGGTGAAGCTGAGCACGTTCTCTCCCGGCGCGAAGGTCACAGCGGTGCTGGCCGACGGACGCCGGCTCGTCCGCGAGGTGCATGCGGGCAGCAGCTACCTCTCGTCGGAGGATCCTCGCGTGCACTTCGGCCTGGGAGCTGCGACGAAGGTGAGGTCGCTCCTCGTTCGTTATGCCGACGGCAGCCGGACCCGCCTCACGAACATCGCCTCCGACCAGGCCATCGTCGTCAAGCCGTAGCGGACTGCGGTTCGCGTCCGCCCGGTGTCTTCGGCACGATACGGAGACGCGATGAAGATCAAGACGTTCGGCTCCGTCGACGAACGGAGCCTGCAGCAGCTCCGGCGCTGCATGGAGGCCGGAGACGCGGAGTTCGGCGTGCTCTGCGCCGACCATCATCCTGGTTACTCGCAGCCGATCGGCGGCGGCATCGCCTACGAGGGCTACGTCTCGCCGTCGGGCGTGGGATTCGACATCGGCTGCCTCGCAGTGGGTACGCGGGTGACACTCGACGACGGGTTCGTGGTCCCGATCGAGCAGCTCGACGGTATACCTCCTCCGCGGTGCTGGGACGGCCGAATCGTAAGAGCCGTCAACGATCCCGCGTCACTTGCAGCCCGCGGCAGAAGGGAGACGGTTCGTCTGACGCTTGCAAACGCCCGGGTGCTCATGGCAACCGGCGACCACCTCGTTCGCACGAAGCTCGGCTGGCGAGAAGCCTCGTTGCTGCGGCCCGGCGATCAGATCGCGTGCTCCCCGTTCATCGGGCTTCGCCGCGAGCATGCAAGGGGTGAGCTTGCCGTCGGCGACGTGCCGCAGCCGATCAGGCCTAGGAAGGTAAGGAGCCGCCGGGCCGAGCTCGAGGCACGAGGGCTGTGGCCGCTGCGACTCGACGACTCACGGCTGCCCGCCCTCCTTCGGCTCCTCGGCTTCGTGAGTGGCGACGGCCACCTTACGCGTGACGGCAAGAGCGCCGTTTTCTACACGTTCTGCGACGAGGACGCGGTCGCGGTTCATCGGGACGTTCGGGCTCTCGGGTTCGAGCCCCGCATCCACACTCGCCGCAAAGGACCGCATCTCAAGCCTGAGATCGCGGTTCGCGTCAACTCTTTTGCGCTCGCTGCCCTGCTCGCCTCAATGGGCTCACCTGTTGGCAAGAAGAACTGGGCGGCCCTGCCGATGCCGTGGCTCTTCGACGTCCCGGCCTGGTTGAGTTCGCAGTTCCTGTCAGGCTTTGCAAGCGCCGACATGAGCGCACCGAGCTTGGTCGATGGGCGTCTAGTGAACATCGCGCTGAAGCAGGTCGGGTTCCACCCGAACGCGCCGAACTTCTTCGCGCGCCTTCTCGCCACGCTCGGCTTTCGCACAGGTATCAGCTCGCGACCGGCCGCGAACGCGCGCACCGCATACACGTTGCAGATTCTCGGCGGAGAGTCCGAACAGCTGCGATTCCTCGAGGAGATCGGATACTGCTATTCGTACGCTAGGCGTGTCGCGGCCGCCGCGACCGCGAGCGTTGCCTGGCGGCGACGCCCGGTCGTCGAGCAGCGGCGTGGTGCGCTCGCCGCGGCGCGTGAGCTCAAGGCAGAAGGTGTTCGGCCCCAGGCGGTCATCGAGCTCGTGTCCGAAGAGTTTGGTGTCTCGACGAATTTCGTCCACCACAGCATGTACAGCGGAAGGGGGACACCCCGCAGCCCCAAGGGCCTTCGGTTCGAGCCCGATCACAGTGGGGAGATCGCCTGGGTCGGCGTTCGATCCGTCGAGCGTGGGGACGTCGTTGACGTATTCGATGTCGTGACGACCGATCCAGCGGAGTCGTTCCTCGCCGAAGGCGTCGTCGTTCACAACTGCGGTAACAAGGCGGCGCGCACAGAGCTGACGCTGAACGACCTCGACACGCTCGGGGGCGTCGAGCCGATCATGCGCGAGATAACCCGCCGGATCTCCTTCGGCATGGGCATGGCGGCGCAGGAGCGGGCCGACCACGCGGTGCTCCACAAGATCCGGATCGCCGAGTTCGAGCCGCAGCGCAAGCTCGCCCAGCTCGCAGCGTCGCAGCTCGGCACGGTCGGCTCGGGCAACCACTACGTCAACCTGATGGTGGACGAGGAGGGCATCGTCTGGGTCGGCGTCCACTTCGGCTCGCGCGGCTTCGGCCACAAGACGGCGTCGGGCTTCCTCGCGCTCGCGCAGGGCCTGCCGTTCGGCGGCCGGGCGCACGAGGGCGAGATGGACTCGCCGCCGGTCCTGTTCGAGATCGACTCCGAGCTCGGCCAGTCGTATGTCGCCGCGATGCAGCTCGCCGGCGAGTATGCGTACGCCGGCCGCGATGTCGTCGTCTCGAAGGTGCTCGAGATCCTCGGCGCCGAGGCCGTGCACGAGGTGCACAACCACCACAACTTCGCGTGGCGGGAGGAGCACTTCGGCCGCAGCTACTGGGTGATCCGGAAGGGCTGCACGCCGGCCCGCCCGGGCCAGGAGGGCTTCGTCGGCGCCACGATGGGCGACGAGTCGGTCATCCTCGAGGGCGTCGCCGGCCCCGACGCGGCGGAGTCGCTCTTCTCGACCGTGCACGGCGCCGGCCGCGTGATGAGCCGCACGCAGGCAGCCGGCAGGATCCGCCGCCGTAAGCGGTGGACGTGCCGGAACCGGGACTGCGACCGGATCTTCGACCGCGGTGTCTGCCCGGACCACCCGGACGCGGGCGTCATGAAGGTGTGGGTCGAGGAGCAGCTGAAGCCGGGCGTCGTCGACTGGCCGGCCGTGCAGGCCCGCCTGCGCAAGCAGGGGATCGTGCTGATCGGCGGCGGCGCGGACGAGGCGCCGGAGGTGTACAAACGCTTGCCGGACGTCCTCGCCGCCCACGCGGGCTCGATCCGCGTGAAGCACACGCTCCGCCCGCTCGGCGTCGCGATGGCCGGTCGCGACGTGCACGACCCGTACAAGGACTGAGGGCCGCGGCCCGGGGGACTCCCAATTGTGGCCTCGGTGCATCTCCAAACAACCGAGGACACTTCGGTCGTGATGCGGTCGTTCCATCTCCGTCTGATCGTCGCCGACTTCGACGGCTGCTTCCGGTTCTACCGCGACGTGCTTGGTCTCAGGGTTACGTGGGGCGAAGAGAGCGACGGTTCGGCAAGCGGCTATGCGAGGTTCGAGATTCCCAGGGGTCACTATCGATCAACGACCAGAGTAGGTTCCTCAGCGGTGACTGCCGCTGTCGCTGGACCCGCAGTGATCCGCCTCTCCACGGGAGCCGGGCTGCGCGTCACCGGCTCGCCGGAGCGCGGGGCGGTCGTGTGCGTGAACGGGGGCCAGGCGCGCGAGGTGGAGGGAACGTGGAGCGCGTCGCTCGAGTGGCTCGTCCGGGAACTCGCGGCGCGCCTCCCCGAGCTCGCGTTCGCCGAGGTCCGGTACCGCGTCAAGTCATGGAAGCGGCTCGACTCGTGCATCGAGGACGCACGCGCCGCGATTCGCGAGGTCGCATCGCCGCGCACCCTCCTGCTCGGCTTCTCCATGGGCGGCGCGGTGGCGATCTCGGCGGCCGACGAGCCGTCGGTCGAGAGTGTCGTCGGCCTTGCACCGTGGATTCCCGACCCTCTCGACGTGACTCCCGTAGCCGACAAGAGCTTGGTCGTGCTGCACGGCGCACTCGACCGCTGGCTCCCGGGAATCCCAGGCGTCTCGCCCGGCAACTCCCGACGGGGGTTCGAGCGGGCGCGCGCGCTCGGAGCGAAGGGGCGCTACGTCCTCATCCCGGGAGCGGTGCACGGGGTCGCCCTCCGTGCTCTCGGAGGGCGGCTGATCCCTCTTCCTCGTGCGAACCACTGGGTGGAGCTCGTCGAGCACGAGCTCCACCGCTTCGCAGACAACAAAGGTGGCATGCTGCCGAACGGTGGGTGATGCGCGGTCTGAGACACACGACCGCGCGCAGAGGATCGAGAGGAGAGAGAGATGACGAGTATTCAGCAGTCGACCGTGACGGTGGGCTTGCTCGTTCCGTTGAAGGCGAAGCCGGGGAAAGAGGACGACGTGGCGAGTTTCCTCAAGGGAGGCCTGCAGCTCGTCGAAGAGGAGCCCGACACGATCGCCTGGTTCGCGATTCGGCTAGGGCCGTCGGAGTTCGCCATCTTCGACGCCTTCCCGGACGAGTCGGGCCGGCAGGCGCACCTCTCGGGCCGGGTCGCCGAGGCGCTGATGGCGCAGGCTCCCGAGCTCTTCGCCGAGCCGCCCGAGATCAAGTCTGCCGACGTCATCGCGGCGAAGCTTCCCGGGTAGAAGCTCGCGTGTGAAGCGCGGCGAGCCCTTCGGACTCGTGGCGAAGCTCGCGCAGCACCGAGCGGTCGAGCCGTTCGAATGGCGTCACGTGAACGCGACCGCCGTCGTACCTCCAGGTTCCCGCGACGGCGCCGTCCACGAGGAAGGTGGGCACCGAGGGTGGGTTCTTCGTATTGAAGACGAGCGGGCGGAAGCGCTCGGGCAGGATCCCGGTTCGCCGCGCGTGGACGAGGAGCGCGGCGTCCCAGGTTGGCAGGAACCGAACCGGGGCGGGCGTCTCGGGATCGGGAAGAGGAGCGCGCGGGAGGTCGAGCAGCTCCTTGCCGTCCTCGTACCGGAACCGTCGCAGCGCGAGGCGCTCGAGCGCCGGCGCGAGGTCGCCCACCTTCATGTGGGCCCACGATGCGATGTCCGTGCGAGGCGCCGGCCCGAACCCCGCGAGATAGCGTCGTACGAGGTGGTCGAGCGCGTCATCGGCTCCGATGCTTTCCGCCCCGATCCAGCTCTCGGCCGTCTGGAACAGATGGGCGCGCCGCCGCTCCCAGGTTCCCGACGGCGGCACGCGCACGAGCTCGAGCCAGGGGCCGACCATGCCCCAGCCGCGCCCGACGACCGCCGCGAGCTCCGCGTGCCTGCGCGCGCCGTCCGCCATGAGCTCGCGCAGCTCCTCTGCGGCGGCTTCGAGCTCTCGCTCGTCCGGCCGCGGCCTTCTCACGCGTAGCCACCAGTCCTTCTGCGCAGCGCGGATCGCGAGCGCGAACGGCCAGAAGTCCCGCTTCGAGACGATGTGGATCGTGGCCCGCATCAAGGTCGCCTGCACGACCGTCCGTCGCTCGAGCGCACGGGTGAGGTCGTCCCGCCGGAAACCGTCAAGGCACGACCAGAGTCGAATGTACGCGTTCGGTGCGTACTGGTTCTGGATGCCGCCGATCCGCTCGACGGCCCGCGCGATCGGCAACTTCGCGCGCTCGAGCAGGAGCTGCCGCGCGAGGAGGGCGCGGTTCAGGTCACGCTGCGTGAGGGTGCGCTCGGCCACTTGTCGACGGTACCGCGCGAGATACTCCTCCCGTGCTGGAGAGCCTGGTCGCGTTCGTGGCCGTCTCGGCCGTCGTCATCTGCACGCCGGGCCCGGACACCGCGCTCACGATTCGGAACACGCTCGCGGGCGGCCGGCGGAGCGGGATCGCGACTGCGGGCGGAGTCGCCGTCGGCCAGGCGATCTGGACACTCGCCGCGAGCGCCGGCGTGGTCGCGCTCCTGAGCGCGTCCAGCCGGCGTTCCGTGCCCTCAAGCTCGCGGGCGCCGCGTATCTCGTCTACCTCGGCGCGCAGTCGATCTACGCCGCACTCGCCCACCGGGAGCGCGAGGGCGATTCCAAGCAACAGTCTGTTGCAAAGTCACCGGGCATTGCCCCGTCTCGAGCGCTGCGTCAGGGTGTCATCAGCAATCTCGGAAACCCGAAGATGGCAGTGTTCTTCGCGAGCCTTCTCCCTCAGTTCGCGCCGGGCGGAAGCGCCTCGTTCGCGGCGCTCCTCGCGCTCGGCCTCCTCTTTTGCGCGATGACACTCTCGTGGCTGACGCTCTACGCGATCGCGGTCGCCCGTGTCCGGCGGCTCCTGGCGGGTCCCATCCGGCGCGCGCTGGACGCGCTCACCGGGATCGTGCTCGTCGTCTTCGGCGTTCGCCTCGCGGTCGAGTCGCGCTAACGCGTCCGAGCGAAGCGGTGGACGGCCTCGAGGAGCTCTTTGCTCTTCGTCTCGGCGTCTGCCGGATCGCCGGACGCGAGCGCCCCCGCGACGCAGTGGTTCACGTGGTCGTCGAGGATCCGGAAGGCCACGCTCTCCAGAGCCGTGTTCACCGCGGCGATCTGTGTGAGCACGTCGATGCAGTAGCGGTCTTCCTCGATCATCCGCTCGATCCCGCGTACCTGACCCTCGATCCGGTGCAAGCGTCGGGCGAGTGCCTCCTTGTCGGCTGCGTACCCGTGCGTGTGCGTCTCGGGCTGGCTCACGCGACGGCTCCTTCGCGCGCGGAGTGGAAGCGCCGCAGCCGGAGCGAGTTGCTGACGACAAAGACGCTCGAGAAGGCCATCGCGGCGGCGGCGACGATCGGGTTCAGCAGGCCGGCGACGGCGAGCGGGATCGCGGCGACGTTGTAGGCGAAGGCCCAGAAGAGGTTCGCCTTGATCGTCCGCAGCGTCCGCCGCGCGAGCGCGATCGCGTCGGCGGCGGCGCGAAGGTCGCCGGAGACGAGCGTGATGTCGGAGGCCTCGATCGCAACGTCGGTTCCGGTGCCGATGGCGAGCCCGAGATCCGCCTGGGCGAGCGCGGGCGCGTCGTTGATGCCGTCGCCCACCATCGCCACGACCTGCCCTTCCTCCTGTAGCCGCCTCACCTCGGCCACCTTGTCCTGTGGGTAGACCTCGGCGAGCACGCGCTCGATTCCGACCTCCCGGGCGACTCGCTCCGCGGTCTCCCGCCCGTCGCCCGTGAGCAGAACCGGGGTGAGGCCGAGTCGTACGAGGTCCGCCACCGCCTCGGCGCTCGTCGGCTTGACGGTGTCGCGAACGGTGAGCGTTGCCCGCGGCGTGCCGTCCCAGGAGACCGTGATCGTCCCGTCGCGCCGCCCGACCTCGACCGCGTGCCCGTCGACGCGCCCGGAGACGCCGACGCCCGGGACATTGCGGAACTCGCTGACCGAAGGCAGCTCGCCGACCTCCCTTCGAGCGGCTGCGGCGACCGCCTGCGCGATCGGATGCTCGGACGCGGCCTCGACCGCACCGGCGAGACGGAGGACCTCCACGGGGGAAGCGCTGTCGAGCGGCGTCACTCCGGCGAGCTCCATCCTCCCCTCCGTGACCGTGCCCGTCTTGTCGAGCACGATGGTCGTGATCCGGCGCGTGCGCTCGAGGATCTCGGGTCCCTTGATGAGGATGCCGAGCTGCGCGCCGCGCCCGGTCCCGACCATGAGAGCGGTGGGCGTGGCAAGGCCGAGCGCGCACGGGCAGGCGATGATCAGCACGGCGACGGAGGCGGAGAAGGCGGCGGTCGAGTCGCTCGTGAAAGCGAGCCAGCCACCGAGGGTCGCGAGCGCGATCGCAATGACGATCGGGACGAAGACGCCCGAAACGCGGTCGACGAGACGCTGGATCGGCGCCTTCCCGGACTGCGCTTCCGCGACGAGACGTGCGATCTGCGCGAGCGCGGTTTCCCCGCCGACCTTCGTGGCGCGCACGACGAGCCGCCCGTAGGTGTTGATCGTCGCGCCGGCGACCTCTGACCCCGGGCCGACATCGACCGGGATAGGCTCGCCCGTCAGCATCGACTGGTCGATCGCGGAGCCCCCCTCGACGACCTCGCCGTCCGTGGGGATCTTCTCACCCGGCCTGACGACCATGAGATCGCCGCGCTCGACGTCCTCGATCGCAACCGCGACCTCGCTTCCGTCACGGAGGATGCGCGCCTCCTTCGCACCCATTTCGAGCAGCGCGCGGATCGCAGCGCTCGAGCGCCGCTTCGCACGGGACTCGAAATAACGCCCGAGAAGGATCAGGGTCGTGATCACGGCGGCGACCTCGAAGTAAGTGTGAGCGTCCTCGAGTGACGCGAGGGCGACGAGCGACCAGCCCCAGGCGGCGAGGGTTCCGATCGAGATGAGCGTGTCCATCGTCGCGGCCAGGTGGCGCGCGTTGAGGACGGCGGCGCGATGGAAGCCGTATCCCGCCCACAGGACGACCGGAGTCGCGAGCGCGAAGGCCACCCACTCCCAGCGGTCGAACTGCAGCGGGGGGATCATCGCGAGCGCCGTGAGCGGCGCGGTCAGCGCCGCGGCCGCGAAGAGCCTGGTGCGAAGCCCGCGTGCGCGGTCGTCCGTTTCGTCGGCATCCGCGGCCAGCTTCGCGTGGTAGCCGGCCGCCTCGACGGCGTCGATGAGGTCGGCGACCGCGACACGGTCCGCGTCGTACCGGACGGCCGCCTGCTCGGTGGCGTAGTTGACGGAGGCCTCGACGCCCTCGAGCTTGTTCAGCTTCCGCTCGATCCGCGTCGCGCACGACGCGCAAGTCATGCCCTCGAGCGCAAATTCGACGCGTGCCTCGGGTGCGGCGGTCGCCGTCATTTGCATTTCGGGGTCCCCGCGAAATGCGCAGCATTTCGTGGGGTGATCATGCGGCTTCGTACCCCGCTTCCTCGATCGCTGCGCGCAGGGCGGCGTCGTCGAGCTCACGGCCCCGGATCGTCACGACCTTCGTCTCGAGGTCGACGGCGACCTCGTCCACACCCTCGACTTCTGCAATCTCCTCCCGGATCGACATCACGCAGTGCGCGCAGTGAATCGCGGGAACGCTGTACGTCATCGTCTCGCTCACGTCTCTCCTCTCGTCTCGCCGGACAGGAGAGAAGTATACCCCATCAGGGTATGTGGATGTTCTCGAACAGGCGTCCCGCTCGGATCGTCGCCGCCATGTCCTTCGACTCCTCGCGGTACCAGGAGCCGTCCTCGAACTCGATGCCGGGGAGGTAGTGCTGCCCCGTCTGCTCGATGACGTTTTTCCGCCTGCCACGTGGGTAGGTTGGCTCCTTGGCGATCTCGTACTCGATCCCCTGCTCGTCGAGCGCCTTCTGGACCGTCCAGCACGGGTGCGCGACCTTGTACCAGACGAACCTGCAGCGGTGGAGCTTGAGCGCCATCGTCAGAGCTCGATCCGCGATGCGCCGACGATGGCTTCGTCGCCGCCGGCGAAGCGGACGAGCGCCTTCCCCTTCCCGTCGTAGTCGGGCGACCAGACGACCATGGTCGCGTCCTCGCCGTGGACGCGGCACGATCGCCCGTCCTCGGGCTCGAGCCCGCGCCAGAAGCGGACGAACGGGTTCTCCTCCCACTCGCGGCCGATCGTCGTCTCGTCGGTGTGTCCGGGCAGAGCGCGCACCTCGTGGCGCATCGCCATCAGCACGTCCATCACCGACCGGCGGATCTCGTCGGCCGGGCCGCCCCCGACGGAGTCGCGGAAGAGCGTGTCGCCGGTGAAGCAGAGCGTGTCGTTCAGGAGGAACGAGACACCGTCGTCGGAGTGCCCCGGCGTGGCAACTGCTTCGACGCGGAGCCCGCCGGTCTCGACGCCGCGGGTCGTCACCTCGACGCCGTAGCGCCGAACGAGCTCGTCGTTTCCGGCGACGTGGTCGGCGTGGCCATGGGTCACGAGCAGGTGGGTCGGCGTGAACCGCTCGCGCTCGACCGCGGCGACGAGCGGTTCGAGCGGCGCGCCGCTGTCGACGAACACCGCCACCCCGCCCGGCTCGTCGCCCACGAGGTAGGAGTTCGAGAGCCAGGAGGGGTGGAGGCTACGCTCGACCAGCATCGGTCCGGTGCTTCTCCGTGACGTCGGCCATCTGCTTCTCCTTCGTCTTGCGGTAGGCCTGGATCGTATGCGCACGCCGGTGTATAGGATCGGCAGGAATGCGCCGGACCGCTCTCCTGCTCGTGCTGCTCGCGCTCGCCGCGGGCGTCGCAGCGGCAGGCTGCGGCGGCAAGGAGGAGGCGACGCCGGTACCGGACACGGTGACCGGAACCCTCCCGACCGAGACGGAGCCGACCGTCACGCTTCCGACGGAGACCGAACCGACGGAGACCGAAACGACGGAGACGACGCCGACGGAGACCGAGCCGACCGCCGAAGGCGATCCCGTCGTTGGCAAGCAGGTCTTCCTCGGCTCCTCCGGCTGTGGGGCGTGTCACACGCTCGCCGACGCCGGCACGTCGGGGACGATCGGGCCGAATCTCGACAACGCCAAGCCCAGCGTCGAGCTCGCCGTCGACCGTGTGACGAACGGCCAGGGCACCATGCCCCCGTTCTCGAGCTCCCTCTCCGAGCAGCAGATCGCGGACGTCGCGTCGTACGTCTCGCAAGCCGCCGGCGGCTGAGCGGTCCCCCGCTTCTAGACTCCGCTCCGTGATCGATCTCAAGGCCGCTCGGAGCGACACCGACCGCTGGCGCGCTGCGCTGGCCCGCAAGGACGGGGCCGAGGCATTCGACGCGCTCCTCGAGGCCGACGAGCGCTGGCGCTCCCTCGTGCCGAAGGTGGACGAGCTCCGCACGCGGACGAAGCTGACGGGCAAGCCCAGTCCCGAGCAGCTCGAGGAGCTGAAGCAGGTGAAGGAGGAGCTGAAGGAGCTCGAGAGCGAGCTCGCGCAGGCGGAGGCAGAGCGCGAACGGCTGGCCCTGCTCGTGCCGAATCCCCCTGACAATTCTGTACCTGACGGCGCCACCGAGGACGACGCCTTCGAAGTGCGAAGGGTCGGCGTGCCGCCCGCGCTGGAGGGGGCCAAGGAACACACCGAGATCGGCCGCTTCGACATGGAGCGCGCGGCGCGCATCGCCGGATCGCGTTTCGGCTACTGGATCGGAGACGCCGCCCTCCTCGCCCTCGCGCTCTACCGGCTCGCGCTGGACCGTCTCGTCGCCAAGGGATTCATCCCCGTGCTGCCGCCGGTGCTCGTTCGCGAGGAGGCGCTCGTCGGCACCGGCTGGCTGCCGGCGGACGACCCGAACGTGTACGAGATCGAGAGTGAGGGCCTCTACCTCGCCGGCACCGCGGAGATCCCGCTCGGCGGTCTCCACCTCGGCGAGCTCCTCGGCGCGGACGAGCTCCCGCTCCGCTACGTCGGCTTCTCACCCTGCTTCCGCAGCGAGGCCGGCGCGGCGGGCAAGGACACGCGCGGGATGTTCCGCGTCCACCAGTTCAACAAGGTCGAGCAGTTCGCGTTCACGCGTCCCGAGGACTCGTGGGACGAGCACGAGCGCCTGCTCGCGAACACCGAAGAGATCGTCGCGGAGCTCGGCGTCCCCTACCGGATCGTGGTGCTCCCGACCGGGGACATGTCCAAGGCGTCGGCGAAGACGTACGACGTCGAGATCTGGTTTCCGTCACAGGACCGTTACCGCGAAACTGCCTCGATCTCCAACACGACGGACTTCCAGGCCCGGCGGCTGGGAACCCGTTTCCGGGGTGCGCACGGCCCGGAGCCTCTCCACACGCTGAACGGGACGGCCGTCGTCGACCGAATGGCACTCGCCGTCCTCGAGAACTTCCAGGGTGGCGTGCCCGACGTGCTGCAGCGCTACGGCGCCCCTGCAGAAGTTCGCCCGTAATCGTCGGTCACAATGCATCCCGGCGGGGTGCCGGAGCGGTCGAACGGGGCGGTCTTGAAAACCGTTGGGCGTGCAAGCGCCTCGTGGGTTCGAATCCCACCCCCGCCGTCAGGTCGGGACCCGCTGCGTGGCCCACCGCAGGTCGTCATCGAGCTCGCCCGCGTCCAGCAGACCTTTGAGCTGGCGGAGCCGGACGTAACGGTGCCCTTCGAAGTCGTCGAACGTGAGCCCGGCGGCCTCATATGCCTGTACGAGCTCGTCGGTTCCTCGCTCGGGCGTCCACCCGAACTGGAACTCCGGAAACGCCGACTCGAACTTCGAGAAATCCACGCGGTAGCTTCGGGGATCAGGGTGGGCGTCCTCGGCGAAGGTGACGTCGCAACGGGGTATGCGCCGGTGGACGACCTCCGCGAGCTGGCGAACGCGGTAGTTCTGCACGTGGGAGCCGACGTTGAACGCCTCGCCGCAGACGGCGTAGTGGGGTGCGTCGAGGAGGGCGATCGCGGCGCGTGCCACGTCTTGCACGTGGATCAACGGACGCCAGGACGAGCCGTCGCTCTGCAGGCGGATCGCGCCGGTCGTATGCGCCCACGCGACGAGGTTGTTGAGAACGATGTCGAGCCGAAGCCGCGGCGATACGCCGTAGACCGTGGCATTCCTCATCGCCACGGTCGCGAACTCGTCGTCCGCGAGCTCTCGCAACGCGGTCTCCGCGCTTGCCTTCGATTCGGCATAGGCGGTCAACGGGCGAAGCGGGGCGTCCTCGGCGAGCTCGCTGTCTCCGTTCGCCGCCCCGTACATGGCACACGACGACGAGAAGACGAACCGTCGCACCCCGGCGCTCTTCGCAGCGCGCGCGAGCGCGATCGTGGCGTCGCGGTTGATCGCGTACGTCCAGCTCGGGTTGAGGTCGCCGAGCGGGTCGTTGGACAACGCCGCGAGGTGCACGATCGCATCGAAGCCCTCGAGGTCGGCGGGGCGCACGTCGCGCACGTCGAGGTTCAGCGCGGGCTCGAAGTCCGTCGCCTCTCCGAAGTCGCAGCCGCCGTAGTAGAACGAATCGAGGCCGACGACGTCGTACCTAGCGTCGCGCAACGTCGGAGCGAGGACGGAACCGATGTAGCCGTGGTGTCCGGTGACGAGAACTCTCATAGCGGGGGGAGCTTCTGCATCGGCCGAACGTGGACGTCCGTCACCTCGCAGCCAACGGGCGCGGACAGCGCCGCCATGACGACCTGGACGACGTCCTCGGGCCGCAGCAGAAGCTCGGCCCGGTACGGCCTGTCCTCGTGCGCATGAACGGCCTCCTGCATCGGCGTCGCCGTCCTCCCGGCATAGACGCTGACGACTCTCACGCCGTCCGGGTTGACCTCGGCTCGAAGTCCGTCCGCGATCGCTCTGAGCCCGTGCTTGGTCGCGGCGTACAGCGCGTTGCTCGCGGATGCTTCGAGGCCGGCGCTCGAGTTGACGAAGACGATCTGGCCGCGTGCACGTCTGATCGCCGGCAGGAGCGCTCGCGTCAGCACGAAGGGCGCTCGCAGATTGATGCGGTACTGGCGATCGAACTCGGCCGAGGAGAGTGATTCGAAGGTTCCGAGCTCGATCGCCCCGGCGCTGTGGACGACCACGTCGACACGTTCGGTGGATGCCAGGATCTGGTCGATTGCGGTCTCGACATCCTCGTCCCGCTCGAGGTCGGCGACCAAGGGGGCGACGACACCGGTGGCCTCCGCAACGTCGTCGACGAGTGCGGCCAGCCGTTCGTGGCTCCGCCCGATGCCCCAGACGTGCGCACCTGCTTTCGCGAAGGCGATCGCCAGAGCTCGGCCGATCCCGCTGCTCGCCCCCGTCACCACGCAGATGGAGCCGTCGAGCCGGGTCACGTCAGTGCCCGTCGGCGACCGCGAGGAGTCCCGCCTCGGTCAGCCGTTCGGCGCATCCACGAAGCTGCGCGTAAGGGATTCCGGAACGTTCCGCGATGTCGAGCAGCGACATCTGTCCGTCCGACTGGTTCAGGACCCAGAGCAGCGCGAGCTGCTCGCCGCCGGCGTCGGGGCCGCCGACGGATGGGTAGATGCCCCTCCTGCCCAGCTGAGGCTCGCCTTTGGGCGCGAGGTTCACGTGCCGGCGATCGGTCTCGAGCACGTCGACGATGTCGAGCACGGCGCGAAGAGCGTCTTCGAGACGCTCGGGACGAACGAGATCCAGATCGTCGGCCGACGAGTGGTACTGCTCGTACTCACCTTCCCGCGAGCGGCAGAGGCAACCGACCGGCAAATCGAAGCCGGGGGAGTTGAACTGGCGCTCGTCCCATCCCCAAGGGGCGAAATCGACGATTCGAGCGTGGTCCTCAACGTGGCCGAGCACATGCGCGGCAGCCCGGTCGACCAGGGCGTCCCCCCGTCGGGACCGTTTGTACGTGAGCGCGGCGGGGTCGCCGACGCATGCCAAGACGAGTCCGGCCACGATCTTCGAGAGGTGCCCCTCGTTTCGCGCAAGCCAGGCGATCGACCCGATGGTCCCCGGGATGAACAAGAGGCGGTACGTGAAGCGTCGCGGAGCGCGGGCGAGCACCGCCGCCAGCTCGGTCAGCAGCGCGATCCCGGAAAGGTTGTCGTTGGCGAGCGACGGGTGGCAGACATGAGTCGTGAGCACCACCTCTTCCCCGCGCTCCCCGGGGAGGACGCACTCGCCGTAGGTGAGAGACCCCGGTTCGAGCGTGCTGTCGATCCGGACCTCGTACTCCCCCTCCTCGAGCCGGTCGAGCTGCCGCTGCGAGAGGCAGAACCCCCACGACCGGTCGTAGTAGGACGTTCGATACGGAACCCAGTCGGGGCGCTCGGGCAACGTGTGCAGATGTGGCCGGAGCCCGGCCAGCGGCATCGTCTCGTGAACGGGCTCGCTGTAGCCGACGACGTGGAGATTCGACTCCCGAAAGTCGACGACCCGGGCTCCGCCCGGCTCGGCGATGTAGGCATCCCGGATGTTCCACTCGTCCGGAACCGTCCAATCGAGGACCTGCGTGCCGCTCGGCACCTCCTGCAGGTCGAGCGGGATCCGTCGGGCGATCTCCTGCAGCGTCTGCCGGACGCCGTCGCCCGTGATGCTGCGGCAGAGCGGGAAGAGCTCGCGCATCAGCGCGTGCATCCGCCCCCCGGCACCCGTGAGGTCGATCTCGTGTTTCACGAGACGGCACTCTTGAAGTTGGGGTAGCGGCGATCGCGGTCCGAGATGAGCACGACCGGCGCCGGCCACTCGATGCCGAAGACGGGATCGTCGAAGCGCACTCCGGCGGCGGCCTCAGGAGCCTCGAACGCAGACATCTGGTAGAGGACCTCCGAATCGTCCATGAGGGTCAGGAGGCCGTGGGCGCATCCCTCGGGCACGTAGAGGGCGAGCCTGTTCTCGGCCGAGAGCTCGACCCCGAACCAACGCTTGAACGTCGGCGAGTCCGGCCGCAGGTCGACGGCGACGTCGAAGATGGCACCGGCGGTGCAGCGGACGAGCTTCGCCTCCTCGTGCGGGGCGGTCTGGTAGTGGAGCCCGCGAAGCGTCCCTCGCACGCGGGTGTGCGAAAGGCTGCACTGCACGAGGCGAGCGGCCAGCCCCCGCGCCGCAAACTCTTCGCCGTCCCAGGTACGCGCGAAGAACCCGCGCTCGTCGGCGCGCCTCTCGGGCTCGATCAACCATGCTCCGATAACCGTCGTCTCCCTGAAGATCATCCGACGCCGAGTGACAGCTTGCGGCACGTGAAGGCTTCCGCGTAGCGACTCGGCGAACGCGCTTCCATCCCACGTAGGCGCATCAGGCCGAGGAAGAGCTCCTCGTCGAACCAGGGCTTCCCCCGCTGGCTCGGGAAGGCGTCGAGGAGGAGACGCACCTTCTCCCGCACGAGCTCTTCGGGGACTGGGACGAAGACGTTCGGTGTGGCGAGATCGCCGTCGTACTTCGGGATCTCGTACTCGAGGATCAAGTGCTCCCGCCACGTGTTCCACGTCAGCTCGCAGACGAGCCGATGGTCCTGATGGAGATCGTCGCGCGTGTGTGTGAAGACGACTTGCGGGTCCAGCTCAGCCTTGAGCGCCTCGAACACGTCCTTGACCTCGCCGCCCGAGTGCGGAAGGTAGCCGTCACGGAAGCCGTGGCACACGAGCTCGAAGGACGCCGCATCGGCGAGGAAGGCGGCGGCGCTCGCGCGCGCCTCCGTCTCGCGGACGTCGTCGGTCGAAAGGATGACCCACGTGATCTCGACCTCGTACGCACGCTGCAGGGCGAGCAGCGTGGCGCCGCAGCCGATCTCGATGTCGTCCGCGTGCGCACCCACGGCGAGCACGCGGCGCACCGGCGCGTCGCCGTCGAGAAGCGGAAGGCGCAGCATCAGCGCCCGAGAAGAGCGCCCGGCCCGACCTGGCGCCACGGAGCGCTGCCGTTCTCGGCGAGGGCGTCGAGACGCTGCTTGTCCTTGATCGTGTCCATCGGGCCCCAGAAGCCTTCGTAGCGGTATCCGATCAGCTCACCGTTCTCGATGAGGCGGTGAAACGGCTCCTCGACGAGCTCCTCTCCCGCATGGATGTATTCGAGCATCTCCCGTCGGAAGACGAAGAAGCCGCCGTTGATCCAGACGTTGGCCTGCTGGATGTCGGTGATCGAGTGAACCGCGCCGTCGTCGCCGACGTCCACGACGTGCGCGTTGAACATGGGCCTCACCGAGAGGAAGAGCCCCGTCTTTCCCGACGACGTGAGCCGGTCGATCATGTCGTCGAGCGGCGCGTCGGTGAGCCCGTCGCTGTACGTCGCGAGGAAGTGGTCGTCCTCGCCGAGATGTGGCACGACCGCGAGAAGCCGCTCGCCGATGGTTGCGTGCGTCCCCGTGTCGACGAAGGTGATGCGCCAGTCGGAGATGTCCGAGCCGAGCAACTCGAGATCGCGTCCGCCGTTGGCGAGGACGAAGTCGTTCGAGAGCGCCTCGTGGTACGAGAGGAAGAACTGCTTGATCGACTCCGCTTTGTATCCGAGGCAGAGGACGAAGTCGGTGTGACCCCACGCGGCGTAGTACTTCATGATGTGCCAGAGGATCGGGCGGTTGCCGACGTTGATCATCGGTTTCGGGATCCGCTGAGTCTCGTCACCCATGCGGACTCCCAAGCCGCCGCAGAAGAGGACGACCTTCACCGCCCGGACGCCGCCTTCCAGTCGCCGAATCCCCGTGCCATCCCTACTCTCCCCGTGCCGCAGTTCCACAGAGTTAGCCATGCGCCCGCAGCGGGCGCCGTTATCGCATTTCGCACGATTCGCGGCCGCCTGTCAACCAGATGTTCGGGCGGACCTCCTTCCGCTCGGCCCAGCGGCTACGAGGGCTCGACGACCCGAGCGAGCGGGATCGGCACGATCAGCCGCCCGCCCCACTCGCCGATGTACGCGAGCTCGAGCGAGATCTCCTCGGCGAGGTTCCACGGAA